>Ga0116231_10007041_pt1 | contig 20945 bp, 14 predicted proteins | sample S1TSphgellanicum_2_FD_89695 | JGI IMG/M metagenome (GOLD analysis project Ga0116231, IMG submission 89695) | Host-associated microbial communities from peat moss isolated from Minnesota, USA - S1T2_Fd - Sphagnum magellanicum MG | ecosystem: Host-associated > Plants > Peat moss > Unclassified...
AAGATTTTGCTAGATTTTGTTTATCCTAGACTTTGAAATCATTGCCACAACTTAGTAACTCAAACTTCAAATAGTAGTTCCAATAAATCATCCACACAAGGTCACCACCCACATTAATTAGGCATTTCAAAAATTCAACTCCATGAATCTCAACCCATACTTCAAATGAATAAAATATTCAACCTCTTTCTTTACACGAAATTCTAACAATCCAATATACAATAGTTGATGTTTTTGAGACTTTTAAATGGTTAGGATCTTGCTCCACCTTGAAGAACCTTGATAATATTTGGCCCACTTAAGAAAATAATATTTTTTCCTAATGCCCAAGTTCTAGCTACCTTTGGTGGTGAGGCTCTTCCTTCTTCAATTATGTTCTTCCTCTTGATAACACTTCTTGGAGAGTTTGTTGTAGCTTTTTTCTGTTTTAATTATCGCATGATCTTCGAAATTAATACGGCCCATCATTACAAGTTTATGTGTCCCTTATACAACCAAGTGGAAGCATTTAACATCATCATTATGAATGAACATCGCAAACTTCATCTTTCGATTATTCCACATCCATAATCTCCCTACATTATCTGTATCGACTCCATTTCATTCACCCTTAACACCTTCTGCCAACTGTGCGCATTTATATATTGATTATGAGAAGACATTTGGTGATTGTACCAATTTTTTTACTGATTATGCCCACAAATCTCATGATTGTACGAATACTCCTGATGATTAAGCAAATATTACAACTGATTCAACCGATACACTTGACATATCATCTTTAGATCTTTGGATCCCAAATTTTGCACTTTTGTAATTATTGTTCATTTGCAAATCAAAAATAAAACTATGTTCACTGTTGGATCTATGATCTATTTTTTATCTTTAACATTTTTCATCTATGGTTTCTATATTTGACATCCTTCATCATCTTACTCTGTATCAAAATTTGTTCACTGCTGGATCTATGATCTATTTTTTATCTTCAACATTTTTCATCTATGGTTTCTATATTTGACATCTTTCATCATCCTATTCTATATCAAAATTTGCCTTATGAACTCCACGTGCATCCTATTCCCAATGTTCATGCATTTGTTTTTCATTTTTTTAAACTTCAAATTCCATGTATTTATAAGGTTTGAGCTTATTCACATTGACCAACATGGGGTTAGTTTCAAACTTCTCAATGGTCACCAATCACACAATGTTATTTGGAAATGCATATTGTATTTTGTACGATCTAAACCATGTCCTAATAAACTTCCCTAGGTGTGATTTATTGCCCTTTGGAAACCATACAACATAATCACCAAAACTAAATTGTTTTTCCAGAATATTTTGTTGACTCCATAATGTTTTATTCCACTGTCGAATTCCTACAATTTTTACAACCTACATTCTATGCAATTTTCTATGAAAATAACATTATAAGCATATGTTCATCCCAATCTATTCTATTTTCACTAACTAACTTGGTCAACAGTGTTTCAAGCACCTTGTTAGTAGATTTAGCCTGCCCATTCCCTTGAGGATAATAAGTTGTAGAGCTCACATGTTTCATTATAAAATGATCTGTCAAATGCTTGATGGCAATGAATTCCCTAATCTATGACTATAATCAAAAGACATCTAAACTTGGTTAATATGCACTCATATAGAAATGTTGTTGTGACTGTTGTTGTATTAGTTCTTAATGCTCTTGCTTCCACCCACTTAGTATCATAATCTATCGCAACAAGAATATATTTGTTCCATGTATATCTTCCTATTGGCTTAATTGGCCCAAAAAATCACGTCCCCATTTCATAAATGGTTCTTCTAAAAGACTTGTGACAAGCTTTGAAAGACTTTGAGTTGCCAATCCTTTTGTTCTTTGACATGCATCACAAGATCTATAGTAATCATGCACGTCCTTATACATAATTGGCCACTAATATCCAACATCCAATATCTTCTTCTATGTTATTTTAGTTGCAAAATGCATTCCTAAAGGTCTTTCATGTAGTTGTTTCATCACCATCCATGCTTTTGTTATTGTCAAACATTGTCACAATCTATTATCATGGCCCATTCTGTACAATTCACCATTCTTAAGTGTAAAAGACTTTGCTCTCTTGACCAGTCTCTGCTTTTACTGTATTAATAATGTGCCTTCAAGTTGTCCTATTTTCAAAAATTCTTTTACATCATTCAACCATTCAGGCCCTATATAAAACAAACTTGCATTTACAGTTTGATTAGGCACACCTATGGGTTTTATAATATCTAGTTATCTTGACAATGCATCTGTAACTACATGAATTTTGCCTAATTTATACACTATTGTGAAATCATATTTGAGGAACAATATCAACCATCTAACTATTCTTTTTTAAACTTGTGGTTTGTTGACCAAATAGACCAATGTTATATGATCTACATAAAAGACAAACATATTGCCCAACAAATAATGTATGAACTTCTATAAAGAAAAAACCATTACTAAAGCCTCTTTCTGTGTTGTGTTATAATTTTGTTCTACTCTATTCAGAAGCCTAGAAGCATACACTATTAGTTGATCACTTTTCCTTGTTACATTCTGAAACAACATAACCCCCATAATTAATAAGGACGGATTTATATGAACCAGAAATTCCACCTACCAGTTTAATGATATCAATATCAGTGTTTCAATATACTTATATTTAATAAATTCCCAAGCCTTTTCACATTCCTTTCTAAAAAAAAGTCTCTATATTTTTGGTCACTTTAGTGATAGGTGCCATAATAGCAACGAAGTTTTTTATAAAACATCTGTAAACCTATGCCATCCCATCGAGTACTTAAATCTACTGGGGATTTTTAGGTGGTGGCATGTTTATTATTACTTGTATTTTATTTGGATCTGGTAGTTTCCCTTCTTTGGAAATAATAAAACCCAAGATCATCCCTGAAAATACCATATATGCACATTTGTCTAGATTTAAATTAATGCCATATTTTTTACACGTTTGAAAACATAATTTGAGCTTCTACAAATGACTCTCCATGTCATTATACACTATAAAATCATCCAAAAATATCTTCATAAAATTGTCCAAATATTCTCTAGATGTTTTGGTCACGACTCTTTAATATGTTGGAGGTTCATTTTAAATTCCAAACAATATCACTTTCCATATAAAAGCCCCCCAATCTATAACAAATATAATCTTGTATTTGTCCCCTGGAGCTATAGATATTTGATGATATCCTGAATATCCATTTAAGAAAATATGCTTCATTCCTTACTACTATGTTCAACATTTCACCTATGAAAGGTAATGGGTATGGATCTTTTTTTATGGCTGCATTTAATTTTTTGAAATCTATATAGATTCTTAGCTTGCCATTTTTTTTGGGTACTCCTACTATGGGTGACAACCATGTAGCTTCTTTTACAAATTCAATGAATCCAACTGCTAATAATTTATTTATATCTTGTTTGATTGTTGTAGCATATTTTGGATTTATTCTATATTTGGCCTAATGTGTCGATGGTAATGTCCAACTCAATTATATGTTGTGTTAATTTTAGTGGAATCCCTTTCACATCTTTGTATGTCCATGTGTGAGCCATATTGACATAGCCATGCGCGATAGTCTCAATTTTTAAGAATTGCAAGGATATTGGGTGTGGTAATGTTATTAAAGGTTTTTAACAATGTCATGTTAAAATAATGAATGATGAGTGCACATGGTTGCATGGGGTTTTTTTTTCAAAATTCGAAATTGGATGAATGAGGTGTACAAATAATTATTTTATTTAATAAAAGTTGATAATCATAATTTTAGAACCTCAATTGCATGATTAGGGGTGAAAAATCTCTAGAAGGTTGGGGTTAGAAGTAAACACCAAAATTCATAATGTTTGGGAAAACATTGGTTTTGTTTTGGTATTTGGTGGATAGTTGTGCAAGTGAGGATGATTGAAATTCTTGAAGTAGTTGAGGGGGGGTCAATGAAGGGTCTAATGAAGATAAAATAATCTTCGAACATTGTAAATGTAAGATTAATAAGACAACATAACAATTAAAATAAATCATGTGATAAAATGGTAATGGCAACATGGATTTCATGATAATGAAACTTTTATTTAGGTTGTGAATAAGCTCAACGAGGAGTTATAATTACATGTTGAGTCTTAGGCTATGCCATAGTGATAGTTCATAATTGTAAAAAAATTAAAATACATTGAATGGTGCGAATTAAGCAATTTGTTTTATTATTAGGAGGCAGTCAACGAATTGGACTATGCAATTAACAATAGTGTCTAATGCCGAGAATTAAAAACCATGCAAAGATGAAGGTGTTTTCACTTTTGTAAAAACCTTCATAGATAGTTTCAAGTTCATCACTATAAGCGGGGTCGACCTACAACAAAATCATTAAGGTACGAAAGTTCAAAAAATTATGATAATACCAAGCTCAAGGGGATTCAACTTCAAAACAAGGGCGCACCTTTCGCGGTTTGAGATCTTCATCATGAGGGTGTTGGGCCAATGTCAAATTTAAGGACGACTCCCAAGGTAATTTTTCATTCATTTGTGTGACTTGAGGCCCCTAAAACATGATCATGCGCGATGCCATGAATTCAAAGAAAGGAAAAAATCTTCGATCAAAATCAACTTGGCGATGAATGTGTGGAAAATTTGGTGCGTTGAAATGCATGATTATAATTTATAGGTCAAGGAAAATGAAGGAAAAACGTAAAGTAATGGTCTAAAACCATGGTAAAGTAAAACTTTTAAATTAATGAAAAAAAATTTAAGTAAAATCTATTGGAGGGGAAAATGAAAAAAATGAAAATGATGCTTCCCCATCGACCATCAAGCATGGAACATTCTAAGGGCCACTAACCATTAGAATCTTCCATTGGCCACCAAGCAATATGTTTCCTCAAAGGCCACCAAGCTTGGAACTTTCCATTGGCCACTAAGCTTGGAACCTTCCAATGGCCACCAAGTTGGGGTCTTCCCTCACCTTTTTTTTCCTCCTTTTCTTTTAAGGCGTGAATTTGGATCATTTGTCTTTATATTTTCGGACGTGATTTCCAACTTGAATATTTGAAACTTGTTCCTAAAACATTCCTTGGGAGGAAAAGAATAATGAATCCTAGTAGATAGTGGAAAAAAGGAAAATAAATTGGATCATAGTAATACCTTGGAAAGAATGTAAATGAGTACACGTAGATTTGGAGCTTGAAATCTTAGAAGATGTTCATAAAACCTTTTAGGTTTTGTGACATAATTTTTCCTTGATTTAAGTGCAGATCAATTTGAATTTTGGTAATTCAATGCACCTTATAATTAGCTTTCCAATGAACTAATGCAAACTAGATTTGAATAATGTATGTGAAGGTAACAACGTTTTAAATGACTCGAAGCCTACTATCAAGTTGAACTTTTTCTTCCGTAAATTTTTTTTGCATTCTATGGCACAACTTTTTACTGATTTAGGTGTAAGGCTTGAAATTTGGTAGGCAAGTGCTACACACCCATATTCTTGCAGATTTGACAATACTTTCGCACTGATTTTTTGCACTAATTTTCTGTTGCATGAACAAATCATTGTAATGACTCCATTACATTACAGCGAAATTCTGATGTAAGTACTACTCTAGATTTGCACTTATATTGTTGTTAGAATTCATTTTCCAGCAAAGAAAAATGGGTCACACTTGTATCAATCAGTCCGTGAATTTTTTTTTTTCTGATGGATTTTTCACGCATTCATGTTTATTCAATGGCGCCCATAATATCAGAACCCATTAACGAGGATTGATTGGTTCAAGCTACAATATTGAGCATACATTTCAATTTTGACCATCTACATTAACAATTCACTAGCACGAGCAATACGTCTGCAATTGGTCTCAAAAAACCTTCTTCCTCACTAAAATAAAATCAACAAAAAGCTGAACAATATAATGAATTGGTAAATAAGAGCTGTGAACTGCATCTAGCATATGAAGGATCCCTCGGTTACGTAGAAGATCTGAAACATTTTTTTGAAATATCGGAAAATTTGTTTTTCTTGGGTCAAAGCAAATCGAAATCTTTTTGGTACGCTTTGTAGCTAGCTTTCCAATGAATTAATGCAAGCTAAATTTGGTTAACATATGTGATGATAACAATGTTTTGAGTGATTAAAGGTTTGTTGTCAAGTTGAGCATTATGTCAACTCCTTAGAAGTTGGTTTAAGTGGGTGGTAGTTTAACATAAAATTCTTGGATTTGGAAAGTTTAAATTCTAAAAATATATTTATCAATTCCAAATCATAAATGATGCATAGGAGGCAAACTATTGGTTTTCAATTATAAACACAATTCAATATCTAAATATACATTTTGCATTTTCCCTTCACTAATAACATATGTACCTCCAAGTATAATCACCTTGTAGAACCGGGAGTAGAAGGACATCAAATCACCTCACACCATGCAAAAACATCTTTGAATTCCTTTAATAATTGTTCCACTTCTAGCACCTTGCATGTTTTGAACTATGCATTAATATTCAACATCTGTGGTTTTACATCAATTTCTAGATTGAGTTTCATCAATTGTTGATTTTCAACTAACATCCATCCATTTGCAATCCTTGTGCTTTGGTTTTTATTAGAATTTCATCCACTACAACACTCCTTGGTTGATGTTTGTAGTACGTATCTAGATACACCTTATCCTCCAAAATTACTTCTGGCTCATATCTATTACCATGTATTTTCTTCTCTATGTTCTACACTTCCGATCTTTGTTTTGAAATAATAGTCTTCACATCTGTATCCATGATCCCCACATCTGTGGTTTTCACAAATTGAATTATTTCAAGTTGATTGTTCCTATGGAAAACAATTCTAGTTTTATAACAAAGATGATATCTTCTTCTTCATCTGTGATGCCATTTTGATAATTGTAACATAGTAACACTTTTGGTTTTCTTACTTCACCTCCCAAATGTTTAGTAATTGTAATTGTTCTGACCGTCCCATTCCTTTGTATGGTAACAATTTTACTTCCCCAATCATGTGCCACTTTAACATCCTTAACCATGGTCTCCCCAATAACATGGAATAACTAGAATCTACCACATTATTTTGAAATACAATAAACATAATTATGTAAAAAATGCCATGAACATATATCTTTAGATCTTTGATCAACCCCATTGGTTTTATGGTTGTTTGATTTTCCATCCTTAGATTATATGGTGCAAATTTAGGCTTTGGAAGCCCTAACTTCAATCTCAATTATTATGTGATAATATTAATTTTAGAACCTCCATCTAACAACACATCCTCTATTGTATTCTTCCCAATCTATACTTGGATAATTGCCATATGATTATTTATTGCTACATCAGTTGTCCCTACTTGTGGTATTGAAGAACTAACATGTTTATATGTGGTTGCTTTACTTACATTTTGAATTTTCTCTAGTTTTAACTTTTACCAAAGATTTTTTTAGCTCAAAAGTTATTTTAAGCAATTGTCCTAAATTCAAAGTATAATTTGTTTCTAACATCTACTTACCAATGTCCAAAAAAATCTTTTCTATTATGATTAGTTTCCCTTGTGAATTCACTATTTCTTCAGATTTTTCTGTGTGCACAGTGTAGTATTTGGCATACATGGCTAGGTTGTGTTCCATCCTTCCATGGATGTGGATGGCTTTTTTGTTTGGGTTTGTGTTTTATGAATCTATTGAATTGTCTCCACCATTGACTACTTCAATAATTCTTCTTTCTCCTAGCTAGCAACATTTTTTGCTTTTTTTTAACTTTCTATCTTTGAACACATGTTTTTCAGTTACTTTACTTATTGTGGTAACATTAACATCCACCACATTCACATCTGCAATGATTGTTTGTGTTTTAACAATAGGTTAAACCTCTGCTATTATCACAAATTTCCCATGAAACATTTTGTACATCTCAACAAACTTTGGACAATCTATTATTTTATGTCCATTCAAACTTCAAATGTGACATGCATATGAAAATGTCTTTTATGTTTTTTGACTTGGTTGTGTTGCCATTGTGGTTGCCACTATGGTCTGCTCTTTCTTCCTTCTACATGTCTCCACATTATGATTTATCATCCCATAATTTGTGCAATGTTAGTCAATTTTCCCTGTATTAAATTGTGTTTTTGCTAGTGTTGCCTATTTGGTATTCTATGGTATTCACAATGCACTTCTTGTTTCTACAATAGTCATAACTTCTTCACACAACATTGTCGCCTCTTTATGTTGTTCTAATGTTGACCATTTCATCCCTGTAGTTGCAATTCTGAAATATGATTACAAATTTGTTCTAAACACAATAGTTAGAAAACTATATGTGGTTGGTACTTATAAACCATGAGCCAACTTCTAAATCCGCTCATAATAAACCTCCACCCTCTTAGTCTCCTCTTGTTTCATGTTCTTTAGCTCCATGTATATTTTCTCGTCATTTTGAGTTTTTCGATGACATTTACAAAATGCTTGTGTAAGCTCTGAAAAAATATATTAGGAAATTCTAACATGTAATTATGGCACTAGTTTGATGCCATATCTTTTAGCATATAGCTAAGTGCACTGATGATATATTCTTCAAAAGTTTCTGCATTTTTTTTGTTACAAAATTGAACCCTTTGACATGAACATCCAAATCAACATTTTTTTTGAAATCAGAATACTAAAGAGCTACATTGCTTGGCTTAACATAATGGCCATCTTTGTGATCAAGAATTGGTATAGTTATAACAAATGGTTTCCGGTATCCTCCTTTTGGATTCATGACATTTAAACCTTCTAACAACCATTGAGCTGATCAGTGGTCGGTTTTGCAATCTTGTTCACATGAATAGTCTTTATCGGATTAGTAAACACCATTTGAAGCATGCCAACAACTCCAATAGTAGCTATTGGTAATGACGAACTTTGATTCAAATTCCTTACTGTCAAAACTCCACTTGATTCACTACCCAATTTTCTTGTAAATCTAATTAATATTCCCCTTTTGACAACATCTTTGTTGGACACAACAACTGTTTCCACTCTTGTGCTTGTTATACCTACATCAAGTGATTGAGTAACTCCTACTCCAATGTGTTGTTTCTAGGTTTCAATAACTACCACTTTTGACACTATTGGTGAAGCTATGTTGATGCAAGATCGATGATGTTCTAATTTGCAGTTACCCATTAATATCCATTATGGTGTAGTATGTGGATGTGAATACCCCTTTGGTTTTTTGCTCATGGTCTGAATAGATGGACAAATTTATCGATTCTATGGTCCTAATTAACTTCCCAACTCCCTGCCTCTAAATTTGTTCTGAACTACATGAATTCCTAATTCTTATTCCTATGGTTGATCCATTAATGTTCTTGCCACATTTTGTAACTCCACATGCTTAGCAATACATGCTTTGATGTGAAAAGGCACAAAAGGACAATCCATGATTACATGTCTTTTTTCCTCACAGAATGCATATTCCTTCGAAAGTAACATAATCATCTCTGAATCCATAGATTCATGATCCCATGTTTTGGTTGTGTATTTTGTTTAATCTAACTATGGATTCCCTTGATGTGAGTATGACTATGGTACTTCATCCAATGCATTCACATGTGCCTTTATGTACTTAGATGATCGTGGATAATTTTCCTCAATTTCCTCAACACATCAACATTGGTGTTTTCATCCACCTCCCAATGTTCCACTGGTTCATAATAATCTGGAGATGTAGACTGATACACAAACTTGGGTTGTATACCTCCTGTAACATCCTTCCCTTGGATAATCATCGACTGTTGACTTGAGAATTCTTGTGGTTGATCAGGTACTACAGAAATCCCTACTCCATTTTGATCTCTACCACTTTGAACCACAAATTGCGGTTGATAAGTATATTACATATGCTCATTCAAATGAGTAATTGACTACATCTTTTTTCATGGAGATCGTCATCTAAAATTGTGCCTTCTTTGAAGACCCCAAGTCCATACGTCCTTCCATACCACAAGAAGTGGTAGAAACGACATGTGCACCACAAGCCTTTCCTTTGTTCTCAAAACTTGTCTATCTAAAATCGGATTTTGATATGGGGTTTTTGTAAGGTTTGCATATTCCTTTCCATTTTCAAAATTATATTTTATTTGACTTTCAATAACTTGCCGATTTCCCTCCAAGTCCAATTGTCATTGTAAACTCCGGGTCACCATCTAATTCATTTTGTTTCACAATTATTTATCTTTAGAATCTGTAGATCGTTTTGAGATCCTTATGGCATCAATCATGTAGACCTCTAATACTTTCTAACATACCTCTTAAAATTTTGAATTAAAAAAAAAACAACATTATTCGTCTAAATGCTCTCATCTATAGTATACAAATTTTTTCGTAGAAAACCTTCCCATTACTGAAAGAAAGAATAAAAAAAGAATTTCCCCACAAGATGGTCGCCAAATGATATAAGTGAAATTTAAATTCTTGCAAAATATTTCACATTATTATAACATATTTGCATTTCACATGCATATGTTCACTATTCTCGTCTTAAGCCCCAACAAACTTAACACTACCATTCATTCCAACATCAAATTTATGGTTATTGCACATACTAGAATTTACACTTCACAATACATTGTAAAAAACTTAAAAACAAAATTACAATTCATTTCATCACAATTTGATATTACAAAAAATTCACACGAAAGATGAACATAGAATTGATTATAGAAATTTATGCTTATTTGTATTACTGAAAGCATGAATCTAAATTACAGCATAATCCCATGATTTGTTAAAAAACTCCAAAAACACTTAAAATTTGTGCTATATCAAAACAAAATCTATGGTTTTCTATTGTAAGTACTTATAACTCCTACTTTTTTCTAAACTCCATGTCTAATCTTTCCCTTTCCCCTATTCTCCATCACTCTCACCTTTTGAACTATCCCAAGTCACATCAGCATGATCAAAACAACAAAAAATTCAAATTCAAATTAACAAAGTTCCCTGATCAATCCATATCCTAACTGCCTTGTTCATCCAAAATCATATACTCATCCTACCACCTTAACATTTCCCATCTTTTCTATCATTCAAAATTGTAAGATGTCCATTTTTACTAAGCTTCCATTTGTAGTCTATCTTTTTCTCCGTTGTAACATTTTAGATTTTGTTTATGCTTCTTTTCCTTTGATCTTCAAAAGTTTAATGATGAGGAATGGTAGGACATGCCCACTTGTAATTTAACCAAAACTGTGCATAACATTTGGTTGTAGCAATTGGGGAATCGCATCATTTGTCTGTACACAACAAGGTCTGACAATTACGTTCGAGCTTTCAAACAATCTACATTATATAAACAATATTTGCGAGGGGGTTTACCTGGTCATGGACCTAATAGGAATGAATTGTTGTTGAGGAGGGCCCAATGGTCTAGTGATCTTGCTAAATTAGTGGTTGATGTGGTAAATTACACATTTGGATCTTCCTTTTCTTATCGCACTCCACACCTCGAGGGGGAGGAGGTTTTTAGATCTACCAAACAACCCGTTAATTGTCCTCCTAGTGCAAATAATGATTCTCATTGTCATAATCGTGTGAATTTCTCTTGTCCACAAGTAATAGTTCTTGTTGTTCAACCCAATATTATCAAGAATGTAAGCATGTAACAGCTACCATGTGGTTTTAGTGTTTGTTTACCCTTAATATTTCGAGGTGGCTTGGAGTTGAAGGAAAATATTTATGTTGATGGCTAATGGCAGATTGAATGTTGCCCACTTAGTTTTGCGATTCGATGTTCTGTGCTCCATAAAACCACGAGGCTCAAATGAAAAACAAAAATCAACCTTTTAGAATTTGTAAATGGAACTCATGTTCCATGTTACTTAGGGTTTTTGATACAATTTCATATTGGATCATTGGAACACCATATGCATTGGTTTTGTTTTAATGATTTGAAGCATTGTGTTAGTGGGACAATGTGAAAATATGTAGTTGTTAAGCTTTTCGTTCTAACTATATGGCCCATCCAAGAAGGTATTGACTTAATTCAAAAGGAGGTAATAACTTTAGAAGAAGTGGGGTTTTCCTTTGATTGTAGCCATGCTCGAAGTTTATTTGGTTCCTAATCGTTTGATTCGAGCATTTCACATGTGCCTGCTATGAGTGTTCACAACATTGTGTGGCTAGCCAATGTAAGTTGTTGGCTTACAACTCATGGTGGCAAGAATGTGAGACAACCTTCCGTCTTCAAAATAACACAACAACACACCAACGATTGGGAAACTAGCATTTTATTTACCCAATGCATTTTTTCCTTGTTGTCAATGTCCTTTCACTTGGGTATGGACAAATTTATAATATTATTTCAAATGACAAATGATATGATGTGATTATTGGAAATTTCCCTAGATGTTCATGTGTTTACTTTGTCACAATGTTGACAGGTTCTTTGTGTGGTTGTGGGATGTATGTGCAATGTAAACATGTGTATCATGTCTTGTAAATGATCATGTTTTGTGGGCTTTTAGAAGAGTTCATTCATCATTACACATGGAGTTGGGATGAATTTCAATGTTTGTTGAAGCGTTTTAAAGCTTTTGAATTCTTGTGATAGTACATCAAAATTTCATTGATAAACCTTTTTGTAGCTAACAGGACTATGTAATAAGTTTAGATACTAGTTTTGGCCCATTGGTTTTTTTCTCCATTTTGTAACTTTTTAGTCATTGTAAAGTGATGTATATTTATGTATAATACTTCAACCATTTCAACACATGTTTGTCAAATATTTAATATACTTTGAAAAGTTAATTTTTATTGAATATTTATGAAGTATGCAATTTTCACCCATTTCAACATTTTTGAAAATATTATAATTATTGTCCAAGACCATTAAACATTTGGAGCATTGGTTGCATGAGGAATGATAAAATGCATCCTTCAACTAACAAAAATGATTTCAAACGTTCACATGATGCTGCTTTCGACAGCTTTCTTGGCCAAACCCATGTTTAGACTCAACAAGTCATTGTTCATATTAGAACAAACCATGGATGTGACGTGACAAAATATTCCATGGCTTGTCAAAAAATATTTTGTCACATCATGAAATATTATGTGATGTGATAAAATATTTCACCATGTCACTTAACAATATCCATGTGATAGACGAATATACTAAAAATATTCCATGACATGGCATGAAATTTACTCTTAAATTCCTTCTTGCTCACTTGAGTAAGTTCGCCTCCTCATGCTTGCTTGCTTTGTTGTCTTTCAAAATATGACCTTCGCTTGTTATCAACCCATGTACATAGTCAAAGACTCAACATGAGAGTTTGGTTTAAAATATATACCCGCCCAACACTGGTTAACATATTAGAGCCAATTTTGGTCAGGTATCAACTTTGAACCTACCAGCTTGATCCTTGAATTGGGTATATTTACAAAAAAATCATACATAAGAGCTAAGAATTTGACTCAGACTTGCCTTCATCAACAGCAAGATCTCAAAACCTGTGTACAAATTTGCTAAGATTGAGCGGTTTTCTTAAGTGCCCTTTGGATTGAACGATTGATTGGATTTATTGACCTATGTTTCAAAGCATAACCTGAAGCTTTTGGCATGTGTGATTGGACCTCCTTTCAAGGCAATAATAAGGCTTCAATTGTCTAGGCTTGATGTGGATAACATCCCCTGACTAGTGGGGTCACTCTTCTTATGGAAGCAAGAGAGGCTCCTTGAAGAGCTGGCCAATGGAGTGTGTGCCATTGGCACAGTTTCATAAGGCATAATATAGTAGGCCCAGTCAGGGTTTAGGGTTTAATGATCTTTCAATAGTTTAATATAGGGTTGTACATTTTTCAATGTACATTGTGTGTTCCAAGTAGTAAAGATAAAATAGGTGTGAATAGAGTTGTTCGTTAGGATTTAATGATTTTTCAATAGTTTAATATATCCTTCTCAATGTACATCATCGTGTGTTCCAAGTAGCAAGGATTAAAATAGGTGTGAATATATTTATTAGCAGTCTTTAGCCAGAGTTTTTCACCATTTTACCCATTGGAACCAATGATATGGTTTTTTGACTCAAAAAATTGAGAATTTTAGTGTACATTTGATTAATTTTATCTTTAAAAAAATGAAAAGAAAATTATATCACAAAATTGAAGAAAAAAAACTCATTGGAATATAGCTCTGATACCAAAAAAAAATTTATAAAAGAATTGGATAAAACTATTTATGGAAATAAAAATCCTCAAACCCACACCCCAACAAACTTTTCATTATAAACAAAAAAGTTAATGCTATAAGATAAAACCGTCCATCATTGAATATGAACCTATCACTGAACACTTTTCAATATTTTTCTCATTCCTTAATCAAATTCACTAATCCTTGTGTCCTTGGACACGCAAATTGAAGGGCTACAAATGTTCTGTGAGTGTCACAGTTAAAGGACCACCACAAAGAACACAAGAAGAGAAGACAAGTGATAGTGTATTTCAGTTATTTTCAAAAAATAGCTCTAAACCCCTCTCTAGTTTTAGCCTCATGTTTTTCTCATTTTTAGTCCGTTTTGAATGTTTTAAAACCTCATGAGTGCACCAACTAGAACTTTACAAATCTTAGGTGACATTTCCAAAAGCAAAAATGCAATGATCAAAGATTTTAAGCTTGAAACTTTAATCTCAATTTTAATTTCACCCATCACTGAACATTAAACCCCTTTACACCAAACATCCCATACCTTCCCCCATTCCTTTATCAGATTGAGAAATATTTTTAACCCTTTATCAAATTGAGCAATTTATTCAGCATTGGAAGTACTCCCTAGGTAAACCATTACAAATATTTTTTGAACTTTGGAGGCCAAGGAACAATGTGTGAAGATTCGACCTCCTTTGACTTCTCAAGTGTTCGCTTACTAGTCTATCTAACCTATTGGATGCATATAAGCATCTTTTTATACACACATGGAAGCAAGAAGGGGGACTAGAGGAGAAGGGTCCACAAAGGAGGGTACCCTAATAACCGTCTTTGAAGTGTCCATTAGAAGAGTCGAACAAATGTTCCATTATTCATAGCACAAATAATTGTAGCGAACCCATGCGTAGCCCAATGTTATGCCAAGACAAGAACTCCAGGCTCTTCACATTGTTGACCTTTGATTCATTGTTATGGTACACTGATGTTTTCTTGAGGTATTTGGGTAGTACTACCGGCCCGGGCGAACTGGCACCCACATTGGTGGTACCTTCACCTTTGCTTTTTTTTTGAGCGAGGCCTCTTAGTGACCAAAAAATTGTTAGATTTGAAACTCCAAAACCCCGATTTAGTCTAAGCAAGTTGGGATATTTGTAATAATACCTAGAAATAATCTAAACGGATTTTTGGATTCTTACCATGGTACCAATGTGGTGGGGTGGCGGTTCACCCGACGCCATAATACTCTATGAACAACATATTTCACATTTTGTAACTGGTTTCTGTGTCATATTCTGGAAATATTACAACCTTTTTCTTAGGTGGGATAGGCAACCCATCTATTGGTCCACTTTTTCTTTTTTCTTTTTTCATATCAATGTTGGTTTTAATGAATTGATGGTTGAGATAAGCATCTGAAATTTGAATCGTTGGCCCCAAAAATAAAAAGTCGGTTACACTGTGGAATAGGCCCTCGCAAAAACCAACAGTGACGAGCCTAGTGCCTAGGTGGAACAGGCCCATTCCGTAGTACATTATTGAATATAATCACATCTCAAGTGGGGACAGATAGCGTTAGAGACATAAGTGGATATATGCGTTTGTGCATACTTTGTCATGCTCACGTAATAGTTGAAGTACAAATACGTGCCCTGGAATGTGAAGGATATAATGGTCTAAACAAGCCCATTCCAGTATGTAATGCAGCTAGCATGAATTATTTCACAAGGATCATATCTGAGCCATTACCAAAATATAGTTTAACCAATGCAGACCATTAAAATTTTAGTTCATAATTTGCCAGCTCCAACTAGTGGGGTTTTATTCTATTTTCCCTGCAAAATTGATTTTTTCTTTGTTTTTTTGGGCCAAGAAAACAGGTTTATCAAGTATTTATTCCCCCCAAAAAATAAAAAACTAAATCAAAAAACTGAATGGAGTGCTGAATTTGTAATCATTTCATGAATTGTTCACTGTGGTTAAACCTTAAACCCTAATGCAAATTTTCTCACAAAATGACTTGACAATATATGAACTGCAGAAACTCATGGATGTAAAGACATAATTGGTATGCATTCCAACAAAGTATCAAATCACATATATATATATCTCTCTCTCTCTCTATATATATATATATAACCATTGGGCTACAACTTGGACTAAATAGACATGTTAGCAATGATAATCAAACAAACCAAGAAGAATTCTTCCATTGACATTTTTTAATGGCTTATTTTATAGTATTGTGATATGTAGGGTCCAAATGACAGGACACTATTTGAGCCATTCTATGACATACATAACGATTGTTTAATTTTTTTATTGTGACAATGAAACTTAAATTGTCAATGTTGACAATTTTGAATGAACTTGTACATCAATATTCTTAATGTACTAGGGGAAGTTTTGGATAAGTTTGAAATGAATATTATGAATGTGAAATATTCAAAAACATTTAAAAGACAATTTAACCATTGATTTTCATTATTTAAAGGACTTAAAATGTATGAAAAATGACATTTTTATGGGAACTTTTAAAGTGCACCTTTACATAATAATATAATGGGGTGAAAGCACACTATGGCCTTGATAAAGATCGTTGTCACATTGTACTATTTTTTAAAGGTCCAATATTTGAATTTCAATCATCTCATTATTATGAAAGATTTTCACAATGTCTTTGCATATTATGATAAGTCAAAACCCAAAAAAAAAAAATGTTAAGAAAACTAAACTTTTTATTTCATATGATGTGATGTTAGAATATATTCATGCAAAAAATTATATATGTCATAATGTACTAAAAACTGCAAGTATATTCAACAAATGATCGAAATCATTTTTAATTTTTATGAAAATTGTACTATCTATTAAACATTGTGATTCTATACTATTGAAATAAATTTGTGAATTGTGTGAAAATTTTGATAATTATCATATCACAAATGGATTTTTTCAAGGCAATGACCATAAGTATGTGGTAAATTAAGATTTTGACAAACAATCATTTCAAATGGAAGATGACAAGAAATGTGAGGTGGACCATTTTTTTAAATTTCATTTCAAACAATTTTTGATTGACTAATTCAAACAAAAACCTATTACAATTTATAAAATAAAATAAAATTTATAATATTACATATGCCATAAACACTAGAAAAAAATCTTCATTTTGCAAATTGGTATTTGTAACTAATTTGAAATTGCACACAACACATGTAACTGAATTTTGCATGGTTATGTAAGACACATTGTACTATCAACATGTAGTTGCATGCAACATACCATACTTAACATGTATATATGATAAGTATTACATTTTCATCCATATGTATTCCCACAACAAGTTGCATGTGCAACTATATGTGTAATTAAATGGCAATGTTTAATTTTATGACATGTGCCCATTTTGAATGCCAATTATTTGGTGATATCTGTCATTTAAACAAATTTTCATATTTAATATAATCAATTAAACAATTAAATCTAGATCATCCAATTCAGGTTTTTTAGAATTTTGACATGTGGCGTCTAAGTAGGTAGATAGGTAAATATGGTTAAATTCATGAAATTTGTTCATTTTTTAATTTTAATTAAATTTAAATAGTTGAATTTCAGGTTTATAGGATGGTGACATGTGGCATTTGGGTAAATTGGTTCACCTAAACAAGGTAGGTAGGTTTAGGATAATCCTATTTTATTTTGAATTAAATAGCTTTTCAAAGTTGAACTTTTTTAATTGGTTCATCCCAAATGGCACTTGCTTTTGGACTAAATCTAATGCATTTATATAGTTTACAAAAGTGAAAGGTATGACAAAGGATATGGGATAAACATTTTAGTTGCAAACATAACCAACCTAGTTACAACTTACTACTACTTAATATTTATGTTATACTAACCTAATTTACTTACAAGCTATATGTACTATTAATCATAATATATAAATATATAAATAAATTATAGTTATACGATTATTAAGTATTAAAATAATTTACCATTATAGCAAAGTATAATTAATAATTATCAATAATATTTTATATATTTAATTTTATTACATTTAATTACATAGCTTAAGCTAGTGGCTAACTAGCTAAGTAATTAGCTTAATTAAGTATCCTAAAGTAAGGTAAACTAGCTAATGTAGGTTAAGATAGGCTACATACAAGCATATTAACTTTGATATATTAGGCATGTACATTAGTTTAAGCTATTTAATTATGTGACCTAGGCTAGGCTAATTTATACTTTGTACATAGCTATGTTCTACAAGGCTATGTGAGGTATACTAACATAGGTTTAAAAAACACAAGTATACAAATTTAAACTACCTATGTTACCTAACCTATGTATATTAATATATTAGCTCATAGTACCTATATTAATTACCTATTAACCTAGGTTATGGTAATACTAATTATACATATACCTATTTTTTTGTTATATTTGCTTAAATTATAAGAGATATTAATGTATATTGGTGTATCACAGATAATATATTATAATACTCATATTAACTTAAATATGTATTAATTTAAGCCATTCTTTTTGTGACATGTGTCCATTTAGTACACCAATAATTGCATGTTAATTGCACACACAATTGTATTGCCCAAATAATATATGATGTCAATTTTGTAATTACAAGCTTGACCAATCTAGTTGCAAATGATAATTAGTTGCATCCAGTTGCAAAATGATGGGTTGCATATGACACAATTTTAAAAAATGAAATATACCTATTTTTTAAAAAATTTAATCTTTTGAATTTAAATTTATGTTTTTCAAATATTATTATATAACATTAAATTTGTGAAAATGAAAATATAAAGCTCAAACACCAAAAAATTAAATCCAAAATTAAATGCAACACATTTTGGAGGTGTATATTTTACACACATGTCATGAAATTACCCAAGTTGCCCCCACCCCCACGCCCCTCCTAGTGTGCTTTCATTCAATGCAACATCTTTATAGGTCATGTAAAAATTAAAATAGTTTTTTAATCAATTTATAAATTGTGGTTTCAAGAATATTCCTTGGGGCAAGTGGCTTTATTAATTACTTTTGACTCTATAATCTTTAATTAGTCTCTTGAATCAACCCATGTTTTGAGTGACAAGAAAAATAAATTTGTTTTGTTTTGTTTTTTGGTTTGTAGTTAGGTGCACCAAGGGGGGGAGGGGAGGGCAAACTTGCGTCCACTTAGTGTATTGTAAGTATAGAAGTTTTTGGTGTCATTGAGTTAGGTAGTCATATTGAAAATCATGATTTGGAATAGTTGATTTTTTTTGGCCTTTCAATATATATAACTTGTTGCAATGTTCCAATGTAACACATGACATTCATTTTTTGTATGTGTTTTCATCAAACATGCCATGTGGAAATGGCGCATGGACATTCATGATTGGGGTACTAGAAAGGAGTGTCTAAGTTTTAGAGGACTAGAAAGGACAACTTTGGATTTTTTATTTATTTGCATCATTGTAATTGAATTGGATTTTTTTATGCCAATAGATAAAATGGTGTCATGTTAAATCAATAAAAAAGACTAAATTGTTTGGACATTATATATATGTCCATTTGATTCCTTTAAGCCTAATTATGTCAAGTGTCTAAATTGCACCTCTTTATATAAGGAACCAAAAGGAATGCATTAAGAAATGCAATTGATGTCAAAAAAAATTTAATGGATAAATAATGCTTACATCTAAGTTTGGCCATGTTCCTTGCATGCATTTCATTATATTTGAAACCATATGAAATTTTTGAATGTAACAAAATTCAATCTTTGAAGCTACAAGGAAAAAGATTTTTTTTGGGCCATTTGGTTGATTTTTTATATTCACTAAGCTTAAGATTTATAATTTGAACCCACACTTCAAGTTATAAATCTTAAGCTTAGTGAATATAACATGGTATTAGTTGTTGAACATGTGTAGGAAATAATCATTCAGAAAAATGTGAAATTATTCATAAATGTTTATTTAAGAATTTTTTACACTTCTAGGTTTGAACCAAAGTTTAAAGGCACACCAATGTACACATGACAAAAATCATCACCACCACATGAATTATCTTAGTTTAGATTATTCAAATTTTTTCTTGTGTAATTGTTATTTGTAAAAACTAGTGTAAAAAAGTCATGATATTTTCTTTTCCTTTTTCTTAGAACCCCAACCATAAATGGACCCGCATTAAAAAGGACACAACATTTGATAGACCACACAAGTATAACATTAGGTTCAACAACTAATACCAATTCTTTTGAATTATATGTAATTAGACCACATGCATACATGCTTCTAAAAGTTTATGCATGCTTCAATGAATTCCACATGCTCCAACAAATAAATTAATTTTCAATGCAAACATGTTGCAATGATATTAAAATAACATTGAACAATGTTTAATCAAATACAAACATCATTTCTAAAGCAATGTGTCGCAACCCCACTTTGGCCAAGTGTGGGGGTGAAGCCCAACACTTGGAAAAGTTGGAGGTTTGGAGTCCTCCGGGACTCCCGAATGTTTAGAGCTCGACAAAAAGGCCCAAAACACCTCGCATTGAGGTGTTTTTAGTGTCATTGAAAAGGTCTTGAAACGTAAATATCGAAAATGGCCTCGCATTGGCCATTCGGACATCTGCAGCCCAAGTTATGGGCAAAAGAAGGGCCGGGAGTCAAACTGGCAGTTTGACTCCCGACCACTAAA
>Ga0116231_10007042_pt1 | contig 20940 bp, 21 predicted proteins | sample S1TSphgellanicum_2_FD_89695 | JGI IMG/M metagenome (GOLD analysis project Ga0116231, IMG submission 89695) | Host-associated microbial communities from peat moss isolated from Minnesota, USA - S1T2_Fd - Sphagnum magellanicum MG | ecosystem: Host-associated > Plants > Peat moss > Unclassified...
CGAAATCATGTTGAACGCGGCCGGGCTGCTGTTCATCACCGCCGGCATGCGCTGGGGCAACCCGGACGGTCAGATCATGCTGATTTTCGTCTTCAACCTGGCCGGCGCGGAACTGGCGCTTGGGCTGGTGCTGCTGCTGCGACTGCGCAACCGGCTCACCACGCTGGATGGCGACGCGGCCGATCTGCTGCGGGACACGGCATGACCCTGCTTTGGCTGATCCCATCTTGCCGCTGCTGGGTGCCACCGTGCTCGGCATCATTGGGCCGGCGCTTGGGCAGCGCGCCAGCGCCGTCATCGGCACCGCCAGCGTCGGCTTGGCGGCGCTCATCGCCATCACCATCGGCGTCGAATGGCTCCACCATCCGCCGCCCGGAGAGGTATTCAACCAAACCCTCTGGACCTGGGTCAGCCTGCCCGGTCTGTCGGTGAAGATCAGCCTCTATCTGGACCCCCTGGCCCTGCTGATGACGCTGGTCATCACCGTCATCGGCACCCTGATCCATCTGTTCTCGACCGAATACATGCAGGATGATCCTGGATATTCCCGGTTTTTCGCGTATTTGAACCTGTTCGTCGCGGCGATGCTTTTGCTGGTCCTGGCGGGCGACCTGGTGATCTTGTTCGTCGGCTGGGAAGGGGTCGGCGTCTGCAGCTACCTGCTGGTCGGCTTCTGGTTCAGCGATCCGGAGAATGGCGCCGCCGCCCAGAAATCCTTCATCGTCACCCGCATCGCCGATATCGCGATGCTGGCCGGGTTGCTGCTCATCTCAACCCAGCTTGGCACCCTCAACATTCAGGCGATGCTCGCCGCCGCCAGCGCACAATGGCCACATGGCGGGATGCTGCCGGAACTCGCCGCCGCCTTGCTGCTGATCGGCGGGCTAGGCAAATCCGCTCAGCTGCCGCTGCAGACCTGGCTGCCGGATGCGATGGCCGGGCCAACCCCGGTTTCCGCCCTGATACATGCCGCCACCATGGTCACCGCCGGTGTCTATCTGGTGGCCCGGACGCATGTACTGTTCCTGCTGGCGCCGGAGGTGATGCGCGCCATCGCCATCGGCGGCGCCTTGACGCTGCTGGTCGCGGCGCTCGCCGGGCTGATGCAAAGCGACATCAAGCGCGTCCTGGCCTATTCGACGATGAGCCAGATCGGCTACATGTTCCTGGCCCTTGGCGTCGGCGCCTGGTCGGCCGCGATGTTCCATTTTCTCACCCATGCGGTGTTCAAGGCCCTGCTGTTCCTCTCTGCCGGCGCCATTTCAATGCGCCTGCATCACGAGCAGAATATTTTTGCCATGGGCGGCTTGCGCGGCAGACTGCCCGCCGCATTCTGGGCTTTCCTGATCGGCGCCGCCTCGCTCGCCGCCCTGCCCGTTGTCAGCGCCGGGTTTTTCTCCAAGGAGATGATTCTGGGGGACGTCTGGACCTATCCCGGCCGGGTCCTCTGGGCCGCCGGCATCACCGGCGCCCTGCTGACCGCGATCTATATTTTCCGCGCCGTCTTCACGGTATTTTTTGGACCCGTAGCCACTGAACCCTCCGGCGCTTACGGCCTCCGCATCCTGTTGCCCTTGGCACTGCTCGGGCTCGCCGCGCTGACGATCGGCTGGCTGGAGACTCCGGCTTTTCTGGGCGGCCGCAATGTTTTCAGCGGCTTTCTGAGCCCCAGTACCGGCGCCGCCGGCCGCCACGTCATCCCGCTAGCGATCACCCTTGCCGGCTGCATCGCCCCGCTCGCCGGTATTGCCATCGCCTTTGCCCTGCACCGCGCCGGCTTCTGGCGGGCCCAGGCCAATCGCCCGCTGAGCGCGCTGGGGCGCCTGCTGCGGAGCGGCTGCGGGTTCGATGCGGTCTACGACGCCCTGCTGGTCAAACCCTATCTGTGGCTGGTGGCCGGCCTGCGCCACGATCCCGTGGATCTGGTCTCAACCGGGCTGGCTGGCGCGGCGATGGCCGCGCATCGCCGCCTGCGCGCCACCCAGACCGGCAGGCTCCGCCGCTACATCGCCTGGATCGCCGCCGGCTCGGTCGCCACAATCGCCATGCTGCTCTTCGCATGACGCTCGTCTGGCTGGTCCTGGTGCCGCTGCTGGGCGGCGTTCTCGCCTGGCCGGCCGGGCGGCTGCATCCGCGCGCCCCGGCGCTGATCAGCCTCGCCGCACTTGCCCTCACCCTTGGGCTTGCCATCCCGCTACTGCATCCGGCACCTGGCGGCTGGCTATGTGCCTATGACGCGCCGTGGATCCCGGCTTTCGGCATGGATCTCCGCCTTGGCCTCGATGGCATGAGCTGGCTTCTCACCGTGCTCACCCTGATCCTCGGCGGCTTCGCCGTCATCGTCTCCTGGCGTGAAATCGATCAAAAAATCGGTTTCTTTCACGCCAACCTGATGTTTTCACTGGCCGGCACCATCGGCGTGTTCATCGCACTCGACCTGTTTCTATTCTTCTATTTCTGGGAGCTGATGCTGGTGCCGATGGTCTTCATCATCGCCATCTGGGGCCACGAGAACCGCCGCCGCGCCGCGATTAAATTTCTGCTCTACACCCAGGGCTCCGGCCTGCTGATCCTGATCGCGATCTTGGCGTTTGCCTTCCACCACCAGCGGCAGACCGGCAGTCTGACCTTCGACTATTTCACCTTGATGCAGAGCCCGCCGGGCGGCCAGCTCGGATTCTTGATCATGCTCGGACTGTTCATCGCCTTTGCGGTCAAGCTGGCGGTCTTCCCGGTCCATGTCTGGCTGCCGGAGACCCATACCGAGGCGCCGACCGCCGGCTCGGTGATCCTCGCCAGTATTCTGTTGAAAACCGGCGCCTACGGGCTGCTGCGCTTCGTCGTGCCGCTGATCCCGGATGCCGCCCATGCCATCGCGCCGGTCGCCTTATGGCTGGGTGTCGCCAGCATCCTCTACGGGGCCGTCCTCGCCTACGGTCAGTCGGATTTAAAAAAACTTATTGCCTATACCAGCATCAGCCATATGGGTTTCGTCCTGATCGGCGTTTTCGTCTTCAACACGATCGCCTGGCAGGGGGTGGTGATGCTGCTGGTGGCGCACGGCGTCAGCACCGGCGCCCTGTTCATTATCGTCGGCGCCACCCAGCACCGGCTGCATAGCCGCGATCTGGGCCGGATGGGCGGGATGTGGGCGGACCTGCCGCGCCTGTCCGCCTTCGGCACCTTCTTCATTCTGGCCGCGATGGGCCTGCCCGGCCTCGGCAATTTCGTCGGCGAATTCCTGATCCTGCGCGGCGCCTGGACGGTCTCTCCGCTGGTCACCAGCATCGCCGCCATCGGCCTGATCCCGGCCGCCTTGTACTCGCTGATCGCCATTCAGCGCGCCTTCCATGGCCCCGCCGATCCGGCCCGGCACGTCGCGGATTTCGGGCTGCGCGAAAACGCCATGATGCTGGCGCTGGGCGCCGCCATTATCTGGCTCGGCGTCGCCCCCCAGCCGGTTCTGAATATTGCCGCCCCGGCCTTGCAGAACCTGCTGCCGCCGCAGACCGCCGAGGCGCAGGACAGGAGCCCGGGATGAGCCTGCAGGCTGGCGCGCCAATCCTCATTCTCTCGGTCGCCGTCGGCATTCTGCTCGGGCTGATCAGCCTCAAACGCGCCTACAACCTGGCCGTCCTGACCACAGGCATCGGACTAGTGGCGGCGCTGGCCAGCATTCCCGGCGCCGCCAGACTGGCCGAAACGGCGCCGGCCATGCCGGGTCTGTTCGTCTTCAACCTCGCAGCGCTTGGCTTCATCGCCCTGATCCAGCTCGGCGCATTGCTGATCCTGGTGATTGCCGCAACCTATTGGCGGGAGGACACGCCGTTCCCGCGCGAGGAGTTTCCGCTGCTGCTCCTGATCGCCACGCTGGGCGCCAGCTGCCTCGCCGCATCGGGCAATTTCATCACACTCTTTCTGGGGCTGGAGACGATGACCCTGGCCATGATCGGCATGATCGGCTACCCGCGCCACCGCCCGCAAGCCGAGGAAGCCGGCCTCAAATATTTGATCCTCTCCGGCATGTCCTCCGCATTCGTCCTGTTCGGCATTGGCCTGATCGAACTCTGCACCGGCAGCCTCGGCTTTTCTCAACTCCTCGCCTTTGCGCCGCCGGATGCGCCAAGCCGCGCCATGCTGCTGGCCGGGCTGGCGCTGCTTGGCATCGGCGCCGCCTTCAAACTCTCGGTCGTGCCCTTCCATATCTGGGTCCCGGACATCTATGCCGGCGCCCCGGCGCCGAGCGGCGGCTATGTCGCGGTCATCCCCAAAATCGCCGTGCTCGCCGTCGTCATCCGCCTGCTGGCTGAGGCCGGGGGCAAACTGCCGGCGGACATGACCGGGTTGATCACCGTTATCGCCATCCTCTCGATGCTGGCGGGCAACCTGCTGGCGCTGCTGCAGGGCAATATCAAGCGCATCCTCGGTTATTCCTCGATCGCCCATCTCGGCTATTTGCTGGTCGCCATTCTAGTCTCGGGCACGATCGGCCGCACCGCGGTGGTTTTCTACCTGGTCACCTATGCCATCACCATGATCGCCGCCTTCGGCGTGATCGCCGCCCTCAGCAATGCAACGTCGCTGCAGGACGAGGACAGCATCGCCGATCTGCGCGGCCTGTTCTGGCAGCGGCCGGGGCTGGCGGGGATCCTGACCTTGGCCCTGCTCTCGCTCGCCGGCATTCCGCCCGCCATCGGCTTCATCGCCAAAATGTACGTTTTCGCCGCCGGCATTCATACCGCGCTTTGGAATCTCACCGGCGTGATGGTGGCCAGCAGCATCATCGGACTGTTCTATTATCTCAACATTATCCTGACGATGGCGATGCGTCCCGGCCAGCAAACGCCAACGCCCTCCATCCCGTTGATCAGCCGCATTGCGATGGCGGCGGTCGGCGTGCCGATGCTGATATTCGGCGTGGCCCCGCAACCTTTGATCACGCTGCTGCGGGCGGTGTTTCAGTAGCTAGCGCGGGTTTCGCCGCCATTAATGTCGCGGGCCGGTTCAGCCAAACGCATGAAGCTGCTCAAGCGCAACAGCTAGAGCGCGATGGTCGCAGCATCACAACCAGGGGATTGTAAGTAAATTTAAAACTTGTTAGCTTTTGATTCAGAAAAAATGAAACAGGACTTTCGCAACGTCACCCTCCGGCAGCTGCGCGTTCTGGCCGCCGTGGTACGTACCGGATCAGTTACCGCGGCGGCGCAGCGGCTCAACGTTTCGCCACCGGCCATCACGCTGCAAATGCAGTTATTACAAGACCAGGCACGCTTGCCGTTAATCGTCCGCAGCGCCGCCGGCACGGTTGCCACCGATGCCGGGGCCGAAATTCTGCGCACGATCGATCAAATTGAAACCTTGCTCGAGGATTGCAATGCCGCCCTGGCCTCCATCGCCGGATCGCATCGCGGCAGCGTCACGGTGGGTGTGGTGAGCACCGCCAAGTATTTTGCCCCGCGGGTTTTGGGTGATTTTGCCCGCATCCACCCTGGGCTGGAGCTGCGTCTGGTCATTGGCAACCGCGCCGACATGATCAACGGCTTGCAGCATTGTGAAATCGACATCGCGGTCATGGGCCGACCACCTGAAGAGCTGGACGTCAACGCGACCGTCATCGGCGATCATCCGCATGTGATTATTGCGGCAACCGATCACCCGCTCGCCACATTAACGGCCATCGAACCGGCGCGGCTCAAGGATGAGGTATTTCTGGTCCGCGAGCCCGGCAGCGGTACCCGTGCACTGATGGAGAAATTCTTTGCCGAAGCCGGTATCGCGCCGCGGATCGGCATGCAGATCAGCAGCAACGAAACCATCAAACAGGCGGTGATTGCCGGTCTCGGTATCGCTTTTATTTCCGGCCATACGATTGATTCCAGCCTGGTCTCACAAAGTCTGAGCATCTTGCCGGTGGCGGGACTGCCGATCATCCGCCAATGGTGTATCGTCCATCTACGCCAGCGCCGCCTGATGCCCGCCGTGCAAGCCATCCGCGACTTCTTCATCGCCGAGTCTGCGCATTATGTCCCCGATATAAAGATCTAGCTTGCGGCAGATCAGCGAACGGCGCCAGCGATGCTTGTGCTGGTCGTCCGGCGCCAAAAAGCCAATCGCAACATTACCAAAAAAAATCGTGTTGCACTGCGCAAAAATCAATAAAACCAAGAGGTTTGTTCAACCATAGGCTGAAACAAAAATCTTGACTGCGGGCCTCAAACATTTCAGACTTGTCACTCTTCGGAAGTTCAGAGATTTCGATCGCTGGAGCATAAGAGGGCAAACGCAGCGGTCTCAGCCAAAGCCAAATGCCCCTTGACTGCAATGGGAGAGGGATTCTGAAGGATGGCACTTTGGATGGGTTACCTGGGCGAAATCGGCATGGAACGGCGTGGGCTGAGCGGTGCGGCGGACCGGATGAAAGGTCCTAAAGGAAACACTTCGCGGCCAAAAATAAGCAAAATTACAAACCGAACGCGACGCCTCCTTACGATGAAATTTAAAGAATAATAGGGAAAAAGGTAAGGCTATGTCTCAGGTGCAGTATTCCGCAGGGCCCCAGCTTGCATTCCGCCCAAATTTCGAAAGAAATTCGGCTGCAATCCTGTCCAGCGTCGTCTACCGTAGCCGCGCGAGAACGCATTTGGGATCCACGGCTTTGGAGGAAATTGCCGAATCGGCCCAGCAGCGTAACCGGCGCGAGGCCATTACCGGCCTCATGGTCTACGATTTTCCCTGTTTTTACCAATGGCTCGAGGGACCCGAAGACAGTATCGAGCGGATCATGCACTCCATCCGCCGCGATCCGCGCCATACGGATTTGGAGATACTCAGCGCCAAGACGATTGAGAGCCGGGTGTTCGCCGGCTGGGATATGAAACTGGCGACCCGCGATGCCGATCGCGGCATCCTGCGGCACGAGATCGTCTACCCCCGTATGGAGACCTTGAGAGAACTCCGCCGCCACCCGGAAGCCGCGCCGGCGCTGTTGAAAACCCTGGCGCCGCAGCCGCAAACAGCGCGGGGCGGCAATGCCCGGCGGCCCGAGCTTGAAACAAAATCGGCCACCGTTCTGGAAACGCTGATCCGCAGCAGCGTGATCCCGGAATTGTTGCAACGCCACGGAGCCGCCACGCTGATATCGGCGCCGCTGATCCTGGAGAAACAATCCGCGGAACTGGCGGCGTTGCTGCTCGCCGCCAATCCGGATTCAGCGCTCAACCTGATCCACGGCCAGCTCGGCCACCATCTCTCCGCCGTGCCGCTTTACGCCACTTTGCTGGAGCCCGCCGCCCGGCTGCTCGGTGATCTATGGGCCGCGGATTCCTGCAGCGAATTTGATATGATGATCGCGCTCAGCCATCTGCAAAGCACCGTGCGGTTGCTCGGCATGGAAAGCTTGCAGCATCCGCTCAGCCAGTCGAATGCGCCGCAAGTGCTGGTCGTACCCTTGCCCGGCGAACTTCACGGGCTTGGTGCGGCGCTGGACTCCGAGGCGATGTGGGACCAAGGCTGGAGCCCGCACAACGAATTCCCCAACGATAACGCCGCCTTGCAGCGACTGTTGAGGGCCGATTGGTTCGATGTGCTGGACCTTACCATGAGCGTGACATTGCAGCGCCGGCATTGGCTGCCGCGTCTGGCGGAAACCATCCGCCTGGCTCGCCGCGCCTCCCGTAATCAGGACCTAATTGTGATGGTGGGCGGCCGAGTCTTCGCCGATGAAGCCGCGACCGGCAGCGACGTTGCAGCCGATGGGCACAATGCGACCGCCTCCCATGTCGTTGCGGAAATCTCGCAGCTTATGACGGAGATCACGGCTTAATACAGCGAGGACGCGCGTAGCCGAAGCTTTCACTTCGGGCATTCTGCCCTGATTGGGCCGGCGCTTCACCAGCGCGCCAAGCGCGGCAAGGCAAATCTTGATATAAGCGCTACAATCCCGCAGCCGACGCTGTACCAGACGGTAATATAAAGCGGGTCGTCAAATGGGCAGGCGAAAACAAATACGAATGCGCCCCATGCCGCCGCCGCCAACCCGACCAAAAGCGCCGTACCACGCCGATCCGTCGGCGCGCCGCGGCGCATCAGGACGCCGAACCCGATGAGTGGCGGCAGTGACAAGGCGATCATTTTGCCCGCGCATTGCACACCATTCTGCCAGTTCAAACGACGGATGATGGCGTCAAGCCCGAGCGGACCAGCTCCGATGCACAGGCCGAAAACGATGCATATCGCGATGATGAGTGCAAGCCATCGAATGCCTCGACGCGGCGAGTAGGTTGGGTTGAAGGACAGAATCGCAAGCGCGCCGCTGATCAGCGAGATCAGAGCAAGACTCACAATACGCCACCAGAACGTAGGCTGCTGCACCATCGCCGGCATATTGGACCGGGCAAAGCCCGCGGCGAAAAACAGCCCAAGTTCCACGGCGCAGATGACTGCTATAATCATGACGTCAAGGCCCAGCCGCCGCCGGCGCACGGGTTTAAGGTCTTCCGTGAGGCGATTGATCAGGCTGTCATAGCTCATCGGTTTGATCCTGAACCAGCGCGGTAAGCCGGCCGAGGCCGCGGTGGATGTTCACCTTCACCAGCGAAATCGTCTGCCCCGTCCGCGCCGCCGCTTCCTCTATGCTAAGACCTTGCAATTTCACCAGGCGGATGACCTCGGCTTGCGCAGGCTTCAGTCTGTCCAAAAGCACCTCAAGCGAACGCGCGCTCTGCACCGCCTCGCCATGATCCAAAACCGACATATCGTCGGAAAGTTCTTCCATCGACGCCGCCTTCATCACCCGCAGCCGGTCAATCCATTTGTACCGCGCGATGGCCGCGAGCCAGGGTCCAAAGGGCTGCGACGGGTCGTAGGTATGCCGCTTTTCATGCAGCGCAAGAAGCACTTCCTGAACCGCATCGTCCACCATCGCGGCAGGCAGGCGCCGATAATAGTAGCGCTGCAGCCAGGCACCCACTTCCGTGAGCAGACGGCGATACACCCCGGCATTGCCGGCCTGAGCTGCCACCATCAGCGCGCGCCAGTCGCTTTCCGTCAATCGCTTCCCTCCCCAGCTGGCCCGCGCCCAAGCAAGATAGGCTGGCACCGGCATGGGCGCCTTGATGGACCGTGCTGGCGGAGTGTAGCTCACATATGCCTTCTGGTGTAACCAGGGATCCCGGTCACGGTTGGTTCCACGACGACATTCCGCTAATTCGAGCCGGCACCGAGAATCGTGCCGTCGGGTTTTTGCACCAGCACGGCGAACTCCTCGCCCGGTTGCAAGGGAACCTTGAACACCACAGCTTGCCCGTTCCAGGCGCCAAGCCGGGTAATGCTGCGCACGACGTTCACTTCGCTCAGCGTCGTGCCGCCATTCTCCCCGCCAAGAACATTCGTGGTATGCCAAGGGTCAAAACTAAAGAGCCAGACGGCAGCCGTGTCCTCTCCAGGACCGACCCGAACCATGAGGCCATCGCCGGCGGGGGCGATTGCGACCGCCACTGCCTTGCCGGCGGCAATTCTTGCTCTTGCCTGGTCAATCGCCGAGCGCATCGTGGCGCTATCGGAGCCAACGAATTGTTGCTCGCCGTCCACGACCGCTTCGGGCGTATAAACCTCCGAATTCTGAGCAAGCCCGGCATAGTAATTCTGCCGGTCGGTGGCGCCCTGCAATGAATACGGATCGGTCCAGGCTGCGCCGTTCCAATAGGTGACGTGCAAATCCAACGCCAGGACATCGGGATTTTGCGCTTGCACCTGTTTCAACAGCGCATCGGCCGGCGGGCAGTCCGAGCAGGCTTGCGAGGTGAAGAGCTCCACCACGACTGGGCGAGGCGCCGCCAAGGCCGTGCCGGTGGTCAGAGCGATCAGTAGAATCCCGGAGAGAAGCTTCATTTCATGACCGTCTTATGCATCAGCCTGACCCTGGCTGCACGAGCACTGGGCTAGGCGCGTAAAGCTCCGGAAACAGTTGCGCCAGGGCCGCCACTTTCGGTGCGTCAAAGGTCGCGATGTAAGGACTGTACGGGTTGAGCGTGGCGTAATTCTGGTGATAGGCCTCTGCCGGGAAGAACGGCATCGCCGGGTCGACGCCCGTCACGATCGGCGCCGGAAAAGCATGATCCGCCGTCAGCTGACCGATATAGGCATCGGCGATCCGGCGCTGGCTCGCATTCTCCACCCAAATCTCGCCACGGTATTGCGGCCCATGATCGGGATACTGATAGTTGAGTTCCGTGGGATCCGTCGCGACGGAAAAATAGACGCTGAGCAACGTTCCATAGCTGACCACGCTAGGGTCGAAAACGATCTTCAGCGATTCCGCGTGCCCGGTCGTGCCCGTGCTCACGTCCTGATAGTCGGCGGTGGCAGCACTGCCGCCGGTATAGCCGGAAATCGCCGTGCGGACGCCCTTCACATGCTGGAAGACCACCTGCATGCCCCAGAAGCAGCCGCCGGATAGGATCGCGGTCTCGGTGCCAGGTGTTTTCGCGAGCGGCGCGTCGATAACCGGGGCCGGCACAAGCACCGCAGAATCCGCCGCCGCGCGCTGCTGCGAAAGCAATGACAAGGATCCGACTAGGGCGGTGGCGAGCAGAATTTTGCGCATCATGCAGTCCTCGGCGTGAAGGTAAGGGCGACGCCATTCATGCAGTAGCGCAGCCCGGTTGGTTGCGGCCCGTCGGGGAAGACGTGACCGAGATGGCCACCGCATCGGCTGCAATGCACCTCGGTGCGATCCATGCCGCAACTGTTGTCATCGGAAGTCTCAATCGCCTTCGGCAAATGGTCCCAGAAGCTCGGCCAGCCGGTGCCGCTATCGAACTTGGTGGTCGACGCATATAGCGGCAAAGCGCAGCCGGCGCAGTTGAAAACTCCTACCCGCTCTTCATGCAGCAGCGGCGATGAGAACGGGGGCTCCGTGCCGGCGTCACGCAGCACATCATACGCAGCCGGGCTGAGCAATTGGCGCCACTGCGCATCGGTATGCATCACGGCGTAGTGCGCCGCCGATTGATCCTCGGCCTCGGCAAAAGCAGCCACCGGGCGGCAAATAACCGCAATACTGGCGCATGCAGTGGAAGCGTATAAAATCCAACGGCGTTTCATTTGGCTCATCCTTGCTGTACGCTCTACATTCGGCGCGAACCCTACCGAGGTTACAGATCGTGAGCTTTAGGAGATAAATTGTTGGATATGTTTCCGTAAGACGCGACGCGGATGAATGTCGTGACGATGCGCCAGGAGGCGTGGATCGACCCGCGGATCGATCCGGCGACTTTTGATTGGCCGCCGGCGCGGCAACGATAGGGCAGCGGTATTTCAAGAATGCGCAGGCCGTGTTGCGCCGCCTTTATCTGCATTTCGATATTCCAGCCATAGGTCATTTCCGTCATGGCAAGCTGGTTCAGCGCGTCTCGGCGAATGGCGCGGAATGCGCACATGTCGGTATAGCGCACGCCGGTCAGCAGGCCGATCGCAAAGCCCAGCGCCTGGCCGGCGGCGACCTGGTGAAAACTCATCGCGCCCGGTTCCCGCAACCGCCGAGCGCGCGCTGCAATTACAAAATCCTGCGACCCATTCTGAACCGGCGCGACCAGTTGCTCCAGCAAATCGGCGCGGTCGGCGCCGTCCCCATCCATGAACACGATGATGTCACACCCTGCAGCCGCCTGCGCAGCCGCCTGCGCACAGGCGCGGCCGTAGCCGCGCACCTGCAATTCGAGCACGCGCGCACCGGCGGCGCGTGCCGCCGCCTGGGTGCCATCGGTGCTGCCGCTATCGGCGACGATAATTTCATTGACAATCGATCGCGGCAGTTCGGCGATGACCTTACCGATGGCATCAACCTCGTTGAGCGTGGGGATGATGACCGCAACACCAGGCATGCGCGCTACAGGCTCCACCGCATCCCGCAATTCTGGCACGGCATGGGCGGTTTGTCGCTCAACAGCGACGATCGGAAATCGCGATAGGCGGGGCTGTTCCATATCTCGCGCAGCGACTGTTGGTTCGCATCGCCCAATGTGTAGTTCTCATAGCCGCGGGCTGAGAACGGCGCGATACAACATGGCAGCGCCCTGCCATGCGCGGTGAAATACATCAGCGACCAGGGCCGCCGGCACGTCGACCAGGGGCGTTCCTCCGCCGATGCTTTCAAGCTCAGTCCAGGCTCGGTGGCGCCGGAAGCGTTCAGCCGCACGCCCAACGCAGCGGCGACGCCCTGGGCGGCGCCGATGGCCGCATCCTCCTCCGCCCGGGTGTGTTCGAACAGGGCCGACTCTGAACGCGCGAGGCCAAAGCCGGCCTCATCGAACACCAGTCTCTGCAGATGGACTTCCCTCACACCGATCGCGGCGGCCAGACGGACAAAATCCGGCAATTGCCCGATTGTCTCCTTGAGCCCGGTCAACCACATCGATACCAGCGGGCTGGTCGCGCCGATTTCCTTTTGCAGCGCGGTGAAACTGCTGATGTTGCGAACGATGCGATTAAACATATCCTTGCCGCGGACCGCCAGAAAAGTCTTGGCATCGGCGGCGTCCAGGGAGACGCGCAGTTCATCGAGGCCGGTCTCGATCAGTTCGCGCTGCTTGCGCGGCGTTAGCAGCGTGCCATTGGTGTTGAACAGCGCGTAGATGCCGCGCGCCTTCAAATACCGGATCATTTGCGGCAGGTCTTTCACCAGCATCGGCTCGCCGACGCCATGCATGACCACGCGGGCAATATTCGGCACCTGATCGATGATGGAGGTGAATAATTCCCACCGCATATCGGCCGGGGCTTCCAGATCCTCGAAGGTGCGCGGACAAGTCTCGCAGAGCAGGTTGCAGCGGTTGGTGACCTCCAGATATAGGCACACCGGTGGCGCCGCGGCTTGCGCTGTCCGCGCCTCTCCCACGGTCTCAAAATAGCGCCGCGGGTCCTTTAAGGTTGTGATATTCATGTTCGTTCTCCTTCAGCCAGTTGCAGGCTCATGACCGTAACTGCTTGTTTGCCGGCCCATGCATCAAGCAACGCCAACAGCAGGAACGGCCCGTATACGCAGGCCGGCCAGAATAGTTCGGTATGGGTCGGGTTGAGATAGAGCAGGAGACTGGCCGTCACCAGGTAAATCGCACTTGACCAGGGTAGGATGCAGGCCGGGATCAGCAGCCAGCAATAATACCATGGATAATGGGGAGAGAGCCCGGCCATCAAACCGCAGCCGAGCAGCAAACCGCGGCGGGCGATCGTTTTGGCCGCTGCCTCGGGCGCGGCGGGAAGAGGTCGGCCAAACACCATGGCCAGGCCCAGTGCGGTCAACGCCAAGGCCAAAAGCAGCAGGTAAAATTTGGACGCATAAGCCGGCAACGCGACGACCGTACCGAAAACGGCAAGCAGAAATATGCCTTGACCGCTATCGATGCCTTCCTGCGCGCTATAGCCGCCGAGGAATCCCAGTACAGCCTTGCCGACCCCGAGATACGGGGCATAGAGCACAGCGATGATCGCAATGAAGATGGCCGCAAATTTCCAGTCCCACCGCCGGCAGAGCGCGGGAAGCAGAATGACGGGCAGAAATTTTGTAAGAAAAGCGGCGGCGAGCGCAGCCGCGCCCCAGCCGCGTTTACCCCTGCATACCGCCAGCAGCGCCAGCGCGATAAAGCAAATTGCAATGGCATCGACATGGCCGCTGCCGGCGAACTCCCAGACCGGCAGCGGGTTCCAGGCGTAGATGAGGATGCGCCCGCGCGGCAGCTTGGCCAGATCCAACAGCTGGATCATCGCCCAGATCCCCACGGCCTCGAATGCCAGCATCATCAGCTTCATTGCCAGAACCGGCGGCATTGCCAGCAACTTGGCCATGCCCGCAGCGATGAAAAAGATCATCTGGGCGGCCGGCGGATAGATGGTATGGGCATAATCGGCGCGATTGATGTTGGGAAACACCGTCGCATCTCGCAGGAAAGCCAGATGCGAATCCGCCGGGATATAGCGGTAGGGGTTGATCCCGGCCGCCTGTACCCAGCCATCCCAGATATAGCGGTACATGTCGTTGGAAAGGAATGGCGGGAAGCATACCACCATCAGGCGCAGGATGGCGGCGCAGCCGAGAACCATCCAGATGGTCCCGGCGGCGGGTCTGCTGCGAAGCACGAGCGCAACGGCGGCGAAGTAGATCAGCCCCTGCGCACAGCCGAGGGTGACGAAATGATCAAGCGGCTTTCCATAGCCGATGCCGAACTGGCCGATGACGGCTTGCGGCAGTGTCAATCCAAAGGCGGTCAGCCCAATAAGCAGGACAGCGCAGAGCCCCAGCAATATCTCCGGCTTGGCGCCACGCATCTAGGCAGTCATTTTCGTAAGCGCATCCAGGCTGAGATCCAGCGGCCGCAAGTAGGCGGCAGTGGCGGGCGCGGCAAAGGGCGTAAGGTCCGCGCTAGCTGGCAATGCCGGCGCGTCAAAACCATCGATCAACCGGTACAGGGACGCAGCGTCGTCAACGTCATACCAGCTTGGCAGCGTTACCCGTTCCAGACCGATTTCCCGGGCGCGTAATGCCGTCCGTTCGGCAACGCTGTCGGTACTCCACGCGATGTCCTCAAACAAATGCACGTGCGGCGCCTTCACGCCCAGCAGATAATAGCCGCCATCATCGGCTGGTCCAAGTACGGCGCGATCGCCCGGCTCCGCCAGCAGCTTTGCGGTCCGGCTGAGAATGCTCGTCGGCAGAGTCGGGCTATCCGAATTCAATACGCAAGCAGAATCATATCCGCTTGCCAGCAACGACTGTACGGCGTGCAGCAGACAGCGCCCAAAACCTTGAACCGGGCCGGGCATATCCGGGCTGCCATCGGCGAGCACCAGCCGTGTATCGTCGGCGATATGGCCCTCGAAGAGCGCTTCCAAACCCAAGGGCGCGTAGGCAATAAAACCGTGTATCGGGGTGGTACGACCGGCAGCCGCAATATTTTCGGTGATGTCGCGCAGAAAGGCAGCGCTTAGACCCGCAGCCTGCTCTGGGGTTAACGGCGGTACCAGCCTGGTTTTAGACCGCCCCGGTTGCGGCGCTTTCGCCATCACCGCAATCGCGCAAGTTGAATTATTGGAAACCTGCCTCATTTGCGCGTGCCCATGACGACCCGTGCCGCAATCGCGATCAAACCGAGCGCATCATGCGCGCCATTGGCTTCGCCCTTTTCAAAATCGCCGTCGATCTGGCCCATCTGGTTCGTCACCTGGGCAAAGCACAGTACGCGTTTCCCGGCCGCTCTCGCGAAGGCGTAAAGCGCCGCGGCCTCCATTTCGACGGCCAGAATATTTTCGGCCCGCGCCGCGTCAACCGCCGCTGCGGTTTCGCGGAATGGCGCGTCGGTGGTCCAGCTTGCACCGAGGTGAACATGCCGTCCCGCCGCCAGCAGCGCCGCCATGACCGGCCGCGTCAGTGCCGGGTCCGCTTCGGCATAGCGGGAGGGCGCCAGATAGTGATAGCTGGTGCCCTCATCGCGCAATGCTCGCTCGATCAGAATGAAATAAGGGGCCGGCGCCGAGGCGGTAATCTGCCCGGCCGATGTCATGCTGATCAGTAATTCGCAGCCCGAGGCAAAAGCTTGCTCGGCGAGTAGCACGGAGAATGCGGCGCCGACCGCACCGCCGATAATGCCGAATTGCAGGCCCGCATGTTCAAACGCATGCATGGTTGTATGGTAGCAGGCCCAGCCCCCGCATATTGACGTACGGTTGGCTGCTTGCAGCTGCTTGAGCAGATCGCCGTCCGGATCCAGAATGCAAACTGGCGGGACCGGCGTTGCTGAGAGTTTCTTCTGCCGACGCGCCTCCCGCAACATGTTCTCCGGCAGGAATATCGACGGGGCGGCATGGCTTTTAAGGTCCAGTATCGGCGCCCGGGTTTGCATTTCTTCAATCTCGGCACAGATTTTTTCAAAGTTTGCGGATTGATCCATGTTAAATCCCACTGAACCAGTTATAGCCGCGATCCACCCAGAAGCCGCCGGGATTGCGGTTGGTCACATAAATTGCGGTTACGAATTTCGGTTGTTTGAAGCCGAGCTTGGTCGGGATTCTGATCTTGAACGGAAAGCCGTATTTTGTCGGCAAAATCTGGTCTGAAAGCTGGAACGCCATGATGGTCTGCGGGTGCAGAGCGGTCGGCATATCGATGCTTTCATAATAGCCATCAGCGCAGACAAATCCGACATATTTCGCGGTGGTGTCGGCGCCGACGACATCGAGGAAGGTTGCAAGCGGGGTGCCGGTCCATTTGCCGATCATGCTCCAGCCTTCGACGCAGACATGGCGGGTTACCTGACTCTTCTGCGGCAGCGCGTAGAGCTGCCGCACCGTCCAGGGCCGCTTATCGGCAATCAGTCCGGCAAGTTCGAGTTTATACTGTGAGGCCTGGATGACCGGCGCCAGCGGGGCCTGGTACCAGGCATTATAGCGGAAGTCTTTCACCGCCATGCGCTCGGGATATTCCGGCGCCAGCTTGGTGCGGCTGAACAGCTCACCTTGCACAAAACTATTCCAGCGCGAAACCTGGGCAAACATCCGCTGCACCACGTCGCTATCACTGATATCGCAGCCGGTGAGCAAGGTGAGCGCGCCGAGGCTCATGCCATTTTGCAGGAATTTGCGGCGATCGACGTCGAGCAGCAATTTTCGGCGTTCGGTCACCGCTCCATCCGGCACCGAAGCATCCGCTGTTGGTTTTTCATTCACCGGCATGCGGTGCTGGCTCCTTTGGCTGGATCGGGTGAGCGTGCGCGGCGCGGCCGAACACCATGGCGACAAAGGTCTTCGGCACGATGATCACCAGCGCCACATGCACGAGCATGAACAGGCAGATCGCCGACATGAACAGAAAATGCAGAACCCGCGCGGTCGGGTAGCCGCCGAACAGCCAGGTGAGCGGGCTCAATTGCACCGGCTTCCAGATCGCAAGCCCGGTCAGGAACATCATCAGAATGCAGAACAGCACACCCCAATAGGCGAACCGCTGCACGGCATTATACTCGCCCAGCCGATGCGGCAGGCGGAAGGTCGCGGCGGCAATGAAATCGCGCCAGACATCGCGCGGCCGCAGCGGCAGCAATTGCTTCCAGAAATGCCCGGAAATCGACCCATGCGCCATGAACAGCAGATAGCTTGCCAGCAGCAGCCACATGCCGGTGAAATGCCAGTTCAGCGCATTGGCCACACCCGGATCCATATGCGCGATTTTCGACCGCATGGGATCGCCGCCCAGGGTCGCCCAGAGCGGGAAACGGTAATAGCCGAAAATCGGGCTGGAGTTATAAATCCGCCAGCCGCTGCCGATCATCACGATAATCGCCAAAGCCTGCAGCCAGTGCGCGATGCGCACCAGCGCCGGATGCTCCTGAATATCATGCGTGGCGGGATTCGGCTTGGCGCGCTGCAGTCTCATGTTGCCATCGCCAAGCCGGCGGCCCGCAGCGCAATACTGCCTTGTGCGCCGCGGACCACATTGAGAAATGCCTGGGCGTTCGGGCTCACCGCCTTGGCGTTGACCGCGCCGGAATAGCTTGTCAGTGCCGGATCGGCACCAAGCATTACCAGAACAGTCAGCCGCGGATCGGCCTTGACGTCGGTCAGATAAACCAGGCCGATATCGGCGCCGCCCGTTGTCAGCAGGAAGGCAACGTCGGCGGTGGTCGCCGCCCCGATGACGCGGCTTCCGGCCGAATTCAGCCCGTCGGCACTCAGAACCGCGCGGCCATCCAATCCCGAGGCCACGGTATTATCCGTCACCGCGAGTCTTGCGCCGGCGAGCAGACGCATCAATCCGGCCTTATCTGCCGGCGTTGTGCCATTATTGCTTAACGTTGCCAGCACCAGCGGGTTGGAAAAGCCATCGACGCGGGTCTCCGGCCGCACTAGCTGCAGTTGCACGGCCATATCCATCGCGGCGCTCAATGTGAACAGGACGTCGTTGCGGGTATGCCGCTCAATCTGCGCCAGCATCGACATCGCCGGCGCCGACAGAACACTGACCGGTGCGCCGGCCTGGGCGCGCGATATCGGGTCCAGCGAGCGCATCGCCGGCCGCAGAGTCGGGTCGCAGAAAACCGTGACCCCTGGCGGAATATTATCGGCGGCAGCGGTACTCATGATGCCAATCTCACGAAACTAGGGCGTAGATCTGGCCGAGTCTTGATTGCGGGGCGAGGACGGGCCGGCGGCTCAACAGATGATCCAGCCCCAAACTTTGTCCCGCACCGTCGGCGGCGAACATGCCATGCGCGCACATAATCCCTACATAGGTCCAGACCCATTCGGTCGGATCGTTATACAGGCCGATCAGCAGGTTGAAAATGAACAAAGCCGCGATGACCCCGGTAAACCGGACCGCAAACCCGAACGCCAGCGAAGCGGCAAAGAAGACTTCCAGAAGATAGATCACAGGCTGGACGATCGCGATATGATCGAGGAACAGCTGCATGAGATCAGCATGCCATTGGAACGAGCTGTAAGTCACGGTATTTGTCAGCCAGTCCTTGAAGCCATGGGCGACCGGCCAGGGCAGTTTCCACAACGTACCGAGATACCACATTCCGGCTGACAAAAACCGCATCAGGAAGACGAAAAAATGATGCGCCGTGCGCTGCTCAGGGTCCTTCGACCAATTATATCCGGCAATCGCGAGCCCGCCGAAAAACAGTACCCATGCCATGGCCACCGTGAACCAGCGCAATGAGCCCAGCGCCAGCTGGTCGTGGATCTGCCCGGTCAGAACCTGGTAGAGCGAGTGGATCGAATTGTCGCGCATGCGGAAAACCTTCCTGTCTTGGAACCGTCAAAGCATCGCAACGCTCTGCTTCGTCATAGTATTCGAGAAACCGCACACAAAAGTTACAAAATTTATTTTGGGCGGACCCAAGGCTGACCTTAAATATAAATGGCGCTCTATCGCGCCGCGCCGGCATTCAAAAACGCCATCACCGGCGGCAGGGACGCGGCAGGGTCTTCTTCGAACGGCACATGGCCGAGCCCCGGCAGCGCGACGCGTTGTGCATGCGGGATGTCGCGCATGTAGTCGGCTGAGTTGCTGAACGGGATCATGCGATCTTCCTCACCCCACAGAATCAGCGTAGGCGCCGAAATTTTTGCCAGTCTTGGTTCTGGCGGTTCCAAAAATACTTGCTGCGTTCGTTCTAAAATCGCCCGCCGGTCGCCTGGCGCCAGCATCATATCCTGATAACGCGTCAGCGTCGCATCGCTCAGTTTTTTTGGATTGGCATAGGCGATGGCGACGTTCATCCGCAGCATGAAGCGGGGCAAGGTGTATGGCAAAAGCCGCATGATTGCCGGTAGTTTGGGTTTCACGCCATATTCAAATCCTGGGCTTGCGAATCCGTCCGGCGAAATCAAAACGAGCCTATTGACGCGCTCGGGATAGGCAGCGGCGAAATTCCAGGCGATTTTGCCGCCGAGAGAATTGCCGATGAGGTCGGCTTTCTGAATGCCGAGCTGGTCCATCAACGCCGCCAATATCAGCACCGCGCGCCGGTCGGTATAATTGCCGCTCGGGTCAGGGCCGGTAAGCCCAAAACCCGGCAGATCGAAGCGGATCACCCGGTATTGTCTGTCCAGCACGGCGGCCCAGGGCTCCCAGGTTTCGAGACTGGAGCCGAAACCATGCAACAGGATCACCGCCTGCGCATCGGCCGGCCCGGATATGCGGACCCGCAACCTGGCCCCCAGCACGTCAATAAAATGGTCATCCGGTTTTACATAGCGGGCCGCAAGCCATGCCGCCGACCGATCGGGGGTGTAAAGCCACCAGACCAGCCCGAACAGGACGACGACAAGAAGCGGCAGGAAAACTTTCAACGGCCAGTCTTGGAATCGGCGGAGAATCCCGCGGCGATGCTACGCGCGATGACCAGAACGATAACCAATACGCACAGGGTCAGCAAATCCGCCGGCGAAAACTCTTGCGCATAGAGCTGGATAAGAATTTCGCGCAACGCAAAAATGATGGTCAAATCGAGCAGGTTCGATAAACGGATGCGGCGCGTCCGGGCATATTCCATAAAGGTGTTAAAGAGTTCGACCAAAATTACCACGTCCAAAACCCGCTCGACCAGGTTACGAAGGGCAGAGGCATCGGGCGAACCGCCATGGACGAGCGGCCACATTCCGAAGGTGCTGATCAACGCCTGGATGAAGGCGAAGGCCAACGCCACCAGCATCAGCGGAATGATACCGAGGATCATGAACTCCACGGCATGGTCGTAGACGCTGAACACCACCGCACGCACACCCGCATTCAATTTTACTGGTTTTTCGGCCATTTTCTACTCCCCGATATACGGATGGCGATTAGACAAGAAAAAGCAAGAACTCATTTTGGAGAAAGCAAGCAAACGCATGCAGCCGCAAGAAAATAAACTCGGCCGTCGATTGTTCGCGTGGAATTTTTCAACGACGCCGTAACAATAGAAACGCCTGGGTTGCCGACGCAATACCGTAACCGTAATAATCAAGTCGTCAAGAAAATCCAGTTCCGTAGCCTCGGAATCCCGAAAGGTTGATGCAGTACGCTGCAATGATGGCCTGGTTTGGATTTGACGTCTTATGGAATTTCCGGAAAACTCCGCGCGGACAGAATTTTGCTTTGCAACATAATACTTCACCTCCAAGATCCTCGGTGATTAGATGAATGAAGACGTCGCCGTCACGCAAACCGTACGTGGCTCCGGCTCCTGGCTGCATTATTACGCCAATCCGGGCCGTTTTCTGCGGCTGGCAAAGCCGGCTTTGCCTTGGCTCGCGGCCTTCTCCATCGCCATCACGGCGATCGGCCTGGTCTGGGGCTACGCCTTCGCCCCGGCCGATTGGGAACAGGGGAATGCCGCCCGCATCATGTATGTGCACGTCCCGGCCGCCTGGGTGGCGATGGCCGGCTACGCCGCGCTTGCC
>Ga0116231_10007044_pt1 | contig 20936 bp, 16 predicted proteins | sample S1TSphgellanicum_2_FD_89695 | JGI IMG/M metagenome (GOLD analysis project Ga0116231, IMG submission 89695) | Host-associated microbial communities from peat moss isolated from Minnesota, USA - S1T2_Fd - Sphagnum magellanicum MG | ecosystem: Host-associated > Plants > Peat moss > Unclassified...
TAATAATAAAAGTGTTTAAAAAAAAAAAAAAAAAAAAAAAAAGGAGAAAAAAAGAGAGGGGAGGGTAGGGGGGGAGGGGGGGGGGGGGGGGGGGGGGGGGAAACTCCTATGTTGATGCAAAAACTTGTTGAATGTTGCAACCCACATGTAGGAAAAATGTTATACTTCATGGCAAAAACATGTATAGTTGGGAAATGAAATATGTACGAATAATTATGGGATCCATGACTCTCATTTATAACAACATAATATTTATTTGTGCTTCTTTTGTAAAATATAAATTTTTTGCAACATTGGAATTCGATTGAAAAAGTTTTATGGAAATGTCAAATTTGTCCTTGCAAGTTCCTATATTCTTACAACTTTAGAAACTAAAAGGCTTACATGCAAATGGGAAGAAGATATAACCATCCACGACCTTGTGTTGGATTTGATGTTCTCAATGAGGGTAAAACTAATCAACAAACAAGTATTCTTTGAAAGGTTCAAAACAAAAGAAAAAAAAGAGGAGTTTGATATCAATTGAAGGTTGTCCCATTAAACAACATAGATAACAATGACCATTGGACATCAACAACACAACACTATATTATGAGCTTGTGAGCATGAGCAAGTGAACAAGACAAAATATTTTAAAAACTTTTTTGGTGACTTGGACAAAATATGGGGTTGGTTTAAGCACTTCATCATTTCGCCCACAAACGATTTTCCATGTCTTTGGAATCACAAATTGAACGTCCTATTGACCATCCCCATACCTTTCATTTGACAAAGGATAACATGTACACATTACATCTCCAACATTGTGAATGGATTATTTAAACAATAATCTATCCATCCTTGACATGGAGACATTTAAGTCCAATAACTTTATATCTCTAATGTGAAAAGGTGCTCCTATATCCATTAATTATGTCACCACTCTTATGGGAATCATTGTGGCAACTTTGGTTATCATCATCATATTTGGTGAAGGTTGCCACATCTTCATGGGAGGCATTAAGGACACTTGGTGAAATCCTGGGTTTTAGATATTCAAATGAAATAGGAGTAGAAAATGAACATTTCAGTTTTGCAACATTGAATGACAAATAGTCATAAAGAGTTTACGAAATTAGTAGTACAAATAGATTGCAAGTTTGGGAGACAAGGAAAGGGATTTGGAAGGGTGTGCAAGCGAGAAAAAAAATGGTTTTGTGGGAGTGGGGCCGGGGCTAGGGTTTTGGCAAGGGAGCTGGAAGCAAAAGTGGCAATTAGGGTTGGGGGGGTCCAACTAGGTTCAGTTATCCAAGGTAGACCTAGTTAACAAGGAGGTTCATGCTTCGAGTCAAGTCATCAAGGTTTGCAACCCTGATTGTAAGGGTGTGTTGCAGATTGTGTCACATTTAATTTGTTGCTCTTGTTTAGTTTCGCCACCTTTTCTACATGTAGTTCCATTTGATTGCCATGTTTTCTGAAAAGGCCTTGAGAGTTGTCATAAACATTGGACAATAGTGAGGCCACATCACCCATTTCTTTTTCAAACTTGGTATTTGGCACAAGTGGTGGCTTTTAAGCAACTTGTGTTCATCAAATTGGCCAACCTGAAATGTTTGGCATGTTCAAGCGACTATGTAGTTAAGGTAGGGTTGATAATATGCTACATGATCAAATTCTAAGGGTTATATGAGGCAATCACATGGAATTCTATATATACAAAACAACAATCAAGTAGGATTCAATGAAGGAAAAAAATCCAAAATAAGAACATTATGTAAGACTCATTTTTCTCACATATGAAAACTGAAATTGCTGGATTATTTTGAACCCTATGATTTGCATATCACTCACAAGGTCAAACATTTAGAGGAGTTAATGAATATAACTAAGTTACTTATTGATTGCATCAATCTTCAAATTTTATGTTCACAAATGGAACTGACAAATTTCCAACATTTGGACAAATGAAATCTAATATCAAAGGAAAGCAGTGCACATCTTTTTTGAAAAAAGATGTTGGAAAATTGATGATTTTTACTTTCACAAGTTTATTTTCATACTTGTTTTGTACCATTCTTTTGTGAATCAGAACATCACATTTGGTTTCCATAAATTGTCTTTAGAAAAAAAAAATGGTTGATAACCTTTTTAGTTAAAAAGGACATTAATTCTGTTGTTTAAACTATTGTTGCAATAATATGAATACCAAGTTCCATAGTAAAGATTACAAACCTTTTCCTTCCTTCCACTACTATTAAAACACTATGTTCTACTTTTTCCCGTCTCATAAATAGTTTTGAGGATTTCCAATTCCAAAGATGTCAACAAAACATTTAGAGGTTGGAACATTTGAAAATTCATGTTATTTATGGAAGATGGGAAGACAAGACGAAAGCAACCAATGTCTGCATACACCACACATTTTCACATTGTTATTTTGAACGCTTACAGTGAACACCTGTTCTATCAGAGAATTGTTGCAATCCAAGGCACTTTGATACCTCCAACTGATGTTTAGCACTTCTTTGCTGAGTATTTATTTATTTTGGAAAACAAGTGGTCTATCAGAGAAGTTGAAACCAAAACACTTTAATATGCTAACCCACAACCACATAGGAGAAGGGAAGAGAAGAACATTGTCTGTAATTGAAATCAATTCCACAAGAATGAGATCTCACTGGAAACACACAACTGATTGTACCAAGAATTCTCGTTGCCATGAAATGTAACAAGCCCCATAAATGAAGTGATGTTTCAATAAGGAGAGGTGGGACCAGGTCCACCTATAATATATGAACTCTAATATATCCTACTAAAAGAAATTTCTGACAGTGATCTGTGTGATGTAAAGACATTGAAATACCCTATGATTTGGGATCTAAATTTCAATAGAGTAGACCAAACGTGCAGAAGATTATCCATATCAGATTTTCCCATTTTCTATCTTGTACACTTCAGATCCACTTTACCCCAATGCATTTGCTGACCTGATATGGAGATTGGTCTCTGAGGAAACCAACATAATCCCATGTTACAACAGGGACAGTTTATGTCTGACCATCAGAATCATCAGCTTCTGTCCATAGTTGACTGAAGACCAAGGGCTTCTCTTGCAATAGTTACAGTTTGACTGCCACCTACAGCTGTATACATTATCAGCAACTCCCTTCGTTCTTCAGCTCCTAGGTATGATAAGCCTCTAGCAACCAGCTCCATCTCTGCCTGCAATCCCACAACCAGAGTTTAGTATCCTTTGCAACACATTAAGACTCCAAATCTTCCATTATTGAGAATTCACAACCCAACCAGATCAAAACTAGCCCCATGCAAGAAATGTACAATGCTAGATAAATGCCACCAGGAAAGAGGCAACCAAAAAATACATATATAGAATGAAGCAGGCAAATTTATTTCTGGAATGGTGAGAGCAGGAGCTACAACCTTGCCATGTCATCCTCAGCAGCCCTATTAACACCCAATTTGCAAAGTTCCCAGTGGGGTAAATGCAGCTGTAAGAGTAAAAGACTCACAGAGTTGGGATCCGGGCTGAATGTAGCATGCATGTGCACTAGCTTCTGCAGCTCCTCATCTGCTTCTCTCAGTTTTCCTTGCATATGCAATGCCTGTAGCAACCATTGCTGAGATTTCACACAGGATTGCATGCTAAACCCACTAACTTTGCCTCTCAAAACATGTCCCAACAAACCTGTCGGGCTTGCCCAATATATTCCAATAGCTCAAATACAGCTACTGGTAGATCAATTCTTTCTTGCCCATCTACAACATCTTTATCCAATTTCTTTGCAATACAGGTTATCCTGCACAATATTTCTCCAAACTTAAAAGCATACTTAAAAGAATCATACCCAAGCCTGTAGAAAGCCTGCACGTGTACGGGCTGCCACAGCAGCTATCACCATTGTAGCTGCTCTCTCTGCACCCAGCCCTATGTTGTTGGCCAACCCTGCAATGAAGTGTGTAGGCTCCTCACTTCCAAATTCCAAGGACAGAGATCCTATGCTGCAGCAAGATCACCAGTTGAAAAGATCCATGCCAAAGAGCTTGACATCAGGCTAGAAACCCAAGTGACTAGGAATTATGAAAACTGAGGTAGCAAAATGAGGAAGCAGTCCACTCAGAAATGCAACCCTCCTCCTTGCTCCCCTTAATAGACATCCTCATGTGCAAACCAAGTTTGTGCATGCAAAGGAACACGAAATGACCCCAGTTTGAAGAACAAAACAAACTGCCAAATCTAATACACTGTAAATTTTTTATTGCTTGTATTGCTAAACCTACATTGGAGTTTCAACTTTGTAGGGCAACATGAATGCAGCTTCAGTCTTTCACAAAAACTTGGGAAACATGGAAATTTCTGTTTTTTGGACTTTGAGTCAACCTGCTGCAGGCATTCAAAACGACCTGAATGGCAGACCGATAAAATGAGTCTCGAGTATTTGCTGTGTCAAAGTTAACTCTTGCCCCTGAGTCCCTGCACAATTGTCGCATCTGCCAAGTCGTTCATGGACAATTACACACAAGCATTTAGTGGAAGTTGGATAATGACTTCAGACAAAAGACTTCCCGGTTGGTTAAAATGCACAATATTGCAACTAAGACAGGTAACATATTAATTTTGAACCTTTTGCAACAGAACTGAAAACTACAAGGTGACAAGGAAGAACGTCAGCCTTGCATACCTTGCAAATATCTTCTTCTGCGAAATCAATTCCACTTATCCTTTTCTCCATCATATCTGAACAAAAAATGCTCCAGAGACATTCAAGGCAGTTCCAAAATGCAGTCAGTATCCTGGCCTGCACTCTCCATGCTTTCAATGGTTATAACGCTCTCCTATATGTTGCAAAGACATAGTACAAGGCTGTAGCAAACAACAATTCCTGTGTTGCTTCTGCCAAAGATTTAAAGTAATAATGCTATGTCAACATCACCCAACACCACTACAAAATTCAAGTTGCAAAATTCCAAACTGTTCCTCTGGTTTCAGCATCATGAAGACATACATGTTTCAGTGAAGGGTAAGCTCTCTACCATGGAGAAGAATGTAAGCATCCCTCTGTGCTTGCATACTCACTTGGGGATGCATACAAGGGGAGAGGTCAGAAGCAAGCCACCAAACTGGCAATTGTCCACCTCCTTTCACCTTGCTAAAGGTTGGTGTCACCTTGTTATTTCTGAGTTGATGAAGTTCTTTTTCAGAGCATGAGTTGGCAATCACACTATCTAGTGGACCCAATCCTCTTGTTTCTTTGTTTGCTGGTTTCTTCACCACTGGTCCACTCTCCCACAGCTTGAGGCCCTTGCTCACAACCACCTCCTTTCCTCCTAAGCTCCGATCCCTCACTCGGGACAGCCTTGGCCAATTGAAACCTTTGCCCCATCCCCACTGGAAGCGCTTTGCAAGCACCAGAAGAAGTCGAGCCAAGATGACTGAGAAAATTGTCCACAAGAGAGCATGACCAGCAAACTCAACTGTTGAGCGCCGTACAGCAATCACAATTCGCTTGTCATTCTGAACTGCTACGCTGCTGCTGAGCTCTTTCCAGGCCAGTACTGCATCTTGAACAAAGGACCTACTCGCCTGCACAGACCACCGCATCAAATTGTCATGAAACAAAACTTGGGTCCTCGTCATTTGGTAGGCTATTCGGTTCTTGTTCAGAGACGAAGAGCACCATGCGTTTCTACCAAATCGGATATCCACCATCGCCGCTGTAAAAGATTTCTCAATCCCAGTTTCTTGAAATGATGGAAAGAGAACATTCGCGGAAAACAATCCCCTGCGCCATTTACCATATTGTGATCTCTGTGACACCAAGGGTCTAGTCTTTGCCACTTAAGCACTACAACCCTAGAACAAGGACCGTATGCTGACCTGCTCTGCGTGATGAAGAGAGGTTTGGAGAGCGTTCTTGGCCGCAGCGGCCGCATCCCCTGCTTTCTGCTTTATTTCTTCCACGTCGATAGTAATCTCCATCTTGTCGTCTCCTTTGTCTTTGGAAGCAAGAGCCTTGCTGTTCCACGATCGTCCCGCAATCTCTTCTTTACGTCTATGGTGCCGTCGCCCCGCTTGACTACAAACCCTGAGCGGCGCCCCATGTCCAAACTGTGGCAGCTTTCCAGCTCCGTTGCAGTTACCGAACCTCGTAAGCACAGAGCATCGACGCCCGCCGTCGTCCACGCACCGGCTTTGCAAAAATATAGAGCCCAGCTTAGTAGCAGGACTTGATTGTCGCATCGGAGATAAATGCCTGCCGATGGGAGAACAATTTGACAGTTCTGGTGCAGTTGAAGCTAAAGCTGTTCTTACAGCTTCTCCTGGAGCTCTTAGTGCATCATATGACATCACAGCCATCGATACCACCCACATCCTCGCCCTAGAAGGTATTCACCAAATAACGCCCCATTCGCATTCATTCCTGAATAATAATTCAAAGTTCCGACACTCAATATTAGCGATTACTTGCATCCATTTTCAATCTACAAGGAAATGAAATAGCTCTCGAACTCCAATGCTGAAAGATTCATGCTCACATTCTTAGCGATTGCTTGCATCCATTTTCAATCTACAAGGAAATGATATAGCTCTCGAACTCCAATGCTGAAAGATTCATGCTCACATTCTTGACCTTGTCGAGGTTTCTTTTGTCACAAAGCTGGATCAAGATCAGGTGCTTTCAGCACGAAATTTAACACATATATCTGCATCACATGAGATTCATGCAATTCTGGAGACGGACGATGCTGCAAGAACACATACTCATCAAGATCGAACCCTAGCTACAAACCCCTAAGACAAAGGCTCGTGCCATCGCCAAGAACTGCAAGAAACGAGGAGGACGAATCCCGGGCAAACATCCGGGCAGACGGTCAGCTCCTCTGGCGTCTCCAAGACTTGCATGAAGGAGAGGGCCATGGTACATCGAAAGTGTCATCCCCGTGTACCCATGCGACACGGAGGAACATGGTACCTTCAACATTTCATGGCCATGCACCATGGTGTTTGAGGAGGCGGCTTATGGCAATTGAAAAAAGAATGGACTTTGGTGCCACATTGCCCGTCCATATTTGAAGTCTTAAATGAGATCTTGAGACCTTTTTGTTTTTATTTTATTTTAATGTTTTTGTTGTGTGGGTAGTAGTAGTGCCTTCTGTGATCATGTTGTGAGATTTCTCTCGCCATCCCATTGAATCATATCACCCAATTTGTCACTCATCATTGCAAGCTCCATGTCCCTTGTATCACCCAATTTGTCACTCATCATTGCAAGCGCCATGTCCCTTGTATCACCCAATTTGACACTCATCATTGCCAGCTCCATGTCCCTTTGAAAGAATGCAACAATAAAAATTTTACATGAATTCCCTCCATGGACAACATTTTATTGCAGCAAAGGTTTGTTGTTGACAATTTTATTTTCGATCCAAAAATAAGGGAACATGCAATGGACATGTTAGACAAGATGACTTCCTACAACAAATGCATGCATGATGGTGACAAGCTAAGGACATTTCCAACATGGACATATCACCAATGGAGCTTCCTCTTCTTTATATGTTAGTATGCCTCTTACTCCCTTCCCACGTCCACAATTGGTCTCTTTAGTTTCAAACCATTGTTGCAATACCCATAGTTTGTTTGTTACAATTTATGATTATGTTGAAATGGTGAGCTTTTTCTCCATTGTAAGTGGTGTTCCTTGGTGTCGCCTCCCTTTATTAGTTTTGAATGGATTTGCTCAATGCAAACAATCATGTGTATTCCAACTTTTTTTTTTTGGAAACTTGCATTTGAAATCTAGATCAAGCTTTTAAGGTTGCACATTTGCATCTTCAACCATCTTGAGGTGTAGGCCACCATCTCAAGGATGGACTTGCAATTACAACTACATAGCATGATTATGTGCCATAGTATCAATGTATGTAGGATAGGTTTAGGCCATAATGACATCCCACCACCCATATGCATTTCTTGCAACTATGTAGAAATTACAATCTACTCCAATTCTATGTCCAATAATTCCATTTCAGCTTGCCCAATTGAGTTTTCCATCTCAATTGCCTCCCCCAATGCCTCATTGTATGCCTCCCCCTTTGTGACCCATTTCTCCTTGTCATAAAATAAACTTTGCCTGATTTTTAGATCCCGCTCCTGGCACATAAAATCAATTGGACAATGGGCATTAATAGATCAATGTAACAATATAAAATTTTGTTAAGGTCTATACAAATGATCTAGGTGCTTGGTTTTAAGTGTGTGGATTGAAATCAAAACACTTATATGCTTTTGTGCTAAAAATTCATATCTACAAAGGTATGATGCCTTACTACAATAGAACTTCTATGTCCTATATATAACAAATGTAGGTATTTTCTTTCTCCAACTATAACATTAAATCATGGCACTCACATTCATGGTTATTGGAGTTGATTCAAATCATGGGGACCAAAAGGATTGTAAAGTTGTCAAAGCCCATGTCATGTTCAATTAATGAGTTTGTTGAAAACTAGGATAAAATCTAACATTAACAAATTCAAGGTTCAAGTTGCAAGGAAAGGGCACATGTTATAAAAGAATGGGTATATAAGTTGAGATTTAGGATCACATACAACATTTGAAGTCATTAATAGAAAACCCCCCCTTTTACAATTATGTTTTCAACTACATCTTAACTATAAAACATAGTTGAAAGAAATAAAAACAATTGTAAATTATTTTTTACAACTAAAAAATGTTTTTCTCAAGTGTAAACCAAAGAAATTAACAAGTATAAATCAACAATGACATTCTAGTTGAAGGAGTTTGTCACATGTCAACACCACATCAATAGCCATCATCAACCATTTTAGTTGTAAACTATTTTACCGACCTAGTCACAAGATATTGTCAACTTCCTTCAACTAATGAATGAACTTCATATACTAACTACATATGACATCAACAAAATATTTAGTTGCAATTTCGACTACATTTCAATTATGTGAATTGAATGTTTTAACCAATGATGTGGTGACATGTGGCACACCCAAAACATTCCACCATTGATTAGCCATAATAGAAATTAAGTCAAAAGGTAAACTATATTGCAACTATAATGGTCAATGCATTTGGCCAATGGTGGGATGACACGTGTGGTGATTTAATAGGGTTTGGGATGAATCAATAATTAAATGACATGTGGCATAACTTAGGCCTATTTATGTACATGGTGCCTAATCATAAGCAACCATTTAATTACTTAGGCAAAGGTTAGGTCTAAAACATGCCCCCTTAATCTAAACTTAGGTTAAAATTAAATCTAGGCATTTAAGCTAGGCCTAAACATAAGTAGCCATTTAGTTTAAGCTAGGGCTAAACCCAAGCATTAGATTAAACATAAACCTAAATCACAAATAAAATCCTATTTTATTTAATTTAACCTTGAAGGTTGAATTTTTTTCATTGGCTTGTCCCAAATGGCTATTACATTTTCATGTTTACTTCGATTCTCTTACACACCCCTAAACTCCTTGGGCTTATTCATTTTAAGCAAAACCTCCAATTGTTCTGGAATGAAAATAACTGTGGCTGGTTGCTCCTTTTCATTTTCATGATCATCGTGGTTGTCACAGTCTTCTTGCTTTTCAAAATCCTCTTGTTCCTCCTCCCTAATGGTATCAGATGGAACATCTAGGTCCTGGGTGGGTTTTTCCATTATGGTCTCATAGACTAGCTTACGGTTCCTTTTCAATGCTATGGGAACTCCTTAATTGGTGGATCAAGCTCCACCAAAACTCTGATACCATGTGATGCACCCTAAATTCCTTGAAAGATTTAAATGCAAATCTAAAAATGAAAACAATAAAAAAAATAAAAATTGGGGTATGTTCTTTAATTCAAAACATTTTGGGGGTAAAAGGGGTGTGCTAGAGCTTCGGGATGAGGACTACAACGAGTGACAAATTGGTTAATTATTCATATGGACCTACACAAATCAAACAACAAGTTAGTTAGTGCATGGTTGAAACATTTTTAATGCATGGATGAGCCACGAGCATACACGAACTTATAAAACTCACCACGGCCTAAACTTGGGGAAAGCCACCACTTTCCCCCTTATAGTATTCTCTATGATTATCCATAGGGGTTACATCCAAATGTCATTTTTCCCAAGACTCCCAAATTGGGAATCTCGAAATTCCTGAAATTGGGACTCCCGCCACTTTGTAGGCCTATAATTTCTTGTGCATACCTTTGATTGAGATGAAGTCTAAAGCAAAATTGTATCCCTAGTCAAGAGTTTTTTAACAATATGTCGCACACCACCTACATGCATGTAATTCAAGACGATTTTCAACGTTTAGTGGTCAAAAGTCAAATTGACATTTTGACTTTCGGCTTTTCTTTCGGCCATAATTTGTGTTGTAAATATTCAAATGGATCATGTGAACCCATTTTAGACATCCAAATCTTAAGAGTTTTCCAATGGTAGAAGGAACTTTTTAATTCAATGAATTTTGACCCCACAAATCGTTCTCTGAAAATTTGGGAGTCCATAGGGACTCCAACTCCCAAAGTGGGAATTCACTTGGGAGTGTGTGGGTTCATTCCCTCACAGTCTCTCGCATTCCCAAGAGTGTGAATGTGACTCCCCAATTGCATTATTAACTCACACCTTTCCATGCCTTTGCTTTGGTCACGAGCCCAAAACTAGGGTCATGACATTTTCCATCATCTTAATGCACTTGTTAATATATAATTTGGATTATTCACATGGAAGCTAAACAATATGGGACAAACATTTTAATTACCACCTTGGGAAGACAAGTTTAAAAACACACATATGCTTATAACTAAATAATTTTAGATTTTTCTCATTTTTGTCTAATTAAATAGATGTAAAAAACAACATGACCCCCAATGTAAGCTCTACATTATTTCTTTAAACTCCAAAAGTAAAAGAACAACACAAAAGAAACATAAAACATGTTAAAATCAAATAATGTGTTTTTTCAAAAAATGACTCACTAATTTAGAATGTTGTATATATTTTTCATTTCTTATTCATTTTGCATGATTTAGAAAGCTATGGGTGCATCAAGCTAAATTTTACATTACCTTTTTTAACTTCAAAGACAAAGGATGATTTAGAAAAAAACCACAAAAAGAACAAATGTGCTAAATTTTAATGTGTGAATTAGGCCTATGACTAAACACTTCCTCATTTACTTTCAATGCCCTTATCTTCTTCATTTTCATCTATTTTGAGTGATCTAAAGGGCCATGGGTGCACCAAGTCAAGTTCTAAAACATCATTTTGAGCTTGAAAAGCAAAGGAAAGATGTATGAGGATTAAAAATTCTCTAACAACTTAAGTGTATGGTGGTCAACTAGTTTACTTTAGTTAAAACCTTGTGATAATGTAATTGCAACTTAATTAGTTGCAACCTTGTTGTAACTAAATTACAACCTTGTTACAAGTAAGTTACAACCTAGTTTTAATTTAGTTAAACTTAGAGCAAAACCAATAGTCTACCTAGCCTAGGTTTATTTTTTATGCTAATTACATGTAGTAAATGTTTTGCAACAATTTTTTAATTTATTAAAATTATTAAAATTATTTATTATTTATTAAAATTTTATTATCTATGAATATTTCATTAGATATACTTAAGTTATATATTAATTAAAATATTATTAATATACATAATAATTATTAACTTATCACAGTTATAAGAAAATTAATAATACTATTGTAGCTAATATAAGTCAAATTGTTATTTAACTATTATAGTATTATTAATTAACTTGTTATAACTATTATAAAGTAATATAATATACATTAAGTAAAAAAATAATATTGAGGTAAATGTAATAGTGTTAAAATAAAAATATTTTTTGAAATTATGAAATTATTTATTAAATGTTCCTTCTAACTATGCCAATTATTATTATTATTATTATTTATTATAAAATGAATTCATGATGATATAAATATATTTAAAATATAATCAAACCAATAATAAGATTAGATTAATTATCAAATTAATCCCAGATAATCATTACATTAATTAAACATTAAATTAACTACTACGTTAATTCCAAATAATCATAATTATGTTTGATTACTTATGTTGTAAATGAAAAATTAAATTAAATAGAAATAACTATTATTACATGTGTTGAACATATCGTTATTAACTTGTATTTGAATACACATTATTTTATACATATACTTCAATTTATTAAAAATTATTTTTAGATTTAATTTATTATTTGAATGAAAAAATTGTCTACATAATACATAACCTTTCATTTTTATAGATAGAATTTACAAGTGATTTAAGTTTAATAAAATCTGATTTTTTTAACAAGTATAAAGCTATCATATGTATAAAAATGATTAAACATTAAAGTTCCACAAAACACTAGTTATCTATAATTACTTGACAAGTTGAAAACTAAATTTGATTTACAAATAAACTAAAAACTACATTTATTGAACATATGCATTCTTTTCAACTTATATTTCAAATTCTTGTTTAATTTTATTTCAATTTATTCATTATTATTATTAAATTCACAAAAATAATATTTACATCAATGATCATACATAACCACTTAGTTTTACAAATAAAATTACATGTATTTTAATTTCTGATGAATTTTCATCATAGTTTTTAATAAATCTTAAGCTATGACACATAAAGAAATGAATAAACATTAGGATTCCACAACTTAATCCTTAATTATATATCATTATTTGATATGTCCTAAAATAAATTTGGTCTACGTAAAAATCAAATATTACATGTATGAATATATACAAAATTAAATTATTAATGATATTCAAGAGAATTTATTCAAAAATTATATGCATTCGAAAAATTATATCACACATAACTTATTCATTTGTAAACATTAATTTTACATGTAATTTAATGTTATCATAATTTAGCATAAATATTAACTTATGTCATATGTATAAAAGCAAAGTCACATATTAGTTGTTTAGTTGAATTGAAAGATAATTACAACAAAGTTGCAAATGAAATTATATTTCATCCATCCATTAAAATACATTTTATCATCCATACATGTGTTGATGGTGTCATCAAAATAGTTGAACATTAGTTAACGTTTCAACTATGTGCCAATTGGATAACCTTTAGTCAAGACATGTTTTTCACTATTTACCAACATAGTAGACATTTCAACTTGGAAACATTGTTGATGTTTAGAATATCTAGTGTAATATTAAGCAAAATACCACCTAGTTGAAAACTACTTTCAACTATATACTAATTTAGTTGATGAGTTGACTTCATTGGCAATTACCATTATTATATTTTTAAATTAAAAAAATCCAATTGCAACATAGTTGCAAATCACATTTAGTTGAAAACTTTTTGGTTAAAAAATGGGGGTTTTCTACTAGTGAGTAGACCCATTTTCTTGTTACACTTTCAATAAGGCCTTTTCTATTTTCGCAAGATCAATTCAAGCCTCCTCCACAACGTATTTCATGTCATCCATGTTGTATTTCATTCCTAACAATTTGTTGGATGCAACACCATGATCTAACTTAAATGAATTGATATTGAGCTTGCATATTCGATGCAAGTCTTTTTAAAATTCTAACAACTTTGTAACCTTTGTGATGTCCTCAACCAACACCCTAGTGGGACACTTTGTGTGTTGAAGTATTTAAGAATGTTCTTCAATGATATCGATGGTATCAATGGTATCAACATGACTAGCAATAATACATCCCATAATTTGTGTTTTGTTGGTTGCAGGTGTGATCACAAGGGCTTTCCATTGGGATTCAAGCTCCCATCACTATTTGTTGGCATTTCTTTCTTCACACTCACAAGGCAACCACCAATTGTTATTTCATCCTTATGTGTTTTTTTCCTTTGTTGTGACTATGTTGCCTTTGCCCAATTAATTTCATGGCCTTTGGATTGGGTAATGAATCCACATAAAATCCATGTTGGCATCTCATAGTTGATGGCATTGCATGTCCCAAAAACCCTCCAATAAATGTCTTCCAATGCCACCTTATCTGCCAGCTTCAAGGAAAAGGATTTCATTTTAAACTTCTTAAAACCCCTAAACAACAAAGTACACTCTTCTATAGTCACACATGCAATTTCTAAGTCAAACTTGGATCCAAGCCATGGATATCCAATTGTCAAACCACATGGAATTATTATTATTTTTTTAATGTCAATCCATGGCCAATTTTCCAAGGGCACATCTTTTTGCATTGGCTTCTCACACATGTTTTCTTTTCACATAATTGAGCTTTACAAGCACACAAACACATAACTTAATAGATATCTTTACATTCCACCGTGTTTCTAGTTGTTGGTCAACATGTAAGTAAATCCTAGACTTTAAAAACATTGTTTACACAACAATTGCAATGAGATATACATGAGTCCAATAGATGTTTGATAGAAGGACCTAAAGTGATTGAACATGTGTCCTACATTGTGAACACTCATAATGTTTAAGCAAACACCTTCAATGCCTGAAAAGGATGTTTATAAACTATAAACATGTATTCTATATGCTAGTATTGTTTTCCAAGCACCATTAGCTATGCTCAAAAAACACAATTTTAAAAATATAAACTTGACATTAATCAACTCATGCAATTAAATGACTCATAATCATTTATAAACACTCTAATGGTTGCATAAAATTTGGGTCCAAGCATGATAAATTAAATCACAAATGTTTTTTGCAGCATAAATGAAAAGTAACCATTAAATATCTTTGATATATTGAATTTAAAAATATTATTTAGTTCAAGGATTACTATGAACTTTTTTTCCAACTTTGTTAAAATTTTAAATAAAGACTACATGTATGAAATAAGTTTAAATATATTCATGGGAATTGAAGCAAAGTTCACAGTCTACTTTGTAACCTTTAAATAGGTTGTAAGTAAATGAAATATAACATTATTATTATTTTTGAATTAATGGGGCCCTAAAATGTACTTGTGAATTTTCATCTTTTTCACATTCTAATAAAAATATATCTAGCTTGTAGGGTAAGAAAAGGTTTGAAAAAAATATTTACTAATCAATTTAAGACCTATTTGTTACCTATTTTTATTATACTAAAGTTCCTCAAATTTTATATTCAACTTACCATAAACCCAATGGAGGATTTTATTTTTTTAAATGAAAGATAAAAAACTTTCCAATCTACTTTAATTCTCGTTTTTTTGTAGAAACCTATCATATTTAAAAATGGGATTTTAGGCGGACATACTTTTTGGTATAGTTTACCATGCTTGGACCCATTTAAATGTGTTGGTGGTAAATCCCAATGTTCCAGCACTATACCCTAAACCCTAAACCTTATGCATGTTTTGTTTTTTTAACATGTTAGTTTTTTGTGCCATAATTTGTACTTGAACAAATTCATGATCTAGAATATAATTTAACCAAAACTATTTCATAGCATATGAATCTACAAATTTTTGAATTGTAATAATTTTGTAATAATTAAAGTTTTCATATTAATGGAAAAGAAAACCAATGACACTAATGGGCAAACATCAAGTAGTGGGTGGTGAGCGAGCTCAAGTGAACAACAAGGAATCTTTATAGCATATTCCATTCCACATCATCAAATATTCTACAAATATTTTCATGCCACGTGCTCTCACTTTTTATGATGTGGTAAAATATTCCTTGTTGATGTGCAAATTCTTCTACTAGGGTTTGGTTTTAAAACATATAAACTAAATTCTTTTAAAGGTTTTTATGGATGAAAATGGTGGTTCAAAAGTGTAACCATAAATGTGGGGGTCTTTTAAACATTTCAAACCACTTCCCAAAACAAAAATGATTAGTCCATCCAAGGATGTTAAAAATATAACATATTCTAGAAATGATATTCATTGCACCATGAAATTAATTTTTCCTACGTCATCATTGGAAGTTTTCCACCAACATTAACATATTGGACTGTGAATAGTGAAAATGAAATAGGCACTCCACAACTTGACGCAAATATAGTTTTATTATAATCTCATTGTTTCCAAATGCTTCAACACATGCCAACAATAGTTGAACCTTGTCCCAACTCCACATGGGATAATGAATGAATATTTAAACTGGCCACAATACACTATGTTTAATAGGATACATGATACAAGTGTTTACATTGCACCCATGTTCCACGCCCACCCAATGAAGCTGTTGACATGACAATGAAATACATGCAAAACAAAATGGGTAATTTGCAATTATCACACTGAAACGCTTGCACAACCACAAAGTATGTTGTAGATTTTTCCATACCCAAAGCACTAAACATTTACAGGGGGCAAACCAATAGAAAAAATAAAAAAATTATCGACATTCCAATTGTTGGTGTGTTGTTGCGTTAATTTAACCACTAAAGGCCTTATCACCTTTTACCCAAAGCGATATGTGGGCCAACTACTTGCATCTATAAGTCTAATTACATTTGGTCTCAAGGTTGAAAGAACCGAAAAATTGCTTGAAGTGGAAGGTTCACCTCTAAATAAACTTTAAGGGTTGGTCATGTGTTCAGAGTCAAACAGAAAACCGAGCTTCTTCTAGTGATGATACCTTTTTCGAAATCAAGTTGACACCATGTTAAATAAGCCATATAGTTGGGACATATGGCCTAGGAATGGCATACTTTCACAAAGACCCATCCACACAATAGTTGAAATCATTTGAATAGAAACAATGTTTATGATGCTCAAGAGCCCCACTTCGAAATTGGGCCCAAAAATTAGAATAACATGGAATTTGGGTCCCAGATGTCATCTTATATGTATTGATTTTACATGTGCATTTCACACTAGTATTTTTTTTGCAATGTAGAACATTGCACTGCTGAATTAGGAGGGCACTAATCAATATGCCAGAAGCCATCCCCACACATAATCTCATTGATTATTATGCCACCCTGAAAAAATACAAGAAAAATATTATTCTAGCAACACATGGCAACTTGGGGACAAGTAAATCATCAACATTGTTGGGTTGACAAGTGGGTATTACCACATGAAAATGATTCAATTGATGCGGTTAGGCTATGTGACTCGTCATCCGCCCTTAGCAAAAAGTCTGCACCACATTTTGCAAAACCAAACACCTCCTCACCCTCCAAACGAGGAATCACTATTATAATTGGGTGTCATTCACTAGTCCTCGTTCATTAAACCAATGAATTCACTACTTTCCAACTAATCCCCGTTTATTAAAACCAATGAATTCACTACTTTCCAATTAATCCACGTTTATTAAAACCAATGAATTCACTACTTTCCAATTAATCCACGTTTATTAAAACCAATGAATTCACTCAAAATCTAGTGAAATCACATGGCGTACAAGGGCACCTTTTGTTATAGTGAATCTGCATGGTGAACAAGGATTTAGAAGTATAATTAGTAGCAGTTGCTACAAGCTTGGAAACATCCCCAGAAAAATGGGCCTTCCTAAAAAAAAGTTCAATTTTATCAAGACCCTTCCTAAAAGGACCTCTTCGCACGTAATGTTGATATAGAGTTGACTCGTTAAAAGCCCAAACATAGTCGTCACAAGTGACCGTGTACATACTCCTCTGCATCGTCTTTCAAGTTGGGCTAGTAGTAGGATTTCTTAAGGAATGTTGTGGTGCGTTTTGCACCACCATGGCCTGCAAGTGACCCATCATGACATTCCTTCAAGAACACATCCCTCATTCTCCCTTCCGGGACAAAGAGCCGATTTTGCTTGTACCACAATAGTCCATTTCGCAATTAGAAGTGTGACTTGGCTCCATTTTGAATGTTTTGCCTCATTTCTTTGGCAAATTCGTCCCGGTGGCTTGCTAGCCAAACTTCCTTTTGAAAAATTTTTTCTCCCATATACACCACTTTAAGTTGGTGCTTTCAACTTAGTGCATCAAGCACCACATTCTCCTTCCTAGGCTTGTGTCAAATGTCTACATTGAACAAGGCCAATATGTTTTGCCATCTCATTTGTTTTGAGGACAACTTGGGTTGAGTGGTAAAGTACTTCAAAATCACATTATCGGTCCACACTACCACATCTTTGGAGCCAAGTCTTGAAAAAATGTATGACCACCCACAAGTCTTGAAACAATGTATGATCGCCCACATTTCTTTCTCATGTGTTGGCCACTTTTGCTCCGTCTCGCTCAATTTTTTGCTCTCAAATGCCACCGGTCTTCCTTCTTGCACTAGGACTTCTCCAATTACAAAGTCGGAAGCATCGGAGTGGATTTCAAAATCCTTGTCAAAGTCGGATAACTTCAACACTTGCGCTTTCACCAAAATGCCTTTCAAGGTTTCAAAGGCCTCGTTGCATGCTCCATCCCATTCGTAAGTTTCGGCGGACTTTTTCAAGAAGTTTGTCAAAGGTGCGGCCATCTTTGCAAAGTTCTTGATGAATGTCGCAACCCTAGCTTTGGGCTCGCGACTAAGGCAAAGGGGTTGCAAGGTTGCAAGCCAAGAGCAAGCCCGGGAGTCAAAGCAAAGAGGTCGCAAGGGTGCGTGCCTAGAAGAAGCCTGGGAGTCACATCACATACACCCAAGAGTGTAAGAAAGTGTGAGGGAGTATGAGGGAATGAACCCTCACACTCTCAAAGCAACTCCCACTTTGGGAGATGGAGTCTCAGTGGACTCCCAAAATTTCAAAGAGCAATTTCAAGGGTCAAAACTCAATGACTTGTGACATTCTTTATATTATTGAAAAGTTCTTGGAACTTAGATGTCTAAAATGGGCTCACATTACTCATTTGGAGATCTAAAACATAAATTATGGCCAAAAGAAAGGTCGGGAGTCAAATTGCCAATTTGACTCACAACCAGAAAAAGTCAGGAATCGACCTTATTTACTTGGTTGCAAAAGGCGTATCATATACCATTGGAAAGCTCTGGATAAAAGCTACAACTTTGTACTAGACCTCATTGCCATTCGAGGTCTGCTTGCAAAGTTATGGGGCTCCAAAGTCGCAGGAGACCCAAGTGGCACGATTTCGGGACTCCCATTCGCGAGTCCCAAGAGAAAAAAACCATTTGGATGTCGGCTCTGTGGCCAGCCACAGAGTATACTATAAGGGGGAAGGTGGTGGCTTCCCCCAAGTTCGGGTTGTGGTGAATCTAATGTGTTCATGTTGCCCATGGTTCGTCCTAGCACCAAAGATGCTCCAACTATGCACTAACCACTTTGTGTGGGTTGTGTGCAGGCCCGTATGAGTGAGTGAAGTTTGTTAACTCTTCCTAGTCCCATCCCGAAGTTCAACACGCCCTTCTACCCCTCAAAATGTTGTGAGCTAGGGAGTGTGCCCTAATTCTTCCTTCTTCCATTGTGTTATATTTGGACTCACATTTGAGTCCTTCAAAGAGTTGGGAGTGCGTCAATGAACTTGCGATAATAGGAGGCCAATCCTAGAAAGGATCTCAAGGCCAAAATCGGTTTAGGCGATTCCCAATCTAGAATTGCCTTCACCTTATGATCGTCCATCTTCAAACCTTCTTGAGTGATCCTATGTCTAAGGAAGTCCACTTTTGTCACCCCGAATTCGCACTTCTCGAGCTTGACATACAAATTGTTTTCCCTCAATACTTGGAACACCTTGCGGAGGTGCTTCGCATGCTCCTCCAAGGAGCCACTATAGATCAAAATGTTGTCTATGTAGATGACGACGAAATCATCAAGCCATTCCCGAAAAATGCCATTCATGAGAGTGCAAAATGTGGCGGGTGCGTTGGCGAGCCCAAAAGGCATCACCAAAAATTCGTATAAGCTATATTTTGTGCGACAAACAGTCTTTTCTTCATCCCCTTCCACAACTCAAATTTGGTAATACCCCGAACGTAGGTCAATCCTACTAAACACTTTAGCTCTCGAAAGTCGATTAAAGAGATCATCAATCCGAGGTAATGGGTATCGGTTTTTCACCGTCACCTTGTTAAGGGTTCTATAATCCACACACATCCTCAACATTGGGCACATGGCGAGGAACTGTTATAAAAGGGACCATGATGCACGAAATGGAAAACTACAACAAGGGAATTATGCATCAACTAGCAATCAAGGTGATGAGCAACTATTTGTGATGTAGCACATGGCAAATTCAATGATAGGAGGTGTATCAGACAACAATGTCTGGTATGTGGATTTTGGAGCTTCAAACCACATGACTAGTCATGGAGAATGGTTTAGAAACATAAAGGATTTGAAAACACCAAGGTTTGTGGAAATTAGTGATGACACTACACATCCCATCACACAAATTGGCAAGGTGCCATTATCCATGTAAGATGGGCAAACAAAGTGCCTGAAAGATGTACTTCATGTTCCAACCATAACAAAAAATTTGGTCTCCGTAGGCCAAATGGTGGAACAAGGTTTACAAGTGACATTCAACCCAAATGGATGTTTTGTGGAAAACATGAAGAACCAAGGCAAATTGATTGCAAAAGGGGAAAGGAATGGACGAATGTTCACCTTGAATGTGAACATGCCTAAGGTGAATTCCATGTTATTCACACATGGAAAAGGAGCTAGAGACATTGGAATTTGGCACAAGCAAGTTGGCCATGTTAATCTCCAACGTCTTAAGTTGATGGAGAAACAAAATTTTGTTTGAGGTCTTCCCAAATTTGGAGTAGAAGAGGTGATGTTAAAAGTTTGTGAAGGATGTCAATTGGGGAAGCAAGCTAGGCATCCATTCCCAACACAAACAACTCATGTAAGTTCCAAACCTTTGGAAATGAGCCACTGAGATGTGTGGACCACGAAGATAAAATCCATTGGAAGATGCAAGTACTACGTGAGTTTCATTGATGACCACACAAGGAAGGTGTGGGTCTACTTCATGAAACACAAAGGTGAAGTGTTTCAACATTTTTTGAATTTCAAAGCAATGGTGGAGAAGGAGA
>Ga0116231_10007045_pt1 | contig 20936 bp, 18 predicted proteins | sample S1TSphgellanicum_2_FD_89695 | JGI IMG/M metagenome (GOLD analysis project Ga0116231, IMG submission 89695) | Host-associated microbial communities from peat moss isolated from Minnesota, USA - S1T2_Fd - Sphagnum magellanicum MG | ecosystem: Host-associated > Plants > Peat moss > Unclassified...
AGTGCCGTCGAATTGCAAGCAATGGAACATCTGGAAACCCGGTGGATCGATGCTGTAGGTACCGTCGGTGTGCGGTCCGATCGCCGCCGACGTATAAGCGGTGTCCTTGAAGGCGAGATTGGCGGTGAAATCCCACATGCCGCCGAAGATGGTCTCGCGCACGTAGCCGATGCGCGTCGCCAGGCTGCGGGTGGCCTCGATGCTCGCCGGCGTGCCGGTCGCGAGCGCGAAGCCGTGCTGTTCGACGAGCGACAGCCACCGCAGCAGCCCGGCATCGCTCGCGATGATTTCCGCGTGGCTCATCGTCGGGAACTGCTCGCCCATCGACGCACGGTCCCAGAGCGGGCGAGGCGGCGCGGCTTCGCGACCATCGGTGGCGGCGAGACGCCAGAGAAAGGCGGACGGCAGGCGCGACCGCACCCCATCTTGTCGCCAGGTGATGTGCAATTGCCGACCGCCGTCGGCGATTTCGAGTTGCTCCGGCGCGATGTCGGTCGGGATCGCGAACGTATCGACCTGGCGTTGCAGGGTATCCGGGTTGAGGCTCTCTTGCGCATGGCAGTGGTCGCGCAGCCAGTACGGTGTGAAACGAGCCGACCGAGACTGGTTGTGCCACGACAATTCGACCTCGTCGCCGAGGAAACGCGCGCCGTTCAAGAGGGGTTCCTGCATGGTGGACTCCAGCCTAATTTTGTTGAACGAGTGTATAATAAGAGTAAGGACACCGTCAATCGCGCGCGCCGTGCGCGGAGCTCCGATGGCAACCTCGGCGCATATCGGTAAAATCGTCGTGACGGTCGGTCCTGCTTAAAAATCGAGTCTGGCCAATGGATGAAAAATCAGCATTGCTGGCGCAGCTGCGGATCGACCGTGGTGAGGAGAAACCGCGGCCGTCGCGCCTGTGGCTCTGGGTCGGGCTTCTGGTCCTCATCGCGATCGGCCTCGGCGCGGCCACCTGGGGTTTCTTCACTCCCGCTGCCCCGGTCGTTCAAGTCGCCGTCGCCGCACCGGCGAGCGGTGCGGCCGCGGCCCCGAGTTCCATCCTCGATGCGTCCGGTTACGTCGTCGCGCGCCGCCAGGCGACGGTCTCTTCTAAGGTCACCGGCAAGATGACCGAACTCGACATCGAGGAAGGCGATCATGTGCAGAGTGGCCAGGTCATCGCCAAACTGGACGACAGCAACATCCGCGCGGCCCGTGATCAGGCGGCCGCGCAACTCGACTATGCCAAGGCGGGGCTCGCCGAAACCGAGGTCAACCTCGCCAACGCGGAGCGCGACTACGCAAGGCAGAGCAGCTTGCTCAAGGACCATTACGTCAGCCAGGCCGCCGTCGACACCTCGCGCACCACGCTCGACGCGCTGCGCGCGCAACTTGCCACGCAAAAAGTCAACATCGAAGTCGCCGAGCGCGGTCTCGAGGTCGCATCCCGCAGTCTCGACGACACCGTGGTGCGCGCGCCGTTCGCGGGCGTCGTCACGGTCAAGGCTGCGCAGCCGGGCGAGATCGTCTCGCCCATTTCGGCCGGCGGAGGCTTTACCCGCACCGGCATCGGCACCATCGTCGACATGGACTCCCTAGAGATTCAGGTCGACGTGAACGAAAATTTCATCAATCGCGTGCGCGCCGGTCAGCTCGTGAGCGCGAAACTCAATGCCTACCCCGATTGGCAGATTCCCGGACACGTGATTGCCGTGATCCCGACCGCCGATCGCAGCAAGGGCACGGTCACGGTGCGGATCGGCATCGATCAAAAAGACGCGCGGATTCTGCCCGAAATGGGCGTGCGCGTGGCATTCTTGGAAGACGCCGGCAAGAGCGCCGGCGTTGCTGCGTCGGCCGTGGTTGCCGGCGGCGTCAGCCTGCCAAAGGCCGCCGTTGAAATCTCGGGCGACAAAGGCGTGATATATGTATTGCATGGCGGGACGGTCGAACGGCGCGCCGTGAAACTCGGAGCGGCTGACGCTGCGCGGGTCACGGTGCTTTCCGGACTCGCCTCCGGCGAACGCGTCGCCGTCGGGAACTTGGGTCAATTGAAGAACGGCATCGCCGTGCAACTCGCGCAGGGAGCGCCATGAAAGAAGCGATCGTCTCTTTACGCAATGTCGGCAAGCGCTACACGCGCGGCAAACAACAGAGTGTGCACGTGCTCGACGGCCTGAACCTCGACATCCCGAAGGGCGACTTCGTCGCCCTGATGGGTCCGAGCGGCTCAGGCAAAACCACCTTGCTGAATTTGATCGGCGGCCTCGACAAACCGTCGAGCGGCGAGATCACGGTCGCCGGGGAGCGTCTCGATCGGCTCGGCGGCGGCGCGCTGTCGCGTTGGCGCGCCAACCACGTTGGTTTCGTGTTCCAATTCTACAATCTCATGCCCATGCTGAGCGCCCAGCGCAACGTCGAGTTGCCGCTGTTGCTGACGAAGCTTCCCGCCGCCAAACGCCGCGCCAACGCGCTCGCCGCGCTGACCCTGGTCGGCATCGCCGACCGCGCCAAGCACAAGCCGAACGAATTGTCGGGCGGCCAGGCGCAACGCGTGGCGATCGCCCGCGCGCTCGTTGCCGATCCCACGATCCTCGTCTGCGACGAGCCAACCGGCGACCTCGACCGCAAGTCCGCGGACGAGGTCTTGCACCTTCTGCAGAGGCTGAACCGTGACTACGGCAAGAGCATCATCATGGTCACGCACGATCCGAAGGCCGCCGAATTCGCGAGCCGTCAGCTGCACATGGACAAGGGCGCCCTCACGGCGGCTTGAGTGAAATTCTTCCCCCTCGTCTGGGCGACACTCTGGCGCAAGAAAACGCGCACGATCTTCACGCTGCTGTCGATCGTCGTCGCCTTCCTGCTGTTCGGCTTGCTCGAGACCGTTGACTATGCGTTCTCGCACCCCGGCGGTGGCAGCAACTCCGGCGCCGATCGCTTGATCACGATCAACAAGTATTCGATCACTCTGCCCCTGCAGCTCGCCCAGCTCGGGGACATCAAGAGCGTTCCGGGCGTCACCGCGGTCACCTGGCTCTCGTGGTTCGGCGCCTATTATCAAGAGCCGAAGAATTTCGTCTTCGCCGAGCCCATCGACAGCGACTCATATTTCAAGGTCTACAATGACGATTACGTCATCGCAGACCAGCAGATGCAGGCTTTTCGCACGACGCGCACCGGCGTGCTCGTGAGCGCCGCGCTCTTGCAGAAATTCGGTTGGAAGGTCGGTGACAAAGTGCCTCTGCACTCCACGATCTGGACCCAGAAGGATGGATCGCTCGATTGGACCTTCGACATCGTCGGGGTGCTGAATCCCAAAACCCCGGAATTGGCGAGTCAGCAGGCCACGATCTTCCTGTTTCACTACGAGATGTTCGACGAGGGCCGCAACTTCGGCAAAGGCACGGTCGCGTGGTTCGAGGAGCGGATCGCGGATCCGGCCCAGTCGGCCGCCTTGTCGAACAAAATCGATGCCTTGTTCGCGAACTCGGCGAACGAGACCAAGACCCAGCCGGCGAAGGATTTCGCGCTTGCCTTCCTGAAGCAGCTCGGCGACATCGGCTTCATCCTGCACGCGATCCTCGGCGCGGTGTTCTTCACGCTGCTGTTCCTGACCGGCAACACCATGATGCAGTCGGTGCGCGAGCGCATTCCGGAACTCGCCGTCCTGAAGACGCTCGGCTTCGGCAATCCTACGATCCTCGGCCTGGTCGTCGGCGAATCCTTGCTCCTCTGCGGCATCGGCGCGCTGATCGGGCTGGGATTTAGTTATGCCGCGCTGCCGGGGCTCAAGAAGCTGCTGCAGGGCGTCGACCTGTCGCCCGACGGCGTGACGCCGGGCTTCCTGATCGCCGTGCTGTTTGCCCTGATCGTGAGTATTCTGCCGGCAGCACGCGCCGTGCGTCTCAATATCATCGACGCGCTCGCGTCACAGCATTGACGCCTCGGGAACCTGAGCGATGTTCAAACAACTGACCGCCGTCACCGCTATGAACCTGCAGACGCTGCCGCAGCGCTGGGGGACCTCCAGCGTCATCGTGATCGGCATCGCCGGCGTCGTCGCGGTCCTCGTCTCGCTGCTCGCGATGGGCGTCGGCTTTCAGCACACGCTCGCCGACAGCGGGCGCGCCGACCGGGTGATCATCCTGCGCGGCGGCTCCGACGTGGAGCTCAACAGTAATCTCACGCGTGCCGACATCGACGTCATCGCCAGCGCGCCGGGATTGGCCAAGGACGCGCTCGGCAAGCCGGCGCTGTCGAACGAACTGGTCACGGTCGCCAACGTTCCCAAGATCGACACCGGCACGGACGCGAACGTGACGCTGCGCGGCGTGGGCGCGAAGCTGCTCACCGTACGCCCGGAGATCCAATTCGTCTCGGGCCGGATGTTCAGGCCCGGGGTGCGCGAGTTGATCGCGGGCGCGGGCGCCGCGAAACAGTTCCGCGGACTCACCACCGGCAGCATCCTGCGGCTGCGCAATGCCGATTGGACGGTCACCGGGGTGTTCACGAGCAACGGCGACGTGCACGAATCCGAACTGCTCGCGGACGTAGATACGGTCACCTCCGCGATCGAACGCACGGCCGGCTACAGCTCCGCGATCGGACTGCTGGCCTCCCCCGACTCGTTCGATGCCTTCAAGGACGCGCTCACGACGGATCCGCGGCTCAAAGTCGACGTGCAACGCGAGCCGGACTATTACGCCGCGCAGTCCAAGGACTTGAGCAAGACGCTCAAGGTCGTCGGCACGACGGTGGCGGCGATCATGGCCATCGGCGCGATGTTCGGCGCACTGAACAGCATGTATTCGGCGGTCGCCACCCGCTCACTGGAGATCGCGACGCTGCGCGCCATCGGGTTCGGCGGCGTGCCCATCGTCATTTCGGTGCTGCTCGAGGCGCTGCTGCTGTCGCTGCTCGGCGGCACGCTCGGTGCCGCGCTCGCCTGGGTGTTTTTCAATGGTCACAGCGTGAGCACGCTCGGCGGCGCGTTCGCGCAAGTCGTGTTCAAACTCACCGTGACGCGAAGGCTGATCGTGACAGGCATCATCTGGGCGTGCATCATCGGGCTACTGGGGGGCCTTTTCCCGGCTGTGCGCGCGGCCCGGATCCCGGTTGCAGAAGCTTTGCGCGCCGCCTGATTTGCGCGGCCGCCGCCGCGGCGTGCAACGCACACTTGTCTGACGATAAAAGGAGTCGCGATGGCTGGTCGGAATTTCCTGTTCGTTCCCGGACCCACCAATGTACCGGATCGGATCCTGCGTGCGATGCACGTGCCGATGGAAGACCATCGTTCGGCCGCTTTTCCCGAACTGGCGCGCGCCTGTATCGAGGGTTTGAAGCCGATCTTCAAGACCACGCGCGCGACCCCGATGCTGTTCCCGGCCTCCGGCACGGCCTGCTGGGAGGCGGGGCTGACCAATTGCCTGAGTCCGGGTGACCTGGTGCTGGCCGCGCGTTTCGGCCAGTTCAGCCACCTGTGGATCGAGATGGCGCAGCGGCTCGGCTTCGAGGTCCAGGTCCTCGAAACCGAATGGGGGGATGCGGCGCCGATCGAGCGTTACGCCGCCGCCCTCGAGGCCGATCGCGGCCACCGCATCAAGGCGGTCTTGATCTGCCAGAACGAGACGGCGACCGGCGTCACGAGCGACGTCGCGTCCTTGCGCCAGGCGCTGACTGCCGCCGCCCATCCGGCACTGCTGCTCGTCGATTCGGTCAGCGCGCTTGCCAGCATCGATTTCCGCATGGACGAATGGGGAGTGGACGTGTGCGTCAGCGGCTCGCAGAAAGGCCTCATGTTGCCAGCGGGCCTGGGCGTGACCTGTGTCAGCGAGAAGGCTCTGGCGGCTGCACAGGCGAGCAAGAGCCGTCGCTGTTATTTCGATTATCAGGACATGGCGAAGTCGAACGCCGGCGGTTATTTCCCCTACACGCCATCGATCCCGCTGCTCCATGGCCTGCGCGAAGCGCTCGCCATGCTGAGCGAGGAAGGCCTCGAGAACGCCTTTGCGCGCCATCGCCGGCTCGCCGCCGGCGTGCGCGCGGCCGTACTCGAGGGCTGGCGGCTGCCGCTGTGTGCCCGCGATTCACGGTGCTATTCGGAGACGGTGTCCGCGATCCTCGTGCCCGCCGGCATCGATGGCGGAGCGATCATTCGTCATGCGTTCGCACGCTACAATCTGTCGCTCGGCGCCGGACTCGCTCGCCTCGCGGGCAAACTGTTCCGCATCGGACATCTCGGCGATCTCAACGAAGTCATGCTGCTCGGCGCGATCGCGGGTGCGGAGATGGCGATGCTGGATTGCGGAATCTCGGTCGAGCCCGGCAGCGGAGTCGCGGCAGCTGCCAAGCTTTGGCGCGCGGGCAAGCCTTGAGTCGCTCGGCGCGTCGCCGGCGGAACCCAATCCGTCCGGATGCGTGAACTCCGTCGAAGTCTGTGCATTTCGCTGTTCCCTGAGGGGATTTTGTCGCATAGGATCGCATCATGTCACGAAAAGTCCAAAACTTGCTCTGGCTGCCGGCGATGGCTTTGTCGGGGAGCGCCCAAGCGCTCGGCTTGGGTGATCTGCACGTCACCTCGGCGCTGAACGAGCCGCTCTCCGCTCAAATCGACATCGTCGGCGCCACGCCTGAAGAACTCATGGATGTTCGCGCGGCGATCGCGAATCGCGATGTGTTTCAGCGCTATGGCGCGGACCGTCCCGCCTTCCTCGGTACGGCCAATTTCCGAGTCGGCAAGGACAAGGCCGGCCGACCGGTCCTGCTGGTGCACTCCAGCGATGCATTTACCGAACCCCTGGTGAGCTTGCTGGTCGACTTGCGCTGGTCGACGGGCGAGTTGGTCCGCGAATACACCCTGCTCCTCGATCCGGCGATCTCGGCATCGAGTGCCAGCCGGGTTCCCGATCCCGCGCCCGACGTGCCGCGCGCCGAACCGGTGCGCGCAGAAACAGCGCCGGTTGGCGCCCCGCCGGTCACGGATCGAGTGGCCGCAGCGCCGCCGCCCCTGCCTCACCCGAATTCACCCTTGCCGACCGGCCAGCTCTATGTGGTCGCCCGGCGCGATACGCTCAGCGCAATCGCACGCCGCAACGGCGCAAGGACCGAGGCCGAACTGCAGAAAACGATGGTCGCGATCTTCCGCGCGAATCCGAATGCCTTCATGGGCAACATCAACCGGCTGCGCGTCGGCGAGACGTTGACGATTCCCTCGAACGCGATCATTGCCGCGATCCCGCAAAAAGAGGCGAGTCTCGAGGTCCGAGCACAGATGCTCGCCTGGCATGCGAATTCCGGAACGACGGCCGCCCCCGGTCACAGCAGCGCAAGCCCTGCGCCGCTGGTCGTCGCGGATGAATCGAGTACGAGCGAAGCCGAAAAAATCAAAGAACTCAACGATCGGATCGAGGCACTGCAGCAAGGACTCGATGAGCTGAAGCGCCAAACAGCGTCCCAGTCGGCGCCGAGCGCGGCGTCCGAACAAGTTGCTGCTGCGCCCTCGGGTGCTGAAGCGCCGGTGAGCGCCACTGCGCCGGTCACCGCTACTGCACCGGTAGTCACCACCGATGCGCCGGTCACCGCGACGGCGCCGGTCACGGCGTCGGCGAGCGCCGCGGCGCCGTCTGTGAGCCCTTCGCCGTGGGCGAATCCGGCCGCGACGGTGAGCACGGCGCCGACGACGGTCGCCGCGACGAACACGGATGCGCCGAAGGCCGTGGGCGACGCTGGAACGGACGCACCGCCCGCGAGGAAATCGCATGATGGACTGCTCGCCGGGGCCGGGGTGTTGCTCGCTGCTGCATTCGGTTTCGCCTTGCGGCGGTATCGCCGCCGCGCTGCTGAGGATGCCGACGACGCATATGACGCCCGGCCCGCGGATCGCTACGATGATTTCAAACCGTATGTGCGACCGCCGGAGCTCGATTCCCAAGATCCAGTGGAGACCCAGACGGTCTATCGCATCTCCCCACGTCCGCAGACTTTGCCCGACCACGACGCGGGAATCGAAACCATACTCGAGGGCGATACCGCGCGCTGCCGCGCCATAACCCCGGACGAACCCGCCAAGGCTTCCTCGGGCGAAACGACCGTGACGATCGCACTGACCACGGTACCCACTTACGATCCCACCTTGGAATTGCCGAGACGCAAGGACTTCGACTCCGATGCCGCGAAGAACGACTTGGAAAATTCCGAGACGCATGTGAACATGCCAAGCGGACTCAATGAACAAGTCACGTTCAAAGAGCGACGCACGAACGTCGTCGACGTGCTGCGCAGCGCGATCGAACGCGAGCCCGACCGCATGGACCTGCGCATCAAGCTGATGGAGTTGTACCACTCCACGGCGGAGGTCAATCGCCAAGGCTTCATCGATGCGGCCCGCAAGCTCGCGGAACAGCCGAATTATCAGGCGACGCCGGAATGGGAAAAGATCGTCGCGATGGGCCGGCAAATCGCCCCGGAAGATCCGCTCTTCGCGCTCGACCCCACCGTCCAGCAGGAAAAACTCGCAGACTGCGCTTAGCGGCCCCCAAGGGCCGTCTCATACAGGGGCCGTCTCAACCGGCGGCGAGCGCCGCCATCGTCTCCTCCCCGATCGCGAATGCCGTCGAAGCGCCCGTACCGCTGGTCACGACGACGAGGCGTACGCCAGGCGCCGGCTCGTCGAGCAGCACCAACCGGTCGTCGAGTGAGGCATACGTACCGATCCAGCGCGCCATTACTTGATAATCCAGCGACGGGATTACGGCTCGCAACTCTTCGAGGACGAGATCGTCGCAGCGCTCGTCGGAGAATGGGTCCAGCGTATGGCCGTAGACATGAGTATCGCCGACGACCAGGGATCCGTCGGCCGACTGGACGGCGATCAGATGCACGCCAGCCGCCAGATGCGCGGGCTGTTCGCGCTGCAGCCGCTCCCGCAGGGCCGCGGCCTCGGGCAATTCCGCGAAACCGAGATAACGGCCCAAGGACAGATCGCTCATCACGGCCGCACCGAGCTGCAGCGGCTTCTTCGGCATCAAGCGCAGCATCTGCAACTTCGACCGCTGCACACCGAAGGTGGCCAGCCGGTCGGCACACAGTGTCGCCAGATCATCGCCAGGACAGAGCACGATCGCCCTGGCGACAATGGGTCCGGCGGTCGTTTCGAGCCGCCCGGTAGCGACGCCGCAAACCGCGGTACGGCGCAGAAACACGACGCCGTGAACTTCGGCAAGCCACGCCGCCAGGCGCGGGATCGCATCGGCCGATTCGACGCGGCGCTCGTGCGGACTGAACATGGCCGCTTCGATCTCCCCCTCGAGATAGGGCGATCTGCGTCGCACCTCGGCGGCGCTCATGAGCACGCACTCCTTGCCCATCGAGGTGCGACAAAAGGCCTCGAGCACGCTGGCCGCCTCGGGTCGGCGTGCGACCAAGACCAGCCCGGAGTGCAGGATCGGAATGCCGGCTTGCGGCGCCACTTCATCCCAGATTTCGCGTGAGCGCATGGCCCGGCGCCAACAATCGCCGCGCTGTTGACCGGAGACGGTGACGAATCCGAAATTGCGGATCGAGGCGCCGACGGCGCGTTCGTCCCGGTCGATCACGACCGTGTGCAGTCCCTGGCGCGCGGCTGCCAGGGCATGCGCCAACCCGACGATGCCGGCACCGACGATGGCGACATCATAAGACATCGGGCTTTCCTCGCTGAGCCATGAGAGGCGTGAATTATGGCGGATCGCGCGAGCCGCCGCGAGCCGCCGCGAGCCGGCTCAGGCCGCTGCGCTCGCGTAGATCTCCACGGCTTTCGCGGCTCCATCCACGGTCTTCAGCACCACCGGGCGGCGCCAGACGCTCTTGACGTAGTCGAGCACCTTGCGGGTCCGCTCGACATCGAGACCCCGGCCGTCGGTCTTCGCATCATGCTCGAGCACGAGCGTGCCGTCGCTACGCACCTCGACGACCGCGACCCGCGGTGCGCCGAAGTTGTACTTTCCATGAAGAAGGCCTTCGCGCACCGATTCGATGTCGCCGGCGACGACTTTGTACTGGCCGTTCGCCTGACCCTCGTAGCGGAACAAGCCCATGTCCGCCGCGATCTCCTTGCTCAGGTAATTGCGCAAGAAACTGAAGTCGTCGTCCTCGGCACGAATGCGCTGCGCAGCCGCGATACCGTGGCGTTCGACGATGTCCTCCCAGAGCGTGAATCCCAGATGATAGGGATTGACCGAGAGCGCGCTCTTTTCCCCGGCGGCGATCGGCCGGACGACGTCGGAGTGGCACTTGATCGCATCGAGATAGGCCGGCTGCGGGATGAACTCGGCCTCGCGCAACAGGCGCGCATGCCAATAGGACGCCCAGCCTTCGTTCATGATCTGGGTGGCGTAGACGGGGTAGAAGTAGAAGGACTCTTCTCGAACCGCCAGGAAAATATCCCGCTCCCAGCTCTCCATTTCGGGGGCGTAGGTCGCGATGAACCAGAGCAGGTCGCGTTCCGGATGCGGCGGAACCGGCGCCCGTGCCTTGCGTGCGGTACCGGCGAGAGGTGCGCCGTCCAGCGAGGCGAAGCGAGCGCGAAACGCGTCGTCGACCAGCGGCTTTGCGGTGGCGGCATATTCCGGATAGCGCTCGCGCCGCAGCGCTTGATCGAGGTCGATGTACTGCTCGAGCGAGAGCGCGGCATCGAGCACCCGCTCGACCGCGTTTTGACCATAGGCCTCGATGTTGCGCTCGATCTGGCGTGCGTGGCTCGCGGCGTGCTCGACGATGTGCGCCGAGCCTTGTTCCTGACAGCGGCGGAACATCATGTTGTTTTTGGAAAAGTCGGCGTGCCCGAGCACGTGCGCCGTGACGAGAATGTTGTCCGACAGGCCGTTGCTGGCGGCGAGATAGGCGTGGCCGGGATTGCCGGGAAACACCACCTCGAACAGCCGCGAGTAGCCCATGTGTCGCTGCACCAACTGATAGATGTAGCGGGCGCCAAAAGACCAGTGCGGCATGCGTACCGGCAATCCGTAGACCGCGATTTCGGTCATGAAACTATCCGGCACGGCCTCGAAGATCACCGGGGACCAGTCCAAGCCCAGCTTGCGCGCCAGATCCTCCAACTGCGGTACCAGGCCGCGCCAATCCTGGCTCATGTCGACGCCTCCTGGGCGCAACGGGATTCGGCCGTGAAAAAATGCCGCACGGCGGTCGCCACGTCGTCGGGACCGGCAATCACGAACCGGCCACCGGCGCCGGCCTTGCCGACGCAGTCCTGGAAAATCCGCGACGTCTCGGTCATCGTGATGCGCGGCGAACCGGCTGTAATCTCGACGTAGCCCGAGTAGCGCGCGCGGCCGGCGACTCGGGTCAGTTCGCCGCGCGCGGCGGCGGCATCATCCGAGGCATTGTCGCCGTCGGAGGCATAGAACAAATATATGTTGGGGGCGTTGGAGGCATAGCGTGCCTCGATGATGTCGGCAACCTTCGCGAGTCCCACCGAGGCCACTGTGCCGCCGGTACCGGTGACCTTGAAGAAATCCGCCTCGTTGAACTCCCAAGCGTCGGTCGTATGCGCGACGAAGACGATGTCGAGCGACTGATACTCACGACGCAGGCCCGCGGCCACCCAGAAGAAAAAGGTCTTGGACAGCTGGCGGTCCCGCTCGGTCATACTGCCGGAGACATCGAGCAGGAAGAAAACGACCGCATTGACGCTCGGCTGGCGCCGGCGTGCGAGCTGACGATAGCGCAGATCCTCGTCGGTGAAGGCGTGCGAGCCGGGGTCGGATGCACGACGCTTAAGGGATTCCCGCAAGGAACGGCGGCGATCGAGGCGCGAGCGCGCGCCGCGGCGATCCCAACCTTCGCGCTTCCATTGCGTTTCGTCCGACGGACCCACCTTGGGCTGCAGATTCGGCAGCTTCAGATCCTCCCAGAGCCAGTCGATCACGTCGTCGACCTTGAATTCAAGCATCAATTCGGGGCCGCCGCGTCCGCGGCCACCGGGGCCCTTCTGGCCGGCGCCGCCGCTGGGATTCGGTTCGCCGAGCACGTCACCGGGCTTGGCGCTGCCTTGACCCACACCCGAGGGCTCGGCGTCCGGGCGGAGCCGGAAGCGGTAGTGTTCCAACATGCGCACGGGAACCTGGACGGAACGCGAGCCATGGTTGATCACGTCCGAACCGGCGATGATCTGCGGCAGATGCTCGCGTACGGCATCGCGTATCTTGTCGCTGTGACGCAACCAGTCGCGGGCACCGCGGGAAAACAGTTCATACCAGCCGTTGATCGCCGGACGGTCCTGTTCATGAGAACTCATGCGGCCGCCCCTACTCTTGCGACAGGAGCGTGGTGACGTAGCTCAGCGCTTCATGGGCGCTGTGTTCGTCATAGCCGTATTCCTTGACGAGACGCTCCTGCACGACCGAAATCTTTTGCCGCGCGTCATCGTCGGGCCGCGACGTCGACGTCACCAATCGCAGCACGTCACGCCGCTCCTCGAACAGATACTGCTCGATCGCCTCGCGGACACGCGCATGGCTGCCGAGATGAAACTTCTCGCCGGCCTTGAAGGCAACCATGGCTTTGCGGATGACTTCCTGGCGGAACGACTGTTTCCCGGACTCGGACACCTTGATCTTCTCTTCGACGGAGCGCAGAAAGCGTTCGTCGGGCGCCCGGTTCTCGCCGGTCATCGGATCGGTCACCTGCCGCTGGTCGAGCGAGGCCTCGATCTCATCCAGATACTTCTCGAGCAACTGCTGAGCTTCGTCCTGAAACGAGGCGAATAGAGCCCGGTGCACGTCTTCCTTGACCCAGCGGTTGTAGAACTCCTTGCGGGCCGTGACGAGATGATCGAACCATTGCTTTTTCTGCTTGGCGTCCATGCGCGCGTCGTTTTCGATCGCATCCTTGAGCGCGAGCAACAACTCCATGCTGGTCAGGCTGCGCGCGTTGCCACGCGTTATCGCCGTCGACAGTGCATTGATGACGAAGCGCGGACTGACCCCGGTGAGGCCCTCGTCGGGTGATTCAGCGCGCAATCGAACCGCCTCCGTCTCGGAGAAGCCCTCGACCGCCTCGCCCGCGAAGATACGGACCTTCTTCGGCAGATCGAGGCCCTCGCGCTCGGGCTTGGTATGGCGCGTCAGGATCGCGAACACGGCGGCAAGATGCAGCACGTGCGGATCGAGATGGGTGTTGCGAAACGCCGGTGCGCCGTAGACCAGCTTCTTATAGATCCGGGACTCGTCGCGATAGGACAGCGCATAGGGCACCTTGATGATCACCATGCGATCGAGCAGCGCCTCGTTCTCTTTCTCCTGCAGGAAGTTGTTGAATTCGGCAAGGTTCGTGTGCGCGAGAATGGTCTCATCGAGGTGAATCAGCGGAAAGCGCGCGACTTTGACGTTCTTCTCCTGCGTCATCGTCAAGAGCAGATAGAGAAATTCGCGCTTCACCTTGAGGATCTCGATCATCTCGAGCATGCCGCGGCTCGCGGCATAGACGGCCCCAGACCACGACCAGGCTCGCGGATCGCCCTCGTCCCCGATATCCGCAACCTTCGACAGGTCGACGGACCCGACCAGGTCGGCGATGTCCGCGGTAGAAGGGTCGTGCGGCGCGTAGGTACCGATCCCGCACCGAGACGCCTCTGAGAGAAAAATCCGCTCGACCGGCACGCGCAGGTAATCGCCTTCGCATTGCCGATCGACATAGTCGCGCGCCCAGGGACTGGCCTCGCCGCTGATGTCGACGCCGAAGGCTTCGCGAAATTGGGCACGAAGACTCAGCGGGATCAGGTTCAAGGGAGACTCGCGCAGCGGCGAACCTTTTACGGCGTATAAGGCGCCCTGCTCGGTGCGGCTATATTCCTCGATGCCGCGTTTGAGAAGAATGGCGAGCGTCGACTTGCCGCCCGAAGGAGGTCCAAGCAAGAGCAGTAGTCGGCGGCCCACGTCGGAACCGGCCGCCGCCGCCTTGAAGTAATCTACGACCCTGGCCAGCGGCTCGTCAACACCGAACAACTCGCGCTTGAATAGTTCGCGCGCCTTCTGAACGTCGGTGCCGGGTGTGTCTCGGCCGTGCCAGAGCAACATGTCCCAGATGTATTCGTGGCTCGAACGTGTGAAGGCAGCGGGATTGGACGGCACGATGTCCGTCAGGAATTCGGCAAGCGTGCCCTCCCAACGTTGGGCACGGTGCTGTTTGCTGAACGCAGTCAGTGAATCGAGAAAATCGGCAGATCTAGACTCGGCACGGAGCGGTAATGCTCGCATCTTCGATCCTCCATTCGGTTTTTGACTCGGCTCATTCCGTCAAATCGGCAAACCTCGGCTTATTTGCATTCCATTCAGCGTGAGTTAAACGTGAACCGGGTCACGAGAGAAAACCCGACCGGGTCATCCCTTGGGAAATGTAACGTCGAACGACGCGAGACTGCAAGGGGAAATGACCATTAATCGAGGCGAACGCCGGGTTTTGCCTAACGATTACACCAATTGATCGGAATCACGCAGGATCTTACATCTCGAGTTGTAACTTTCCGCGCATCGAGCGCAGCAATCATCGGCATGCAGATCGCGAAATACTCGCCGCAGTCGCTGTGCGTGTTGCCAGCGATGGTGTGGCAAACTCGCGCGCGAGATCCACCATGTACGAGATTGCTCATGCGCGTATCGTTCGTGACGATCGCCAAGCGCGACTCACGAATGAGCCCGACGGGAGAATTCAGCCCGCTGATGAGGATACGTTCACGCTCTTCAGGTTCGACGGACGCTTGCAGTTTCACTCACCGGGCATGTGGTGGTCACCACCGCACACCGTATTCGTAGGCTGCGAATGAACGTAAGGTTCCGGATGCAACGGTCATCGTAACGGCGGCTCGCGCGTTGTATGCTCATGGCAAACGCGGCGCGCATTCGGTTTTGGCGGTGGCGGTCGTGCCTTCGGGCATTTTGCCTTTGGGCACTTTGCCTTTGGGTTCTTTGCTTCTGCGCAGCTTCACTAGCCGACAGCCGCGGCGCGCAGGCCGATGCCTTGCACGCCTTGCAAGTGCTGCGTTTGGGGGGTTGCGGCGGCACGCTCGCGGCGGCCAAGCCATTGCAGCACGACAGCTCGCTCGATCGGGCCGCCGAGTTGTGGTCGCTGGGGTCGACGCCGATGGCCGCGGCCGAGCGCAGCGGCTATGCAGTGAAGTCCTTGACCGCGGTGCAGGTGCGCGGCGCCGATGCGGACTTGATCGGCCCGCTGCGGCGGTCAGGCTGCGGAAAGCTGCTGAATCCGGCGCTGCGGGATGTCGGGGCGTATCGACGTGGCCTCGACACCTGGATCGTGATGGCTGCTCCCTTGCTCGCACCGTCGCGGGCTGACGAGCCGGCGTTGGCGAACCGCGCGCTGCAACTCGTCAATGCCGTGCGCGCGCGCGGCGCCCATTGTGGCAGTCGCCAGTTCGCTGCCGCGGCGCCGGTACGACTCTCCGACACGCTGGCGAGCGTCGCCTTGGGACATGCAGCCGACATGGCGAACCATGGCTACTTCGAACACCAAGACTTGTCCGGCCGATCGCCGGCGGATCGCGTGCGGGCGGTCGGCTACGCCGAGAAACTCGTCGGCGAGAACATCGCTTATGGTCCCGAAAACGCCGACGAGGTGGTTGCAGGCTGGCTTGCGAGTCCCGGCCACTGCGAAAACATCATGGATCCGCGCTTTGCCGAAATGGGAATCGCATATGCACCCGGCCGCGCCGGCATGCGCGGGTTGTTTTGGGTGCAGTTGCTCGCCGATCCGAAAACCTGAGCAGCCGGGTAGCGCTCATGCAACGCTGTCGGCCGCGAGCCGCCCGCTGCCCCGCGGCGCGATCGCGAGCGTAGCCGTAGCGTCGATGGCAACCCACAGCGCGGCGCCTATGCCGAGCACGACGATCATCGACACCAGTACGGCGTCGTAGCCGCCGAAGTGCTGTATGAGGTAGCCGAACACCACCGAGGACAGCAGACCACCCAGCGCTCCGGCCGTATTCATGCAACCGACCACTGCACCGGAATGCCGGCGGCCGATATCGACGCAGGTCGAAAACATCACCGGCTGCTGGAACGTGATACCGCCATAGCACAGCGCAAGCCAGGCAAGCGCGCCATAGCCTGACGCGCTGCGCAGCGCGCCGAATACCGCCAAGGCTGCCGTTGACAGCCCGATGAGTCCGACGCTGCGCGGACCCCAGATCGCTCCCCAGCGCCGCACCGCCGCGTCGCGCGCGTAGCCGCCGCTAAAATTCGTCGCCATGCCCAGCAAGAATGGCAGCGCGGAGAGTTTCGTCTCGTTCTCGCTGAAGCCGCGTTCGCGCATCAGGTAGGTCGGCAGCCAGAACAGAAAGAAGTAATACGAGTAGAGATAGGAGAAGGTTGCGCCCATCACGGCCCATACACTCTTATTAGAGCGTAGCTCGCGCACCGGCAGGCGCTGCGGCGCCGGCTCCTCCGCCGGGCCGATCTCTGCGCATTCGGCTGCGCTGATCCCGGCCTGTTCCTCGGGACTGTTGCGATACCAGCGCCACCAAAAGACCGACCAGGCAAGGCCGACCAGGCCGAACAGGTAGAATGACGCCCGCCACCCGAAGTCTTGCTGCAAGGGCACGATGAACAGGGGTGCGACGGCAGCCCCGAATTGCCCGGAGAGCAGAATGATCCCAAAGCTACGCCCGCGTTCGAGCGGCGGAAACCAGCGGTAGACGGCGACTGAGGCGGTAGGGTACGCGCCCGCTTCCCCGGCGCCGAACAAGAACCGGATCACAACCAGCGCCCAAACCTCGGCCGCGACGGCGGTCAGTGCCGTATATGCCGACCACCACAAGACGATGCGCAGGAGCATCGCGCGCGCGCCGAAGCGATCCGCCAGCCAACCGCTCGGAAACTCGAAGGCGGCATAGGCAATCGCAAAGGCGCCGGTCACGAGACCCCATTGCTCCGCGCCCAAGCCGAACTCGGCTTGGATGCGCGGCCCCGCCACGGAAATACAGACCCGATCGAGATAGGTGATCACCGACAGCGCGGACAACAGCCCAAGAACGCGTTGGCGATAGCTCACCTTAAGAATCGGCCGCCATGATCACCGCAGGCTGCATCCCGAGGGGGTGACTGATGCAGCATCTTCGCGCAGCGCCCGCGGCGCTGCAAGGCCCGTCAGCCCGCGCCGGGCGTCTGCCGCTGGACGTACGCGCCGCAGCCATCATCGGCGGCGACGGTCTTGCCGCCGGCGAATGCGCAGGTCCCTTTCGAGTCTCCGGGCGTCGCGGTATAGAACTCGCACGCGCCACAGGACGAGGCCGCACCGGCGGCGACGGCCGAGCTCGCCGGCGTAGCCGCATAGACTCGTCCAACCGCGGCAAGCGCGGCGGATCCGAAGACGATGCGGGTCATGAAGATTCGGCGGTTGCATGGGGTCATCGCAGCTCTCCTGTGAAAAACGACGTTAATAGAGGCTCAGGCGGCCAAAATTTGGGCTTCGTCGGCGCGGCGGTCGCCGCGAGTGTCGACCCAAGACACGGTGATCGTGTCGCCGGGATTGCCGCCCTCGAGCCGGAAATAAAGCAAAGGGTCTTCGGAAACCGCACGACTCAAGGTGGCTGCCAGCACGAGCCGGCCGCCGACTTCGATGCGCACGTCGGTGATGTAGTGGGCAGCGATGAAATCACCGGCCTCATCCTTGCGAAAGCCGGTCTCCATGGGATGCGGCATGAGTACGTGCACCTCGGTAGTCCCATCCTTCGCATGCGCGCGAATGCGAATGGGATCAGCCACCGCAACCTCCGATGCTCACCTGGGTCGGTCGGGACACGCTATAAAAAGCGTCGCCGGTCTTGACCACGGCATAGATATCGCAGCTCTTCGCCACCTTGATACGCGTGGAGATGAAGGGCTCGGTACCTTCCGGAATCGAAAATCGCGCGACGAGGGGAAAAGGATTCGCCTCCGAGATGATGAAGATGTCTTGCGGCCCGGCGTAGCGGCTCGTGATCTCCACGGGCACGACGGCGCCGTTCTCGACGCGCTCCGGCACGACCAAGCTCAGCTCGGAACTCGGCAGCGGAGTGGCATTCAAGGCATCGAGGACCTTGCGCAGGGAAGCCGCGGCGAAGGCGCGATCCATGCCGGTGGTCACCTCGGCCCAGGCTGCGGCGCAGAAACTCGTGCCAAACAAGGCCAAGCCCAGAAGCCGGAGGGCATGACGGCGTTGCGTCCCTTGCTGGGTCATGACGTGCCCGGTCATGACGCCGTACGCACCAAACGCAGATCATGCGCTTCAGTCTTGGGCGCGTGGCTCACGCCCTCGACGCCGAAACTGAGCGTGAACACCTCCACCGCGCTCGTATCAGACGTGCGCAAGGTCGCCGTCCAATACGCCGCCGCGGGAGTTCCGGGGAAAATACTCAAGTTGATGCGCGGATCCTTGCATTGCCTTTCGGCGATCGAGGCGAGTTCAGGCAATTGCGGCAGGCGCCAGTCATTAAAAAAGAACTGACCGGCCCGATTGATCGTTTGCGCCGCCGCTTGCGCCGCCGACCAGCTCAAAGCCACGGGCTCACCGGTGCATCGACCCGCATCCCAGGTCTGTCCCGCCGAACAGCGCATCCACATCAATTTGGACTGCCGGTCGGTCACGGTGCCGTCACCATGATCTTCGAAGCGGCTGCTCGGTGAGGACAGCGGGTAGATGGAGGTGTCGCAGCTTTGCTCGGCCCACAGGCCGGTCGACCACAGCGACACCCCCAGGCCGATCAACAGTCTCGTGGCCACGAGTCTCGAGTCAATCGCCCTCCCGGCAGCGCTCCTTCGCTGCCTTTCGCACCGGCCGATCGGTCGCATTACTTGTCGACGCCAATCCCGGATGGCTTGGCCGGGAAGCCGACCCCGGATTTCACCGCAATCGGGGGCTCCGGCAAGGTGTAGCCCGGCTGGAGCTTCTCGCCGCGATAGAGGTAAACGGCGTATGCCTCGAGAGCGATCATGTCCGGGCCGTTCGGGTCCAGCGCCTTGCCGTCCTGAGGATGCACGATGCACCAGTTGATCATTTCGCGCATCGGCGCCACGGCATTGAGCTGGGGCACGAACTTCGGGAACGTGTTCGGATTCGAAGCCGCCGCATCCGGATGACAGTTGCCGCAGGCGAGACCGTTGCTCGACATCTGCGGATTGCTGCCGTGCCACTCATCGCGGCCCTTGTTCACCACCTCGAGCAAGTCTTGTTGTTGTTGGGCGAGCTGAGCGTCGGTGAACGGCGGCCGCGCCGACAGCGACATCGCGCCGAACACACCGACCGCAATGCCCGCGGCGCCGAGAGAGAGCTTCATTGTTTTCGTATTGAGTTTCATAGGGGGTACCAGGTTGGTTGGGTTCAGACTTTGACGCCGGCTTTGAGCCAGGGGGTCAGGGAATTGGCAAACGGCTCGTATTGGACGAGACCGGCCGCGCTCGCATCGAAGCTGATCACTTGGGACCCCATGCCATCTTTCGTATTCGCCGGGTCGGACTGCGTCATCTGCGAACCGGGGTAGGCGAGCTGTACGGGCGGATATGGCCAGGGCCAGGACGTCGACAAGGCACCAGCCGAACTGAGGTTGCCGATCTGATTGAAGACCGTCTGGTGCACGTGACCGTGCAAAGAGGTGACGTGGTCGAACTTGGCAAGGATCTGGCGAATCTGCGGCGCATCCTCGGTCTGGAAGTTCCAGCGCGGGTAATAGTCCCAGAGCGGCGAGTGCGTGAAGATCACCACCGGAGTGTTCGCCGGAAGTTTCTTCACGTCCTTCTCGAGAAAATCGAGTTGCGCCTCGCGCACGCCCCAAGGCCCGGCGATCGGGCTCTCGAGCATTTCCATCGTGCTCATGCGTTGTTCCGCCGTGAGGCCCGCCCCGGTCCAGAAGTCGCGCACGAGAATGGAGTTCAGGCCGATGAAGTGTACGCCCTTGTGGTCGAAGGACCAGGTCTCCTTGCCGAACAAGCCGTTCCAGGCCTTGCCCATGTCCAGATACCAGTCATGTTCGCCCGGGATCACCTTGAGCGGGGCCTTCAGAGCGGACATGATCTTCTTGCCCTTGACCAGCTGATCCTCCTTGCCGTTCTGTGCGATGTCGCCGGTGTACATGACGAAATCGACGGCCGGCGTCAGGGCGTTGACCTGCGCGACCGCATCGGCGAGCGACTTGTCGAACTTGTGATCGGGGATACTGAACAGGTGCGAGTCCGTAATGATCGCGAAGCTGAACGGGGTGACGGCGCCCTTGCCCGTTTGCGCCGAGAGGATCTCGACGAGCCCGAGGTTCACCCCGATCGCGCGGGCCGCGACCGTCGCGAGTCCCGCCTTACCGGCCAAACCCAAGAAATGTCTTCTGCTCAAGTCCTTCGAATCCGACATCGGTAGTCTCCTGCGATTAGGTTTGTGGTTCCATCGAACATACGCCCACGTTGGCATGCTCGTAGTGATTCAGATCTGCAATGTGCATTCGAACTGCTCCCCGTCATCATCTGTCCAACTTTCTGTCGAACTTTTTTTCGATCGATACGTGTGCAGTCACACACAACCGTTCTCTTGTGTGATGCAATTTAAGCGAGTGGCGCGCCGGAATGAAATTGAAAGAAGTACAGGCGAGACCGCGTTTTATCAATATCGGATTTGGCGGCCTCCGGTCGTCCGTACGATGCGAATTCGGTCAGCCGAGCATGTCGGCCCAGATATTGCGCGCCCATGACAGTGCATAACGAGCTTCGAGTTCAGTCCACGCCGCGGATGCGCCACCAGTCCCCGCTATTGGCTCGAAGCGGCCCTGGTCCGTCACAAAATGATAAACCGAGGCCGCATGCATGGCTTGCGAGGCGCTGACGAAGGCGTAGCAGGTATTGGCGAGCACCGGTTGCGGGTTCGGCGCATCGCCCCGCAGCTCCGCAACGATCGCCGATGCGGCGACCTTGGCATGCGCATTC
>Ga0116231_10007046_pt1 | contig 20935 bp, 16 predicted proteins | sample S1TSphgellanicum_2_FD_89695 | JGI IMG/M metagenome (GOLD analysis project Ga0116231, IMG submission 89695) | Host-associated microbial communities from peat moss isolated from Minnesota, USA - S1T2_Fd - Sphagnum magellanicum MG | ecosystem: Host-associated > Plants > Peat moss > Unclassified...
AATAATAATAATAATAATAATAATAATTGATGAATTTGTACTCCATATTTGTGCTATAGCCAGATTTGGCTAAATCTTCTAGGGGAATCTCACCACTCTTTCTACCAATGTTTCTAAAAGTGGCGAAATTTTGTCACTAAGCGACAAAAAAAATTCCAAAAAACTTGTAGGTTTTTTTAAAAAACAAATCCAAATGTGACCATGTTTACTGATTTTTTAACATTTGTCACCATTTTTTCAACCTCACAAAACTGAAAAAAAACCCTTCTTTTTTACATGTGGATATGGATTACAGCCACTTTAGCTCCAATAAAAAAATCGTAGGTAGGGAAGGTGGAATGGGTAAGGAAAAAAAAAGTGGATGGGCGATGGGGGAACGTGAGAAAAAATGGTAGGTAGGTAGGGGAGGGGGAGTGGGGGAAGAAAACAACAAAGGGGATGGGGGTTGGGGATAAAAGAAATTATCGAGGAGGGGGCAAAAAATAAAAGAGGAAATGATCCTATGTATTATAGTTTTTATTTTTATTTTTATTTTTATTCCCAGTAAAAGGCTAGTTTTTTGACAAGATTTTTTTTTCCCTCAAACACAAAATTTTATCAACATTCATTTGTTGAGACCATTGGATCCAATTTATATGTGTTCCAAATCTTTTGAAAACTAGATATAGGATAGGTAACACATATATACCATGAAGCTTTGTTGCATGGGTGGCATCTCGTTTTTAAAACAAATCCGAGCCCTCCAAAGTTTGCCATAGTTTTGGGCAAGAGTTGCCTTACTTTATATTGGTGCATTCAAGATGCTTGATCTTATTCACATGTTTATTAAATGATTTGAAATTTTTATAACTTGTTATTCATGTTATGTTCTTCAAATTTGACAGTGAACTTTTGTTAATTCTCAATTTTTGCTTAGATCCATGAAAAAATAAAGATGATATTCTTTTGGTAGTGAAAATCACCTTTGAAAGGCTTGGGCTTTTAGAGGTTGATATTGAATGAATTTGCATAAAGCAATGAATTAATTGCAACTCAATTGAATTTGATTTGAATTTAAATTCTTAAATTGAAATGAAACGAATTGAACTAAACACAACATTTGAACTGTAAACCATATTATGAAAAATCAATTATGAAAAGGCACATGTTAATTTGTTTTTTTCATATACATGGAACTTGGTTGGTGAAAGGAGTGAGGTAGCTAAATAATTATGGAATGTTTTCATAATTATTAAATGGACAAAGTGTAAAATTATCACAATGACAATCACTAATGAACCATATACATGTTTCACCTAAATTTGATTCAATTATCATTGTAAATAGAATTACATTGGCAAAACATGCAGATTATCAATGGCATGTACAATGTATGATGTTGCCAAACCTTTTTATACTTAGCCTTCTTGGGGGCAAGAAAAGTTCTCCTGCCATCTAGGTATTTTCAAACAAGGTAAGCAATGAGCATAGTTTGTTTCTTATATTTCTGTTCACCCTCTCCACTATGGTTGGATGTTTTTCTTCCAAAATATTTTGTCATTCTTTCCTTTTGGTATCAAACAATAGTGTGTTGATAACTTGGATAGGTGTTCTGCATTTCATTTAAAAACTTCCTTTAGAATTGGACCTTTAGAGTTTATTGCCATAGGGTGTTTGCAGATCCACATGTTCAAGCAAAACCCCCTTTCCACATGCTACACAGCCCATGGAACATCAGTTGTCAAAAGCTTAAAGAAGAACTAAAGAATTTTTTTTTTCATTAGCATTTTAATTTTTTTAATGAACTCATTATGAAAAACTTGAAAAAAATTTCCACTAAGATTTTCATCATAGTCATTACCATCAACATCATCTAACACAGGGTTTGTATCAAGGAAATACAATCGAATGTAGAAAAGACTTGGGAAGTTAAGAAAGAGTGCACATCTCTTTTTGCTGAAGATGAATATACATTGGAAAAGATTGACAATTTTACATTGTTGTGCAGTAGCATGAGTAAGTTGGTGGGGTTATATTTGAATTCCTAAACATCATACCCACCCCTTACCTACATATTTGATGTAAACCTACCTGATTATATTTGCAAGAGAACACCAAAAGGAAAAAAAAAAAAAGAGAGAAATGTCGGTCCAAAATTGCGGCTATCTAGGAAATAGTACTACCTTCTAACTAGTACCTTGGTGCAACTACCCAAGGAGAACAATCATGACTAAACTGCCATACCACACTGCCAGGAGTGAGTCCACAAATTGTGAAAGTGGGGAGAGAGAGGTAATGAACCCATCCATCTGAAGTGAGAATGAGAGGTGAGTTTCCAATGAGGGGTGGAAGTTGAGCAATACCTAAGCCATCTGAACAAGGGTGGAAATTGAGCAATACCTAAGCCATCTGAACAAGGGTGAAAGTTGAGAGGTAAGCCAACCCATCAGAAGTGACCATGGGAGGTAGGTTTGCAAGGAGCCGGAGTTGTGAGGTACTTAAACCACCTTGTGAGACTGGAATTGGGTCCAAGGGATGGAAGTCAACAGGTCGTGAACCCAAGGGATGAAAGTTGAGAGGTAGCCAACACTAGCTTGTGAAATTGGAAGTGGATCTGAAACGGTGTGGAAGTAAAGAGATAACCAACCTATGGGGTGAAAGTTGACCACTAAAGCTCTACTAAACGACCTGGTCAAATTGGATGTGTGTCTGAAAAGGGCTGGAACTAAAGAGGTAGCCAACCAATCAAAAGTGAGAATGAGAGGTGGGTCAGCAAGGGTGCAATTTTTTAAGAGGTAGCCAAAATTGGCCAAATAAATTTCAATATTCCCAATTGTGGTACACAAAGGAAACCAAAGCAATCCTAACCGTTCCTTGGGGGGGGGGGGATGTCGGGATTTAGACGGTCGCGGTGTGACCATGGTTGGGCAGTTGGACTCCAGCAGTAGAAACTACCGACGGTCCAGTGCGATCGGAGAACCAACTGCGAACGCTCTGCGAGGCACCGTCCTCGTTCTCGCCCGACAGTTCTTCCAACGAGACTTGGTTGGTTTCAGGCACCAGAAAGGTGCAAAGGAAGCCCAGGCAACTGACGGTCGCCAGACAGAAGAGCGCAAATCGGAGCCCTATTCCCCTGGGGTAGCCGGCATCGTCTCGACTCCTGTGCGAGCTCTCCGCAGCGTAACCGAACCCGAAAGCTCCAATGATGGCACCTGCTTTGCCTGCCGCAGCGGATATCCCGTGGCAAGTCGCCCTTAGCCTGGCGGGGAAAAGCTCAGCGGGCACGATGAAGGTGGTGCTATTAGGTCCGAAGTTGCAAAAGAAGAAGAAAAGTGAGTACAGTACAACAAACAAAGCCTTGCTGCGGTGATGGACATTTCCGCTTGCATCGTAAGACACAAAATGGTTATAAGGGATAGCAAGGGCCAGCATGAAGACGGTCATGAAGAAGAATCCCTGGAGTTGGATCTTGAATCTCCCAATCCTGTCAACGAGGGCAACCGTCACCCAATAGCCCGGAACCGTCGCGAACAGCGCCACCAGTGTCTGCGTGCGTGCGATCTTGAAAACCTCTTCGATTGCAGTCATGTTCTTGGCCGCCGGTATCCATCCAATTGCGGCGTACACATCTTTCTGAAACAGCGTCTGGCTGTAAAACGCGATGTCAAGAGCGAACCAACATGAGGTGGTGCCCAATAGTTGGAAACCGTGCCTGCGTACAAACTCCCGTGAGAACAGCGTGTACCGCGCCTGTTCCCTCATACTCCCGGGTTCAATGACTTCGTTTCCCTGCGCTGTAGACTCGACGTCCAGCACCGTGCTCATATCGATCACAGCTTGTTTGGTATTCCCGGCGACGAGAGCCGTGTATCGCGCCGTCTCAGGCATTTTCAAACGGTAGTAGAACGTAAGTGCAGCCGGGACTGCACCCATACTGAGGATGATGCGCCAGATGAAGTCGGCCGCAGGCGACGCGTAAGGAGCCGGAGCCGGATAGAAATGGTTGAAGATCGCTGACACCGTGACGCCCACTATCCCCGCGAAGAGGATCCCGAATCCTTGCATGGCGAAGACGGCAGCAATGAACGCCCCGCGCGTTCTGGTGTTTGAATACTCTGACATGATAGTTGCCGAGAGTGGGTAGTCGCCGCCGATTCCGAAACCCAACCAAAATCTGAAGAAACAGAGAGTCGTAATCACAGCGGTTGCGCTGCGGCCGAACGAAAGCCCGGATCCAATCGCGGAGATGATCATCAGGAGCAGCGTGATGCCGTAGACTTTCTTGCGGCCCAGCTTGTCGCCGAGCCAGCCGAAGAAGAGCTGCCCGACCAGTGTCCCGCACAATGCCACCCCAATCACAGCTGCATTGACGTTGGCAGGCAAGGTTCCGGGCGTTGTGCCGTCGAGTTTGGTGTAGTACAGGCGGCCGAGGAGCTTGGTGACGAGAGGGATGGAGAAAAGATCGTAAGCGTCAGTGAAGAAACCCATTCCCGCTATGATAATCGCCGTGAAATGGTACCATTGCGTCTTGGCCTTATCTAAGGCTGTCAACACCTGCAACGCCATGGCTAGCTATCCGCCCGCTTTGCAAATTCAGATTCTTTCACTGCAAATAACAACAACAGTCGCTAAGAGTGTTGTACAAAAACCGGAGAAAAGAACGCAAAAAAACAGTCTTGAAAATCATGCAAACTCTAGTTCCAATGCTCATTATTATCAGCAATGTGAGTCTCCTCTCTCTCTCTCTCTCTCTCTCTCTCTCTCTCTGCAGCGCCTCAACCGTCACTTAACCACATGACTCGCATTGCAGCAGCAACTTCAAAGGGTCCATACTACTGGGGTTCTTGGAAAAAGTACCTTAGCCCAGTAGACTGCAGAGAAACTCCCCTCAAATCCCCACAACAAACAAACAAACAAACAATCTCAAGCAGAGAAACTCCCCTCGAAATCCCCACAACAAACAAACAAACAATCTCAAGCCGAGACAGGCATTGTTGCTAGGCGGATTGAAGGTCTTGAGCACAAAGGATAGAAGGGAAAGCAGAAGAAGAAAGAGGGAGCAGCCACACCCAAACAAGTCCCTGAAAAGAACTGAAAGAAACAAGAGAGACCGAGAGAAAAGAGATGTGTGTGTCTGAAAGAACCACAGAGGGAGCTCCTCATAAATGGGGAGGAGAACCTGGAGAAACCACAGGCGGCACGGAAACGGCGAAGGTGCTGGTGGCTTGGTGAAGAACAAAGGCGTTTCAGTTCAACAAGTGGCAAACCGCAGCTTCCAGGCAACCAGAGAAAGAGAGAGCGACATTCACCGATCACGCGCCGCGTAGTTCGCTGCGTCCACAGCGAGTGAGCGAAGCTCCCGGGCAGGCACATTTGTGTGTCCGCGTCACTGACAATGACTGACGACAAGCTTTAATGGCCAACTTGTTTCTCCGTTTGTCGTTTTATATGTCGTTGTCGGAGAAGATTATCGTGCGGCCACGGAATTCAACGACTAATGATGGATGGATGGATGGATGGATGAATGAATCATGCTGTTGGGCGGCCCCTCATCAGGCTTTGTAGTACCTGGTGGCCTTCGAGAAGTCATCCTGATCGACTTCTCGCCAGCGTTTAAAAATAAATTTAAAATCAATTTTGTGATGTAGCCACAGTGGCAAATGATCCACATGAAGCTTTTACTAAAATTTGGCTGCAAACTGAATTTGAAACTAATTTTTTTGAAACTTCTTTCTATAGTTTTGGTTAACATCCTTGAACAATGTATAGAAATCTGGCAAGTTTTCTAAAATTTTGGTCGAATTCTGGCTATTCAAAGTCTAGAAAAGTTGATGATTTTAGCACTTTCAAATTCTAATATAGCTTTTTGGCTATATGTAGCCAGCGAGAAAGGCTGCAAGTTCTGGGTACCGATCTGATCTTCTCATCGCATGGCCCATGCGCGAACACACAACTGGTTCACAGTTCGAGTGATCTTCCGCTATGCTCTTATTACCAATTTGTCTTTTTCTTGCCACAATGTAATGGAAACCCACACTTGAGTTTCAAATTTATGATGTAGCCAAACTAGAAATCGTCGGCAAAAAGAAAAAAGCCAAATTTGGGCTACAGACCAGCTAAGAAAGTAATTAAAAAAAGAATCATTCTTATTCTTGGCTATATGCTAGAACCCACAATCATAAGAGCACCTCGTTTGAAAGGTTCTTGGCATAATCCTCTCAGCCTTGAGAGTCACGCACCCTTTAGATCATAGGGTGCCTCAGAAGAGTGTACCCTACCTACCCTCTTGACTCGTGCCCAAATTCACTTCTCTTGTTGACAAGAAAAATGAGTGCAGTTTTGATCATTAATTGGGTGTGATAGGAAGGAGATGCACTTTGGAGAGATATGCTCTTTGGAACTCAATGGATTCTGCTACTTGGAGAAATTACAAATCTCCCGGAGGATTAGGCTTTGGGAGGATTAGGCTTTGGCAAATTCAGTTTTGGTTGTGAGAAATTCGCTTATCTTTGCTAAATGCAGTTTTTGATTATTGGGTGTGATTTGGAAAGAGATTGTTTTGGAAGAAACAAATATGATTTCAAATGCAATGACATGTCTTGTGTTTCCTTGTTATTACTCGTTTACAGGAACTTTGCAAAGGTCTTGGTGGTGGAGCAAATTCTACTTATCTCATCCCCAATGTGGATTTGTAGTCGGGGCTTTACCATGCTGACATTATTGTTGCTTCTGCTGCTAAGCACACTTAACTTAAGGACCACTTTAGACAAGGGTCCAAGGAGAGCAAGGTCCAATCAAATTAAGAATTCTTATCGATCAAAAACTTCAAATTTTTCCCAAGGCCTTTAGATGAAGGTCCAGGATTAAGACAAATCAAATTGTGATTTAGCTTACATGGCATCATTTTGAAGGGAAAACCAATTGGTCCAAACAACAAAAAAAAGAGCTTAATGGAAAGCTCATAGTTTGGAGAACCAAAGTGGAAGCTATGGTCCAAGGTTGCCCATTTCTTTGTTTTGTTGTTTTTTTTCATTATTTTCTTTTATCCTTGTCGTTCAAGTTATGCGAGAATGAAAGACATGCTATGGATTGAGGACATTGTCAAGAGCACACCATCTCTCCCATTTTTTACCAATTTTACAATTAACATGGTTGGTTTTGTGAATCCTTACAAGCTAGTTGCTAAAAGGAATGTAATTTCAACTTTTTCAAGTCCACAAAATGAAGGTGAATTGGAAAGTGGGGTAGAAAATGAAGAGTTGAAGTGGGAATGTTGTATTCCATTGCCCTCACCATACTCCAATGTTGTTCAATAATTATTTGCTGCAATGTAACCACTTGTGCAATCACTTGGTGCATGGCCATAGTAAAAACAAGAGCCACCAAAATCTTGTGCCTATGCTCATCCATTGTTTGTGATAAAAGTAAATTAAAAAAACCATTAAAAAAAAAAGACAAAAAAAACCGAAGCTTAACTTAATCTTTTTACATGTCAATCACATTTTTTTGATATTGGATTCTCGAATTGGACCCCAAATCTTTAGACATGCTCATTGTACCTTAGGAGGAAATGTTTTTTAAAAGGTGAAAAAGGTCCAATTCAAGGTTCAATTTGCTTTAAATTGGTCCTTGGGCTTTTGATCCTTGGGCTTTTGATCCTTGGACCTTTGTTTAAAATGGCCTTAAAAGTAAGCATGCTACATTTCTATGAGATGATTAGTTGTGAAAGGATGTTAATTTTCATTTTTGTTTAGAGGTTAGTTTAATTAGTAGGGCAACTTAGTAACTTGTAATAGGTTTACATCCTATTGTCATTAGTAATGGAAATGATGTTAATTGGTTTAGCTAACTTTTAAAAAATAGTGGGTAAAAAGTTGATTTATTAGATTTAATTAATTTTATAAATAATTAATGATTAACTAGTTGTCATTTAAAGAGGAGTTAATGTACATTAAAGGTATATTAGGGTAGGTAAATAAGTCGATAAATAAATAAGATAAATAGATGAATAAATAGTTATACCTACCTATTCACCTACCTATTTCTATTTACATACCTACAAATGTAAGTAGCTAGATATGTACATAAATGAATAGCTAAGAAAGTAGATATGCAATTAAGTAGGTAGGTTAAATAGGTACGTAACTAGTTCGGTCAGGTGGGTGGGTAAATTAAGTAAATAAGTAAATACATATGTATTTAAATATGTAAGTACATAAATAGGTAGATTAATTAGGTTGGTAGGCATGGGAAGGTGAGTAGGTGGCTAACTAGGTCGGTAGCTGGTTAATTAAATAAGTCATATTGAATTTTTAAATACAAAACTAAATTCGGATCATCGATTTTGAATGGTTTAAAATTGTAACATGTGGTATAAATTTAAAAATTCATGTGGCATATTATTTAAATGTTGGCAAAAATATATAGGTAGGCAAGTGGGTATGAAAACCTAGGTTAAGTAGGTAGAAATTTTTAAGGAGGAATTTACTTTATTCTGGATACAAGTTTTAGGGTCAAACATCTTTGATTTGTTTATCCCAATGGCATTTTCTTTTTAAATTTTAAAATGCACATTTATTTGTATAATTTATAATTTTGCAAAGGAGGACAAAAAATATGAAATACAATTTTTATTCATAAAATAATTTTATTCCATTTTTTTGCTTTCTTTTTCACTTGGGATTTTCATAATTATTGAGCAAAATGTCACTGGGGATGAACCAATCAAAAAATCTTGATTTTAAATGCTAAACCTAAAATAAAATAAGAATATCTACCAATACCTACTTAGCTTAATTACATACTCACCTAAATATTGATTTTTGATATATTTTAACCAAAATTCAAATAACATGTCATATAGAAAAAAATTAGTGTGTCATGAGTCATGATTAGAACCCATCCAAAATGAATAATGTGGATTTAATTTTGTTTAATTCTAAAGAGAAGTTTAACTATGTTGCCTTGTGGCAACTAAATAATTGGTCTATTCTTTAGTCATAAATAATAAAAAGTAGTCAGTAAAAATGAGAAATAGTTGGAAGGGGTATATGTTTGGTCAACACACGAGATTGAATTTGTTGATCATATATTGCATTGTGATGAGATCACAATGCATTGGTGCTTGTGACTATAGATTGTGTGGGATTAAACTTATGCAACTAATGAAATTTTAGTTGTAAATATTGGTAGTGACAATTTTATAGTTGTAGGATGATGTTTTTTTTTTGGTTTTCTAGTGGATGCAAGGTAAGGAGTGAGCAATACCTTTGGAACCCCATTGATTCTCTCAAGGACCCGGAGTACTACGAGGGGATGCAATTGGAGGCACACCTAACCATTACTTTCTTTCCCTTCCCACAACAGACCAAGTCATCAGTGGAGGTAGTACCTCCATCAGGACTACCCACTAATTGTGAAGCCCAAACAATCATGGAATAGGTGGTAATGGGAGAGATGGTGTTACCATTAACCCTGGTCCATGACCATCACCTGGGGCTTGGCAACAATTCAGACATAGAAGGTGCCTTGTCAGGAGAGTCTTGGGCTTTGGTGACACAGACGGCTAATGTGCAAGCTACCTTAAATAAAAAAGGGCTAATCATAGGCATGGCATTAGGCCAAATGGAGACCTTGAGAAAGGAAAAGGTGATGGTGGTACAAGGCTACAAAACAAGCAAGTCACAAAATTGGATCAAGAATACAAGATACAATTTATCATCATGGAGTAAGAATACAAGGACCAATTTATCATCATGGAGGAACACTTCAATTCAACCAGGAGTGGCAAAAGGGGTGGAGCTCGGTACTACCTTGGAGGAGTACCAACCCTTTAAGGAACTTTTGGAAAGTAAGGTGCAAGAGTCTACATCCCTATAAAGGATGGTAATAGCCTTCAAGGAGCAACGGGTGCTGTAGTAAGGGGTAGTGGATTCCCACTCCGGGAAAGTCTAGGAACAATCAAAGGAAATTATCACCCTAAACTCAATAATACAACAAGATAAGGAGCAAAAAGGAGTGACTTATAGCCTTGTTGGTGGAATTGAGTGAGGATTTTTTTTTTCACCTAACATGCATTGGAGGTAGAATGGGGGAAGGCCATGTTGAAGGTTGAGGACCAAGAGACCAAGACAATAGTTCCTAGGGTGGGAGCCCTCACGGTTGGACAGGAGGTAGCTGCCCTTTAGAAGGCAACTAATAGCTTTCTCAGGATGCTAAAGCAACCGGTATGATGACTTGTTATTGAAGCACTCAATGCTCAAACCTTGTAGTGTGTCAAGGGGAAAAAGTTGGGTATTGAGAGCATTGATTGAATGAGATCAAGGGGCATTTGGAGGAGGTTTTGAGGATGACTTTCTTACCTTATAAGGTAGATGAGGCCTCGTACAAAAACACCATTGTCACCTACCAGCAAGCGTACCCCAGTTTTAAGCTTGGGGTATTGCTATCATTTCCAGACTCAAGCGCATCAGCGAGTTCCAAGGATAGTGAGTATGAAGAGTAATGTACAATCTTTTTCATGAGCAAAACAGACACAATAACAATGCATTATTTGGGGCGCTTTTCATGGATTTCCACGTTCTCAGATTTGCAATTCTCAGAAAATTTAATGCCACCTCTGATGATGCTGGTAAATGCTTGTCCAAGAATTCAAGATGTTTTGAGACCTAATCAAAAGCAACTTATACTGGTAACTATTCAAGGAAAATGGGTATCTAGTTACAAGTAAGCCAACAAAGAAGAATGCATCCTCTTCTTTGATTACTAGTTCACTAACATTGGCAGATTGCAGATTTTCTTCAGCTTATTGAAAGGCTGTGTATCAGATGCCTGTCAAAAATGCCCAAAACGGAGAGGTGAGCTCAAACACACTACAAGGCTTTCTTGAGGACCATCTTAGCTGCAGCCCAGCCTTCCATATGTTCAGTGATTTCTTCAGACAAGCTGCTGGCTAGTACTGTAGCCATTATACAAAATCTGCATCCTGAGTTTATGTTGCATTTTTGAAAGCAAAGCAATAATCTCCACAAAATACTCATGCCACTGCATGTGAACCCAAAATCACCCACTACCTCAGTCAAACAACACAAAGAATGATCTCTGGTTGTTAAGAGAGGGTAATTTGCCCACCCAGTTCTATGTAAAAGGAACTGCATGTTTGTGATCCTCTGGTATCTGTAACTACAAAGTTGCAAAACCCAAAAGATTTCATGAAATTCTTGCTACATCCCTCATGTGTTTGTATGGTGAAGGATCCAAACAGGGCAACATTTCCACATGTTGTAATGTCTTCTCTGGTCAGGGAGCTTCCCAGTACCTCAAAATGTGATAACTTTAGCTTGATTGAGAACAACAATGCCACAAACTTTTCTTGAGAAGAACTCGGGGTGTGTCACACTGTGGTCTTGCCATTTATATTTAAAAATTATCTCAAGGCAAAAGAAGAATTATGGAAACTCAAATATTTCAGCATGCAAAAATATAATCTTCCAAACATCCTGTACAAGAAACCAAAATCCTTCAAGGTATTACAATTCTATAACGAATCTCAAGTTTCAACACAAGCCAAAATATCATCTTTCAAAAATCCTCATATAAAAATAGACCTATAATTACCTAGTGGTGAAAATCCCTTAAGCTACTATACTCTATAATGAATCTAAACACAATATCCTTCCCTGCCAAGGCAAGGCCAACAAATGTGTGATATTGTGCTTGCACAAAGAAAACCCATGCTCATCATCAGCAAAATGGGTCCCTCTGCAGCTCCTCAACCTTCACTTGGCCACATGGCATGTAGATTTGCAACAGCAACTTCAAAGAGTTCATGGTAATGTGGTTCTTACGAAAAGTACATTATGAGAACTTGACCAACAGCAGGCCCAGTTTAGCCATGTTTTTTTTCTCTAATTTTGTGATGTAGCCAAAGTGACGATGATCCATAGGAAAGATTCAGCCAAATTTGGCTACAAGCTAAATATGAAAGTGATTTTCTGAAAAACATCCTTCTATATTTTTGGCTAGCTTCTTGACCCATGTATAGAGAAATCTGGTGATTTTTCTTAAATTTTGGTCGAATTCTGACTATTGAAAATCTCACAAAGCACTTGGTTTTAGCACTTTTAATTTTTCAATTTCCCTTTATGGCTCTATGTAGCCCGTAAAAAAAGAAAAAAGAAAAAAGGGCTGGCCCAGAGTTCTTGATCAAATGGAGCTGATGGCTGTTGCACAACAGACCCCCCTTTCAATTACAAATGTTGCAGTCAAAACCCCTTTCCATTGTCAATTTTGCATTCAAAACAAAAAGAAAGGTGGGCAATACATCATAGCCACATAGCTCTTTTCCATATCTGTTCTCATAAGGCACAATCAAAAGAAAGAATTGATGTCTATAGTGCTAGCATACTGGCAATTTGAGATGTGGAGATAAACCCTAAACCCTAAACAACATCAGTTCTCTGCTAGGGTATGAGACCATGCATTTGATTGAAAATGCCTATTTAGCATGTATTTTAAATAACCTAAAATTTAAAATACAAAATGACACCTCTTAACTAAAATCTTAGGCTGAGTACTTCTTTTTCTTTTTTTTGGTTTTGTAAAGTTATTTTAAAGTGATGTTACTTACTAAATCAAAGGTGATTTTTTTCTTTCTTTTATAAACATAATTATGGGCCTTTGATTTATGCTTCTTGCCAATGATTGTTTCAAAATGTAAACTGATACTTCGCCCCATTAACAAACTAATATAATTTCATCATTGAAATAAATAAAAAGCAAGGTTTCTTTTTCAATTTTTTGATATCAAAATTTTGGCAATGTTCTTCAAAAACTTAGTAAAATTAGTTGAATTTGCACTAGAACAAACTTTGCCAGTTTTTTGGTCTCAAAAATCATTGAAAAAATTCACTGAAATTTGTAACTTTTGAAATTGATGCGTTTAACACTTGTGTTATGAGGGTTTCAGTTTCCATTGTTAAAAATAGGGCTTTGAGATTAGGTTTTTGTGACATGGACCTTAGGTCACATCGTTTTGTTGGAACTAGTCTTTTGTTAAATCCAAACTCAAAACCAAAACCATGAAAAAACATTTTTGAAAACAAAGGCAAATTTTTTAAATGGACAAGTTGAATTGTTTTTGAAGCATTAACAAATAGGTTTAATTCAAAGTTGAATATTATTTTTTATCAATTGTTGAACCCCATAGCCATATAAATGTTAATTTAAATTAGATATAAAACTTCCTATCTATACAATATCTAGTATAAAGAAGTGTGTAATGTCTATGTGAAACTAGACTCAATTTCGAATCAAGTTCAAAAAATTTTGAATTAAAAAAATTGTCTCATAACTAGAACTATAGGGTTTTTTTATCAAAAAAATTGGATCAAATCTACACCCAAAGAAGATCCAAATAAAATCAAAACTAGAACCAAAGGTTATCTGTTTTTTTTAAATCACACAACACTGGTTATCCTTGGAAAGAGAAGCTGGTCAAATTTACCTAACACTATGGATTATTTTCAAAATAAAAATAAATGGTTTGTGGTTCTAGTTTTAAAATTGCAACTTATAATAGGGAATGGATTTGTCAAGAGAGCTAGTTTAGTTGTTTTTAAAAGTCACAATTAATTTAATGATAAGTTGGGTTAGCATAAAACTATATTTTAGCTTGGAACTAATTCAAGTGTGAATGTCATTTGGGTTATTTGATGTTTGGGATATAATACCAAGTTGTGAGTTTTCAAATCACTTTTGATGATTTGAGATTTAAAAACATAATGTTTTTCTTTTTGTAATTTTTTTTGTTTTATATGCAAGTTTCTTTTGCACATGATTTTGTATTTTTTTTTAAATCTATATTTTGGGCTTGGATTTTTGTTGTTGTATGTGGATAATATTTTCAATCAACAAAATTAATTGAATTATTTGTGTTGCATCTAAATTTTTATGTTAAGCATAAGTTTTAGTTTGTATTGTGCATGAAAGTTTTTGCTTGAACGCCTCATGACAAGTTGTTGGGTTTAGTTCATTTTGTCTATAGTGATTATATCTCACCCTAGGAACTTGAACTCTTAGTAGTAAGACTTGCAAGCTATCCTAGAATGTGAAAAAAAACATGAAAAAAATCTTGTGAGGAACAACCCTTGGTGGCTTTGTGAAGGAAAAAAAATCCAAAAACAATAGGGAAGGCTTACTTGTGTAGCAAAGCCCCCCTTTCCATCCCTCTCTCTCTTTTTTTTTCTTTTTTTTTGTGTTCAACAAATGAAAAGTGAAACACTAGTGATAGCAAAAGGTCATTACCACCAATATTGTTGTTGGAGTTTAAAGTTCCAACATCCAATTAAGTTCTACCAAGAAGGGGGTAAGGTGGGTGGACAGGGAGATGTTTCAGCCCCATCATGGTTGTCATTTTGTTTTGCAATTGTCGATAATAACTACTAATATAACAACAAAAAATGGAGAATGTTACGATGTTGCGATGACCATGAACTCAACAATGTCATTGTCAAACTTTGTTGAGCTCTAATGAACCTTGGTTTGAACATATTAGGTTTAGCAAGGTCCAACAATTCACAAGCTTCATAATAGTTTCATGATAAGGATTATGAAAGGTTCAATCTAAACCTCCTTTAATTTATTTTTATTTTTATTTTTTGAACCTAGTGGGTAGGTTTGGCACCAATCCAAACTTACCAAATGACCTTTTTATTTTTTATTTTTTTCAAATTTTCTGATCCATATGCAAGTGTGTCCATCCATAATTTGGATCTAAAAGAATTTCATCCATTTTTAAATTTATAAATAAAGAAAAAAAAATGTCAACAACAGTTGTTCGTTAACAAAAATCAAAACATTCACCTATTTGAAAACAATCATTTATTGACATCAGTGCAATTTGTTGGCAATTAATGGATGGATTCAACATGTTCACTAGTGAACAACCCCACAATTTTGGAGTTATTCATTGGTGAACAATTGTTTTGTGGGTGACATGTTCAAAGAAATTGGAATTGTTCGTTGGTGAATAGTTTAACTTGGAATTGTTTTTCGAAATTTCATACCTTTTGCATATGAAATCCAATTGGAATGTCATCTACACTATTGAATGCATGGAAAGGAGATCTATGTGTGTGCAAAGAAGTTGGAAGATGTTTATGAAGCATGCAAGGAGATGGTGTGTGTGCAAATTTTTTGGTCAATTGTTTAACAATTAATTAAATGTTTATGTTAATACATCAACATAATTGTACCCCACAAGTGATGCAATGTTGCACCATCAAATAAATGTGAAATATTTTGGATTCCTGTCATAATTCCCAAACAAAAATTACAATAATGGGGATTATGTTGAATTAAAAGTTCATTGACATTTTGTGTTATTGATAGGAATGATAGTTTCATATCATTATATTGGTTGAGTTCTCATTTATATTCAAAGGGTAGGGGGTTTGCTAAATTGTGTGCCATTGGTCAACACTTAAGAACAAGCACACGTTCTTGGGTTAACCTTTCAAAAACCCATGCATATTCCATAGTGGGAAACCTAAGGTGAAAAACTACAAGCCATCTCACACATGTTAACTATCACAATGAACCTTGGGGTTGCAATTGGTGTGGTTAATGGCTAAATGTGGGACAAAAGTACCAACCAATTTTGATTATTGTGAAGGTCTTACTTGACTTTTGAATTGCCCTTAGATAGTGATTAAGTTTAGTTGAATGTAAGTCATAAGGGGTTCGTGTTATTGCAAATGTTTTGAATTTGTTCGTTAAGTATTTCATTATTTGTTTGTGGTGGTGAGATTGTGTTGATGCATAGCCAATAAACCACATTTGTTATGTTCACAATGTGTCCAATTTTTGTTGGCCCTGAATTTTTATGGATGCAATTCCTTTTTTAAATTAAGGTATGCTTACATGTTCACACATCTCGGCTTTGGGTTAAAGTTTGGTTATCTTATATTAAGGTTAGGGATCACCATGAAGGTGACACAAGATCCTATAACATGGGATATTTTGGGGGGTACCAATGGGTTTACTAGGTGAAGGGTGAAGTTTAAATGATCCACAACACCTTCATCTTTATCTAGCGATGATTATTCACACTTAAAAACAAGTTCACCTCCAAGTTTGATCAACACATTGTTGTTGTGAGACATGGAAAACATATATGGAACCACCAAGGAACCTTGATGGTGTTCAAGGGTGGTTGGCATCATTGACTAAAACGATTTCATCCAAAAGTTCAACAATTAATGTGATATGCAACAAATGCATAATCCCCAATTGTTCACACTTTCCATGGCATGGAATGGTTTATTCCAACATTTAGAAGAAATGCCTATGGATGATCATGAATTCAAACATGTTCATGAGATTGACATTGAATAATGGCACCTATATTGGTTGCCCGATTATGTTTCCATCACTCAAGGGATTGTTGTGCCAAGTAATGCATCAACAACTCTCGGTAATACTTCAACAAATGAAAGAAAAGTGTTAGTGGCAATGGAACCACTAAAATTTGAAAAGCCACTAGAATTGGAAAAACTTTTTCCAAGTGGAGCCTTTGAAAATGGAGAAACTACTGGCCCTTCCATTAGTACACAAGATTTTTTGTTAACATTCAACCTAGTTGTGGAAGAATCATTAGGAGTCCAAATGGAAAAATTGCAAAGTTTGCTAGAGTTATAGTGTAAACCACATGAGAGTTTATGAAAGGCCCATGCACGGATGTGTAGGTTGATTATGATGACATAAAGTGTTACCAAAGCCCAAACAATTTAGTTTCAATATGGGATTTTAAACAAAAAAAAAAAACGTTAAGCGTGAAATGTCATGTTACTTCAACCTGCATAACCCACCCTGCAAATGTTTTCCAATTGTCAAAACACATTAAAATGAATATGATGGAGGAACATGTGGTCATCCTCGAATTCAATATATACAACTCAAGGAATTCCTTGACATCGTGATGGACTCAACAACCATGTGGTTAGGCACATAACACCATGCCACAAAAGATTAAAAGGGTCAAACATGAATCAAGTGGCGTTTTCTTATTATATTCAATTGAACAAAATGGAGAAAACAAATGTTGAAGGTGTAGTAGGCCACATAAAAAACAAGATTGTTTCAACCCACCTAAAGCCATCACCTCCAACCATAATTTTAACCAATCATCTTCCCATTTTAACACATATGGACATGATGTGAATCATTGTTTCACACTACATTCAAAGTTGTGACATGGCCAATCACAAACCTCAAATGTTGAGAAGGGCCAGGGATTTGGGAAAATTCAAAAAGGGAAAAGTGCAACCAACAAGGGATCAACACCAAGCTAGTCTCAATTAATCAATCCAAAGCAAATCCAATTGAACAAATGGTACAAATGTTTAGGTGAGGTCTATGGAAATATGGACTCTAAAAACATCACAATAGAAACTGGGATTTGTAACTACCATGGTTACTTATGGGATGTAGGTTTAATTAACAACCCTTTCTTGAATATTTCCTATTGTTTGGCTATGAACCCAAGCTATTAATTTCGATTTAAAATGATGTTATGGTAATAGGGAATTTGGATGATCTAAACGTGTGGTTTCAAGCATGTGAATAATGAATAACCTTGTTTTCACATGTAATGCCAATGGCAATGAAATATTTCGCAATTGTTCAACATCAAAATATGTTGTGTTATGCCTTTATATGAAAGGTGGTTATCAACTTCAGGTCCATAAATTTGAATCATTAAATTTTGTGTACTTGCAATAAACAATATTGATTATGTGGATGTGATTGTGAGGTGTGTTATTTTACATGTGCAAAAGGTTTTACCTTTTGGAGTATTGTTGTTGGAGGGTTGAGATGGTTAGACATGGAAGGACCATGTGCTTAATTGCACATCATCTCATCTTCCCAATGTGGATGGCCAAATTTATTCATCCTTAATAGTGATCTTTGCCAACCTACAATGTATGTTGTGTGGGTAGTCTTTGAAGGCCATTACTATATTGATTTGTGATTAATGTTCTTGAAGCATACATGATGTTTAACATCAACGTTAAAGGAAACCAATTTTTAAATGGTTTTGTTTTTGGTGCACCAAATGTATTTAAGTATTTAGTTCTATGATTAGATAATAAGATTATCCTAAGTTTTTCTTTCACAATCATTCACACTTGGCTAGGGATTTGGGGATTGCACATAAATGATTAATGATGAACCTCACATTTACATGTGGCTTATTAGTTTTCTCACTTTAAAACTAGGGTGTTCATTCATGGTGGATTTCATAATAGGAGTTTCCTACATTGTTATTTGACTTAAATAAACCTTGGTCCTCAGTAGGGGGGTGATCTAGGTCTAATGCAACAATTAAGGTGTTTCAATTTTATTTTGTGTGATTTTTGGACATTGATGTAAATGCCAATATGGTAGCACACAATAGATTAATTATTCACAAATTTTCATATTACAACTATTAATTTTTTTCTAACAAATTTTGTTGTTTTTTAAACCAAAAAATTGATTTTTTTTTCCTACTGTAAATTTGACTTATTTTGGTAATTCTTGAAAAAAATCACCAAGATTTTGATATCACAAATTTTTTTAAAAAACAAACCCCCCATTACAACCATTCAAGGGATTGCTTTAATTTAAAGGAAAAAATTAAAAATTTCCAAGAAATTAAAAAAAGATGGTTTCCAGATTATTATGTAGAAAAAGTAAGAAAAGAAAAAGGAAAATAAAACTAAGAAGCAAGTTTAAAGGAAGAGTAAGAATGGAAGAAGGAGAAAAAACTATTTTTATGGGTTTAAAATTGAAGAGAATATAAAATATGTTCGCCAGCCAGTCACATTTCATGTACGTGAGCCTTCTTGCACCTATGAGCAAGGAGTGGTTGTATTGTAGGTGGATAGTGGGTTAAGGAGAAATTAATGAAATTAATTAAAAACAAAGTGCTCAATAAATTTTAAAGTTTTATTTTTGACCAAAGTGCTAAATCTTCTGAAATAATTTCAAAGAGTGCTTAATTTTCACCAATAAAAATTTCAAAAAAGTGCTAAATTGTACAAAAATTGTTTTGTTAAAACACTCAAGTCTCAATATATCTTAAATGAGAGAAAGAATCAGCAAATGCCTCATTTTATATATATTTTTAAAAGACTCACATAGCCGTCCAAGTGTAAATGACAAACAAATATCATGTTGGAAACTCAAATCTCCATTACTTGGTACCATAGGAACCATTTTTCAATCAATTTATGTATTTGTCTAATGTTAAAAGATTATACCTTAATGTGTTCAATTTTTAAAAACCCAATCAAAAGTGCCTAATCGGAATAATTTTTTAATATATAATACCTAAACCCTAAACCCTAAACCCAATTCCCCACTTACCATATTTTTGCATTTCTTCCAACTCCAATTTTATGAAATTGAAAAGCATACAATTGTGATTGTATGCACAAAAGGTGCCACTTGATTGCATGAGCTTTTCACAGTCTTTTGTGTTGATTGCTTGCCAAGGTTTTCAGCATTTGTTGGTTCTGCCCTTTAGGGGGTGGTAGAGACAAAATTTTGACAATTTTGACTCCTTTTGAGGAAATGCAAAAAAGCTCGGTGCAGAAAGTAAAGAAGAAAATTGTCTAAGTATGAGATATGTTCAAATGTATGAGAGATCCACAAATGTGAGCAGAGGTGTTTGAGCAAGACTCTTGGAGCTTCGTCGTTTTGTGTTTTGTTATCCCATCTGAAGAGAAAGGATGAAGTTTGCGAAGAGATTTGATTTTAGATATTGGATTTTCTGGCAGTTTCGGATAGCTTGTCGTCAATAATCTTGGTTTGTGGATTTTGATCTAATAGCATTCCCAGGCGTGCTCAGTACATGCCCCTGCACATTAAAATTAGATGAAGAAAACGAAACATTTGCCGGTTGAATCAGCAAAATGATTTTGGCCCAGCATTTTCTCACGTAGTAAAAGGGGCCTGCCAAATAAGAGTGTGATAATTATGATTTGACTGTCGCCCCATGTTTCTGATTGGATAATTATAATGATTGGTTGAGGTGGTTTGCTATTACCGTAGTAGTCTCCCACCTATTTGCAGTCCCAGTTTTAGTTTTATGGGTGGGGTTGCAAAAAAGTAAATAGTAAACTTCCATGTGAGAAATATTTTTGCAGGGTCACATATCGAGCTCCGCTGGGGGATGATCTTATGTTTTGACCATAGACGATGTCTGTTTTGCAGAACAATGTTTGTGTTCCTGCATTGCTCTCACATCTACCCTCCATGGCAACGTTGTCGTGGTGGTCGTCATCATTATTGTCGTCTTCTAGGTTTTCCAGTGGCCATGAATTGCCAGGGAGAAGCTCCTGGAAACTGAGGTCTAAAACTTCTGGGTGTTTTGTCGGGAGTTGTTTTCGGAATCTCGGAATTCTGGGCTTCCGTGAGGGATTTGGACTCGGAAGGAGAAGAAGGAGCGATGAAGTTTTTATCGGTGGGAGGAAGAGCAGAAGCTGCGGCAACAAAAGAGATGATGTGTTTTTCTTTAAAGCTGTAAGTGCGAATGCTGGTGAGGATGGAAAGGAGCTGCTGGAAATCTCTGGGAGAGTTTCAAAACCAACTAAGCTGCTCACGTTGCCTACGATTTTGACTTTGTGCCGGGTGGCAGCCGTGCCTGCATTGCTTACAGGTATGAGCTTCTAATTCTCCTTCCACGGGTCGTCGTCTCAAACTTAAGGGAGGCTATTCTTCATGCAAACCAACCTGCCTAATAGTAGTGATGATCTCACAAATCAGCATGGGAGGAGAAGAAGAAACTTCGATCCTCAGCCTTTTTTCTTGATTCAAGTTTTGTAGTTGTTTCATTGCATGCAGAATTTTAGGGTGTGGAGTGTAGGGTTAGTACGGGCTTCAGGTCTTTTGGGGGGGGGGGGGGGGGGGG
>Ga0116231_10007047_pt1 | contig 20929 bp, 15 predicted proteins | sample S1TSphgellanicum_2_FD_89695 | JGI IMG/M metagenome (GOLD analysis project Ga0116231, IMG submission 89695) | Host-associated microbial communities from peat moss isolated from Minnesota, USA - S1T2_Fd - Sphagnum magellanicum MG | ecosystem: Host-associated > Plants > Peat moss > Unclassified...
AAAAAAACCCAAAAAACCAAAACTAAAAAAAAAAAAAAAAAAAAAAAAATCAAACCGCTCTCCCCAAAAAAAAAAAAAAAAAAAAAAAACCCCAAAGTTTTTTTGAAAAAAAAAAACCGGGGGGACAAAAAAAAAAAAAAAAACACCGACTTACGGATCAGAAAAAAAGCCGTTCCACGCTCCAATTTCACTACGAGGAATTCCGATTCGCCGCCTCCCCTCACAAAATCCGGCATTAGGAAAAACAACCCTCCCAGAAAAAATTTAAAAAATGAATCACACCAATTCCGGAACCTGCAATACCGGGGGAGAAGAACAGAAGGAAAGGAGCGCGAGAAGCAAGCAAGCAGAAGAGAGAATTGGAAATCGCGAGGAAACCAATTGGCCAACGGAGTGCAGATCGATGTGTGCTTGCTTGGGCTTTGCAAAATTTAGGGTTTTGTGAATTTGCGTTTGGAGAAGTGCAAAACACACCGACACATGCTTGTTTGCACTGACACGAAAGATAGACCACAAAAGTGGCCCCTAACGAAGAGCGTCTCCAGCGGTGCTCAGTCAGTATGTGATCCTGCACAGTAAAATTGGATGAAGAAAAGTCAAAACATGCCGGTTTCACTCAAGAAAATGGGTTTGGCTCACCATGATTGCATCGTCTGCTGTGTGGCTGGTGAAAGGTGCAGCAACGGGCTGCACCTGCAGAAACGAGTGTAATAAATATGATCTGACTTCTGATACGTGTTTCTGATTGGCCCAGGTGGTTTTCATGGTTAAGGTTTATCATACAAAAGTATTAAGGTAAACCATTTGTGGTGGATGGTGGTTTTATGTGAAATGGGGCATGTTAAATATGTGCAATATAGCATAGGGTGCTAAGGCTCACAAATTGAGATTGGAAAAAAACTTACTTCAAAAATAAAATGGACACACAATTACAAATTTGACCAAAAATGTACGAAAATGCTCAAGTATCACGTTAAAAAATCCACCATAAAAAGATTCAAGACTTTAGTTTCAAATTGAAATATAAATTATGTGATTGTGATTGTATCAAAAGAATGGTGCAAAGTTCATGACTATCATTCATAGCATTCTTGACTGAAGATTTTTAATTAGGGATGAGATTAAAATCCATGATTGTATCAAAGGAACGGTGTAGTGACCAAAAATTTTAAGAAAAGATCAAGTTCATGACAATATTACTTATGAAGCAATTGATTCAAGAGTTTAAATTCAAGATGAAATTCTAAATATGTGATAATGGGTGTGTGAAAAGAAGGGCATGGGGACCAAACTTTTAAGAAAAAACAAAAATCACACTATAAGTGAATAATGTAAAAAAACCTTAGGAACTCAACAATAGACCTATTGCCACATAGTTGTTGTTAGTTTTTGGTATAAAAATCAAGCATGTACTAAAAGCTTGTTTTTTATTTTTATTTATATTACACATTGCATTGACTTACACATTGGAAAACATCAAAAGACAAAAATAAATAAAAATGCAAGGGACAAGGGTTTCATATTGAAGAGGAATTTGAATGTTTATGTGTATTACCCTTATGTGATGGAGAAATAAGTTTTTTTTTTTTTTTCAAGGAGAAGAAGAAGTTGAGGAAAAAATTATTATTATTTTGCAACAACAAGAAGATCTTATGTGGCAACCAAAAATAATAATAATAATAATAATTCTAAAAATCTTGTTCTTTTACAACAACAAAAAAATACCCTCAATAGATTCAAATATAAGAAAGAAGAGGAAAGAAAGTGTAACTTTTCTTTTTTTCTTCGATGGTGATAATAGCTTCCAAAACAAAGAAGAAGAAGAATTAAAAACAAGCATAATGAAAAGAAAAAAGTTTGGAAAGCATTGTAAAAAAGGCTTGCAACCAAGGGCTTCTCCTAGCATAAAGGGTGGCTGGTGTGAGTCTGTGAGGTTTTCTGTAGTAGGTCTGGAGGACACAGCTAAGTCTCAGCTATCACCCACAAATTGGTTCTAAGTTCAATCTGAAATTGTATACAAAATCCTACATTGGATCCATCTGGGCAGAGCCAGCACAGGTTTGTTATGAATAAAGAATAGACAATCTCAAAGTCGAATCACAAAGAGTTTGAAAAACCAATCGTCCCTGCACACCTTATGGACCCCATGACTGGCAAGAGGCTGTCAGTTACTGAAAATGGTCTCAGCTCCTTGTGCAGATTTACCAAACATAACCGGCATCACTTACATCCATAAATGATGACCTACCTGCTCTGCAAGTAGATGCAAATCACTTTGCATCCATACACAGAATGGATATTGATCACTTCTTGTCCACACAATGAGATACAAGCCGCTTAATATGTGACAACACTTGGGCTTTGATGTTCGAGGAGGAAGACACATGTACCCCTAAAGCTGGTTATTCTTTTGCGGAGCATGGACTGGTATCAGTGATGTACTTTTATGCAGGTGAACTAACCATCCAACATGAGTTTCTTAATGCGAGGATTTACATATGAAGAAACTAGGCCTCAAAAATCTTGGTTCATCACTATAACTAGACACCACAACCACAAAACAGAAACATCCACTGCACAAAAATCAGGGATGACAAAAACCTGGAATTGAAATTTTTGGATGCAACTTTATGCATCACACATTCCTCAAACTAAATCCTGCAATAATCTGAAACACTTGTATGTACAGAAACTGTGCAGACAGAAAATGTGTTTGAAACAATCAGCTTTCCACTTTTACAGTTACCCTTTCTCTACTGTTTTCAGCAGAATCTTTCGCCCCATTCAAGAGGGCCACTAGCTCAGCTTTATCAATTCCTTTTGAAAGTTGAAGAATTGAGGCGTCATTACCATTTGTATGCTTCTTTGAATTCAAGTAGGACCTGTAATAGAGAGACCCAAACACCAATACCTGCACAAGGTTGAAATAGGCATCACTGTTCAGTGCAAGTTTCATGACCAATTTTATGAATTATGTTGAGCTACAAAAACTGAAGTTTTTGTTTAAGCTTGAAGTTCAGCTACTGCAAATAACAAAACATAGAAGTAACTTTTGTCTCTGTAGAGAGAGGTGAATGAGGGACACACAGTTGCCGCCCATTGCTGCAGTCTCAAGGGGTGCACAAACCAGATACACGACAGCAATATGCTGATAAGCTGTGCCAAAACCAAAAACAACAGAGACCAGTCACTCTGTCAATCAGTCAGAGCTTGCATGGCAGACTAAATTGACTACTGATTTCCTTTTTTGCACTTTCCCTACTGCAATTAATCCACGCTCCTATTTCCATTAACAGTGTACCAAGAGTGCAGAAGCTTAATACCATAGCATGTCAAACAACTCTCAACAGAAGGTACACTGTTATAGCACTGAAGATAAATGGCCTGAGAGTTATGAATGGGTTCTTGAGTCTGTTTCAGTTGTCCAATAGCCATACACACCAAAATTGCTAAAGATAACGGTGAACCACACAGCATGAGCACACAGTGCCACAGCACATTTTCATGATACTGGCAAATGTGGACCTACCATCTGGCACAATGTGTTTGTAGTAATCACTAGGCAGACCTACTAAAGGCTGCTCAATTATAGGGTGCTGTTAGTGACCAGATATATAATTGGTTGCACCTTTATTAGCTCAGGAATGTGAATGTGCAATTCTAAGACTATTCTGTCTATATCAGTTTGCAAGGTCAAGCACAAGAAGTCATCAAGAACACACCAGGGGGTAAGGGCAATTTCACACCTGTCTTGTGGTCATGATTGTGGCAAAAATGAGGGCCCCAAATGTGCGAATGGTGTAGGAGATGAAAAACTGGCTAGTTGTTGCTGCCTGTCCATGTAGCAAACAATTATATTGCAACTTCTGAATGTACTAAGTGCAGAGGGAAACAGATAACTACTGCATTTGAAGTTTTTGGAGGTAAACCGCACATTGTTGGAAATGCTCTTGGTATAAGGATTGAAGAGTACCAAAGACAGAAGCATGATGTCAAACAGACAATCAGGATGACGCAGGACAAAATACAAAGCCAACATCCCTTGCCCTTGCATAAGTAGGCCTGCAGTTGCACCATCTTGTCAAGAATCTAGCAAAACTAGGGAAGCAAAAGAAGACATATGTACAAGTTATCCTGCTGTCCTGTGTACAGTGGTACCAACCCAAAGATTCATGACCCTGAGAATGCAAAGGAAACCAGGTGTAGGAAGAGATATCTGTACCCGTTAAACTGAGACCACATGAGCAGAGTGTGACATAAAGAATTTGGTTGTAAATATCCATATTGTATCCTTTAAACAACTTGTCTTGGAATGTGCTAGTGAACCCATCAAACCTGCCATGACCTCAAGCAAGTGTCAGAATCACAATGTACTTCCAAAGATCTTTCTTTTGCCATCATCAAGGAATGCAGAAAGCATGGCTACATGAGGAGACACAAGTTCCCACAGAGCAGCAATTTTACATCAACAAGGTACATGATTTAAGGCCTCTGGCACATGACAGGAGATGTACCCAAGATAACCAATCATGAGGACAACACCCCATGTAGTGCTCTGTACAATATTGTTGTAGGGGACCAACCCTGGTGTCACCTGTTCCCAAAGACCAGACAATATGTCAACCAGAACAAAAATTGAGGAGAAAATGAAGGATGCTTACAGATGAGCCATTTAGCCTCAACAATGAACTCACCAATCAACATACCTATGTGATTGCAGAGGAAACTCCACAATGACACTTTGTAGGCAACCGTTGTGCCAGTACAGCACAACCAGAACTAACATCTTAAGACTAAAATGTTGATGGTCATCCATCAATGCAAAAACCACATTTAAACCCACCTCAGAAATTACAATTAATTTTCTCTACCTCATTGGAGGACAAAAGAAAAAAAATTGACACTAAATTCCACAGAGCAAGCCTGACTGAGAGCCTCTTCCCTTGGTGCTGTTGATGGTATTGCCTCGTTTCAGAGGTGGGTTCTATGGATCTTTGTGGTAATGTTATCTTGTGAGGTCACCCATTCCCAGAATATTTTCAGCTAGGGTGCTTCACTTCAGAGGTCAGATCAGATAAGGTGTGATCACCCTAGCTAGGCCACAGCTGCCTCCTTTTACAGTACACTACAAAATAGTTAAAACATGATAAGGCTCGAGTGCATAAGGAACAGCAGAGAGGATGAAGTACATGTTCATACTCCTGTTAAGAAGAAGATTGTGCAGCCTGCTGTCACAACAAGGGCCACCAAATAGTCATGGAATCCATACTTCTTTCGCAATATCACCGTGCCCCACAACTGTCAGACAAAGAACTCTTGATGAGTAAAAACCCCACTGCAGGGGGTAGCTATATTAATATATAGACTGGATTGCCTCTTACAAACACAACAGACAAAAGGGGTTCACCTCACCATGACTGGTATCATTTTTGCACACTTTGCAAGTGTCTGCACAGGAAAGCTTACAAACTTCAATGCCTGCATGACAAAAGATCAACCATAAGGGTCAAATGAACGTATAAGATAAGATCTGCCAAGAACATATGGAATTCTTAACTACATAAAGAAAGTAGAGCATGAGTGCCAAAAATCACCATCCACCCCCAGTTTTCATTTCCTATTCTTGTGGCCTCATGGTCAAAGAAACCAGCTGATTTGAAGCAGCTGAAAGTCCTCAGCAGAAAAGGGAGGATGATAGAAACAGAAAAGGCAAGAACTCATATGGAGAAGAATTAGAAGGTACTACTAGGCAAGTCAGGTGGAGCTTGCCTCATACTGGCAAGATGTAGCCAATACATTTGATAAAGATACACCTGCATATTTGTACAAGGGTGCAACTGGACGCATGTCTTCCTGCCGCACCTATGAGCCACCCCCACACTGATTCATTCTCTGAGCTCCCTCAACATCATCCCATTGTCTTTCTTTCCTTCTTCTTGCTTTTAGTCACAAGTGAAAACAAAAAGAAAAATGAAGAGCAACAAGAAACTCATATTGAAGCTGCTGTGCTAGCTTCCAGGACCAGAAGCATTGAGCAACTGATCTGATAGAAGTGAGGCTACAATAAATCAGATACTGAGATGAGAAATGGGAAAGCGGTGGCACAATGGGAAGCAGATGCAGAGAGCTGAAGCTAAGAATGGTGTTTTCATTAATGTTCATTATTACTGCACCAAATTCAATCAATAACAAACACTATGTATTACATGATCTGTTGAAACATACCAGGATGATCAACGTACAGACACTGCAGGTCAAGAGTCTGTTGCAGAAGACAATGAAAAGTGAGTACTTGAAAAACTCCTTCTCCTCACCATAAGGTGATCTCATGATCTTTTCCTGGCCAATTGCACACAGAGGTCAGTCATTGAGAATTCTAATCCACAAAATTTAAGCTGAACAAATTCAATCCTGCTGCTTTCTGATCATTGACAGATCCAATTTCCAAAAAGTTTGTTACTCTTTGCACATTGGAAAGTGACCCAAGATCATCAACACCAATTTGCTGTTGCATTGGTTTCTACCATTAAACAGGGAACAAAATCTGTCATTGTATCAGATGCTAAATCTGGATTTCCCATTTTTCTTCTTTTTCACTGCCATTGTCCAAGTTTTTGCCATGCTCCACAGCAGGGTTAACCCAAAACCTGATAACCACTCATGTATTCTAGAAAAGCATGTTTACAGATCCCAGTATTGTCTAAACTTTCACCATGCTCCACAACAGGGCTAAGCCAAACCTGATAATTGCTCATGTATTCTAGAAAAAAGTATGTTTATAGATCACAGTAGATGTGGGGAATGGAAAAAAAGATTAGCTAGCATCTCACTCACAGCAGATATGCTAAACCATACACGGATGAAAACCTAATGCCAAAAGGAATCCAATGTGCATATCTGTAGAAACAAAGAAGAAGAAGGAAACTCATCACACGACTAACCTAAAGTGTATCTTCATCCGAGAGACTTAATTTGCCTCACTTGTGGGTAAAATAAGGACACAATTACTAAACAAACACCAAGCGAGCTTGCCTTAAATCCTCGTCACCTTCCAAAACTTGGAAACCTCTAGTTGGCCTCCAAAAATTATTCGACTGCTTGATCGATTCTGGATCAATCACTGTGAGAGAAGCAGCCAACATGCCTCGCTAATACCGACTTGAAACTAGAACCATTTGCAAATCTAAGATCATGACAGAGCCAAAGCCACTAGACTATTTGCCTTGATGCTGCTAATTCTGCAGCGAGATAGAGACAGAGACAGAGAGAAGGGATAGAAAACCCTAAACACTGCGAGAGAAGCAGCTAACATGCTTCGCTAATACCGAAACTAGAACCATTTCGCAAATCTGAGATCACTATAGAGCCAAAGCCACTCGACTATTTCCGTGATCCTGCTGCTAATTCTACAGCGAGAGAGAAAGAGAGACACCGAGAGAGGATAGAAAACCCTAAATAGGCAGAAAAGAGCACTCTCTTTTTTACCTGCATGAAACCGTAGACGAGGAGCGTCGACATGACACCCGTAATGCTCCATGCTAGCTTGGCGTTGCTGCTGTGGCGCAGCCGCTCGTGCAGCAGCCGGATCGCCCCCATCGCCGCTGATGCTCGCGCGCTTCGTTGCCCTCTCTCTCTCTCCTCCCCGCGTCGTCGCGTTTCTCGTCCGCAGCGAGGGCGCTGTTGCGAACCGGTCGTGGGTTCGAATCGCACCAGGCAATTGTTCTTAAAATGAAAATAAAGTAACCTATTTGCATTGTTTTGAAACAATACATTTCTTCTTCAACAATAGGATTATTATTATTTACTTATTTGATAATGGAGAAACAAAACATAAATGTATCAAAAAAATAAAATTATGTAAATTTTTTTTTACATTTGTATAAATAGATGTGGCAAAATGTTATCTAGTGGAGGTTTTTTAAAACAAAATTTATTCATGAAGTTTATATTTTCAATGTCATGTATTGATGTTTGAAATTTGTTTAAAACATTAATGAATTTATGATTATTTTGTCACATAACTTGTTGTAATTCATAACATTTGACATGTGTATGCCAAAAATTATTAGGTTTCAAATCCATGAGCATTGAATAGGAGGAGTTTGATAAAAATATGTAGGCATAATTACATCAAAGCCACTCATCACTTGTTTATGGATTTGTTTTATGACACATAACCTATAATCAACGAAAGTTTTTTTTTTTAATTATTAAAAAAAAATCTTCTATAATTATTAAACAAAGTTCATTGTGCATTTTTATTAATCTATTATATTTTTCATCGATGAATGTTTTTAGTTCATTGAGATTTTTATTTAATGAGATTATAATTATAAAATGAATTGTTGTTCCATAATTGATGTTGAAAGTTATTTTTCATGGGTATGTTAACTTCATGATTTTAGGTTTTAAAAAATTAGATTTTTTTAATGTAATATAATAATATAAGAATGATTATAGAAATGATTAGGAATAGATTACATAACAATGAACTAAAAATGAAGCAGGATCAACAAGGTACGGTTCAACATGGAAAATAGTTTGGAACAAAAGAATTCACAGTGTGGATCGTTTACCAAAACCTATACCAAATTGATGCAACTATTCTCTTCACAAGTACATATCAAATTGATTATCCTTTCATTAAGAAATTTATGAGGCAAGGCCTTATGAACCATGTTACCACATAAGTGTAAAACAAATTGAAGATGGAAGATTTGTAATTCAAAAGAATATTTAGGTTGGAATGTTAGTAACACATATGAAAAGGATGACTTGTGCATGAATGTAAAGCCTGAGCTTTGAGCTTGCAGCTTAAAGTTTAATGTGATTTTAATCCATCTACATGGATGAATGTGTCAATAGATGAATGATTTTTTATGGATAAATGTCATTTTTTTATTGATGAATTTCATTTATGATTTGAATTAAATAAACAAATAAATGGATGAAATTCATCCATGATTGGAAGATAAATAAATTTAAAATATATTTATATCCATCTTCATTTGTTGTCCAAGTATTAATATTTCAAACTTGAATGTCATTTAATAATGATGGATAATGTGACTATAAGGGAAAATACAATAATAGACCAAAATCAGTTTTAAACATTTGTTTAAAAAATAATTTTCATCAACAATGTTAAGCAATTAAAATATATTGTCATGACATGAGCGTTAAACTCCCCCCCCCCCATTGTTGCCAACAACATCATATATGTATTTTGTGAAAATTGAAGGTGCCTAAAATTGAATTTTAGTTTATTTCAAAAACCCATTGTCATTAATGACAATAGGCAATTTAAAGATATCTAAAGCATTCAAAATTAATTGTTGTCAATAACACTAACAATTAGATTAATGAAAGTTGTGGCACCCTCGAAAAATAATGAAAAAAAAAATTCCCCATTGTTGTACATGACACTTATAAATAGGTTTGAAGAAAGTTGCGACACATTTGCAAAGGACAAAAACCCAATGTCATCAATGACATTTGGGTCAATTTGCCCCAAATAAATAAATAAATAATGCTAATTTTTTATTTAAAAAAACAATAACCATGGGGTGGATGTTAACATGATAATAGTAATATAGTTAAAACATATTGAAAATAATGGTAGTTTAAACCATAGCAATCAAATACATTTATAATGAAATTTACATTATATTATTTAACAAATGTTATATCATATATAATTGAATTATGTTTTATGAAGCTCTAACTAATTAAAATTAGGGGACAAAAAAAGTTTTGTTGATAAGAATTTAATCATTCATCCATAATGAAGATGAATGCTTACATTCATCCCCATGTTTGCTTCTAAATTTATTTATATAACATTCATTTTGTGGTCATTTTTTTGGGTTTTATTTGCATGTGTATAGGCAAAAAACATTTTACCATCCCAAGTTCCAACTTTAAGTTCTAGGCTCATGCTTTAGGTTCATGCAACAATTTGCTTCCACATGCAAAAACATCAAAACCATATTTAAGGAAATATTGTTTGTTCCTCATAACAAATTGACAACTATGAACAACATCTTCAAGGTATTAATAAACAAATGTTATAAACAAATTATACCTTGAACCTTGGACAATTGCTTAAAATAATTCTCAATCTCAATAAATACTTATGGTAAAAATTGAAATTGGAAAAACCATTGTGATGCCCTAAAAACATCCAAGAAAAAATAGTAGTTCCATATATATCAAATATAAACATGTCCACAATTATTATAGATACATGGCAAGTATTCAAGTATATATTAGAAATAATACCATGGAAGATGTATTATTGGATGGATAAGTGTTAACAATATCATAGAACAGTTAAAAGTTATTTTAAATTTACGTAAACCAAAACCTACACCATACAACCTTAGAATGGTAGATCAAACCACCACCAAACTACTAGGATTAATATGGGATTTATAGAGGTACATGTACATAGTATTCTATATTTAACTATGTTTATTATATTGAAGAATAACGTGGTAGACTCCAATTACTTCATGTTCTTGGGTAGACCATGATTAAAGGATCCAAGGTAGCATATGATTTGGGGCAATAATATGGTCACTGTGTATGGTAAAGGGATAATTAGAACTATAATTGTAACCAAACATCTAGGTAGTAATGTGAAAAGATTTAAAATATTGTTGTGTTGTGATTTTCATAATGACATAACAAATGAAAAACATATGTTATATCTTTACTTTTGAGTTTGAATTGTTTTCCATAGGTACTATTAATTTACTCATAGGAGTAGTGTTTTATATAAAGTTAGTAAAGATGTGGAAAAACTTACTTTATGAAAACAAAGTGAAATACAACACCAATGACTACAAAAAACCACAAAATAGTTACGTAAACATGAATTCAACTTGAACTTGTAATTTTTGTAGAAAACAAAATGTATTTTGAAACTTATTACCACCACAAACCAAGGAATGTACATATTGATGAAACATCTATTAAGGTGAAAGTACATGATTTATAAATTACATGTTAAATGTTAATTTAAAACCAACAATTGATAAAATTGAACTTGGGAACAAACATCCTATAATACATTAAAATGAATGCATGTATTGATGAAAACAAGATGAATGAATTGGAATAGTTGATGAAGGAGTACATGGATGTGTTCACTTGGATTCACAAGGACCTTAAACGAACACCATAATTGGCCGAACACAAAATTGAATTCGATACTTCCATTCCGCTTATACGTAAAGTTAGGTACATGATGAACCTTAATTATGTTGCTATAGTTAAACATGATATTACCAAGTTGTTAACAACTATATTTATATAACCTATAAAAGCCTTATGGTTATCACTTATTATTGTAATATCAAAAAATGGGAAATGCAAGATTTGTGTGGACTTTAAAAAGTTGAATGTAGCCACAGAGAAGGTTCCATACCCATTAATGGTCATTAATGAAATATTGAGCACAGTTTAAGGACATGATGTTTTCTTAAAATTTTGGATGAATGTTCTAGTTATCATGTTAGTTATCTATAACATAGAAGACAAATACAAAACAACATTTGTTAAACATTAGGGAATGTTTATATGGGTAGTTATTATCGCAACCCTAGCTTTGGGTTCGTGAAAAAGGTAAAGGGGTTGCAAGGTTGCGGGCCAAAAGGAAGCCCAGGAGTCAAGGCAAGAAAAAGCCTAGGAGTCACATCACATACCCCCGAAGATGTAAGAAGTGCGAGGGAATATGAGGGAGTGAACCCTCACACTCCCAAGGCAATCTCCCACTTTGGGAAATGGAATCCTAATGGACCCTCGAAACTTCAGAGAGTGATTTCAAGGGTCAAAATTCAATGGCTTGTGGCGTTCTTTATATCATTGGAGAATTCTTGGAACGTAGATGTCTAAAATGGGCTCGCATTGCTCATTTAGACATCTCAAGCACAAGTTATGGCCGAAAGAAGGGCCGAGAGTCAAATTGTCAGTTTGATTCCCGAACACAAAAAGTCAAGAATCGACCCAATTTACTTGGCTGTAGGGGCGTGTGACATACTGTTGCAAAGCTCTTAACGAGAGCTACAACTTTGTTTTAGATCGCATTGCAATCCGAGGTCTATTCACAAAGTTATTGGGCTCCAAAGTTGCGGGAGTCCCATTTGGTGCGAGTGGGAGTCTCGAGAAAGAAAAGTCATTTAGATGTAAGCTCCATGACCAGCCACAAAGTATACTATAAGGGGGAAGGTGGTGGCTTCCTCCAAGTCCAGGCCGTGGTGAATCTAGTGTGTATGTGTTGCCCGTGGCTCGTCTTAACACCAAGGGTGCTTCAACTATGCACTAACCACTTTGTGTGGGTTGTGTGCTGGCTCATGTGAGTGAGTGAAGCTTGTCAACTCTTCCTAATCCCATCCCGGAGCTCCAACACGCCCCTTTACCCCTCAAAATGTTGTGAGCTAGGGGGCGTGCCCTGATTTCTCCCTCTTCTGTTGTCTTTTACTTGGATTCACATTTGAATCCATCAAGGAGTTGGGAGTGCGTTAGTTATGGCTTTTAGAGTGAAAAATGCACCACTCACCTATGAAAAAGCCGTGAGTAGAACCTCAAAGGAACACCTAAACAAATTCACGACAATGTTTCCAAATGATTTCACAATTTATAGTTACATGGATAATCATTAGGTTAAACTCAAACTATGCTTTAAAAAATGTAAAGAATTTGGGATAGTTAAAATCTTTTAAAAGGTGTTTCCATATTTTATTATATAATGATTTTGGGGTTTATAATGTTGAAAGAAGGTAAATTATAAAATTCAAGCCATAGTTCACATGTTTATACCAACTAATCTATAACATATATATGTATTTAATAATATGGTTCAATTTTATCATTGTTTTATGAAAAAAAATTGTGTTTATTATGGCTTTCAACACAAAGGTCATGTGGAAAACCAAACTTTTCATGTGGACTATAAAATGTTAACAAATTGAAGAATTTATTAAACAAAAGTACATGGAATCTATCATGAATGTTAATGCCATGGAATTCATTCATTTGAATGATCATTCATGACTTGTAACAAACTTGTATTTAATTTTTAATTGATTCTTAATTAATTTCTAGTTGAGTTTTAGTAAATTTTCACTTGATTCATAGTTCATTTTTAGTTGACTTTTAGTTCATTTTTAATTGACTTTTAATTCATTTTTAGTTTAACATTAGTTCATTTTTAGTTATGTTCTAATTAATTTTTAGTTCATTTTTAATTAAGTCCCAGTTAACTTTCAATTAAATTTCAATTAATTCATAAATGACTTTCAGTTAAAAAGCTTCTCAAGAAGTTTTTTTACTCCATGCACACATAAAAACCTCTTTGGAAGCTCCTTGAGTTAGGTTCCCAAAAGGGTATAAATAAAAGTAAGACCCCTCATTTCCTTTAATCTATTCAACACCAATTTTAAGCATGATTTTACACCATAGCCTTGTCATGTTCTTTTCATGTTCAAGTATACATATGTTAACATAATAAATATTCAATTTCACATTGGTCGTACACATCTTGTGTTCTTATTTTTAGTTCTTGTATTTTTTTTTAAAAAATTCGATAATCTTGTTTTGTTCTTTATTTGAAAATTAGACTTATACTTCTCCTTTAGCCTTTATTCTTGTGAATTTTCATGTCCTTGATAGAAACACCCATTTTATTATCCCCATATTGAAAGATAAAAATTCATGTACACATAAATGTTTTGTTGTTGGCATTACATGTTATGTTAGCCTTAAACATTATATGAAAACATGATCAATGTTAGTATATGTCTCACAATTTTCAAACAATGTAGGGGAAATTACAATATACCACAAAATTTGAAAATGAATAACATTTTTTGCATTTCATAAGGTCATAAATTATCTTTTAGGCAATAATGTATTTTATATAGATCATGTGACATTAATTTATCTAGTTAACAAACCACATGTCCCAAGATGTATTGCAAGATGGTTGTTATTTTTTCTAGAATATCAATTTATTGTGGTTTATAACCTAAAACATACCCATGTGGTTGTGAATGTGTGATTTACATCATAATATTTGACAAAACACATGGGAATACTTGATCACATTGTGGATGCAACATTATTTCATATGCAATTAATTTGGTTGAATGATGTGAAGGAGTTTATGTAGATTAGATAGATGTTAGGCCTATCAATTAAGCCTATTGATTTAGAGTAACAAACAAATGAATTGGCCAAAAAAAACCATCTACATTGAAAGATGGAATGATGTACAAACTTAGCCAAAACAATAAATTGCACAAGTGTGTGTAACCACAGAGGAAACATAGATAATCCTTAAGGAACTACATGAAAGAATTGTAAGAAACCATTTTGTAGCAAATAGAATAATGCTATAATTGGCTTTTGCAAATCATGTGATGTTTGCCAATGAGTAGAAGGACTTGTCACACAATGTTTGGTAAAAACTACTGACTACACTTCTAAAATAACCATTCATGAAAGGAACTCGATTTTATTCAATCAATCAAATTGGTTGGATGTTATACAAAAAAAAGAACATTTCGGTGGCCACATACAACTATGTCACTAAGGGGGGGGGATGTGAAAGTTTTATGCACCAATATTGCTATAATTACAACAAAGCTTTTATACAAGTTTCTATTGACCAAGTTTTAATGTCCAAATTAACCATAGTTACTGACTATGGTATGCATTATATGAAATTAACCACTTTATGTTCAAACATATGAGTTCCATCACCTATTATTCGTAAGGAAATGGGTAGGCATAATCAACTAACAAGGTCATTGGTACATTGATAATTAAATTAATTAGTGAACACAAGACATATTGGGATGAACATCTTCCCATTATATATTTTTCATATAGAATAACGTACAAGGTAGTCACATGTATACCCCGTATCATCTAATCTACATATTGAATTGATTCATACTAATAGAATATGTTTTTTCAATCATTAGTGGGGACCACAAGGATGCAAATCCAATACAAATGTTAACTAGTATAATATTTAACCTTGAAAAACTACAAGGTGACAAGTTATACTTAGAAAAAAATACATGAGCTCAATAAGGGAAGAAAAAAATGTGGAATTGATGAATAATGTTATCTAAATAAATAATACAAGTTTGGTGATTTTTTTGGGTGGTTTTCCATTTAAACCAAACCCACCCAAGGAAGTTCATTAGGAAGTGGTTTCGACTTTAATAATACAATATTTTTTAACTAATATACAATATTGCTATTATTATTGATAAGTTTGACTCTAACCATGTGTTGGTGAATGTAAACAAATTAAAACCATATAAGTACACGGATAAGGAAGTACATATTCAAAATATTTCTAAATTTTTTAACTTTGAAAGTTAAAATGATATTAGTGAGAATGGTAGTCAAATAATAAAAGGATCATGAAGATGAATATTTAAACGATGAATTATAATAAGTTTGTATGTATTTTTGTTCACAAGTATAATAGGTGGTGGATGTACATCATACTCACATCGTTCCAAGATCAATTCTCATTATGAATTTAAAAATTAAAAATTGGTTTATGTTTAATTAAGACATTAACCTTTAATGAGAAAAACAATAATAATTTTAGTAGGCAATTTTGTGCAAAACGTAATGGTAACCATTGCCATGAATAATTTATTTGTCATTGTCATTTTTTTCAATTTGTTATTGTAAATGCCATAATGAATGAAAAGAATTTTGTTGATAAATTATAGTGCCAAGTAAGATAAAGAGAAACAATGAAAAAACATGTGCGACAGAAGTGTGAAGGAAAAATGAATCATCACAAAACTCACCAATTATAGATATGATGCCCATGGAATTGGAAAGGATAATTATGTGGGTCAATATGGGAATATAAAAAAGGGCTTGAGCCAACAAAGCAAGGTTAGTTGATTTGTGAAAAACATTGCACCATGCCTTGTTGATGGAAGTTTTTAACATTTTGAAGGAATAAAGCGGACAATAGATATTTGTTCAAATTGGAAATAAGGTGATAGTGGTGGATAAACACCTTATAGTCAAAATGCTAAAAATTCTACCAACAATGGAAGGAGTAAAAGTAGGTGGGTAAAGCAACAACAGATACCATGTTTAAAAATTTATATTAATCGATGTTTACATTAATGTAAGGTAATGGAGTGTAGGTAAATTGAAGTTTCTTTATGATGTAAGGTTTTTTGCATTTATTGAAGTATGTTACTTCAATAATAAAAATGTAATTTATATGATAAAAGTAAATATAAGGGAATGGGTGGACTAGGTTGAGATTATGTTAAAAGTTTTGGTAAAAGAATTTGACAAACGAAATAAAATTCAAACCAAAATGATTAAAATAAAAAGGTACATTGGATTCAAAAAAAAAGTTGTGGAATTTTACACTTGTTAGAAAAATATTGATGCAAAATTAGTTTCTTGATAAACATCCAAAGGAACCATAGGTGACAACAACATCCAAGCCATTGAAGCAATTTGTAGCAAAAGTACTACATAGTGCCATAGACTTAAAGGACATGTTACAAAGGCCATTGAACTACCTTTGAAATCATCTAATCAATCTCCTAAAGCAAATTCATGGGTGGAAAATAGGAGGTATAAAGAGTTGCACATGAGGCAATAACTCAATTTGATGAAGATGACAATTTTGAGGTTATAGTTTTCAAAAGGAAGAAGACAATGAGAAGAATAATCAATAATCTAACATAGACTACAACAACATATAATACCCCAAATCAAACTTAGTCATATGATCAAGTGAAAAGGTCAAGATCACCACAAGTTCATAGTTCAAAGTATAGCAACAAATGGAAGCTACCAAACAATAGATGACAATTTATTTGCATGATATAATTCATGAGGGACATCAATTGAAACAATAGTTAGTAGCATAGGAGGTGTAAAAGGGGTTGGTAATAAAAGAATAACAAATGAACAAAACACAAATGGAGTTTTTAATGTGAATCAATGGATGAGTAAATATGGAGAAATAGTTCAAGGCATTGGAGAAGATCAAAGTGGAGAGGGATATGTTATTGTAGAATCTTAATCAAATGCTAACAAATATTGGGATTTAAAGAAAATAAGTGACGAAGATGTAACCTAATGTCACATGTTCTTGAGGGATAACACCAAATTTGACCATACAATGGTTGATAAGAAAAATAGATTCAAAAGCTGAAGTTGGCATTGCAACATATTGTTCAACATAAAAATGTATTAGAGTTGAAAAGAGAATAGATGGAAACCACTTATGAACTTGTTATGACAACATTGCAAAACTATACAACTTGGATGCATAATGTCATATAAGAGATGAAGACATTGAAACTATATTCATTTTGGTATAGGTTGCAAAAATATGATGAATTGAAAATGCAATATATTATCTTCAAGATGAAAAATCTTCAAGGTGATGGACACATTAGGCTCCACAAATGTGGATACATGGTGGAACTTAATGCATGATATGTTGGTTGTAGATATAGAAGATATCTTTGTATAACATCATGTTGATGAAGAGCTTTATAAGAGGAAGTTAAAGGCTTACAATAAAACATATCTGGAATTCGAAGTAGGACCTATTGGAAAAGCTTTGGGGTTGGTAACGATAAAAATCACTAAACTTATGAAAATGAACAATGCTATCATATTGGAGGTTATTGAAAAAGAAGAAGTGGTGGCATAATAATAATAAAAATCATCAAAACCATAAAATTTATTAAAAATGTAGTTACAATAACCACCATACTTGCTAATCTCACAATAAGAATTGTTGAATACATGACAACATTTGAAACTATAAATTTTTATAGAATATTAGATAACAATTACAACAAGAATTGTTGTACATCAGTAAGAGGATAATGGACACACTAAACTTGAATTTATAACCCAATATCAACAACTTGTGACAACATAATCATAACATGAGGCACACTGTCCAATGCAAACATTTGTAGATTTGCCAACATCATAGGGAGTAAATATTAAATAATTGTGAGTAGTTTTTAAATTTGTGTTTTTTTTTTGGCTTTACATTTCAAGGATTTCTGGGACATAATCCAAAATACAAGGAGGGTAATGTTTAGGGCCAAAAAAATAAATTATATGAATCTATTTCCAATAACCACCAATGTTTTATCCTATATATATTCAAAGACATACATTTTACAAAATAGGTGTTTAATTTTCTATTTTTACATTCCACCTATTATGAACTCAATGACATTTACCTTTGTACTACCATGTTACACAACAATTTTAACATGTGTTTATTAAATAATTCATTAATTTTAAATAATTTGTTTCAAAAATAGAATTAAAATTTTTTTTCTCTTTTTTTATGAAAAAAATATTCTTGAAGATTTCAACATTTTTAAAAATAATATAATTTGTGTTGAAGTATTATGATAATCATTTACATGGACTTGTTTACCTAACACCCATTAATTATCTATTCGACCTATCTACTTAAAAACATATATTTTACAAGGTGGGTAATTTAATAAAGTTTGAACTCCATGTGCATGCATTATGTCATTGGCTTCATTGTTCATTAGTATTTTTGAAACAAAATTTTAGGCCACCACAAGCACATGATACTTGATTTATTTCATCAAAACTATCAAGATGAATGTAGGGTTGAATGACTTAAATTAAAGCGAATCCACACAAAAGTCCATTCTACATTGTTTTTATGTAGGGTTGTTGGTTAAATGGCCATAAACTTATAAACTCCATATTTCAAAATCAATGAAGTCCATATTAATACCCAAATAAAGAATTTTTTTTTTTTGGAAACTAAAGAAACTCAACAACTCTAAGGATGTATGAAAATATGATTCAATTATGACCATTCAAAAGTCCCTAGTTAGAATTTGGTTACATTTTTCTAATAAAAGGATTTCACATAAACATTTACTAGTTCATGTTACATACATATTGAATCACTATATGGATTTTGAAATGATAATCAATATGAATTCTTCAATTTTTTTCCATTTTAGTCAATTGACCAATCCATATTGTTGGATTTTAAAAGTCTAATATTGGAAGTGGATATATGTTTTTCAAAAACTAATGACACACATGTTTTCATAATCAAGGTGTTAATTTTAAATCAAGTCTGAGTTGACAATTTTAATATTTTATGTTTTTAAAAAGACATTGAAACAAGATGAGTATTATAAAAACCACAAAAAATCAAAATAGTGAACCACTCATTAATTAATGCATACGCACATCATGTATGCCATGTAATGCCACATTCCACATTTGATGTTTTGTGTTAGGTTTTAGTGGGTGATGGGTGGCCCTGAATGAACTAGTATTGGTAAAACCTCAAATTTCATTTACGTTATTTGTAAATGTTGTGAATATCCCATGCTTAGACTAAATCAAGTGTCTTTAGTCCAAATTAACATTTATGACCACTAAAAAACCTTACTCAAGAAGGTAGTGGTACTAGTGTGGATGCTTGTTCATTTTAGCCCTTTAGGTGAACTAACATTCACATTGATATTATGTTAAAAAATAAAAACCTCAAATTTGTTTGGGTTAGTTTCGAACATTATATATATATACCAAGGATTTAGAGTAAATCAAGGTTTATGATTCCAAATTTGACATTTATTTTGAGTTATCAACTTTACAAGGTTTATTCACTAAAATGAAGGTGTGAGTATAGGTGATGTCGGTTCACCTTGGCCTTAGTTGATAGCCAACAATATACAAGGATGCTTAACTTTTCTATAAAATTTTAAGGATTTTTTAAAGTCATTCAAATACTACTCCAAGTAGGATGATGATAATGATGACAATGAAAATCATCAAGTTTTTTTTTGGGGTCCTTTTGTTAAACCATTTATGTTATTATGAATGGCATAAATGGAATTTGTTGTTAAGTGATGATCATCCATAAAAATATGTAGAAAAAATGCAGATCATACTTAGAAAGATTATTAGACCAAAACATGGCATCCGTAATTGATCCCCTTTTACTAGGTATAGGATTTAACATATACACACATGCCGTTTCTAATTGCTTATGCCATGTGTATATATCTTAGTGATGGATGCCATGTTTGAACACAATGAAATTAATACAAATTTTGGGATCATTATTTCATAATTTTGGTTACACATTGAAAACAAAATATAAAATTTTGACAAATATTCATTTTTTCCCTCTTACTTTTAACAATTGAAAACATCCAAAATCATTTCATTTTCAAATTTTAACTTCACTTTTTGAGAGAAAATTACCACAAAAAAAGTTTTGGTGGACATCTTTAATGGGCCACCCATGAAATGTCTGGTACATTATAACAAATGAAACTCGAGATTAAAAATGTAATGGTGACCTAGCTCGCTCTTGTGAAATTTGATTGACATAATTCACATACGTGAATCCTTCGAAATGCAAATGGTGTCTCGATTTGTAATTTTTCTTCTAATAAAAGGAAAACAATCAACAATTATTCTATGAACAATGAACAAACTATAAATTTTTTATGTAATTCATTTCAATGGCACACTTGAAAGCAAGTTTTTGTCCATAATAGAATTAACTTAATGTCTTACCAACCAAGTCTTCATTAAATTGAAACTTAAACATGAAAGTTTTCAAATTGCAATATTAAAAATACACCATTGGTTCTTGGGCATTTATGAGTCAAACTCATGTACTATTTGCTGAAATTGGTTGTGTCAAATATTGTCACAAGTCATTACCAACTATAAATCTCTAACAATGGACCCACCCAATAAATCACAATGAAATCATTGAAATTCAAAGGAAAAAGGTGGGGAGGGGGGGGGGGGGGGGGGCGGCACCTATAGAATTAATAAAAATACTCAACAACAAATAACAAATATATAAAAG
>Ga0116231_10007049_pt1 | contig 20924 bp, 21 predicted proteins | sample S1TSphgellanicum_2_FD_89695 | JGI IMG/M metagenome (GOLD analysis project Ga0116231, IMG submission 89695) | Host-associated microbial communities from peat moss isolated from Minnesota, USA - S1T2_Fd - Sphagnum magellanicum MG | ecosystem: Host-associated > Plants > Peat moss > Unclassified...
CAGGATTTGATCATTGTGGACAAATTGGAGGATGGATCAATTCGGAAGACAGTCAAGATGGGTGTGCGCTACGTGCCTCTTGTTTGACCAAATAAACCTCAGCTGAGTTCAGAAACTCATGTAATCTATTTTTTGTCAGTTTCTTCTAGAAGTTATTGCTGGGAGATCAGGTGTATTTCTTATCATGTACATTGATAGATTTTCCATTCTGAAATTAATTGATTCTTGCTTGTTTGAACAACACTTGTATTGCTACAAGTCATGAACTCTGTTCTTGTGAGAAAATCTTCTGCAAAACTAGTTCCAGAACTCTTTTATTGGCTCTGGCCTGGAGGGAAGAGACTTCCACCAAATTTTTAGGGTCTAAATGATGACAGTGGAATGCTGTCACCATTTTTCTTACTTTTCACTAGTAATGACAAGCTTACTTCCACTTCGGTTTGACCTTTGCATAACACACAGTGCTCTCTTAGGCTTAGCCCTCATCGAAGACAATGAAACTGAAACCATGATTATGTTTGAGCCCTTTGTACATGAAAGTAAAGTACATGGCTCTTGTGTAAAACTTACATTCTCAGCAAATGAATAAGGTGACAATGTCTGTGTCAGCACTATGTGGGCATCTCTGTTTCCAGTTTCACGTGAACTCACCCTCAAATCTTTGAAAATTATCCTAAATCATAATAACCCCATTTGTCACTACTATTATGTTAGGACCAATCCTCCTGAAACTCTGTCATGCCTCTTTTAAAGCTGCAGCACTAGGTAGCACGGGGGAATTAGCAAGAGGAAATCGACGAGCAAACTCTGTGTTGTTGCAATCAAACATGTCTGAAAGGCTGCAGCTATTGGCACGTTGTTGGAGCTTCCTGTACCGAGGCTCGATTGTTCGCCGCAAACTGGAGCTGAAATAAGCAGGGTAGTCTACCACATCAGCCAGTGGACGTCTCATCACCTTCACCAAGAAGTCAAGTTTTGGCTGTAGTGAGTGATGAATGCTTATGATGAGTACAGGTGGGTAGCCTGCAGCAATGGTGGCCACCTGCTGAGAACTGAAACCAAGGTTGCGTAAGTGCTCAACCACAGGTCTGAAAACCTTGTCTGCTTTGCGGCACAACACGTGTGGGAAGAGAGTCACCACTCTTTGTAGCTCATCCTTCTGGATTCCAAGAGATTGCAAGAACTTTATGGATGGATGCAGTCTGTTCTCAATGCTGTAGCCAAATATGTTGGGACAATGTGTGAGCAACCTTCCTATATCCTTAATTGTCAGTCCAAGGCTTTGCAAGAATCCCACTGTTGGTCTTAGCTTGTGGTCAATGCTGTAGCTGAGGAGCCGAGGACAATGCAGTAGAACCTATCCAGCAAAGCGAATGATGTTAGATCAACAAGAAGTGTGCAACTTTGCTCTTCCTGTTGTGAAGGAAGAAGATGTACTCTTTCTGATCTACAAATTGTATACATGAGGAGAGTTTGGTGCTGGGAGGTTTTCTTGGTTTACCTTGGAGAGATTCTCCTGCTTCACCCCAAGGCTTTCAAGGAATGCAAGTACAGGGCACAACTTTTCTTCCACACTATGCACTAGAATCTGTGGGAAGCGGGTGACCACTGTGGCTAACTCTTTGCCTTGTCCTCCAATTGCCTCCAGGCATGCAACCGTTGGCTCCAACTTTCCCAATATGCTGAGAACTAGCAGCTGTGGGCAGCGACCAACTATTGTTGGAAGCTTCCGCTTTGGAACTCCTATTCTCTCTTCAAGGAATTCCCAGTTTGGCCGCAATCTTTCATCAATACTGGCAACTTGTAGACGCATGCACCTGTTGATATAATGCAAGATAATCAACAAATAACAGAAATGGGAAAAAAAACTTGTGAAACCTAACCCTGCTTTCTGCTTACAACGGAGGTTTTGCAAATCACCTGCAACATTCCATTCAATGACATAATTCCACATCTTTCTGCACAAGCCTTATTCCTCCTGCTTGTGAATGTGGAGTTGTGAAGTTCACATGCGAAAAAGAGAGAATCCATAAAAGAATCCAGTGATTCTGGCAGTTTCTCTCTGCAATTAGTTTTCTCGTGAAATGGATGAGAAGAAAATGTTTGGTTTTGTCTGAATGAGAGCTTGTGCTTTGAAGAAAACAATAGACAGTTCTCAACAAAGAGTGCAGAAGACAGACTTTTAAGAGACCTGAAAATGAGAGCTACTGTGAGACAGATTTTCTTCCAAGGATTTCTTGTAATTTCTGAACAAAACAGACAGCCAAGTATCTCTCCAGGCACCAAGTCATGAAGCAGGTCCTGCTACTGTTTTCTGGAATCCAATTAAACAAAAAAACTAATTCACAAAAGCGAGGAAGAACAATTCTTCTAAAGATTGGATACGGAATCCTTGATATCCACACATCCTTGGCAATTACCTCTATGGCACCAAACCATGAGAGCGGGTCGTGCTGCTAACTCTTGAAAGAAGAGAGAGAAAAGAACAAAAACAAAAGGAAGTTTCCAAAAGCAGACACAGAACCAAGGTCGAGCAATTCCGCGACACATTGGATACTGAAACCTTGAATGAACGACAATCTTGTGTTTATTATCTCTAAGGCACCAAACCATGAAGCAGGTCGTGCTGTTCTTTCCAGGAACTCTTGAAAAAGACAAAAAAACAAAACAAAAACAAGTTTCTAAAAGCAGATACAAATCCGAGGTCAAGAAATTCCACGACACATTGGATACTGAATCCTTGATATCCACAGGACTGATACTATTACTATTGCTACTACTACTATTACTACTACGACTACTCTTACAAGGACTTTGCTCCTCGCAAAGCAGAAAGTTAAACGAAAGCGAAGAAAGCAGCAAAGATTTACCTGTTTAACATTCGATTCACCACTTCAGTCTCCACTCCCTTGCTGTTGAGAAAAGCCGCCACCTCGCTTCGCTGCACTTCTGCGTCCGCCATAACTCCGCTGCAGTTCCCAAATCCCTCACCTTGCAATTCCATCGCTCGCTCGCGCTCTCTTCTCTGTCTCGCTCGCTCTCCCGTGGCAGAGATTAAGATCCAGAGCGGATTTATAAGGCCGACGATCAGGGTATCAGATTCTATCCGGTTATCATCCCAGTTGTGCAGTAACCCAGACCCCGGTTGTCTCTGACCATCCAGTTACCGGTGGCTTTTGGCATTCCTCAGTTAAACCCTAACCCCTCTCGTCCATTTATGTGTATGGTAAAGCTCCAGGCCATGGCTTTACTGGAATAAGGGCCCGTGCAAGGCGGAGCCGAGCATAGGCCTGAATTCCGGTAAAACCCCAGAGCCGAGGGCTTTACTGGGGCCTGCTCCAGGGAAAAAAAATCCCATGATATCCGGCGGGTACCATGGGAAAGAAACGGGGAGTGCTCCAATGCCTGGCATTCTGTTTCTTCTAAACCCTAAACCTATGACATTTTCAAAACATTAAACTTATAATTATTTCTTCGACATTCAACCATTGTTTGTACATAAACCACAATTTATGTTACTATGCACAATTTGCCCATTTGAGGCATTATTTGAACATAATTACATTTGTTTTTGAATTCACTTCAAAGGTTCAAGGCAAAAGAGTGGTTGGATATGTCTCATGTTTAACATTCTTTTGTGGATTCAAGCCTCAACTTTTCCAAGCCTTTTATTTTGGAAATGGACAAAATTTTGCATTAGAAGCTTTTCCTTTCACTATTTTTAGGACATTCTTCCCTCCCATGTGTTTTTTGATCATTGGTGATGCATTTGACATCGGCACAATTTAGTTTGCAAAGTTCAACATGAAATCATTAGATATGGACATCCTAAGAAATCTTCAATATTTCTAAAGTACACATGTTTTGTTACAAGTGACATTTGGGAAACCTCAACCAAATTTAGGGCCTAAGAGGTATTGAAAGTAATGATTATGATTTCTAATTCATAAATAGATTATTTTGTAATGATAGGCTGTTGGATGGTTTTGTTAGCCCATATTTGTCTTCAAGCTGTGTAAGTTAAAATGATGCCATTACATGTGAGGACAAACCCCCTTGTTTGGAGTACTTTTTGAAAGATAGTACATGTATTGGACACAAGGAGATAGAATGAAGAAATATTTGACATTACAGTTTTGGTCACACATGATAGTTCTATCATAACTTTAAGATTAGCCACTATTCCTATTGCACTATTGTAAAGGATGAAGTAGATAGTCTTTTCAAGATTTTTCTTTTTAATGCTAGATACAAACTTTGTTTACTTGAGTCTTGGTTCCTATTAATCAATTTGTATGGGATGGTTTACAACATCATGTTTATAAAGTTTAGTTTATAACACCTCAAAACATAATATTCCCTTGAAACAAAAGAAATATTCAAAACAATTGAAATATAAGAAGTATCCAAAATATTCGAAATTGAGGAAACATATTTCACCGAAATAAATATGCACCGAAACATACTTCTATAAAAACATATTTCCACCAAAACATAAGAGACATATTTTCACCAACAACCATCCAAAATTATCATTCATGTTTTAGCCATTCTTTGATCACGTATCAAACATAGTCTATATATATTTGATGAAAAAACACAGTAGTTTTGAAATCCAATATGAAGGAACTTTGGACTCCACGAAGAGATAATCAAACATTTGGTCTAATAGATCAAAACAAAAGATTGAAACCGATTTAAAGCTTTCCCAAACAAGTATAAAACCAAGATTCAAGCAGAGTCAATCCACATAAACATAAAGAAACTAATTTCAAGCTTTTTGTTTAATGCTAAAACATGTTCAAATTGGAAACCATCAATTTTGGAAATGAATGTTCAAAACAAAGAAATAAAATTTTGTTGAATTAAAAGAACCCAAATAAATGAATTAATACCAACTGAAGAAATGGGAGAATCACTTTCTGCACTCTATTATGTGACATGAGTTTTGAAACATGAAACCAAATAATGATATTTCTACTTTGCATTATATCTCTTCTGTGAGGCATTTGTTAACTTCGACTTGGTTTTTGAGTTCGCTTTCATGGGGCCACTACTAAGGATTTCTTTTGTACATTTTTCTTGTTCTTGTCATTTATAAGTGGGTTCTTCAACATCTGTCAGCTAATGTTGCAAACTTTTGTCTAGGGTGATAAGGAGGCATGCAACTTGGGCTTAGATGAATTAGCTCCTGATGCAAGGCTTTCAACACTTTTGTTTGAAGGTGTTACACTTTAAGTGCCTCCCAATCACTCTACAAGAACGAAAACAAAAAAATCAATATTGCAACAACAAACCCAAAACATGAAACATAGGGGAACCATGACCAATGAAAACGTGACACATATGAAAAGTACAAAACATGACACATAGAAACTTGGATGGATGAATGTTGTTTTGAATGGATGGGAATGTTGAAACATAGTCACACAAAAACATGGACTATAGAAACATGAGAATATGTCATAAAATTATCTTGAAATTTGGACTTGAAACTGTTAGATGGTGTTCAAACATGGATTTTACAAGAATTGTAACATGAACTTGAAACATGGAATCTCCAAAACATACGAAGGAAACCAAAATTTCAATTAGAACATAGAAATCTAGAAACAAACTTTACAATTTGCTCCTAAAAGATGAACCATGGGGAAGTAGAATATAATGTCAGAACATGTTTGAAATAGTTATGAGAAAATGGTGGTAACAAGTTGCAAAACTCACTTCCACACTAGGATAATGTTTCTTATCACCATGCTTGTCCAGGTATTGAATAAAACATTTTACAACTAAGTATCCGCATTCCCATGTTCCATTATGTTTGGGCATTGGGACACATACAATTGGCCTTATACCAATAATTGCCCATTTGTTGGAATTATGTGGTATGCCTTTTGCATAAAACTATTTGAGTGCTACACACTTCACAAATTAATTTACCTTGTGGGTACTATGATATCCTTGAATGGAATCAAAGTGCAACGTGCAATGAAGTTTTAATAAGAAAAAAAGGTAGTGGCTCCTCTCATCGTATGGGTATGTCTTCCAAACCATTCATATTATGGAGGTTTTTAATGCCACATTGGGTAATTTTTTCTCTTGCATTCCCTTCCTCCAAATGCATAAATTTTAATACAAACCTAATCCAAATGTGGACAATATAATAACATTTTTGGGTAGATGGTTTTTCCAATTGTAAAATAAATTGTAAGTAAAAGTCTAACATAATGCCTTGTAGTTCCCCTTGCTGGTATAACAATGCTTTGAAATTGTCACCCTCTGACCAAATATGTATTTCCCTTTTCACATCACCCCCAAAGAATAGCACATTTAGTCATAAAACTTGTCGTTAGTAGACATTTCAACCCTGCAAATAATTATAAATTAGTTTATATTCCCCTAATTACTATTTTTTTATTGAATGTTTTAGTGTTAACATGTTTCAATCCAATTTTATATTTCCATGCATCTATGTTTGGGCGTTTCCATGTTTCTAACTATTTTTAGAGCTATGTTTTCTCCAGTTATGTTTATATGTTTTTAGTGGATTTACATTTTTATATATCTATGATGTAATGGATTTATGTCTCTATGGATCTATGTTTTTATTGATCTTTATCTCCATGTTTCAATGCAATTATGTTTCTATGTTTCAAGTAAACACATGATTGGATCATATCTTGTCATCTTAAAAAGCTCAAGTAACTTGCAAAGTATAGAAACTATTATTAGCAATTAGATGAAGAAAGATGAAACAAATTGGAGAAAGACATAATTGAGTTAGGAACTTGCCATTTGGCTTTTGCAAAGAGAACAAGCCATTGGTCATTTTTAGGTGTAGCCTCTAGCACAATATAAAGTGATTTTTCCAAGGGTGGAAGCGTAACTTCATTATCAAAGTTCAAAGAACTCTCTAGCATTGATTCTCTTTTCTTCATGATTGCTTTCCATGTTGCTTTAACCCTAGCTTTGATTCATTCTTCCTAGTTGCGTTTTTATTGGTCTTTTCTTCTGGTTCTTTATGTTTTTCCATTCAAGGATTTTATGTTGTAGAAGCTAAATCCTTTGAAATGTTCCTAATAGCTTGATGAAGTGTTTCAAAAGATGAGCTAACTTTTCTAGTTCCTTATTTTAAAATGTGAACCATGGCTTTTGTAGGCATTATTGCATTCATAATCGGCTCAATGGTCGCATTCTCCTCAACAAATGCATTTGACCATGGTATATTCACATCTAGAGTTTCCTTGGAAGTGAGACACCTACTTATTAGAATCATTTTCTACATTAAGGTCTAATGGTCATTCCCTTCGTTTTTATATAATGTTTCAATTAATTTTGGCAACAAAATCCCCATGACTCTTTGCTAAAATATAACCAAGATCATGTATTAACAATGGTTGTAGAATGGGCAACCAAAGGCACTTGATGTTTCATCAAGTTTGACATCCACTTCCTTAACATCAACAAAATCCACATTTGAATCTGAAACATGTAAAACCTCCAATGCATGATGATTTGTGTCATCAATCGAAGCTTAAACATTTGAAATTCGAAGATGTTGTTTTGTTGAAACATGTTCAATTACATGCACATTCAAAACACAAATCAAAAGGATAATCAAGTTTGGGAATGTAGGTAGTTGATCCTTAGTAATTAGAAATTTAGAACCTTGCACTTTTGTTTAATGAACATTAATAAGGAAGGGAAATCTTGCACCTTGGGTCTTGAACTTTTGAGTTGAACCTACTGAAAATTGCACAAATTTGACAAGAACATACAAGGACACAACAAGGATCTCTTGAGATTCCAATGAAAGTTGTAAGGTATTATCCAACAAAAATATCTTAGGAATGTTAAATGATTTTAATTCATCCTAATTCCTCCTAAGTTCTTGAAGACCTTTAGTGGTTTCATCCACTTGAATTGGGTTGAAATTCTCTAAAACATGATCCTTGTTTGGAACTTGGATATTTGAAACGTGGACTTTCAAAACTTGATTTTTTGAAACTTGAAATTCTGAAACATGGACGTCCAAAAGTTGGAATTTCAAGACATCAAAAACATGATGGCCTTTCACCTATAAAACATTGTCAAGGACTTGCAAAACATGTTGGTTCTCATGTGATACGTGTTTTTAAATATTTGTGTGTAACATATCCACATTTGTTTCCACCACATCTTGTGGGTTAAGCTCCATTTTAGATGTTTCTATCATGTGAGCATCATGTTGTTCAACTTGTTCTTTATTTAATCCCTCTTTCGATTATATCAAATTTGTTTCATTTATTTCACGAACCTAGATGCCCCATCCATTGGTCATGAAGTTCGATGGTGCTTCCAAAGATAACATCATTGCTGCACCTTCAATTGTTAGTTGAGTTGGAAACAAAGAAGTACATTTTTGTTCTACCACCTTATCAAGGGCAATCATAGCTTCGTGGGGTAGATTTACATCTGGATATTGAGGCAAATTCTAATGGATGTTTAATCATCCCATGTCTATGTCCTCATGACATCTCAAATATCGCTTGATTTCTAGAAGTGAAACTTCACCTTGTTTTTTTATTTGTTTGTTCCAAATTTCTTGGAACAATGCAACATTTTCATGTACCATATCCTTTATTGCCCTAATTTGTACATAAGCAAAAAAAATGGCAATTTGGGCATATTATCTAATGTTGACATGAACCTTTCATATGCAACCTCTATGTCCTCCTTACTACCACTACTATAATTTATGGTTTTTTTGATTAGGTTTTCTAGTAAAAAAATACCAAAAAGTGACAGGCATAAAAAAAAAACCACCCTGTCAATCCACCTTGTCAATTTGGACAAGATGTTTTGGCCACGTTCAACGCAACAAGGTAATCAAATTGGACCTTGTCAATTTGATTAGCAGAATGAATGATAAAATGATTGATTGTTTGATTCGTAGATAGTGGACCATTTGATTGGGTCAATTTTAGACATAAACTAAAATCATTTTTTTGATTATTATCATAAAAAATAATAGGTAGGTAATAAATAGGTTTAGGTAGGTTGAAAAAAGACATTTAAGTAGGTAGGTGCTAGCTTAACCTAACTCACCTAACCTCACCAAACTATCTTAGTTTAGCCTACCTACTTCAACCTTTTAAGCATGCACATAAGTTGTAAGTATAAGGAATTGAACCCCAAATCTTTACAATGATAAACCAAGTGCTTACTAATGCACTACACCATCACAAGTTTTCAATTTTTATCAATTTTTCTATTTCACATCATTAAACATAATGGCTAAACCTAGGTGACAACTAGTGGTTAAATTGAATGACTTAAACTAATGGCTAAACCTAGTGGTTAAATTCAATGATTTAAAGTAATGACTAAACGTGATGGCTAAACTTTGATTAAATTTAGTGATTAAATCTAATGGTTAAACATAGTGGCTAAACTTAATTGATAAAACTAATGGCTAAATTTCATGGCTAAACATAGTGAGTAAATTTAGTTGATAAACCTAATGGTTAAACATATTTCATGGCTACACTTAAACTAAACTTAGTGCCAAAATCTGGTGGCTAAACATAATGTCTAAACTTAAGCTAAACTTAGTGGCTAAACATAATGGCTAAACCTAGTGGTTAAACATAATGGTTAAACCTAATGGGTAAATTTAGTGGTTAAACATAGGCTATACCTAATGGCTATACTTAATGGTTAAATTTACACTATACCTATCGATAAAATTTAATGGTTCAACTTAGGTTAAACTTAATGCCAAATTTTGTGGTTAAGCATAATGGTTAAACTTAATGGCTAAAATTTGGCTAAACCTAATGGTGAAATTTAATGGTTAAAACATAATGGCTAAATTTAATGGTTACACATAGTGGCTAAAATTAGGTAGGTAAGTAGGTGGATAGGGAAACAAATAATGTGAGGTAGGTGGGTAGGTAAGTAGGTAGGTGAAAAGGTATAAGTAAATAGGTAGGTAGATAGGTAAGTAAATAATAGGTAGGTGGGTAATAAGTAGGTAAGTAGTTAATTAAGTAAATATGTGGATGAATAGGTAGGAGGTAGATACATAAGGTAGTAGACCATGTACATGTCCATTAGTCAAAATGATAAGTTAGTTAATTTGAACCTCTTAAAAAACCATGAATTATAGTAATGTACCCTCTTGAATTTTTTGTCCCTTAAACAAAATATGCCCATTTTGCTTTAATATATAACCATTTCTTTTTGACTTTTTGGGAGTTGATGTTAAGGTACACAACTCCTATTTGTTGGTACCCAAATTTATTGATAGCGATGCTACGTCTAAAACCTTTATATGTTTCAACTCTTCATTATTTAGATCGTGATCTGAATGTAAAGACTCTAACAAATAAATCCATTATGAGTTGAAACATACTATACCTTTGAAACACACTAGTTGAAACTTATTAAAACATGGCAATCAACACGAATTGAAACATGCCTATCAAGAAGAACTAATTTTTACTATAGGTTTTTGGACTATAAAAGTTGAAACATGATGTTGAGCATGGATGATTGATGAAATTGACATAGATTAATTCAAAACATGTTATTTGTTGTAAGAATTTTATAATATATTATAACTTGGCCATTGAAACATAACTACTAGTATAATAACATGTTTCATTGTTACTGATAGAAAGTTGAAACATGGAAGGAAATATGGAAGATTAATGACTTTGATTTAAATTTGACTTGAAACATGATATTTGTGTGAGAAGAGTCTAAAACTTATTGATTTTCATCCATTGAAACATAATTGCATATATTGTAATATGCTTCACATGATTTGATAAAGGTTATTTTTCAATTGAAAATTAGAAATTACACAAATACTTTTCGAGCAATTTACAATTGGTAATTGAAACTTGTCAAAATTACTTAAACAAACATTACAATGTTGTAGATTCACATAGACAAGGTGTGATCCAATACCACTATGTTGTGATTGCTTCCAAGGTATTGTTTTTGTTGAAGTGAGGTGTTTTAGTTTGTTGTCTATCTTCAAAACTTGTTTGATAGGTTGTCCTCCACGTTTCTTAAGTTGTTTCTTACGGACAACCATGAATTCCTCTAGGTCTTTTTCATGAATCTTCAAAGGCACCATTTTTTTTTATTCCACTTATGTTTAGAGGTCCGTAGTCCTTTTAAAACCAACATAAATGAAGGGTGGCAATGCCTTGGCTTTGACAATGCATTCACCTTCATCTTATATTCCAAAATGTTTCCACCCTTTGCAAGATGCATAACTTCCATTGTGTTTCTCAATGGTGTTACAACTTGTGTTTTAGAGGATTCCCTTCAAAATCCATGGCTTTGTCACACCCTTTCTTTTAATGCTCATTGATCCTCATCTTCAAGTTCTTTTTGTAATTACAATAAACATAAATAAACTCCTTCTTATCCTTTTGGTAATGACTCTAACATTCCTGAATTAATTATAACCATTCTTCATGAATGTATGTCTTCACAATTTGGTCTATCTTCACATTCTTTATTATCAAGTCCGTTCCTTTGCTCTCCATGTATCCTCTCATCTATCATGACTAATTGGACTGTTGTGCAAAGAAAAATGAAAGACAAGAAGAAGCGATGTGCTATGCTTGTATTGCCTCATGCTAGTGTTGCAAAAAGAAACAAAGCTCACAATTCTAACAAAACTAAGAAGTGATACAAAGAAATTAAACCCTGATCAGAACATGGAATGCACTTGTTCAACATGATGATTGACACATGACCCATCTCGCTTGTAATCAATTTCTACCTAAACTTAAAAACCTATTTCATTACTTGCATTAATTTTCTAGACATAATAGTTTGGCAAAAGTTAAACCAAGCCTGTGAAAGTGAAAAAATGTCTAAAACATTATGGATGGGGCATGGATGGGTTTTACATGGGGCACATAGAGTATGCATGCGTGGCATCGAAACATAGCTCCTGAAACTTTCGATGGGCAGTATGTTTTGAGTCTGGGGCTGCTCGGGCATTGAAACTTATGCCGGGCCACCCATCAAAACTTGACATGTTTCAAAAGGTGGCATGTTTCGAATTTTAGGTCTTTGGCAACATATTTTGGGGTGCGATGCTTTCGAGAGGTTGAAACAAGCGTTGGGCCATTGTTGAAACATGACGTGTTTTGGCTTCAATTTGCTTGAGGGGTCGTGTTGCCCGTGTGTCAAAACTCAAGCTGGGCTCTCTCGAAATGAATGACACATTTACAACTTGTCACTGAAATAATGTCAGGGCCATAGGGACAAGAAATGAAACCAAGAATTTTCTGAAACGTGTCCGTTCAAAATCAAAGTTTAGAATGCAAAATTTGTGGAGTGACATAAATGTTTTTGATTTGTGGAAGGGTAGAAATGAAATCCTTTATGAGCAGTAGGCATCATTTTGAAATACCCATTTCAACTATTTTCAAAATCAGCCCATTCCAATGGCTATTTTGAGCACATGTGGCCTTGGTTATATTAAAGTCTAAATGTCTGCAATATATATATTTGAGGTGTTACACCCACCATTCATAAGGGGGAGCCTATTGACAATAGGGGGAGCCTATAATGATTCGCTATAAATTCATGACTAATTTTAAAATATGAAAAAATGAGCTTCAACTTGAGTTTCCTCTTGTCTTTAAGGGAAAAATGAGTATTAATTTTCTATTCAAAATGATTATTTCGTTGGTTTGAGGTGCTTGTACTTGTCCCTCATTTAGGGAAAATGCCGGCACACGGGGGCCTTGCCTTGTCTTGCCTTAGACACAACATGCCCCCCCCAAAAAGAGTGAAAAATGAGGACCCCGAAAAAGGAATGTAGCCAGGACCCCACCCAACTTCTCCTCCTCTGCACACGAATCCAATCCCCATCTGCTCATGTTTTTTAGTCTTGTAGATCCCAAGCTCCCACCTCCATTTGCTCTTATAAATTCCTGTCTTTCTGAGGAGGAGCAACAAGCATGGAACACAATTCCTCACTGTGCAGCTTGCAGGGAGGGGAATCAGTCAGTAGTCAGTCTTTAGAAGGAGCTTTCATCACTGTGGTGTGTGGTGTGGGGGTCTGCCAGAGGATTTGTGATAATTGTTGTTCTTCTCAGTTGTAGTAGCTTGCAGCAAGTGGTGTAGGGATTTTTGAGCATGTGAGCTGCTCTGCTGGCTCAGTACCTTAAGCTCATCATTCCTGTTTTCTTCCCCATTCCCCCTGACATCTTCACAGATTTACAGTAGCTCCTGATCATGGCAGAGGTGGTGGAAGAGATTGATGCCCAGGTCGAGGAAGAGGCGAAGAAGCAGGAGGAGAAGGAGAAGGAGCTTCATGTCTGGAACAAGGATTATGCTGGCACCCCTTACATTCCTATCTATGTCATGCTTCCGGTATTCATCTAAAACTCTCTCTGACATTCCTGGTAAATCTCAGTTTAGATCATGAGCCAGAAACCCATTGCAATCGATCCCGTGGATCCCCATTACGACACCCACCCATAGATTGTGATTGACGACTGATCAAGAGCTGGCCTTCTTTTTCTTGAGTTCAAGACTAGCTTTGTAGGATACAAAACAGTTCTAAGATTTAGTTGATAGCTAGCTGCAAACTTTGAGCTCTGTGATTTTGTAAGCTTGAAGGCTAATTTAACAACATCTGGGCATCTGTCTATTTAGCTTGTAAGGACAATCTGATCATGAGCTTGTGCAACCGCTAGACTTGATGCTCAGTGTAAATTTGTGTGTAACATCGATGGATTGGACATGGATGCCAAATGCTTAAATTGCAGTTGAATACAATTAGTCTGGAGAATGAAGTGGTGGATCCAGAGGGATTGATTGAGGATTTGGAAGCTTTGAAATCAGCTGGAGTGGATGGAGTGATGGTGGATTGTTGGTGGGGAATAGTTGAAGGCAAGCATCCCTGCCACTATCAGTGGTCTGGATACCATCACTTGTTCTCCATTGTTCGCAATGCAAAGCTCAGACTGCAGGTTAGCACATAAAAATCACACATAGATCAAAGCTCCTCCTCCCCTTTCAAGCAAGCTTCAAGAGCTGAATCTCTATGGATTGTGTATAAATCTTTGGCTGATCTGAAACTCTTCTGAAGCTCTTCCAATCTTCAGATCAAAGAAGAGCTTCAGATCCAACTCCCAGAGAATAATGCAAAATGCTCACATGAATGTCTTTACTTCCAGTGAGAGTATGGAGAAAGTTTCAGTCCTCATGAGAGTTGCGATCTGTGATGGGTATATATGTATCTGGTGATATCAGGTGGTGATGTCTTTCCATCAATGTGGAGGCAATGTTGGAGATGATGTGAACATTTCGTTGCCTGAGTGGGTGCTTAAGATTGCTGATCACAATGCAGACATCTTCTTCACAAACAGTAGTGGTGCTCACAACCCAGAGTGCTTGTCTTGGGGCATAGACAAAATCCCTGTCCTGCAAGAGCGCACTGCATTACAGGTAAACCAATTTGAAACTAAATTTTGTGTTTTCTTCAGGGGGTGAGAAGAATGGGTGGCATACTTCTTCATTGTACTTAATATGGACCCATTATGTTTTGCAAACAAGAAGAACCACCACTTCACATTGATTGAGGTTGGTTCTGGCTGTAATCTTCTCAAACTGGGGTTAAAGAATTGGCATGTCCAGATGTTGCTTGGCAGGTGTATTATGAGTATATGTTGAGCTTCAGACAGCAAATGGAGGGGTTTTTTGCTGATGGAACCATTACAGAGGTTGAGGTTGGGCTTGGTCCTTGTGGTGAGCTGAGGTATCCCTCATATGCACAAACACAGGGCTGGACATTCCCGGGTATTGGGGAGTTTCAGGTAACACTGAATGAACAAATTATCATGCTCTGTATACAACTTCTGAAGATTTCCTCAAGAAGCTTAGGGATTTCCAACACACACACTTTGCTCATTGCGTCAGGTGTGATTGATTGATTATGAGCAGTGTTATGATAAGTACACGATGGAGAAGTTGAGGAAGGCAGCTGAGGTGCAAAGACATCCTGAATGGGGAATGGGGCCTAGCAATGCCGGGAGTTGTAACTCAAGGCCACAGGAAACAGAGTTTTTCAAGGATGGTGGAGACTACTGCTCCCCATATGGAAAGTTTTTCCTCTCTTGGTACTCACAAACTCTCATTGAGCATGGAGATAGTGTGTTGAAAATGGCGAACCTTGCCTTGAAAGATGTCAAGATTTCTGCCAAGGTGAGAGAGAGATTGCCATCAAGAAGTAGACTAGCACCACTTCTCTTGGGTGACTTCTTGTGTTGGCAGAATAGTCTAGTCTGTGCTGCAGCAATTCTCATGCACATGAAGAGTTGAAGCATCTAAAGCTTCACAACAACTGCACACGTTTGGAAGTGCAGCTTGATAATGGCTGGTTTCTGATTGTCACTGTTGCAACTGAACATTTGTTTTTCACTGCTGCAGGTTCCAGGGATTCATTGGTGGTATAGAACAGAAAGCCATGCAGCAGAGGCAACAGCGGGGTTCTTTACAGCAGACAGTCGTTGTGGGTACAAATCCATAGCTCGCATGTTTGCCACCCACAACACCACTTTCAATTTCACTTGTGCAGAAATGCGCACTGCTGATCAACCCAAAGAAGCACTTTGTGATCCTGAAGCACTTGTCTTGCAGGTACTTTTCATGTCCTTTGAGAATGGTTCACAACTTTGAGATCTTCTTCTCAGATATGGTAGAATGTCAGACAAGCAAAACAAGAGTTATTTCTTCAGCCGGTTTTAAGGAATGAAAATGAATTGATCACTGATTTTCACCTGCTGCTTCGGTGTGTAGGCCTTGAATGCAGCTTGGGATAGTGGCATCTCTGCAGCTTGTGAGAATGCATTGAGTTGCTATGGCCAAGAGAACTACAATCAGATCCTCAAGAATGCAAAGCCATTGAAGGGTGGTGGTGCTACTGGCCACCATCTGGACGCCTTCACCTACTTGAGACTAAGTCCGGATCTCATGGAGGAACACAACTTCGAAGAGTTTGCCCACTTTGTCTGCTGTCTGCATGGTACTGTGTGTGCATTTGGCAAAGGAATTGTTAAGAAGAAATGAGGCAACTGCAAATGGGAGGAGGTGTCATATGAAATTTTCCTAGCTTTTGTCCTCTTGAAAATGTCCAGCTGGGTTTTGAAAGATTGAGTAAGAAAACCCCATGATACTCACATCCCTTGATGCTGAAGATAGAAAATTCGTGCATACAACTGATTGAATTGAGCAATGGATGTCAATGAATTTGTGCAGGAGAATTGGAAGACTCAGAGCTGTCATCACCACATCTGCATGTTGAAGGAGATGGAGCAAAGCAAAAACATGATCTGAGTTCACTCTCCTCTTCATGAAAGGACATACTGTTATGTGATACTTTGCCCTCCCACATTGTATCTGGTAACTGCAAATCTAAAGTCTCTAATCAGTAGCTTTCAAAATGGGTCTCACCTGCTTACCATCTCCTTCAAACAGAAGACCATTTTTACTTCAAATTTTGGAGGACATGGAGAATAATTTCACCGATCTACGTGTTGCTTCTTTCTTCAAGAGCATAAAAGATCAGCATCATCACAATCATTTGCATGGATGTGAGTTTCCCTCACATGAGATTTTGGTGTCAAATTTGTACATGATTTGCATTAGGTTATACACACAAGCTGACAACTTGATGCCCACCAACCATATGGCTCACTTTCCATCTCCAAAATCTCCTGTGCACTTAGGCTCCTGGTGATATCCCAGAGTCATAAAACTTTGAAAAACTTCATCATCATCCAAGGTCCCATGACAAGAATATAGATCTGATGTAATTAGTAAAAGGAATTGAGAGTTCTGTGTGGAAGCTGCTAAACCCTAAACCTTTGCTTTTTGGCTTTTTTCATTTTGAAAAAAAAGAAGAAAAAGTGAGATGGAGGCATTTGGTGGCATTTTGTGGGTCTTTGCAATATGATATTGATAAGTTGCTAAGAAGATGTACATTGCAATTTGCAACTAATACACATGTATGGAAGTTTTTAAGTCCTACAGAAAGAGTAAAATGGATCTGAATGCAACTTTTTCATTCTGCTGCACAGCTTTGATGTCAATTATCACATGTTGATTATAAGTGGAAAATCAATTTCTCAAATGGTATGTTATAAGAAATGATTGAATGTAGAAATGCTCTTTGGAGAAGTGAAATATGTTCCATATTATTTTCCCTAGGGGTCCCAGATGAGATTGCACCCAATGATGGCACATGATCCTAACAAGCCACAAATTAGATTATTGATACAAAGAAAATAAAGGGGGTCGGGGGGAAGAAATTTACCCAAAGCTCAAACTAGTAGACATCATGGAAACTAGGGATTGTTTGCTCCAATGAGCCACTAAAGCCATTTATTAGTCCAAGATGTTATGGCATTATCATAAGGAAAAGTATCGATTGTATAAAACGGTTGTGCAAACTTATGCACCACCAAATTCAAATGCTCACAAAGCTAATTTTGTGATCTCATTCATGTGAACATCAAGGTTGAGACAATTCTCTCATCTTCCACAAATCCTATAATTTGAACCAAAACCAACTCTCACTTTTATGAATTCATATAGTTGAGCACATAACAATGCATTGGAAGAAATCTTCTTCCAAAGTTTGGATAGTTTATTGATATCCATGAGTTGGTCTATTGTCCATTAAGCATTGAAAATCATTGTGATCTTGAAAAAAAATAAAATTGCATGTCCAAAATATTCACATCAAGAATTGCCAAGGTTTAGGTTTGTGGGTGGATCTAAGCTTCTTGGGTTGAAAGTAAAAGCCTTTCAAGATATCCATATGAACATAAAAGGTTTGTTCATGATGATTAGCCAACACTATCCGTAAAACAGCCCTAAATCATCCATCACATCTTGTCTAGGAAACCATTTCTCAAGTTCATCACTAACTTTGGTTACTACTTCACAACCCTATATTTGCACATGCTTAATGGTTCGCTAAAAGATATCATGAGTCAAAGGCACATAAAATGATGTCTCAAAACAATGAATGTGCATCGTGACGAAACTGGTAGCAATTTGAAAACTCAAATTTTACAAATCAATATTCAAATTAGGTGCCCATTCATGCATCATCACATTTGATGTCTCATTTAGCAAGTTGTGATATTTGTGGAACACATCATTAATGTAAGCATTTTGGGCATCGGTGTACCAATAGTAGAGATATCCTTAACACAATTTGATTGTAGTAACAAAATAACATACAAAAACTACCAAAATTAGGATAATTTAATCAACTCATTCATCCGTTCAAGCATCAACAAAATACAACAAATGCCCAACATTACTTCCAAGTCACAAATCAACTCCAAATTAGGTGTAACTTGTGTGATAGTGCCAACATTTTGATGTTTCTTCAAAACTAAAGCATGATATTCGAATAAAACTTTCTTAGTTGGGAGTAACATTGAAATCTAACAAGTTTTGACGTTCCTAAAAATCCATTGACTCCTTGTTTCCATGATCTTGACCAATTCAACAACCTATTGAATTGTGATGAAAGAAATATGCATACAAGATTTGCAACACATCCTCAAACTTTCCCACAATGCTTAGTTAAAAAAAACTTGGACCACCAAATTGTTGTAGTCATTAGAAGGAAAACCCACATGTGAAACTTGAATTTTCAACTTGTTAGCAATTGGAATTATAGTTGAAAACAACAATAGTAGTTATAAAATGATTTTTTGTAATTTAGACAATTGTTTTGCAACTACATGCCAAAAATGTTGACAAGTACAAGTCAAAAGTGACCTTGTAGTTGAAAACAACATCCACATGTCATGGCTATTGGTAAAAACCACTATAGTCACAAATGAAACTCACTGTTATAATTTAAGGTCATTTTCAACTATAACCCACAAGTCAATGAACTTCATTTATTGATATTACATGATGTTATCAAATATTGAATTACTAGTTCAACCATGTTGTAATTAAGTTTAGTAGAAGATTAAACTAATAATTCAATGACACATGGCACATTCACATTTGTAAATTAGGACACATTTCACCTAGGCTAGGCCACCTAGACATAGGGCTATGCTACACCACATAACACATAAACATAAGCCATTTCAACTAGGTTAGGCCTAAACATATGCAACCTAGATTAGGCTCAAGCATGGCATGTAGGTTATGTTAGGCCTCAAGCTTGTGTGGCCCTTAGGTTAGACCTAGGTTCACTACTAGAAATTTTTGGTTTTGCAACTGTCGTTTGTAACTAAAATTCAGTTGCATGTGACACATGCAACTACAAATTTGTGTAGTTGCATAAGACAAGTTGCATAGGACATGCAGTTGCATGCGACATTATGTATGCAACATGTATATACGGTGTATGTATACATGTTCATACATACATACCAATCCAATGTAGTTGCACCTTATGTGCAACTTTCCTTGCAACTACATATAACTAATCAAAATATGACACATGTTTAAAAATTAGACAACTAGCTTGTGGACACGTGTCATTATTTAATTTTTTTGTGTTTTCAAAATTAAAAATTCATTCGATTAATCTCAATCATTAAAGTTTTTGCCACTAAGATGATGACACATGGCACACCATGGAACGTTAATTGATCATTTGACACGTGTTCAATATTTTAACACCAATTATATGGTGACACGTGGTAATCAAGGCCCACCTATTTTAAAAAATTTAAATATTAATTAATGAAATTTAAGTCATCCAATTTATGGCTAATAAAATGTTAACACGTGGTGCCTAGGTAGGTAAAATAATAATTAAACCCTATTAAGTAGGTAGGTTTATTTAGGTATGTAAATAGGTTGAAAAATAACTAGGCTTAGATTATATAAGTAGGTTTAAAATAATCCGATTTTAGTTTTAAGTTTGACCATTTCATAAAGGTCAAACTTTTTTCATTCACTCATCCCCAATGGCACTTGGTATTGGTTTCAATATAACTATTGCTCCTACTTATATATTAAGCCAAATAGAATTGGAAGCCAAAGGATATGGGTTAAAACATTCCATTGCAAACCTCATGAACTAACCTAGTTGCACATTAGATGCAACTACTGCATTAAAATATAACAGCCAAGGGAGGGCTTTGTTGCTTTTGGTGTCCAAACAAAACTTGAAACCCTCCTCTTGGTGCATCTAACACATTTAGAATTGTTGAAAACAGATTAGAAATGAAAAAGTTATGGCCCCCCAAAGTAAAGGGGGTCAAAAAAAACTCAAAAAAAATCTATTGAAGCCGGTTCTTAAACACCTAGAAAGTTCATTTTGTGTTGTTTTTTTGCTATTAAAGTTCTAATGTGATTAGTAGGACTTCAGATGGCGCTCCTATAGCACTTTAAATCATTTAAAATGAATAAGAAATAAGAAAGTTATGAGCTTTGAAAGTAAGAGGGGTCCTAAAAAAAAAACAAAAAAAAAAACGTTTTATAACTTGAAAAACTTATTTATTATTTTTTTTTCTTGTTATTTTTTCGTAACTCCTTTTCTTTTGCACTTCAAAGGTGATTATAGGATATTTAGTAATTATGATTATTTAATAAAAATATGATTTTAATATTATTATCTAGTTTAAATTAATAATTAGTTTAGGACGTTTGTATACTTGTAGGTTAATTAGTGTAGCCTATTTACATTAATATTTTAACATAAATAATAAATTTTAAATATATAATACCTATTGATTATATATATATATAATTGATTATCATTATAATTATAATTATTTATAATAATTTTAAAAATATTATCATATTAATTGATTTTGAATAATTTTTTGTTTAATCAAATGTACATTTTCTGAAAAAATATTCCAAAATAAAATAAAGTCAAACATATTTAAACCATGGTTTAGTTTAATTTA
>Ga0116231_10007050_pt1 | contig 20922 bp, 18 predicted proteins | sample S1TSphgellanicum_2_FD_89695 | JGI IMG/M metagenome (GOLD analysis project Ga0116231, IMG submission 89695) | Host-associated microbial communities from peat moss isolated from Minnesota, USA - S1T2_Fd - Sphagnum magellanicum MG | ecosystem: Host-associated > Plants > Peat moss > Unclassified...
AGCAGTCATCTGAAAGCATGAATCTAGGGCTTTGGGGTTCTGGGGCATATATTACTATAGAAAGTTTTGACCTTTTGACAAGGCCAGTAGCTGTGGTGGGGAAAAGCCAATTATCTTGTTAGCTTGTAATAGCTTGTAAGGGGAGGCATGGTGTGGCAAGGCAATGCACTTTTGTCATGAAGAGCTTCTTCTTCTGCCATTTGTGGAAAGAGAGCAAGTATATTAAGAATAAAGGAAGATGCAGACACAGAAAATGCTGGCTGAATTTGAGTGGAACAATGATAGACAGCATCAACTTTCAAGACCATGGTGTGTGTCAAACACTAGTTGTGATTTTGCAGCTGGACACAATAACTCCAGACAACAAAGTTGCCAATCCAGAGGAACTGAAACGGGATCTTGAGGCTCTGAGGTCAGCTGAAGTGGATGGAGTAATGGTGGATTGCTGGTGGGGTCTAGTTGAGGGCAAGGTGCCTCAGCAGTATGACTGGTCCGGCTACTCCCATCTCTTCAAAATTGTCCGTGATGCACAACTCAAATTGCAAGTAGTCATTTTACCCTCCTTACATTTCCCTTTTGCAATTAAAATGATTTATTGATGTCCCATCATATAAGAGAAAGAAACACAAGAATCCTTGTAATGAGTTCCTCAGGAACAAGATCACTCAATGTAGAGGGGCAAGAGCTAGTTGGAGTCTAGAGAAACCAAGATCATGTGGAACCACCCATTGTATCTTACAGAATGTGGCCTGGATGCCATGTGCAAGGTGGTGATGTCATTCCATCAATGTGGTGGCAATGTGGGAGATGATGTCAACATTTCTCTTCCTCAGTGGGTGCTTGATGTTGGCAAGGCAAATCCTGATGTCTTCTTCACAGATCAAAATGGAGTGCGCAACCTTGAGTGCCTCACATGGGGCGTGGACAAGAGGAGAGTCTTGAGAGGTCGGACTGGGGTTGAGGTAAATTTACATTTGTTCACTCTGAGAGCAACATTGGAATCTCTGTGCTGTGTATTAACATTAAGAATTGTTCTGCATTTGGGGAGTTTACATTAAAAGCTTCCTCAGGATGTGCACATAAAACTCAAATTCTAAAAGTTGGGTACCATAGAACCACCTTGCAGGTATACTATGACTACATGAGGAGTTTCCGGCAAAATTTGAGTGACTTTTTTGATGATGGCACTATCACAGAAATTGAAGTTGGGCTGGGGGCTTGTGGGGAACTTCGGTATCCTTCATATCCAGAAAGGAATGGGTGGAAATACCCTGGCATTGGCGAGTTCCAGGTACTCCCTCCTAACTGTTGACAGTGTTCTACACTGCTCTTCAGACTACTCAGTCTTTCTCGTCCATTGTGGAAACTTTCACACATTTTGAAGTACAACTTTGGAGACCCATAACACAAAGGTGGACTGCTCTGCAGTGTTATGATAAGTATCTGATGGAAAGTCTGAAGAAGGCTGCAGAGGAACGAGGGCATCCTGAGTGGGCCACTGGTCCAAGCAATGCAGGAGAGTACAATTCAAAGCCACAAGATACTGGCTTTTTCAGGGATGGAGGTGACTATGACAGCTATTATGGACGCTTTTTCCTCAATTGGTACTCAAAGGTCCTTATTGAACATGGGGATCAAGTGTTGAGACTTGCCAACCTTGCCTTTGAGGGTGTCAAAATTGCTGCTAAGGTGAGCACAGTTGCACTGGAGAACACTCACCTTGTTGTAGACATTTGCATTCCTTATGATCTTTTGAAGTTGAGGTGTGAAACAATCCTGGCACATCATTAGTATTGGGGAGTTTTGTTTGCAAGTGGAAACTGTGACTTGTTCTTTTAACCATACTTCAGCTCAGAAGCTGTCAGCTCTTCTGGTTCTGTATCACATGTTTGATCATCAGCAATGTTCTGAATTGAGCCCTGTAAAGCAATTTCTTTGGAAAGTGAGATGCAGTGACATCTGCACCCATGCAGGTGTCAGGAATCCATTGGTGGTATAAGACAGCAAGCCATGCAGCAGAGTTGGCAGCTGGTTTCTATAACCCTGCCAACCGTGATGGATATGCAGCCATTGCAAACATGCTGGCCAAGAATGAGGCTGCATTCAACTTTACCTGTGTTGAACTTCGTACCGTTGATCAAGCAGAGGGTAATCCAGAAGCAATGGCAGATCCTGAGGGCCTTGTCTGGCAGGTATGCAATTTTGCTGCTAAATTATCTTGGAGACACTTTCTGATATACAATTGTCAGTGGAGAGAAGTGCCAAGTCAGAGAAGAATTTGGATGACAAGGTGTCAAATTGTACAGAGCAGAAGCAGAAGAGGATGGTATTGTGGAAAGGAAAATATTCATTGTAGTAAATAGTGAAACTTGGGTATTCAGAGTATAGCTAATGGCTTGACACAGAGATATACAGGCAGAGGGAAGGGGGGCAGGGAAAGGACTTTTGAATTAGAATTCAGGCCCTCTTGACATCACTTTCACAGGTATTGAATGCTGCCTGGGATGCTGCCATCCCAGTAGCAAGTGAGAATGCACTCCCTTGCTTTGATCGAGAGGGTTACAACAAGATTTTGGAGAATGCAAAGCCAAGGAAGGACCCCGATGGCCGACACTTGGTTGCCTTCACTTATTTGAGACTGAATGATCAGTTGATGGAGAAGGAAAACTTCCAGGAGTTTGCCCAATTTGTCAGGCGATTGCATGGTAAGTGTATCCCCTGATTTGTCAGGCAATTACATGATAAGTGTTCCCTCATCCATATCACTCTTTGTCAGAATCTGCAATGAATTGAGCAATTGCAAATCAGGGAGAATTTTGGTTGAAGTTTCCTTGTTCATCTGTGGTTATCCCAAACCTGTCTGCCAATTTTCTCACAGCATCCACAGAGTTGACCAACTTTCTATGGGTAATCTAGAAGGATGTATGGTCCAATAATGAACTGCTAAATCTCATAGATCAGCAGCTGTGTTTTGAAGAGAATTGCTGTCAATGTCCATACTGCTTTGTCTGATGTGCAGCCAATCCTCTATACAGGAACATTAACCCCTAAATAGACTTTCTAGATAGGGTTGATAACTTTGGTAATCATTCAACTGACTGGAGTTCCCTTCAGCCTCTTCTTGTGAACCACCAAATGATGAAAGCGGGATGCACATGGCACTTTTTTGTGCAGGAGATTAAGTGAAGATTTGATGACTTTTGGACAGCGCATTGAAGAGATCAGTGCTTGAGATTTTGCTCAAAAGAAATCAGTTTCTGGCAAGGCTCTTGAAAAAGTAAGGATCCTGCATTATGGCACCTGTGCAGCCTACCAGATCAGTACACTCTAATTGGAGGGGCATCAGCCACAAGGCTATAGCAAGCATCCCTACTTGAATGGTTCATCTCATATCAGCACATGTTGCTCACCTCTATGCTCTTGAGAGATCTGGGTAAGTGTATGTTCTGTCAATTGAGAAGACAATTTTATTCCAGCAGGTTTGGGGCACAGATGGTTTGGTTGGTGGGGTGGGATGTGCACATATTGCCAATGACTGCACCACACATCTAAGTGAATGTGTTCACATGCATGTTCAGTATTGCCACACAATTGCTGGATATTGGCAGAATAGTGTCTAGTTGACAGCTGTATGTGCCCATGGCTGCACGGTTTCTGGCTGGCCTTTTATATAACCTTGGTACTGGAGAACTGTACTGTGGGCTCAATCCAGGACATTTGTGTGCCTGGTACCATTTGCGATGAGTATATCACCTAAAATTTCTGGTACCTAGTCATCTAAGCTTAGATATAGCCTAAGGTTGCCTAAGGGCACTTACATGTGAATGGCTTGGTGTGATCATTATTGTATGGCAAAATCACCTGGCAGGAGTATCCAACCATGGTGCAACATTTTAGAATGACTATCACTTAGGTGAATATGGTTTCAGCAATGTGGGTTGCATGTGTGCTCTATGTGTTGGAATTTGGCTTGAGGTGATTTTCAAGTTTGGGTTTCATCTTGGTATCCAAGTGTGATTATACAAATTTGAAATTGCACTGATGCTTTTTCATTACAACTGATGGCAGATATGTTTTATTGACTGTGAATGTGTCAATGCAGGGCTGACTCAAAGACTTCTGGATAGATCTGAGTAATATTTGCCTTTTTGTATATGTACAAACAGCATTGGAGGTGTCTAGTCCTTTTTTTTCATGTGTGATGTAAGTAGTGCCTACTGTGACAGGAGCAAAGAGTGCACCGCTCCAGTCCATTCCTTCTTCCCATGGCTTTGGGACTCAAGAATACTTTGGCTCAAGATCTTGTTTTGAAGAACTCTCAAGGAACAGAAAATTCTATATGACAGCTACATAGTCCACAGCCTGGCCAGTGGCCATACACAACTCACAATAGAAAGGCATTGATTTATGGAGAAAATGGCCTCCAACACCACAATCTCCTTAGAGCAACAAACTTTGGAGCAAGAATCTGTAAATGAGCAACCACTGCACAGTACATTGAACAACAGTAGTCAGGTCAAAAAACCAGCAACACATGTCATGTTGGGACCCCACAAAGTGATTTACCACAATTTCCTTCAAGCAACAAACTTTGGAGCAAGACTCTGCAAATGAGCAACCTCTTTGCAATAGGTCCAACACATATAGAACATGCTATGTTGGGACCCCACAAACTGATTTATCAGAGAGCAAACCTAAGCTCTCCCTTGAGGGTACAAAGTATATGCAGAACCAGCCGATAGGAGGCCTATATAGGTATTCAGTAGCTATGCCTTCAACATCACCTCTAAAGCTACTGAATCCAGCTGACAAGTTGTTTGAGGACCTAGTGAATTTGGGTGTGAATGCAAAGTTTAAGGCTACAGGGATTGTGCATAGCCTTTTGAGTTCAAGTACAAGTAAGGCTGGCCCTTGATGTCCTAACAAACTCCTAGCAATCACCATAATGAGTCAGGTGAATCTGAGCATGAGGGTTCTACCTGCTCTCAATGCCTTACCCTTCATAATCATCAAATCCATGTAGTGAATCCTCTGCTAAGGAAAAAGTATGCTACCCTTATCATCTGTAGCAAAGGGCAGTCCATAAAAATATCTAAGGTCTTGATGGGATTGACCTCGAATATTCATATATTGTTTGGCAGCAAACTATCAACTGGTTTGTCCTTGACCATAAGGTCAAGCATGTCTTGTTTGACTATCTGAATAGCCATCTCCACATCCTCACAATTTCTCAATCATGGATCTCTATTCCTTTGGATGAACATTTCAAAACACCCTAAAATAAAAATCAGTAGATGCATGGGACGACAATGGCACTATTATACATGCAGTTTAACAGATGGGGTTTTGGCAAAAGCACTGGCCTTGACATGTTACATCAGACACCAATTTCTATGAGGTTGCATAGAAAACTTATCTATGAGCATGTAGGGACATTTCCACAACAATACTTTGAAGGTAGCACAACAATGAGTGCAATGATCCTTGTACAATCCCACCCTTGTATAATAAAGCATCGAAGCCTAACGCATGAGAGGCCTCCATAGAGTATAATGGTTAGGATTCCTGCACCCAGTCACCACTGGTGACTGCTTGGATGCACAACATCAACTAAAGCCATTGGACAATGTATCCTTGAGATTGCAAGGAACTTCCACAATAACACTTTGAAAGTAACCACTGTGCCATTCCAAAGAAACAAAATGAACCTGGAAAGAATGAGTACAGCCATAAATTTGTAAGTAATTCATCACAAAAGTATTATACAATCCCCTTCATTTTGAATGACAGTTAGTAAAGGCCAATACTTCCCCTCTGACTGCATCAATTCCTGATGGTGTGTGTAGATAACTACATAAGAATCTAACCATATAACAAACATTCTCAAAATCTCAGAAAAAAATTATAAAACAAACTGTGATCTGATTTTCTGCTAAATTTCCAGACTCAAGGAAGACTTGGTCATGATGTTGGCTAGCAAGAGATATAGCTAATAAATAAAGTCAATAATATCCTCATTCCAGCAGCAACAGACAGCCAATAGCATACCCCACAACTCACTCACCTGCATCTGCTGCATAACATTAAAAAGTCCTTACACATCAGTATGTTTACAAAACATGTTTTAGCCGTGAGTAGAAATGAAACCCATTCAATTTTGCAATGCAACAGGTAATCCTGAAGCTTGACTGGATGGTGATTACAATGCATCAATCGACACTTGCCTGTTGCAATAAGGCTACCTCAAATGACAAGAAATGGCTGAACTCTTGACATTTGGAATCTATGAGTGTGTCCCATAAGAAATATGGATGAGACCAGAAAGGCCAAGAAGTTCCAAGGCAACCTTAGCAAACCCTGACTGACAACACCTAACAAGTCTAGAAGACTGTGTCCACAGGTCATTCACACTTTAACCTATTAGTAGCACTTTTCCCCCTCTAGCTTCCTTCTGTGATTCTTCAATGGCTGCGTTGAAATCTGTAAGCTCATATTTCTTCCCTGCATAAGGAACCAACACTCCAGCATCCATGAATGCCATTATATCAGTCATTACTCTCTCCCTATTTCTCTTGTTCTCCACAAATTTGGTCAATCTGAAAAACTTGACATCGATGTCTCGGATGAGATCTGCAGAGCTCAAAACCACATCTGGTCCCCCAAGTGTTCCATACACAAAGAGCCTCCCTCCATTTCTCAGGCTGTTTCCAACACTCTGCATGCCACACACCCCTGATTCTCAGGCAAAAGGACTGCCTGACCAAAGACCCTGTAGCTTCCCACCAGAAAATTGGAACCAATTGATCCCTTAGAATGACCCTGGAGATGTGTTCATAGAAGTTCTTGTACACCTCAAATTATTACTAGGAAGATAAAGTGTGGTAAAACCCAGCAAAGGTTTTGTACAGAAAACCAAGTAGAAAAGAAACCAAGGTGAAAGGGGAAAGAGATGTTGACCTTGGTAAGGATACCACCCACAGCATCAATAGCAGCAAAAGCTCCTTTACCTCCTGTGAGCTCCTTCACTCTGCTGACCATATCTGGGAAACAACACACATCATCTCATAACTATCACAACCATGCAGACCAAAACAACAGCATCAATTTAATCGATAATTTCTGAACTACTCAATGTGAAGAAAAACCTGTACTACCTTCAGTACTTGAGTTGATCACCACATCTGCACCAATAGCCTTCAGTTCTGGGATCACATTGTCCCGCCGCACAACGTTGATTGTCTTGATCTTTAAGTGCTTGCAAATCTGTATCACTTGCCTGTAGGCCAAAGCAAAAAAACTCAAATTTACAAGTATGGCCTGCTCATGAGAAGCACAAGTAGCTGTCATGAGCATAGAATACTTTCCCAGAATTGAAATCCTGCATTTGAAGTGGTACATTAATTCTGATACAGTTGCTATAAAGATACAAGATTGATGAAACCTGAATAGAATTGAGCTATGGCCCAATAATAAGGTAATAGAGATTTCATATCTGACAAAATAACAGCAGCAAATCAGCAAGCATGAGAAACAGGAACCCAACCCTACAGAACAGAGGAAAAAAGCAACACAAAAACCCAATAACTAAGGGACAGTTTGAATAATAACAATGGTCATATTCAAGAGTTTCAACAGCAACGTGTATGGTATTCTTTCAAGAGAGTGAAGATATTGAAGGGCCACCGGCTGCCAATTTGAATACAGGCTAAGGACATGGGCATACAATATTGTCCATTGTTCAGGATTGAGTTATCAAGACTAAGAAAGGGCAGCCGGCATGGGTTTAGAGTGCTGTCCTAAGGTTTAAGGATACTGCAGCAATGAAGTGTGCAAAAAAATTCTCCTGATAACCTTGATGAGAGAGATGGTCATGAAGAGATCACATGAATAGGCAAGAGTTCGTAGGATTCTCTACCGGCCTATCACAGAGGCTGCAGCAGTCTGAAGCAAGTACTCGCCCTCTTTAACACCTATCTCTGAAAGCAGACCATACGCTGTCCATGGGTTAATCAAATACTGAGCTGCTGCATCATCAGAAACGCTGTCAGGGATATGGACCACATCTTCTTCAGCGACTTCAACATAATCTTGCCAGGCTCCCTCCCCTTTGCCGAGATAGTATTTCCAGTACAATATAGGCACTACACGTTGATTCACCTTAAATTTTGTCACCCCCTCACCAACCTGATCAGCCAGCCACAGGATTCAACGAAACTCTAAGTCATAACAGACATTGTTACTTCTTGTTCTTCTTTATATTTGCATGCAATTCCACCCAACTCTAAAGTGAAAAAACCCTCAAAAGTTTGACGATCACCAGTATACATTACAAGAGAAAGTGGCTTTCATCACACATCAGTGTCAAATTGCAATTTTTGTGTACTATATGCCACAATGAACGCCGCATATCGTACATTGTAATGTATAAAACCACACAGTTTTACCTCACACAAGGGTCATGAGCCGCGACTTTTTGGGTGATAAAAGCCACTGTCTCTTGTTGCGATAACCTGATATGTAGAAAACCTTCCAAAACTACACCGGTTGCATCAAATCCCAAAACCTAAACACAAAACAGTTGAGAAGAGAAAAAAGGTCCCGAATTAAACTACCTCAGTGATGTGGCCAAACCCTTCAGAGCCGATCACAGGGTGGTAATGATGCTCATCCGCGAGATTGCGAAGCCAGTTCTCGCGTATGATGAGACTATCTATGGGGTTCACAGCTCGCACTGTCAGACGAATAACCACATTCCCGGGCGACGCTAGAGGCTTCGGCCTCACTACAATTTCCAATCCATTGCCGTCAAAGGTTTGCACAACCGCCCTATTAGACATGCGTAAGTACTTGCACCAGCTGAACTCCTAAATATTTAATAGCTGTAGTTGCTGCTGCTGCTGCTGGTGACTGAGCCTATCCCTAAAAAGTGGTCACGGTGCTTGCAGAAGCTGGACCACGCAACTCTAATGCTAGCCTGAACTGGGCGTGATCGAGAACTTCCTCAACTCGTGAGTGAGTACTGGGATTCCAGACGCTACACTAGACAACTCTCGTTTGATGCTAGCCGAAAGTCCGCGACACTGGAAGCCTTTCCCTTGCACAATATACTTCCTCGTTTACGAAGTGGGCTCTATTCCACTTCGGATACAGTTCAATATAACTTTCCCAATTCATGGCAGATATCGAGGGTTCGGGTTTAGGGTTTTTGACATGGATGTGGTCTCCAATATGGTTCAGGTTTAGGGTTTAAATTTCATACATGGATCTTTGATTAACCTTTCATATTCATTGCATACTTTGTTCCAAAACTTATAGAAAGAAATAATGAATCAAAACTACATATGTAATTCGTCATGTGTTTTGCTATAGTCTTCACAAAATGCACAACCAAAAAAATGAATTCAAGTGTGCTATGAACATCTATTGAAATCAATTTCTATTCAAAAGTTGGAGCTGAATTTACCTTTGCAATGACAAAAAATTTCCTTAGAAATGATTGTTGGTATTGTACCATGGACATACAACATATTCTGCATTTCCCAACCATGTTTAAAAACCATCGAGGTTGTTCAAAATCACACCCATTTCATCGCTGGAATATTGTAGCAACTTTCATTATGAAAATAACTTGCAGTTGAATTCTCACCACCAACAATTCATGTGCCTTTGCCTTAGTTACAACCACAAACTCACCATAAAAAAATATTGAACAAAAAGACCATGCACATGAAATAAAAGAACACCCAAAATTGAATGAATAAAATTATCTACATAAAATTAGAATGATTGATTGTCTTTTTCAAAAAGGTCTTGCTCCTCAATGAGCTTATTGTTTTCCTTGTCATACTAACCATAAGCTTGCAAGTCACATCACACCTAGCATGAGCATCATCTGGCCAAATTTTGATCATGAAAGAGTGAAACAATCCAAATTTTCAATTCTCAATAGTGATCATTGAAGATTTGTGATCACACCAATCACATTGAAAATTTGTTCTGTCTCAATTTGTGAACCTATGATGCCAAGCACCTAACAAGCCAAAAATGAAATATGTGGAAATTACACAACATGTGTTGCCCACCAAACCAAAGGGTTTTCATGTTCCATTGATCACATCAATAATTTCCAAAACAATTACAACTCATTCTTCAAGCTAGTTGACATGATAACATCACATGGTGACAAAACTTGCCTAAAGAAAATATTTTCATCTTCAATTACTACAATCTTTTTATTGTTCCTTGGTAGGTTTTAATGTTGTACACTTGTAACAAAAGAGGACACATAATCTTAATATCATATTTTGCAACAATTTTAGCGATAATGGAATTACCCAAAAATTCCCAAATACACCTATTGTTTTTGTAACAAAGGTCAAGCATGATCACCAACATGTTGTGGGCTTTAAAATGGCTATAAGCCATTGAAAAGCAAGAATGGTGTGAGTATTCCCATAACTTGTGCCATCACCTTTCGCTTGAATTCTTGCAATTTTAAATCAAAATTACCACAAACCAATGATTGATTCAAAGCCTCAATGTTGGCCACACCAACTTTCATAGCAATGCACAAGGTGAATGTAAAAGCAAATGTGTCTTATAACAATTAATACCTTGGTGTTTGGTTTAAAACACATCATTTGACAATAGCAAATAATGTATTGGTAATGGCTTGAACCATTGCCCAAGTTTGGCTAATTGGCACTTTAAAGACAAATGTAAAACTTGTTGTCATCAATGACAAATGGAAATTGGATTTTGGTATTCAAGAGTTTTTTTAAACAAAATAATTTGTGATGCAAAATGCATCTTCATATGAGTTTTGAATATCCTTGTTAGCAAACCTATAATCACACAAGAAATTTTTCATTTTTGCCTTCTTTTCCTAGATTTTTTAGTCCATGTAATGGTCTTTTGAAATGATGTTTGAACACCTTTCAAGTTCACTTTTGAAAAACTATGATAGACTTTGGCATTATCAATGGCATACCACTTTGCATTTACATTGCATGACCAAAACACAACCCCACAAATGGGGTAACACATTTAAAGCAAAGAACAACAAAACACATTAGTCAATGTATTGGTTAATGTGCTCAAATTAAAGCTTTCATCCTTAACATATGCAATTACTTTGTTAAGCAAACCAAAGGAATCAAGCAACATTTTTACCTAATTTGCCATGGATGTTCTACTTGTATATTACATTTCAAAAAATCTAATAGTCACATGAGCAAGTTCCAAAAACTTCTTGATGAAGCTAACAAAAATGACAAATATGTCATACCTAGCACATGACATCCAAAGATCAAAAAAAGTAGTGCATGCAATACAAAAAACAAAAGATGAGAAAACACATTTTTCCCTAGTTTTTGTAAGTGGATTTAAAAACATTTCATTCACCAACTATTGCCATGATGGAAGTTGTACACTTTCACAATGATGGAAAATTAAACATCACATCCATGGATTCTTAATAGATGACAAAAGGTGGTATCCTTTTGCAATGTACAACATTAGGTCTTCCACTAAAGCTTGTTGTGTTGGGTTAGATTTTCTATAAGGTCATTCATTAGTTGCCAAAGAAGTTTGTAATATGAAAAGGAAAGAGAACTCTCCACTTTTTTGCAATTTGTTTTTTTATTAACACCTTCTATCATGGCATGCATCAAATACAATCCCCACGTCATATACTCTTCTAAATATTAATGACATGTTTTTTCAGTAAACTCATGCCACAATTTTTGTTATAATTTAGAAGTCCCTTGTGTTTCCTTCCATCAATCAACACTATGGTAGGATGGCACAAAATACATTGCATCATTTGTTAATTACAACAATTAATTACATCACCATCATTGACAACCAAAAATGCTCAAAAATAATGATAATGATGATGAAGATACCATGCATCCACATTCCCAATTAATTTGGAATTATGAAAGGAGAATCATCCAAACCAGCTCCATGTTAAAATTTTATGTTTCTTCTAATCTAATTTGGGGTTGTGGTAAAATGACATGAAAAACCCCTCTTACTCATTTGATAAACTATCTTTTAAAATTGGTATTGCACTTATTGATGCCATTAGGCTTGCCAATATCTATGTTTACTTCTACATACATCAAACAAAAGAAAATCCATGAAATATAACAAAACGACAATAAAAAGATAATTATTTTTTGAAGCAACACAAAGAGAATTTTAACGCAACAATAATATTTTTGAAAAAAAAGGATTTAAAGTAGCAACTATGAAGAGTTAGAGGTTCATAATTCATGGGGGATTTTTAAAAAACCAGCAAAGTGACAAAGAAATTTGATAAAAAAAATTCAAATATGCTACAAATGGTAGAGATTTCATTCGAATATGATATTGATGCATTTTTTAAGCTTATAGTTTTTGAAAAAAATTGAAAAAAAAAAGAAAAAAAAGTAAAAAAGGACAAAATTAACTAACCAAATATTATTTGTTTAGAGTGATTTACAACTTGTTGAGTTGATGCAAAAAACACAAGAATTTGAACATAGATGACTTGGTTTTTTGTTGAAGAAATATCACAATTAGAAGATTGTCACAATTAATAGTGGGCCACAAAAGGAAAGGAACATTATTGGAAGGTGGAAAAGGGGAAGAACATAATTGAAAATAATAGCATTCACACACATGTGTTATTATTTTGGTGGAATTTAATAGTAGTGTGCACACATGTTTTGGAAAAATTGGGTTAAAAAAAAGGGTGGCAAATCTTAACAATAGCGCACGCACACACACACATGTTGTGGTGAAATTAGGCAAGGAAAGTTAGAAGGAAGAAGGGAACACTAATGTTGTGGTAAAACTAACAAAATTGAACAGCAATGTTGCACGCATGTGCACACACACACAATTATTCGAAAGAATGGCCCTTGCTATCGTTGAGTGCCCAAAGACGTTGCAACTTGCATTATTGTTTTTGAAAAAACACACATAGTCAATCATTCAAGAGAACACACAATTGACCAACGGGCTTTACATTTTGTTTTTATTGTTGTTGCATTTTGCCTTTATATATTGTTATTACGTTTCACTTATATTACGTTTTGACCTTGCAACTTGCCTTACTATTGCTACCGAGAAGGCATTGCTATGGTTCAACATGCACACACACATAAGGGGAAAGGGGAAGGAATGTGCTACTCAAGGCACTACTATTGAAAACACATTCACACACACATAAGGGGAGGGGGGAGGAATGTTGTTATTATTGAGAGGACACTACTCCTCACTATTGTTGTTGTGTAACAAAAACCTTGCAATTTATAATTGGCCTTACGATTCTTTAATTATTCATTGTTATTGTTGAAGAAGGCACTACCATTGTTCATTTGGCACATTCATATACACAAGGAGAAGGGGGGAAGTACACATATGTTGAAACTTGAAAACATTACTATTGATAATCATGTTCACACACACATAAAAGGAGGGGGAGGGAGTGCTACTACTATTGAAAGGGCATTACTATTATTGAGAAGCACATTCATACAAATAAGGGGAGGGGCGGATGCTATTGCTACTACTGAGGCACATTCACAAACACAAAATTGAACATGAAAAGAGAGAGTGGGGAGCCTTTTTATTGTTGAAACAAGGAAAAGGGGAGGAACTAAACTGAACATGAACATGTTTTCTTTCATACATAAAATTTAGCGTGAGACAATAACAACGAACACCACCATGGAAAAAACAAATGTTGGAAAAGGAAACCTTGTGCCCATGGATAATGGTGTCAATGCATAATAATATATATATTTTTAAAACTCTAAACTTAACTTGAAATATCAACCAAAATTGTCACAAGAAAAAAAAAACCCCTCATAGATCGAAGTCTTCATGTGTTTAGAATAATAACAATCTTAGGTTTGAGTTTACATCCATGTATTCAAATGAAGGTCACTTTAAACCTTAATTTGATTTTTTTTCTTTTCAAGAACTATTGCAAAACATTGTCAATAGGCATTCTACCAATTCAAAATAATTATTCTTTACCATAGCAAAATCCCACTACTTTTTAAAAGCATTCGTGAATGGTTAAAATAAGTCACATGTAATGGTTGAAGCATATGTGAAATATGGAAAGGTAAGGTAACCATATCTAACCCAAATGTGGTTACTTGTTTAATTGTTTTTATTATATACCATGTGACCCATGGTTGTCTATAATCAAAATATGACAATATGTCAAAATATTTTCTCAAAAAATCCCACACAGTACAAATATATTAAAAGAAAACAACATTGGCTGAAGAAGTATGTTGTCATCCAAGTTTTCTTTTGCATGGCCATGGATGTTTTCGGTCTACATAACTTCATGTAGTCGTTTCATATCTTGGAACTTTTGAAAATGTGAAAAGTTATCCTTGTTACATTAACAACACAATTGACAACTAACCATTTTCAAGACTTGGGGATGGTGTTATAAACATCATGAAAACCCCACTTAGCCAAAACCTAAAAACTAGATTGTCACCTCACTCGCAGTTTGGTTTCATTTGAATTCTAGATGTGTTTTGGTGAGTACTTGTGTTGTTTGCACAACTTTTCCAAGTTGAGGTAAAAGGTATGGCACGTTTGGTTGGTTAGGCCATTTGCTTTATAAACTTTTAGCCCTTTTGCAAGACATATGTTAATTTATAGATAACATATTTTGAACCAATAATATTAAATGGTGTGGGTTTTGTCGGTGTAACTTTAGCTTCTTTTTACATGTTCAAAGTCTAGGTGACTATTGCTCCATCTTCTATTTTTGTTAACACACCTTGTGGACCCATTTTCCTTGATTTGGTTATTCCATTTAGGTGATTTGAAATGAGGTTAATGTGACCTATTAGGTTTCTTCAAATATGTGTGCTTCCTCTTCACTACATTCATTGCATTTGTTAATTGCTAATCTACCCATTTGCCAATCTACCAAATATCTATTAATCTTGGCTAAATTCTATGTTCTATTATGACAAGATCATATTGTTGGCACTTGTAGGACTACTAATTGTTGGACCGATGATAATATAGATACTTTGAAATGTGTGCTATTGCACTAGTTTGGTGTGTCATTCAGATCTCCCCTATTTTACACCATTCTTATTTCAACTACTTCATGTTTGACTTCAAATGTAATAAAATTACTCATACTACTTTTTTATTTCCTTCTATTAGTATGAAATACTTATATTTCCTTCTTGATCTCAAACGTAGTAAGAACTATGTCTTATACTTCCTTTTTAATAACTCTACTAGATCACCCTTGCAATAGAGTTTCCTTCTATTCCTTTTTTTCAAAATTTTCTAATAAAGATGACATGTTTGAGAAAAATAGAAGCCTTAATATTTCACAAGCTCCAAATTTGTTTTTATTCTAGGATTGTTAAACTATGTGAGAATTTATCTTTACTTCATTGCTACCAAGTGAATTTCAGTGGGAAAAATGCATTGATATGGATTGTGTTGGGAAATTCCTTAATGAATTTTCTTAAATCTTGCACCCATGGTATCCAAAGATGTGTCTAAGTATTTCAATTGAGTGATTTGTTGTTCTAGCGTCTAGCCCAAAACTAAATAATTTTTTTTAGTAATGTGCACAATGGGTGAAATTTCCAATCACTTGTATGTTTTTTCTGCACAGAGTGACTAACTTCCAATCACATGTTTACGATGTCATGTGCCCAAGGCCTCAAATTTGCAATCACTTCAATGCTGTTTGATGCACCTTCAACCCCATTACCCAAAAAACCACACACACAAAATTAACATAAATGGGTGCACTCTAAAATGCCCCAGTTTAAAGGATAGTTGTCTTGGCCCTATTCCCAACAATTTATCTCCCAAATCCATTGCTAAACCCTAAAAAATTTTAACCCAATTTTTTGGGTAGAATCCTTGTTCATGGGTGGCCTTTTGAGCTGTCTCGGACATACAACAAATCTGACACTAGTGTTTTAATTCACTAAACTTTTTTGGTCACAATGGTTTTCTAGTTTTATTGTAGAGAGTTGAATTTTAACTTACATGGCTTTTGTCACACAAACTTACTGAAGTTACAATTCATTTAGGATAGCACTATCAAGCCAACTATCAAGTAATGAAACAGACAGATGAGATCAAATCTGGTCAGCCACAGACAGCCAACATCATGATGCAATAACTGAAAGAATTTCAAATAAAGGTCCTGGACAATATTCAAGTCATGTTTGCACAATGACTTTAGTGAAACTTTAATCAACAAAACCAAAGGCTAATCATTAATGTGATCGTGGAGGTCAAAAGAAAGCTTTTACATTAGCCTGAAAATTTGATAGTAATTGTGCAAATTATAAAATCAAGGGATCACACATAAGTGACCCAAAAAGCCAGGTGGGCTTAGGTCAAGGCTTGTGCCATTTGGCAGAACATTTAGCAAAAAAATCTTGCCTACATACACACAACAAAGGTTGATGCCTGCCTCAGGCAGTTAAGACAAAGAGGAGCATGCAATGTAGATGATGTTTAATAGCATTGCTGCCTGATCAATCAAAAGCTCAGGTCCTTGAATTGCACTGATCTATCTGCCTATGTGATCTAGTGATGATACCCAGGGCTCATGATCAATTTTAGGGGTTCAAATACTTGGAAGCTCTGAGTCACAAAAGTGGGTGCAGAACAACAAATCAATCAGCTAGAATATTCAACTATTCCAAATTGAGAGCTGGAAGTGTTACTAGGGAAGGACAGCTATAAGTAGACATACAAACTGGCAGATTAAAGCACCAGCTAAAAACATAGCAAAAATTTAGACAACAGCTAAAATAAAGCTTTGTAGCACTGCTAATAACAGCCACTAAAAAAGTGTTCATAAACACTAAAACCCTCAAAGGCCTCAAGGTTGTGTACATTACCTGTGTTTAGTGCTGGAAACCTGATTGTTTTTTTTCCTATGTCCATGAAAGTGGTACTTTAGTGCCCCCAGCATTGGAGAGTCCTGCCACAAGGCCTGCCATTGAAGCACTGGTATATGTTGCAGCTTCATTTTGTGCAGGGTTGTCACGGGCGTCAGTGTAAGTGTCATTCAGGAAAGGCCCCCCCACAACCCCTCCAACAGCCACATTGGGGTTGGGTGTGGTTGCATGGTACCAAACATAGCCACTGTCACAGGAGTAGACTGTTCCATCATTTGGTATCGACGCCCCTCGGTGGTGCAACATCTTTGGATAATTTGATCCATAGCCCACCAGAAAAATCTGATTCAATGGGTTTACACCCAACACATAATCCGCCTGCACCCACCCATTTTACTAAATACGGTTAGGCACGGATGTGTCTCACCTTGCAGTTAGCCCCTCAAGATATGTTAGTACAGTGGCACATTTATTGTTGTCTTTTGGTTGTATGGTGTGCATATGATGAGCTTGTGAGGATCACAATAAACATCAATTTCCACAACCAGAGGCACAAGACATCTGAGAGCTACAGGCAGAAAAACACAATCTGGAATGAATCATCTTTCAAGTGCGAAAAAAGCATCGGAAGTGCACACACCTGGATAGCAGCAAATGAGCGGATCTCTTGAGGGCTGAAAGTGTCCCCAGAACAGCTGATGGATGAGACCTTTGCTGTTGCCAAATAGTCACTATAGAATAGTGCTAGCAGCCCTGAGTTTACTCCAACTTGCAATCCATCCCAGTCTTGGACCCAAATCAAGCCACCTGTGAAACAATCTTCATTGTCAAATGCGTGATCCACTTTCTCTCAAGTGCATTTCATTGCTCACTCAAACCAAAATTCACCCATCGAATATTTGCAGAAGCAAAACTTACCTTGAATAAAAAACTACCAAGAAATGGATGGTGGAACACTCTGATACATCAAGAGGAATCAAACCAATTTGCATCTATCTTGTATGTATGAACTTCAGAGAGCTATGGTTGGACCACTTGAATGTCAAGTGCACAAATTATTCAGTCAAGCATGACCCTCAAACTTAAAATATTCCAATAGAAAAACAGTGAGTGTCCAATATGAATTGTGAAACTGACCCTTAATGCGTTCATTGAAGGCAGATGGTGACTGGGGAAGGAAATTGCACATGAGACCATCTGCAGTTGATTTATAGTTTTGCAGTCCACTCGTGACACCATTGTCTGTACTCTGTGGAGGCGACAGTAGTTGCAATCTGGCCAACAGCACCTGTTGCACACACCCAGTTTGTTAGAATCCATGTATACTATTACAGAATATCTAGATTAAGTGCACTCCACTGGTGCTCAGTATGTGACCCTGCAAATTAAAATTAGATGAATTAAAATCAAAACATGCTGGTTTGGCTTAGCAAAATGGTTTTGGCCCAGCATTTTTGCACAGTTTTCTGAGGGTAGTAAAAAGCACAACAAGCCTAACACCTGCCATAGAAGAGTGTAATAAATATGATCTGGTGTTGCTCCCTGTTTCCAATTGGCCAATCATAATGATTGGTCCAGGTGGTTTGCTATTAGTAGCCTCCCACCTATTTGCAGTCCCAAACTCCAGTTTTAGTTTAATGGGTAGGGTTGGAAAAAAAAAAAAAAACTAGACTTGGATGTGAGAAATATTTTTTGCAGGTTCACATACTGAGCACTGCTGGAGATGCTCTAACACTACCATGCTGTTTCATTCACACTATACATATACAGGGGAAGCAGAACCCAAATGGTATGCAGGGAGTCGAACTGGCTTCCAGTATCTCCCAAAAGAATAACAATTCCAGACAGGAGTAAGGTGGTTTTCAGTCTTGGTTCTTTGTAGCAAAAACCCAAATGGTTTGGACAATGTTAGCTTGTGGCTGATTGCTTGCATAAAAACACAATATGCAAAAACATGAGGAGAATCAGAAAGCCTTTTGGGTACTGTACTAACACTTCCTGCTACATGGATTTCTGAAGGCAATGTGCTCATCCAGCAAAACAGACATTTGCAAGGAAAAATTGATCCAAAAATTTCATTGTCAGATTCCTCAGATGTTGGGTCACACTAAGCTCTTGGATACATTCAACATCCAGGTGCTCAGATGACACTGCCCATGTGACCATCCTCAAAAATCATGGAAAGAATGCTGTCTTCATGTGACAGCAAGAAGATATGCAATCTTTTGACAAGTGCCATGACAGTAACAAAAGCTTCTGATCACACCAATGAAGATGCTAGCCAATCTTCAGCAAGAGAGATCATGTCAACCTAGAGAGGTTTTATGGTAAAGATGATGGTAGTCTTCAGCAAGAGAGCTCATGGGATCATTCTTTCACTGAGGAAACCCTAGAGAGGTCGATGGTAAAGATGATGGCTAGCCAGTCTTCAGCAAGAGAGAGATCAGCACACCTGGGGATCAAATTGTTTCATTGAGGAATGCTAGAGAAGAAGTAAGTGATGGTAGGTATCACCACCGCAAGAAAAATGCCTAATTCAGAATGGCACCTATATTAAATGCAAAATAATTCAGAACACACCTGTACACCTGCAAGCTTGTCGTCCCAGCTGAACCAGGAAGGGTATTGTTGCCATTTGGCAAAAGCAGCACCATTTTCACTTGTCACATAATTCAAATAAGAAGAGTTTCCAGTTGCATAATACAACCATGAAGCACCCCACAGAAGCTCGTCTTCATATCCCGTGGAGTTGTAGAATGGTTGCACAAAGGGGTTTGTGATACTGTAAGAAGCTCTGTATGTATCAGCAAACTGAAAAAGCTGCTTGGCATGTGTGAGTAGAGTGCTGGAATATGCGGGATCTGTTGTTCGGAACACCATAGCTGCTGCTGCCATTGCTGCTGCACTCTCTGCTGCCACTTCTGTTCCTGGATTTGTTGCATTGAGCTGATAAGATGGCCTTGGAATGTCATTGTTTTCTGGTCGCTCCCAACACTTGTGATCTGCTGCTGCGTCTCCCACCTTTGCAAATGGCAGCAGATTCAAAGAAGTTCAGAGGATTTGCTCATAGTTAGAGACAAGAAGAAGAGCCCTGGAGAAAAGCAAGCTCTGATCCATTTCAGAAGAATGAAAAACAAGATTGATCAACAAGAGGGAAAGAAGAGCAGAACCTGGAAGTAGAAGACATCGGGAGAGACATGAGCTTTAATCAGGTAATCCGTGACCCAGCGGATCGCATCCGTGGCGACAGAAAGCTGCTGCGTTTGGCTCATGATGGAGCCGTATTCCAGCACACTCCAGGAAAGCACTGTGGCAGTAAAGGCCATGGGCAACCCGAACTTGATATGGTCGCCCGCATCGAACAAGCCACCGGTCAGGTTCACGCCATTGTCGCTGCCATCGCTCAGACATGAGTCTCCTCTCCATGGGAACGGATTGCTGCTCGGTAGCTTTCCTGCTATGGATGCAGGATCCAGGGTTTCAACCTCTCAAGGACAGAAAGACTCACACCTCATCACACTCAACAAACAAACAAGCAAAAAACGATGATGGTAGCAGCAACACCAGCAGAAGCATCCCGAGAATGCAAGATCTGTGGCAACTTTGCGCTTGTTGTTAAGTCTTGGAAGCAGAAGCAAAAGAAACACAAACAGGAAGCAGCTCCGAAGCTACAAACGCACATTTCTGGACGTCGAAGAACTGAAGCGCAAGCTGCAGAGCCGTCGTGTAGTTGGCGACGCTCAGAGTCGACACAGTAGTCACTTCATGGTGCTTCTTGCGGGCGCGTTCAACGAACACTAGTGCTAGCGCAATGCCAGCAGCAATCAACAGCACCAGCAGACATCCGATCCTGCAGTTACGTGCACGACGCGCATTCCTCACCTCCTCCAACTCCTCGTACTCCGTCTCTCCTCCTCCTCTACCTCCTCTCTGCGCCCTCAGCGCCTTCTCATCGTATCCGCCCACTGCCATCCCAAAGCTGCCTACTCCTCCTCCTCCTCCTCCTCCT
>Ga0116231_10007051_pt1 | contig 20918 bp, 16 predicted proteins | sample S1TSphgellanicum_2_FD_89695 | JGI IMG/M metagenome (GOLD analysis project Ga0116231, IMG submission 89695) | Host-associated microbial communities from peat moss isolated from Minnesota, USA - S1T2_Fd - Sphagnum magellanicum MG | ecosystem: Host-associated > Plants > Peat moss > Unclassified...
CAAAGGCTGTGGACGGTCGATGTTTCAGGTCGTAATGAACACGAGGTGCCCTATCCTGGGGGGGCTACAGACCCAGCTTGGTCACCGCTGCTGAAGTAAATGGGGCGCCTGACGTCTTCGGCAGGTTATGTCTTGTGGTTTAGATAGGTATTGTTTCAACCCCCCAAGGAGATTGTAGATGGCCTTCACTCCCCGTTCCCTTTGGACCGTCGCGCTCGTCGGCGTCGACGCCGCCGCCCTCAGCGCCTGCGCCCACCAAGCGCCGCCGCCGCCCGCAGCGCCGCCCCCCATGGCCTCAACGCCCACGCCGCCGCCGCCGCCGCCCTATGAGCCGCCAGCGAGCCAGCCGACAGGCCCGATTCCCGGTTCGGTGAAGGACTTCGTCGTCTCCGCAGGCGACCGCATCTATTTCGGCACCAACGAATCCACCATCAGCCCCGAGGGCGGATCTATCCTCGACGCCCAGGCCCAATGGCTGCAGCGCTACCCCGAAGTCATGGTCCGCATCGAAGGCAATTGCGACGAGCGCGGCACGCGTGAATACAATCTGGCCCTAGGCGCCCGTCGCGCCCAGGCGGTGAAGGATTACCTCGCCGCCCACGGCGTCGCCGCATCGCGGATCACCACGATTTCCTACGGCAAGGAAAAGCCGATCGATCCGGGCACGGGCGAAGAGGCTTGGGCTCATAACCGCAACGCCCACACCACCATCACCGCCGGCGCGGTGGGCGGCGGCTCCAACGAGGGCGCCGAGTAAGCGCTTGGTTGTTTAAGAGGGCTTTCGCCCTGTTTTTCGGCTTCCGTTCAGCCCCGGTCGGTCACATGATCGGCCGGGGCGCATTCTTTTAAGCCATATGGACGCCTTGACCTGACGCCATGATCAAACGTTCGCTTCTCATCGCTTGCGCCTTCGCGACAATCGCGGGCGCCGCTGTCGTCACCTTGCCGGCGCGTCCGGCCTTCGCGCAGTCCGACGAAGATCGTCGCCTGGATCGCCTGGAAAAGCAGGTGCGTGAGCTGCGCGCCATCCTGTTCCAGGGCCGCGACACGGGTCAGCCCGTGGTGGTCAAGCCTGAGGGGCCCGATCCCGAAGTTACGGCTCTGCAGCAGCAAGTGAGCGATCTGGACGATACGATTCGCAAGCTCAATGGCCAGATCGAAGTCTTGACCCACGACTCCGACGAGGCGCGCGGCGCCGCGAACGCCGTCCGGGATCAGAACGGCGAGCTTCGTGGGGAACTGAAGGATCTCGGCGACCGGGTGGCTAAGCTCGAGAGCGTGCTGGCCCCCGCGCCGCCGCCCGCGCCGCCTCAGGCCGCCCAACCGGGTCAGGCGTCTGCGCCAGCCGATACAGGCGTACTCACTCTGCCGCCTAGCGCCGGAGGCTCCGCCGCCGACGCAGCCCCGCCGCCGGCGCCGACCGCCAGCGACCTCTATAAACATGCGCGCGCGCTTCTAACCGCGAACGACTATTCGGCCGCGATCGCGGCCTTGAAGGTCTTTATCGCCCAGTATCCGTCCAGCAAGGAGATCCCGGCCGCCTACTTCTGGCTGGGTGAGGCCGACATTGCGCGTCAAGGGTTCGCCGACGCCGTTCCCGCCTACGCCAATGCGTTGAAAGGCTGGCCCAAGCAGCCCTGGGCGCCCGACGCCACCGTGAAGCTGGCGCGAGCGCTTGCGGAAACCAACCAGACCGACAAGGCCTGCGCCGCCCTGGCGGAGTTCGAGCGCCGTTATCGCCGCGAGGCCTCATCCATCGTCAAGGTCCGCGCCGCCGAGGTCCGCACCCGCGCCGCCTGTTCGGGGTGACCCCCATATTTCCGTTTCTCCCGGAACGCGTCCGGGCAAGGCGGAAAGAGGCGGAGGGAGATCTGAACCCGCTTAATCGCCCCGCCTGGCTCCCCGGCGCCTGGTCGATCCTGAACGACCGTCTGATCCCTGGCGCTCACCACCCGATCTGCGTCGCCTTTTCCGGTGGAAGCGATTCGCTTGCGCTGCTGCATCTCGCCGAAGCCTGGGCGCAGCGCAGCGCCCGGCCCCTTGTGGCGCTGACGGTCGACCACGGCCTGAACCCCCAGAGCGCGGACTGGACCGCCGCCGCCGCCGCCGCCGCCGCCCGGCTCGGCGTGGCGTGGCGTGGGCTGGTTTGGTCGGGCGAGAAACCGACGCAGGGCTTGCCGGCCGCCGCTCGGGCGGCGCGTCACGCCCTTTTGGCGATAGCTGCCCGCGATCTGGGCGCCAGCGTTATCCTGATGGGCCACACCGCCGACGACGTCGTCGAGTCCGCTCTGATCCGCGCGGACACGCCAGGCCATGGACGGTTGAAGCCCTGGGGACCGTCGCCGGCTTGGCCCGAGGGGCGCGGCGTCTTCCTTCTCCGTCCATTACTCGCCGTCCGCCGCGCCGATCTGCGCGTCTGGCTGGCGGATCAGGGATTAGGCTGGCTGGAGGACCCCGCCAACGCCGATCCGCGCTTCGCCCGCAGCCGCGCGCGCGCGAGTCTGGCCAATGGCCAACCGGGGGCTCCGGATGGGGCCATCCCTGACGCAGCCGCCGACACAGCTGTTCGGCGCTTGGCGCGGGAGGTCGAGGCGACGGCGGATGGACGGCTGATCCTGTCCCGACGGGTGCTGGCCCTGGCTCCCTCAGGGGCGGCCCGGCGCGTCGTATCGGCGGCGCTGGTCTGTGCCGGCGGCGGAGATCGTCCGCCCCGTGGGCAAAGCTTGAACCGACTGCTCGACGCGATCGCCTCGGGCGCGGACGTGGCGGCGACCCTGTCCGGCGCCCGTGTCACGGCCGTGGGCGGAGACGATACGATAGGCTTTGGACGCGACGCTGGCGAACGCGCGCGGGGCGGCCTTGCGACCTTGCAACTCGCCGCCGGCGCGCGGGGCGTTTTCGATGGACGGTTTGAGGTTCAGGCCCAGGGCGCGCCGGCGCAGATCGTCCCGCTGGCGGGCCGAATCGGCCAATTGGACCGGGCTGATCGCCTGCGGCTTGGCGCCATACCTGCGCTTAGCCGAGGCGCCCTGCCTGCCCTGATCGATGAAACGGGCTTTGTCCGCCTGCCTGCACCGTTCGGCGCGGGCGCCCTTTTTGTACAATCTCTCGTGAGCCAGCGATTTGCCGCGGCGTGCGGGCGGTGCGGTCATGAAGCAGAGCTTGCGACGTCGCTCGGCATGGCGCTTTAATACGCGCGACCCTATGTTGAAGGGAAGCGTGTACAACAGTCCGCCGCGCCGATCCCGTGTCCGTGATCGGTGAGGCGCCCCGGAGGCAATTGGGCGAACATGAACCTGCGCAATCTCGCGATCTACGGCGTGATCATCGTCGTTATCATCGCTCTCTACAGCGTGCTCAATCCTAGCAGCCACGCGGCCGGCGCCCCAGGCGAGATCACCTATTCGCAGCTGTTGCAGAAGGTGGACTCCGACCAGATCAAGGACGTCACGATTACGGGCGAGCAAGTTCAGGCCCATGATGGCGCCGGACGGCGCTTTGTCGCCACCACGCCCGCCTTCCAAGACGATCTGCTGAAGCGTCTTGAGACCCACAACGTCAACATCCAGGTTCACTCCGCCCAGACGTCGGGCTGGCTCACGCTTCTGCTGAACCTTCTGCCCATCGTCCTGGTCGCCGGCGTCTGGCTGTTCTTCATCCGCCAGATGCAAGGCGGTGCGCGGGGCGCCATGGGCTTTGGCAAGTCCAAGGCCAAGCTTCTCACGGAGAACAAGAACCGCGTCACGTTCGAAGACGTCGCGGGCGTAGACGAGGCTAAGGAAGAGCTGAACGAGATCGTCGACTTCCTGAAGGAGCCCGGCAAGTTCCAGCGTCTGGGCGGCAAGATCCCTAAGGGCGCGCTGCTGGTCGGGCCGCCGGGTACGGGTAAGACGCTTCTGGCCCGCGCTATCGCCGGCGAGGCGGGCGTGCCCTTCTTCTCGATTTCCGGTTCAGACTTCGTCGAAATGTTCGTCGGCGTTGGCGCCAGCCGCGTGCGCGACATGTTCGAGCAGGCTAAGAAGAACGCGCCCTGCATTATCTTCATCGACGAAATCGACGCCGTGGGCCGCCACCGCGGCGCCGGCCTTGGCGGCGGTAACGATGAGCGGGAGCAGACCCTGAACCAGCTCCTGGTGGAGATGGACGGGTTCGAGGCCAATGAAGGCATCATCCTGATCGCCGCCACCAACCGGCCCGACGTGCTGGACCCCGCCTTGCTGCGGCCCGGCCGGTTCGACCGCCAGGTGGTCGTGCCCAATCCCGATATCAACGGGCGGGAGCGCATCCTGCGCGTCCACATGCGCAACGTACCCCTGGCGGCCGACGTCGAGGTGAAAACCATTGCGCGCGGTACGCCGGGTTTCTCGGGCGCCGATCTTATGAACCTCGTGAACGAGGCGGCGCTGATGGCGGCGCGCAAGAACCGCCGCATGGTGACTCAGCGCGACTTCGAAGACGCCAAGGACAAGGTCATGATGGGCGCAGAGCGCAAATCCATGGTCATGACCGAGGAAGAAAAGCGCATGACGGCCTATCACGAGGGCGGACACGCCATTGTGGCGCTGAACGTTCCCTCCACCGATCCGGTCCATAAGGCGACCATCATCCCCCGCGGCCGAGCGCTCGGCATGGTCATGCAACTTCCGGAACGCGACAAGCTCAGCATGAGCTACGAGCAGATGACCTCTCGGTTGGCCATCCTGTTCGGCGGCCGCGTCGCCGAGGAGATCATCTTCGGCCGGGACAAGGTGACTTCGGGCGCCTCGTCCGACATCAGCCAAGCCACCAAGCTGGCGCGCGCCATGGTGACCAAGTGGGGTTATTCCGAAGAGCTGGGCGTGGTCGAATACGGCGACAACCAGGAAGAAGTGTTCCTCGGCATGTCCATGGGCAACCGCCAAAACATTTCCGAAGACACCAGCCGCAAGATCGACGCCGAAGTGAAGCGCCTGACTCAGGCCGGTTTCGACGAAGCGCGCCGCATCCTGACCGAGCGGCTGGAGGATCTGCACACCCTGGCCAAGGCGATGCTGGAGTACGAGACCCTGACCGGGGTGGAGATTACCGACGTGCTGAAAGGCATTCCGCCCAAGCGCGAAGACACCGTAGACCTTCCCATCGCTGGCCCCGCGGTCGCCGTACCGCTGACCCATATCGGTGGAGCGGAGCCTGAGCCGGCGTAAACAACTCTTGCGTGCTTACTCACATTGTCGGGCGCAGCCTACCCCCGGTTCTCCGCCGGTAGCCGCCCTGCATCGGCGTCCAGGGTCGCGCGGACGGTCAGGAGACCGCCTGGCGGCTCAGGGTCGGTGACGCGAATGGTGGCCAAGCCGTTGGTCCAGGTCATCAGAACGTGGGGCAGCACGAGGCCGTCTCCCAGCCGTATGGTGTTGCGCACGACCTTGGCGGGCCTGCCGTAGGTGTGGTCCAGCCGGGCCATGACGCCGTCGAAGCTGTCGATGGAGGTGGAGAAGGCCAGCCGAGCGAGAACGCCGTCGACGAAGACGGCCCGGCGATTGCGCTGGCTATAAGCGCCGCCGACCTTAGGCGCAGGCGTGCAGACGACAACCTGAGGATCGTGCGTCGCAGGCGCGCATGGCGCCTGCGCGTGGTCGGGCGAGGACGCTCGCCACTGCGCCAGTGTCATCCCTAGATCGGCATCTTTGAAGCCGTAGCGAACAAACCGCATCGGTTGGTGAAGCCGGGGCGGCCCCCCCGCTTTCGGCGATGGGGCGGGGAGGGCGGCGACCGCGGGCGGCGGGGCGGCAGGCTGGGGTATAGTCATAGCGGTGACCGGCAACACGCATCGGCGCAGGCAAGATTACCTCCATCTCGCAAGACTGTGACCGGCCTGAGGCGATTTTTTGGGCCCAAAGTGTCAGGCGAGTAGCGGCGCCAGCGCCGCGCGGGCGGCTTCGCCCAGCACCGGGTCCTTCAGGGCCATCGCCACATTGGCGCGCAGCCAGCCGATTTTATCGCCGCAATCGTAGGTCACGCCGTCGTATTCCAGGGCATAGAAGGCCTGGGTCTGCATCAGCTTGGCCATCCCGTCGGTCAACTGAATTTCGCCGCCGGCGCCGCGCCCAACATTTTCTAAAATCTTGAAGATCTCGGGCTGAAGGACATAGCGGCCGGAGATGAACAGGTTGGACGGCGCCGTGCCGGGGGCGGGCTTCTCGACCATGCCGGTCATGCGGCCCATTCGCCCGTGACGGTCGGTCAGGGCGACGATGCCGTACTTATGCTCGTCGCCGGGCGGGCAGGGCTCGACCAGGACAATGTTGCCGCCATCGGTGACCTCATAAGCCTGGATCGCCTGAGCGGTGGCGCCTGGCGTCGCGTCCATGATCATGTCGGGCAGCAGCACGGCGAACGGTTCGTCGCCGACGATATCGCGCGCGCACCACACGGCGTGGCCGAGGCCCAGGGGCTGCATCTGACGCACGTAGGAGATTTCGCCGGCCTTGGGTAGATCGCTCAAAAGCTGGTCCAACAGGCCCGTCTTGCCCTTGGCCGTGAGCGTCGCCTCCAGCTCTACATGGTGGTCGAAATAGTCCTCCATCGCGGTCTTGCCCCGGCCGGTGACCAGGACGAAGTGCTCGATCCCTGCGGCGCGCGCTTCGGCCAGCACGTGATGGATCAGGGGCCTATCGACGACCGTCAGCATCTCTTTGGCGACCGTCTTGGCGGCCGGCAACATGCGGGTGCCAAGACCCGCGACAGGGAGGACAGCCTTGCGAACGCGTTTCATCCAGATCCTTCAGTCTGTGCGAGGTCGAACGGCGAGGTTGATACCAAATGGCCGTTAATCAGAGGTGTGTTACTCAACCGTGACGGATTTGGCGAGGTTGCGCGGCTGATCGACATCGGCGCCCTTATAAACGCCCACATGATAGGCCAGGAGTTGGATCGCGGGCGCGAACACCAGCGGGGCGATCAAGGGGTCGCAGGTCGGCGCCAGCAGTATCCGCGCCGAAAGGGGGGCATGGGCCGCGCCTGCCGCGTCGGTGATCAGCACGATCGGGCCGCCGCGCGCCGCAACTTCAGCCATATTGGACGCGGTCTTGTCGAAGAGCGGGCCTGAGGGCGCCAGCACGATCACCGGCGTCAGTTCGTCCACCAGCGCGATGGGGCCGTGCTTCAATTCGCCGGCCGCATAACCTTCCGCATGAATGTAGCTGATTTCCTTCAGCTTTAGCGCCCCCTCCATAGCCAGCGGGAAGGCTGAGCCGCGGCCTAAATATAAGACGTCTCGCGCCTTGGAGAGGTCCTGGGCCAGGGCCTTGGCCGCCTCCTCAACCTGCAAAGCTTGGGTGATCAAGCGGGGCGCCTCCAGCAGCACCTGAACCAGCCGCGCCTCCTCGCCCGCATCGATGCGACCGCGCTGCCGGGCCGCCGCGATGGCGAGCGCGGTCAGCGCGCAGACCTGAGCTGTGAAGGCTTTTGTCGAGGCGACGCCGATCTCGGCGCCCGCGTTGGTCGGCCACATGTGGTCGGCCTCTCGCGCCATCGAGGATTGATGGGCGTTGACGAGCGCTGCGGTGACCAAGCCTTGCGCCTTGCACCATTTCAGCGCCGCCAGCGTGTCGGCGGTTTCGCCCGACTGGGAGACCGCAAGCGCCAGCGTGCCTCTCGCCACGGCGGGATCGCGATAGCGGAACTCCGACGCCGTCTCCACGTCGACCGGCAGGCCGGCTAAGCGCTCGAACAGGTATTTGGCGGTCAGGCCGGCGTAAAAAGCGGTGCCGCAGGCGACGATCTGCATCCGCTCGATACTGGCGAAATCGAAGCCGCCGGGCGCTGCGGCGGTCGCGGCGACGGGGTCGAGATAGGCCGACAGGGTGTGCTGGCAGGCGTCGGGCTGTTCATGGATCTCCTTTTCCATAAAGTGCCGATAATTGCCCTTCTCCACCAGGGCGGCGGAGGCGGGTACGGTCTTGATGGGCCGAAGGACCTCTGCGCCGGTCTCGTCGAAAATCCGAGCCTGGTTGCGGTCGATGGCGACGTAATCGCCGTCTTCCAGATACGACACCCGCTGTGTGAACGGCCCGACCGCGATGGCGTCCGAGCCCAGGTACATTTCGCCCTCGCCATATCCGACGACCAGCGGCGGACCCCGTCGGGCGCCCAGGATCAGGTCGGGCTCGCCCTCGATCAGGACCGCCAGGGCGTAGGCGCCGGTGATACGATCCAGCACCTGCTTGAACGCGACCAGGGGATCGGGTTGGCTCTGGAGCGTGTCGTCCAGCAGTTGCGCCACGACCTCCGTATCGGTGTCGCTGGCGAAGGTGCGCCCGGCGTCGAGCAACTCGCGCTTCAGCTCGGCGAAATTCTCTATGATGCCGTTGTGAACCACGGCGACCCGGCCGGCGATATGGGGGTGGGCGTTGGCTTCCGTCGGCGGTCCATGGGTGGCCCAGCGGGTATGACCGATGCCGATCGTGCCTGGAACCGCGGTCGAGGTAAGGGCCGATTCCAGGTTGCGCAGTTTGCCCGCAGCCCGGCAGCGGGCGAACACGCCGCCGTTGAGCGCGGCGACGCCGGCGGAATCATAGCCGCGATACTCCAGCCGCTTCAGGCTATCGATCAGCCGACCGGCGACCGGGGACGTCCCCACAATTCCGATAATGCCGCACATCTGCGATGATAAATCCTGTTTGAAGAGGCGTTGACTGTGGCCGGTAGTAGATTGGCGCCCTGATGGCAATGTGAGGCGCGTCATGCGGCCCTGGGCCAGCGTAACTCTGCGTTTCAGCGCGTTTCAGACGCAGGCGTCCGGTTACCTCTTATCAGGCTGGGTCTGCTATAGGGCGTGCTAGCGTTTTTTGGGGACCCGCCAATCGATGAGCAAGCGCGGCTATTTCGGCACTGACGGCATTCGCGGCCAAGCCAATCGTCACCCCATGACGGCGGAAGTGGCGCTGCGCGTCGGCATGGCGGCGGGCAAGCTGTTTCGGCGCGATCCCGATCGGCGCCATCTCGTGGTGATAGGCAAGGATACGCGCCTGTCGGGCTATATGATCGAGCCGGCGCTGGTGGCCGGCTTCGCCAGCGTGGGCATGGATGTGCGGCTATTCGGTCCCCTGCCGACGCCGGCCGTGGCGATGATGACGCGCTCCATGCGCGCCGACCTCGGCGTGATGATCTCGGCCTCTCACAACCATTTCGCGGACAATGGGATCAAGCTATTCGGCCCCGACGGCTACAAGCTGTCCGATAGCCGCGAGCTTGAGATCGAGGCCCTGATGAACGAGGGCTTGCAGGAAGGTCTGGCGGAGCCGCAACAGCTGGGTCGGGTGCAGCGTATCGACGACGCCCAAGCCCGCTATGTGGAGATCGTCAAGGCGACCTTCCCCCGCTCGCTTACCCTGAACGGTCTGCGTGTGGTGGTCGATTGCGCCAACGGCGCCGCTTACAAGGTGGCCCCGACCGCGCTCTATGAGCTGGGGGCGGAGGTGATCCCGGTCGGCGTGTCGCCCAACGGCTGCAACATCAACGACGAATGCGGCTCGACCAGCCCGGCCGCCATGGCCAAGGCGGTCAAGGCCTACCGCGCCGATCTGGGCATCGCGTTGGATGGCGATGCGGATCGGTTAACTATCTGCGACGAGCGCGGCCAGGTCGTGGACGGCGACCAGATCATGGCCATCATCGCCGACGCCTTCGCAAGATCGGGCAAGCTGGCCGGAGGCGGCGTCGTCGCCACGGTCATGTCGAACCTCGGCTTGGAGCGGTTCTTAGGCGACCGCGGCTTAAAGCTGGAGCGCACCAAGGTCGGCGATCGCTATGTGATGGAGCGAATGCGCGAAGGCGGCTTCAATCTCGGCGGCGAGTCTTCGGGCCACCTGATTCTGTCGGACTTCTCCACCACCGGCGACGGCTTGATCGCGGCCCTTCAGGTACTCGCGGTGCTGGTGCAGCAGGACAAGCCAATGAGCGCGCTCGCCCGCCAGTTCGAGCCCGTGCCGCAGAGATTAGAAAACGTCCGCTTCGCTGGCGGCGAACCGCTCAGCAGCGCCAGCGTCCAGGACGCGATTGCAGAGGGCGAGCGGCGCTTGAACGGCTCTGGCCGTGTTCTCGTGCGCGCGTCCGGCACCGAACCTCTGATCCGCATCATGGCCGAGGGCGACGATGAAACCCTTGTCGCCCAAGTGGTGCGCGAGATTGCGGGCGCGGTGAAGCTGGCGGCGGCGTGAGGGGGCAGACGGATGACGCCCGAATGGGCGGGAGGGCCGCACGGGAGCGCGGAAGACGCTGCGGTGACGTTGGAATAGGTTTTCGCGGTCGCTATTCCGCCCGGCCCGACGGCCGTGCGGCCCCCTCCCGACCTTCGGCCGTACTCCCCCATCGCTTCGCGATAGGGGAGATGAATGTACGGCGTCTCAACTCGCCTCCCCCACCGCCCACACCGCAAACGCATAGTCGAGCGCGATCTCCTTCAGGAAGTCGAAACGCCCGGCAGCCCCGCCATGGCCGGCCTCCATATTGATCTTCAGCATTACGGGGCGGCCGCTGGTGGTGTGGTCGCGGAGTTTGGCGACCCACTTGGCCGGCTCCCAATAGGTGACGCGGCTGTCCGAGAGGCCGCCGGTGGCGAGGATCGCGGGGTAGGGGGCGGATCGCACATTGTCGTAGGGGCTGTAGCCGGCGATGCGATCGTAGGCCGTCTCATCCGTTAGCGGATTGCCCCATTCGGGCCATTCGGGCGGGGTGAGCGGCAGGCTGGCGTCGCTCATGGTGTTCAAGACATCGACGAAGGGCACCGCTGCGACGATGCCGGCCCAGAGCTCAGGCGCCAGATTGGCGACCGCCCCCATCAGCATCCCCCCGGCCGAGCCGCCGTAGGCGACGATCCGGCCGCGGCGCCCGTACCCCTCAGCGCACAGGTGTTCGGCGCAGGCGATGAAGTCGGTGAAGGTGTTGGGCTTGTTTTCGCCCCGGCCATCCAGGAACCAGCCATAACCCTTTTCCGTCCCGCCCCGCACATGGGCGACGGCCCAGATCCATCCCCGGTCGACCAAGCTGAACGGGCGGATGGAAAAGCTCGGCTCCATGGCGATGCCATAGGCGCCGTAGCCGTAAAGCAGCAGCGGGGCCGTGCCGTCCAGCGGCGTGTCGGCCCGCATCAGCGCCGTGATGGGAACCTGGGCGCCGTCCGCCGCCGTTGCATACAGCCGCCGCGCCACATAGGCGGCGGCGTCATGGCCGGATGGGATGGTCTGGACTTTACGCAGCGTCTGCGTCCGTGCGCCCATGTCATAATCGAACCAGGAGCGCGGCGTCGTCGGCGACTGATAGACGAAGCGAAGGGTATCGGTGTCGAACTCGTAGCCGCCGTCCAGGCTCAGGGCGTGCGCCTCTTCCTCGAAGGCGACGGTGTGCTGGGCGAGGGTATCGCGCGCCGTGACGACGATGCGGTTATTCGCGTCCACCCGCTCCAGCCGCACGAACCAGTCCTTGCAGGCCGTCATGGCGACGATGAAGCAGCCGGGCGTGTGGGCGATCCAATCCCGCCAGGTGGCGCGCGACGGCCAGGCGCCGGTCGCGCCAGCCCACATCAGCTTGTAGTCGATCGCGCCATCGGCGTTGGTCAGGATGACGAAGCGATCGGCGCCGTCGGCGTCCGGCCAATGCTCCACCGAATAGCGCACGCTCTCCTTGCGCGGCTCGACCACCTGGGGCTCGGCCATAGGATTGGCCGGCGGGATTAGTCGGCATTCGCTGGTTTCGTGATCGCCGGACCCGATAACGATGAAGGCGCGGCTGGCCGTGACCTCCAGCGACAGGAACATGCCCTCGTCCGCCTCCGCATAGACCAGCACGTCCTGCCCGCCGCGCGCGGGGCGGCGGAAAACCTTGGCGGGTCGGCCGTTCTCGTCCCGCCAAATCCAGAACAGCCAGGCGCTATCGGGCGAAAACACAAAGGCGCCGGTTGAGCTTTCGATCGGCGACGGCAGCAATTCGCCGGTCGCCAGATCCTTGACCTCGATGCGGAAATATTCCGAGCCCTGCTCATCGACAGCATAGGCGAACAGGGCGTGGTCGTCGCTGTGACTCGCCTCGCCGATGTCGAAGAAGGCCTTGCCCTGGCTAAGCTGCTCCGCGTCGATCAGCACCGCCTCGGGACCCTCCAGGCCACGCGGTTTGCGGGCGTAGATCGGATGCTGAGCGCCGGTCTCATAGCGGGCGTAGTAGTCGAACGCGCCGTCGGGCGTGGGGACGGAGCTATCGTCCTCCTTGATCCGCCCGCGCATCTCCTTGACCATCTGAGCTTGGAGCTCTTGCGTGTCGGCGAGCGTGGCCGCGGTATAGGCGTTCTCGGCCTCCAGATGCGCCCGCACGTCTGCGCGCAGTACGCTGGGGTCGCGCATCACCTTCTGCCAGTCGTCGTCCTTCATCCAGGCGTAGTCGTCCACCCGAACCCGGCCGAGCTGCTCCAGGGTCTTTGGCGCCTTCGCCGCGACGGGCGGGGATGCAGTATCGTCCATGATCGACTCCTTCGCGCGATGGGCAGGCATGGCGGTGTTGCACGCGGCTTGCAAGTCGGGGCGTAATGGCGTGGCCGATTAGGAGTGTCTGGCCATGACCTGGGACGAGGTGGTCGCCATCGCCAAGGCCTTTCCGGGCGTTGAGGAGGGCCTATCGTACGGGACGCCAGGCCTGAAGGTGCGCGGCAAGTTCCTCACCCGCTTGCGGCTGGAAGACGACAGCCTGGTGTTCATGGAGGTCGGCTTCGACGAGCGTGAGCTCTTGCTGGAGGCCGACCCGCAAACCTTCCACCTGACGCCCCACTACGCGCCCTATCCCACCGTCCTCGCTCGGCTGTCGCACCTCGATGAGGCGACCCTGCGCCGCTTTTTGGAACGCCGCTGGAGAAAGGTCGCGCCTAAGGGGTTGGTGAAGGATTTCGACGGTCGGACTGAATAGCGTCGGGCGATATCGAAGGCGAGACGCGGTGACATCGAACGATGGTATAATAATCGAAGGCGATCAGCTTTGCAGGCGTGATACCCGGCGGTCGCCAGACACCCGTCGCTGGGGTTCGCCACCTCACGGCGACGCCCGGCTGAAACTTTTGCGTCAAGTCGCCCGCAAGGACGATCGCTTGGGGGCCGTTTTTCAAAGCGCAAATGCGCAAGGCGCCATCTCGCGCTTCTGTCTCGTCTCCCGTCTGCACGATTGGCGGCCAGTTTCCGGGATCTGTACTGACCAGCTTACCCAGACCGGATGCGATGAGTTCTGTCTTTTTCTGTTCCCACTGCATGAGGAGCGGTCGTGAAAAGGTTCCTACCGAGCGCTGCAAGTCTGACACCCAGGTGGCGCGCGACAGCAAGAACCAGGGCGCATTATCGTCGGGCATCCAGAGCACGCCAGAGCCTGTCGCCGGTCCGATCAATCGATTGAGTTCGGCACGACCCTGGCCGAGGTCAGTCATCCGGCGTGTGGGCGTTCTCTGATCCCACGCAAGCGCGGTGAGCGGCACGAGTAAGGCAGCCGCCAATAGCAATCCAAGTCTACCGACGCACGGTTTGACGAGCGTCGGCCATAGTAGCGGCGCTATAACAATGGCGAGCAGCGGAAAAACCTGGATATGCAAAGCGCCAATAGCGGATAGCGGAACGGCGATGTGAACTGAGGACAATAGTCGGATCAGCGCTAAGGCCGTATACGCGTTTAGGCCCATCGCAGCTAAGAGGCATAAGACGACGCCGGTCGAGACGACGGTCACGGTATTCGCTGCAGTCAGATCTGTTTTCCTCCAACGGGCGGAGGCGGCGAAGCCGAGGGCCGTCATGAGAACGGGGAGAACGCCAAGCGTCCCGTTGAGACCAATCCAGCTCAGTCCCATCAGCACCATTGATACATGCGCGTCGCGGCGCTGAATCGTCCAGAGCTCAACCCCCAAGACAGGAATGAGAATGACCGCGAGCACTTGGACGAGCCAGAGCGCCCGCCAGAGCTGAAGCTTAAGGATAAGCACACTGCCTAAAACGTCGCCCAACACGACGGAGGTCGCCAGACTCGCCGCCGCCACAGTCAGAGCAGCGATGGCGATCGTGCGACAGCGCCCCTTCAAGATCATCACGGCAAGTGCGAGGGTGGTCGAGGATAGCGCTGCCCCGCACCAGCCTGCTGCCGGCCAGTTCGTAACGAAAAGAACGCCAATATAACGGTGGATTGCGCGGCGCCAATCGGGGTCTAAGGCTGCAAACAGCATCTTGGCCGCATCCAGATGCAGCGCCCCGGCGACCATAAGGGCGATGAGGCCCAAGGGCGCCAAACCCCACCAACGGCGATCTTCTTTGGCCAGGAGCAGGAACGCTATCCCAAACCCTGGTGCGGCCATGATGGGATGAAATGCGGCGGCCAGCAGCAACAAGGCGCCGCACAGCAGACGGCGACCGCTGAGTAAGGCCGCGAAGCCGGCCATGACGCCAGCCTCTGCAAAACCTCGTGGCGTGGCGAGCGCCTGGCCGAACCAGAAAATATCAAATGGGCCGTAAAAGGCGGGCAGGATCGCCGTGCAGATCAGGGCCGCCGCAACCATGCGCCGCGGCATGAGCTGGTGCGCGAACCAAGCCGCCGCCGCCAGCCAGATCAGTAGAATGGCCAGGGTGACGCCAATCGATGTCGCCGATGGACCAAAGTTGGAGACCAAAGGCCGGATCAGGTGCGAGAAAATCGTATGGGGTGTCTGATCGTCATAAAGGAATGCAGGCTCTCGCCCCAGGCCGTGGGGATCAAGGTCAGCGAGGGCGCGACCCACATAGATGCGATTATCTTGGACAATTCCCTGGTAAAGCCGACTCAATAACCAAATCGATAGGACGATGGAGGCCTCAAGTAGAGCGGTGAACCACTGTGGCCAGCCAATAATGAATGTCTGGCCGCCGCGCATCGACGTATCGACCTGAGGCCGCGTTTCGCTTCCGACACGATCTGCGACGCCAGCTGAAGCGCGAGAAGCCAATACTGTCACGAGCGTCCTTATGGGTAACGGTCTGTTTCACCCTAGTCGCTACGGAGTAAAGAAAGCCTTGGTTGCGCCGGTTTTCGCATCGTGCTCAGCCAAGAGCCGCCGCCCACCATCAGCGCTCCCGCCCTCAGGCCGCGCGCTCGTCGGCTTCGGTCTCTTCCGTCGCCTGTAGGATGGCGGCGATCAGGCGGGCGGGGTCGATCGGTTTGGTGAGGAAGGCGGCGGCGCCGGCGTTCATCCACGCGGCTCGGTCGTCGTCGAAGGCGTTCGCGGTCAGGGCGACGATCGGCGTTTTCGCATTGGGGCCGGCGTTGCTGCGGATCGCGTGGGTCGCCTCCAAGCCGCTCATCACCGGCATCTGCATATCCATGACGATGACGTCGAAAGGTCTGAGCTCTGCCGCCGATACGGCTTCGGCCCCGTTTTCAACCAGGGTCAGCGTCCAGCCCATGGGGTCTAGAATGAGGCTGATCAGTCGGCGGTTTACGGGATGATCCTCGGCGATCAGGATCGACCGGGCGCTCGGCGACGGGGCGCTGTCGTGCTCGGTAGGCGCGGTTTCAGGCGCCGAAGACTGACTACTCGGCGTCAGGGGAAGCTCCAGCCGGAAGGTCGAGCCTTGGCCGAGTACGCTCTCGACCGTCAAGGCCCCGCCCAACAGCTCGGCCAGCCGGCGACTGATGGCGAGGCCTAAGCCCGTGCCGCCGAACTTGCGCGCCGCCGAGGCGTCGGCCTGTTCGAAGCTGCGGAACAGGCGCCGAACCACCTCCGGCGCCATCCCCGGGCCTGTGTCGCAGACCTCGAAACTCAAGCGCTCTGTATCGATCGCAGACCCCGCCACCGCCGCGACCCGGATGGACACACCGCCTTGCGCCGTGAACTTGACGGCGTTGGAGACGAGATTGAACAGGATCTGGGTCAGACGCAGGCCGTCGGTCTGGATGAAGGCCGGCAGGTCTGGATCGACATCCAGCGTCAGGCGCAAGCCGCGCTCCGCCGCTCGGGGGCTCCAAATCTTGATCAGCTTGGTGCAGTGATCCTGCAGATCGACGTCGCCGATCTCGAGCTGCATCTTGCCGGCTTCGATCTTGGACATGTCCAGCACGTCATTAATCAAGCCGAGCAAGACATCGCTGCCGCCCAGAAGAATCGATACGTACTCGGCTTGATTATCTGAAAGCTCGGTCGTCTTCAAAAGGTGTGCGGCGGATGTGACCGCGTTGAGCGGGGTTCTGATTTCGTGGCTGATGGTCGCCAAGAAATCGGATTTGCTTTTGCTGGCGGCCACCAGGGCGTCGTTCAGCGCATTGTTCTGACGCACGCCGACGACCAGGTGGCTGAGATAGAGCACACCTGAGATCATCATAACGATGAAAGGCGCAATATTATGACCGTCGTCCAATATGAAACTCGCGATCGGCAGTCCGAATAGAAGAACGCACTGGGCGGCGAGGCCGGCGATCAAGGCGCCCCGGACCGGATTTCGATGCAGGCAAATGTGCAGCAGACTTCCGCAGATCACCATGATCCCGAACATTTGCCCCGCCGACCCGCAGAACCAGAGATAGGTCGAAATTCCAGGATATATCAACGAGCTAACGCCCAACCATACGATAATTGAACTGCGAAAAAGTGGCCGAAGTACGAAGTTTTTACGTAATACAATCCGTGCAAAAATGAACTTATCTAAAGATTGCGAAACAACAACGGCGAATAGCCAGACAATAGGCCAAATCGATGGCGCCAATGACAGCGTTGCGACGGCGATAAATAGGGCGATGAACATGCGGGAATGCCAGTTGGCCATCCGCATCGAATACATCGCGCAAAAGCGTTCGGAAGCCGTCATGTGATGCAATCTTTAATACGAGAGCGACCAGCATGACGCGCTTTTCTGTAGATTTCCCTAAGGTGACGCATGGCGTTGACCAGATTGCGGATTGGGCGTTTAGGTCTGACGTGCGTTTGAGTCGAAAACCGGTTCCCACTTTTCCGAACGCGCTCTAAGACATTGGGTGGGTCCACCGCCCTGACGGCGATGGCCATGGTAAAGTGCAATGTCATCGAACGAGTTGGCCGAAAGCGTTGAGCACCTCCTTGAGACGCCCGACCTGGGCGTCGCGCTCGACAGCGACCGCTTCAAACAATTCCTCGATCGAATTCCGATCGCGGTGGCCGTGTCGGAACTCCACCCGGTCGAACGGGTCGTCTACGCCAACCTGGAATTTAAGCACCTCGCCAGCCACTTGAACACAAACGTGCTGGGCGCCGGCTGGGATAGCCTTCCCGGATATTCGGCGACGGGGTCTGTCGCTCTGGGGGAGGCGATACCCCAGGGGCGCGACCACCTGGGATCTTTCACCCTTCTGCAGGGCGATGCCGAACTGAAGGTCGAAGCCTGGTCCAATATCATCAAAGACGACGACGGACAGCCGGCCTTCAGGTTGGTCGCTCTGGTCGCGGGGGCCCCGAGCGAAGGTTCGGTTGTCGACGACCTGGAAGCGCGCGTCCGCGAAAAGGATACTCAGCTGCTCGAACTGCAGCACCGGGTGAAGAACAATCTTCAGATGATTACGGCGCTGATCCGGATCGAGGCCCGCGGTGTCTCCGATCGATCCACCGGCGAGGGGTTCGACCGCCTGGCGGGCCGGATCGAGGCGCTTGGCCTGCTCTACCGCGCCCTGGGCGACTCGGTCGGCGCCGGCGTCATCGATCTGGGCATCTACTTGAGCGAAATCGCCTCCGCGGTCATGCGCGCCCACGCCCTGGAGGGCATCCATCTGGATCTGCAGGTCGATACCTGGCTGGTGTCGCTCGATGTCGCCATGCCGGTGGGCCTTGTGGTCAACGAGCTCCTGACCAACGCCTTGAAGCACGCCTTCCAGGGCCGCCCCGGCGGCCTCATCTCCTTGCACTGCACGACCGATGCTGAGGGGGGCTGCCGCGTGGTGGTCGCCGACGATGGCGTAGGCCTGCCGGCAGGCTATACATGGCCTAAGGCGGGCAAACTCTCGGCCCTGATCGTCAGATCGCTGCTGCAAAACGCAGCTGCGCAGATGAATGTTACATCGGCGCCCGGACAAGGTATGCAGGTGGAGATCACTTTCAATAGCGAGGACGCCGCCTGACGGTCTCGATCGCACGGCGTCTGGCGCATCTTAGGCGTCGGCGTTACGGTTTAAGATGGCTGCAAGGCTGGAGTTTGGCGTGGGTCCATTGCACAGAAGGGCGCTCCTGACCGGGGCCGCGACGGCCGGCCTGTTCGGCCCAGCGATGGCCCAGCCGCCCCCGATCCGGCCCTTTATGTTGCGGCCTTCCAGGCTGCGGCCCGCCATGTTGCGTCCGGGCGACCGTGTCAGCGTGATCGATATCAGCACCGCCATCTACGATCCCGCTGCGATCACCCGCGCCAGAGGCATTATCGAGGCCCTAGGCCTGGTCCCGGAGTTCTCCGCCCACATCCTGGATCGATCGCGCGACTTCAGGGCGTCCGCCCGCGAGCGGCTCGCCGATCTTCACACCGCCTTCTCCGACCCCAACATCAGGGGCGTCTTCTGCGCGCGGGGCGGGTACGGCGTCAGCGAGATCGTGGCCGACGTCGACTACACCCTCATTCGTAGAAATCCGAAAGTATTTGTCGGGTTCAGCGACGTCACGCTGATGCATCTGGCCATCCAAAACCGAACCGGCCTGGTCACCTTTCACGGTCGAATGCCGGCCTTGACGAAATTCCCGCCCTATTCGCTGGAGGCCTTAAAGCGGGCCATCTGTTCGCCCGCTGCGCTGGGCGTCCTGTCCAACCCCGAAGAGGGCAATTCCCTGCGGCCGATCTATCCGCTGCGCACGATCGCGCCCGGTCTGGCGACCGGCCGATTGGTGGGGGGCAACCTGTCGATGATCGCCGCGGCGATGGGAACGCCCTGGGAGATCGATACAAGGGGCGCGATCTTCTTCTTCGAAGACGTGGACGAGCACCCGTACGCCATCGCCCGTATGCTGTTCGAGCTGCGCCAGGCCGGCAAGCTGAGCCAGGCGGCGGGCATCGTCGTCGGTTTTTGCGAGAACTGCGACAAGACGGCGGACGCCTCGCCCTATACGCTCAACGAAGTGTTCGAAGACGTGCTGGGCGACCTGAAGATTCCAGTCTTTTCCGGGCTTGCCTTAGGCCACACCGACGATCAGCTCACCGTTCCCCTCGAAGTCCAGGCCAAAATGGACGCGGGCGCCTGTACGCTCACGATTCTGGAGCCCGGGGTTGCGGCTTAGCCAAGCCGCTCAATCCAGCGCGCCGCGTAGGAAGGCGGCGACCTCTGGAGCCTGCGTATAGAAAACCCCCGAGCGCCAGTCCATGTGCTCCACCATCTTGGGTGGGGAGGGGAAGAGGGCCGCCGCTGAGCGGGGGGCGCCGGCGGTCGGGTCGTCCATCAGCAACAGCGTCACCGGCTGGCGGATCAATTTCAGGCGCTCTGGATTTCGGTAAAATATCAATTGCAAAATTGATCCAGGAAGCGACCTAACCCGCTCTCCCGATCCGGCCACCGTCCAGTCAGTCACGCCTATCCGCCGCGCGAGCCCATTCGCCTCCTTAATCCGCCGCCGCGGCCAGCGCCTTTTCCACCGCCGCGAGAAGGCGGGGATCGTCCGCCGCTATGTCGGGCGAGAAACGGGCGGCCACCTGGCCGTCGCGTCCGATCAGGAACTTCTCGAAATTCCACAGCACGTCGCTGTCAGCGCCTGAGGCGATGCCGTACTGGGCCAGCTTCTCGCGCATGGCGTCTGTCCCATCGGCCTTGGGCTGGGCTTGGATGAGCGCATCGTAGAGGGGATGGCGGTCGGCGCCGTTCACCGAGACCTTGGAGAAGATGGGGAAGTCTACGCCGTAGGTGAGCGTGCAGAACGCGGCGATCTCCGCGTCGGCGCCGGGTTCCTGGTTTGCGAAGTTGTTGGCCGGAAAGCCCAGAACCACCAATCCCTGGTCCCGCTTCTCGCGATAGAGCGCCTCCAGCCCTTCGTACTGCGGCGTCAACCCGCATTTGGACGCGACGTTGACCACCAGCAGCACCTTGCCCTTGTAGGGATGAAGGTCGGTCGCCTTCCCGTCGATAGTCGTGAGGGGGATGTCGAAGAGGCTGGCTGTCAAAACGGGTCTCCAAATGCTGGGTGCGTCGTGACGCATCACCAAACGCAATGACCGCACTGGTGGCAAGATCGCCCAATACCCCCGCCGCTGCGGCAAAGGGGTATAGCGAAGAGCGGGACGTAGGCGGAACGTGACCGCAGGACTTCGCCAAGGGAGGAAGCCTGATGGCTGCTCAGCGGATGAACATTCGTCCGCTGAACTTCCGAACAAGAGCCGTCGTGGCGAGGCGGGTATAGTAGACGAAAATCGCTATGATTAGCGTCAGAAACGCCGGAGCGTATAGAAAACCCGCGCCAGGCGGTCCGTCGCCGTGATCGCCAATCGTGAAGCCGAGCAACTCAATCGTTATATATTCGCAAATAATTGCTGATGGTGCAAATAGCAGGTGAATTGACCAACCAAAGCGGGAAATCCTGGCGAGCCTCCAAGAGTATATCGACATGAATATTGGTGCGATGAAACTTGCAAAGAACGCAATCAGCGTCAAAAATCCCATCATCATGATGATATAATCTCATGTTGGATTGGCATCTGCAACAGGCCGTGTGTAGTCACAGAAGTCACCCGCATGACAGCTAAAGAATCTCGCCTTGCCTGTAAGCAATCTTAGAGTTGCCCCGTAACCGGCTTCCGCGCTGCATGACGTCCAAACTAATCGCGTCTCGCTCAATCTCGCACATTAAAAGTCCAAGGCACTCGTGCTGCTCCATACCCGGCTGCTTGGTCGTTTCGACATGGAGTTGCAGCCGCCTTGGGTCTGGTCCGTAGTTTCTGACCACGGCGTCATCGCCATAAAATTCA
>Ga0116231_10007052_pt1 | contig 20914 bp, 18 predicted proteins | sample S1TSphgellanicum_2_FD_89695 | JGI IMG/M metagenome (GOLD analysis project Ga0116231, IMG submission 89695) | Host-associated microbial communities from peat moss isolated from Minnesota, USA - S1T2_Fd - Sphagnum magellanicum MG | ecosystem: Host-associated > Plants > Peat moss > Unclassified...
CACCTACACTGATGACTGGTTGGTCACCTTCAGCTTTCCTTTGAAAGTGTTTTAAATGATGCCACGTGGCACTCTGAAAATTTAGATTGCGTTTTGAGCCCTCAGGCCTACCTCCACTAAATAGATAGGTAGAAAATAGGCAATTACCTTCTTAGGTAAGCAGTGATTTGTACATAGGTGACGGCTGTTTTGCCGACCTATCTACTATGTAACCACTAACAACTTGATTGTGGGTTGGGTTGGGTTGTTGGGGGGTAATGAAAAAAAGCAACTGAGGTAACCACCATGGTTAGATAGCTAGGGATCTGGAACCCCAAAAAAAAAAAAAAAAACAGTTTTTTAACCACTTATCATCCATATTTCATTGGACAGAATTTTGTTTCTCCCAGAATTATTATTATTATTATTATTATTTTAAATCATAAAACTTAAACCTTAAACCCTAAATCGTACCTCTTTACGAGAAAGCTTGTGTAGATGATGAAAGGTTGGTAACTGACTTCCTAGATAAGGCTGTTCCTGAATAGGAAGACAAGGTTAATCAGTGTGTTACAAAGTGTCAGGGAAAACCGAAAAAAACAAATAGAAAATAAAAATTAAAAAGTGTTCTTTTATAATATGAAACAAAAGTTTCGAGAATCTTTTAACTAACTGACTCATACACGGGGGTGTTAGTTCATCAACCAAAAGATGTTTAGGGTTGGGCAACCGACGGGTTTTTTTCCCTCTCGTATATGGGTTATGTAATAACTCGTGTCTAAAAGATGTCTAGGGTTGGGCAAGCAACGATTATTTTTCTTTTCTTATATGTGTTATGTTATAATGTCAACCGTTGGTTAACATTGATTTAGAGTGAGTCAGGAAATTATTATGTTTTTCCCCTTTGTTCTTCTTTCTAATCCAGTTGTTAAACAAACAAGGGGCGTGTCACACTATGGCCTTGCCATTTACATTACAAAGAATCTGAAGGCAAAAGAAGAATTATGGAAACTCAAATATTTCACCATGCAAAAATATATTAATTTTCAAAAAATCCTCTTAAAAGAAACCAAAAATCCTTCAAGATATTATTATAACTCTATAACTAATCTCGAGTTTCAAGACAAGCCAAAACATCACCTTTCAGGAATGGTCATATAAAAATAGACCTATTATTTATTATTATTACCTAGTAGGGGCCAAAATCCCTTAAGCTACTATACTCTTTATAATGAATCTAAAAACACAATATATCCTTGCCTTGGTAGGCCAATTAAGGCCAACAAACCACTCTGGGTGCTGTTGTTGATTGAGTTAGGGAATTCTGTGCAGTCTGTCCACCCTTTTAGTTTCACAAAGGAAATTGGGGTGGTCTCTTCTTGACGGCTGGGTGGAACATTCTGGAGTATGACTAAGAAGCATTGTGTGTGTGCGTGTGTGTGTGTGTGTTTTTTTTTTGGTGCATTGCACATGTTTGACGTGAGTGTGCGAGGGAGAAATCATTATTCAAACCCGCTGCAAAACTATGCGAGTGCCAGCAAAGGAAGGCGTCACACTGACACCTGCAAAAAGTTCATAAGCGTGTTTAGTGTCCTCCAACAACAGGGCGCGTTAAGATAATCGCTCGGTTTCATTTTAGACTTCATGAAACATGAATATTAAGTTTGGGAATGCATTTTTTTTTGTTAGCCATGTTTAATTTTGCCATAATTATTTTAATCATTTTCATTTTAGCCATAATTATTTCGTTCATGTTTTGTTGACCAAAGAGAAGTGTGTGTGTGATGTTTTAGGGCTAGCTAATCGCTATGGAGCAATTTTCCAAACAAGAAAGATGAGGTTTAGCAGTTTACACTAGTGCAGAGTATCTCTAGCAGTGCTCAATATTTGACCCTGCAAAAATATTTCTCACATCCAAGTTTAGTTACTTATTTCCTTTTTTCTGACCCTGCAAAAATGTTTCTCACATCCAAAGTTTAGTTCTTTCCTTTTTTTCCAACCCTAGCCATAAAATTTCAACTGGGATTGCAAATAGGTGGGAAACTACTAACAGCAAACCACCTGGACCAATCATTATGATTGACTGATCAGAAACATGGAGCAGCAGTGAGATCATATTTATTACACTCTTCTCTAGCAGGCGTTAGGCTTTGCTATGCTAACTACTTGTCAGCCTCAGCACAGTGGCAAGGCTGCTGGCCTAAAGTTATTTTGCTGATCTAAACCGGCATCATCATCCAATTTTAATTTCCAGGGTTACAAAGCCAAATGGATATCCAAAATATGCAGTACAGGTAGGTGAATGAGGTCTCCAAAAAATAAAGATAATGGGTTCAGATATTTGTTAATTTGGGAATTTTTTAATTCAATCGAATTTGAAAGAAGAAAAAACCCAGAATATTTCCCTATTTTTGGCTATTTACTGGATTAGAATTTGGCAATTTGGGAAAAAAAATCCTTCAAAATCTAGCGAATTTGGGCCCTTTTTTTCATTATAAATCCTTTGTATGGGTTGAAATCATATTTTTCAGGTCAAAATTTGGCAAAATTTCACCCATAAAAAATTGATGGTTCTAAAGGTTGAAAAAGGAACATTTGAAAAATGATGAGATTTTCAAGAAACATACAAGCCAAGAAGGAAATAAATAAATAAACAAAAATTTAACAAATAAGTGTGTGAAAGTTGTGTGATGTAAATTACAAGAAGGTTTTATTTCAACTTTCTAATAGAACTTCACATGTGTAACCTATGTGAACTTTTCAATAAGGAATTTCAATGGAGGACAAAATGTTGTGTGATCCAAACACTAAGATGAATTTGCTAAATATATTGAGGTAGTGTTGAAAAGGTTCTCTCACCAAATCATTAAAGTGAGCCTTTTTCTTTAGATGAATAATTATCTTTGTTACACTCCAATGTTCAAAAAGGTTATGCATTTTACTTAGTAGATATGTGTAAGTATTATTTTTAAATTGAAGCCCTATTTTATTCCACATGTGACTATATAATTGCTTGAAACAATAAACTATTGAAAAGGATAATGATTTTATAATAGAAAGGTGAAAAAAATAATTTAATGTTCTTGTTATATCACACATGTCGAAGATGTTGTAATGAAAAGAATGGGGAACACGATCACACAATGAATATGTCAATAATCAAACCAAATTTTCAGGATTTGTAAATGAATGAATCACTCAAATAAAACAAAGTTGACAAATTGTTTAAGCACCTTATTGCATCTCCTATAGAATTTAATATATGGGTCATTGGAGATTAAATCATTCCAATTTCCTCTCATAGAGTTCAACTAGTTTTTTCATGGCAATCTCATCATGACAAATACCCCAACACACAAATAACCATTTCTCACTAGAACATACCAAAACATATCCCTCACAAATGTATAAGGAAATAATTGTGTAATTGAAACATCCCATGGTTTCATATTTGCCACATGTTAACACAACCCTCCCAACACAATTGATAACTTCCTCACATAAGTAAATAGTAAACAAGTTTTCCAAACTTGGCCCAAGAAGTTTGACAAAAATGATGCAACAATTTAAATAATTATTCAATAGAAACCTAGTCAAGCCTTTTTAGAATTAAACCTCCCTATGAAACTCCCATACGAATAGGTACTTCCTTCTCGGCAACAAACTCAATCCCATTAAAATCATTGGAACATCCCATGCATCACAATTGACTTGCCAACTAACTAACTGCTCTTAAAACCCCTAGGGTTTTTCATCACATCCCTAATCTCGACCCCTATAGTCTATTTTTGAACCTTTATTCCCTCCATCACAACTCATGGCATAGTGAAAAGTCGTCAACTTCACAAGGACATAAAGGTATGAACCAAGGGGCATTCTTCCCCCATCAATTGAAGATACAATCCTAACTTGCAACGATAGCCAAAAAAACTTTAAACCAATGATCAACAATCACATATAAACAACAACTAAATTCCATGTACTTAGTTTTGCCTCTTGCACTACATTAAAGACCTTTTCATATAGTCATTCCTTTGACCTCCATGATTCGTGTTCACCAAATCTAACTTTGAAACCACTAGCTCCCCCCAAAAATGAAGATAACCAAACAAACACCAAACATCAAGCACTATTATAACAAGAAATCACAAACACCAAATTACCACACATAATTTGCAACAAACAAATAACACAAATGCAAAGCAAACAATAGCAATCTGCAACACCTTTTCCCTTAACCAACAATTGTCAATAAATTTCAAGGGTGCAATGCCCTATTAACAAGGCCTTTATCAATCATAACATGAACTATGTGTGTTGAAAGGCTATGACCAATTGAGATCAATGGATAAAATTTGTTGCCATAACAACCCCTTCACATCCCATTAACATAAAAAAAGAGTAACAAATTAAATTTGGCACTAGTAAGTAATTTTGCAATTGAGGTATGGTTATACCAATTTCTAAATTAAAAATTAGATTTTTTCCCCCTATTTGTCAAAATGAAAATTTACACAAGACAAATTCAAGGGAGGAAAAATGTATAGTTTAGATTAAAACAATTCATATGGGGATGGTGATTCTTCATATGTGTACATTATTGTGCATCAACAATTTAATTCAAAACAAAAAAATGCAAACAAATACATTTTTTAATAAATTAAATAAATGAAAATTGCAAGAAAAAAACTTGAAGTTGAAAAATACAAAGTTTGATTATTGAATTAAGTACTTATCAAGGAAGCTAAAAATGAAAATTAGTTGTTTGAACTTGAAAGAGGCCAAGGGCAAGGAATGATTGCTCTTAATCAAATTTTAATTAAATAAAATAGTAATGAACAATGAACAACCACATGTAAATAATGTTAATAAGTGCATTAAAAAAATAAAACAATTTGAAACCTACTATGGGTTAGCCTTATTCTAATTCCCAAAATTTTGCCAAATGAAATTTAAAATTTAAAAATTGAAAATGAAATGATTTTGAGAGTTTCAATCACCAAATTTGAGGGGGAAATAATATTAATTGGCATATTCCTATTTTTATTTTTTAATGTGTATACATATACATAAAATACTAATTTGAAAAATTATACTTCCTACTTTGTTTTTAGTTAAATTTGGCTAAATCTTCCTAAAGATGATTGCCATTTTTTGTACATCTTCCTATTGATGATCATCATTTATGATACAAAACAAACTCCTCAAATGTTTTTGCTACAGAATGCAAGTTTTAAATTGGAAATAATTTCCCCACATTTTTTGTTTTATTCAAATGATGATAAATGTTGAAATTATCAATATTATCCCATATCTTTGAATAAAGAAGCATGATGCAATGGTTAAAAACTAATTCCATGGGTACAAGATTTTGGATTCAACCTTTTTTTCCCAAATGATCATGTTTTTTCCTAGATGGTTTTGTCAAACCTTTCCCTCAATATTAATTTTTTTCCCACAAAAGACATTTTTTTCCTCTACAACTTCTTCAAAGCTTTCCCCAAATGACTTTCTTGGATGAAACCTTCAAAGAAACTATCCAAGTTGTCAAAATGTGCAACTTGGCCCCCTCACCCACCAAGTTGCCTAGGGGGGAAACAATTTGAAAGACAAGGCGAATCGGGTTAATGCTTTCCCAAGGAGTTTTGCTACATTTCACTAATGAAAGCATCCATCCCCACTTCCCATCCCAAGTTGCTTACAAATCTCAAAAATAACTCCATAAGGAAAAGGTGAATTGGGCCCATGTTTTTCCCAAGGAGCTTGGTTACTCTTCCTTGTGAAAAACATCCATCCATGTGCACTTGGCATCACTTTCTTCGCCAAGTTGCCCACATCAAAGGGAAAAAAAAAAACAAGTCCCCTAGGAAGAAGGGGAATTGTGGACATGCTTTCTTTGGGGAGCTTCATTACAATGCTTTAAAAGTTCTAGAAGGTTACACGATGGATAAAATGTCATTTCATTTTTTCAATTTTTGATCATTTTTTTTTTTTACTTTTCAAACTTTTCATCTATTGTGCAATTTTTCATCCAATATGCAACCTTTTTTCGAATGTTTCATTCATTTTGCAACTTTTCCTTAAGTTTTAATCCATTTTTAAATCTTAATCCGTCAAATTTCCATCCATTATGCAAAAAAATTCACTAATTTTTCATCTATCATACAATTTTTCATATCTTGTACAACTTTATTTCCCAATGTTTCAATTATTTTGCAAGCTTTGAAGGAAAGTTTCTTGACTTTTTCATCCATTATGCAACCTTTTTAAATTCTATAACATTTCACATAAATTAAATTTTAATGAAGATTAGAAAAATAAAAATGATATTCAACTTTAAAGGGGAAAAGGTGTTTTACATGGTCAAACAACACATCATCACACAAAACATTGCTTGACTAGGAAATTGTTACATTGTCCCATGAGGGAATGGTTGAGAAACACTTGTTGCCTAACCAAGAAAAGAATGCTTTGTTGGGGGCGACTTGTGTGAACCATTATTCCAAATTACTTGGGGGAATTATGGACCAAACATTCCCTTTAAGGAACTTGGGAAATGGACCAACCATCCCACGACCATAGTTTTTTGTTTCAATTTTGTGATACAAAAATTTTGGTGATTTTTATCCAAAGGTAGAAAAATAATCAAATTACATCACAAAATTGAAGTTTTCCAAAAAAAAATCCCAATTTTTTTGTTAGAAAAATGATAGGAGTTATCCCAAAAAAATATTGGCCTAAAACCTTGACCCAACCAACCATTCTTCCACCAAGGAAAGGTGGACCCAAATTGCTTAAGGAAAGCTATCATCTTCTTTCTCTTGCCATGGATGAAAGCTATTTAGAAAAAGATGGGTGTAAAAATATTTGAACCTTGATTGTTCCACATATTGAAGAAGATTTCAACCACTTTGTATGATGTCACAATCTAAAAAGAAAAGTCATTTTAGTTAATATTTAAACTAATTTTCATAATTCATGTATAGTAAAATTTTGATTTCTTATTGGGCATCAATGTCACACATGTGTACTTTTGTGTTGGAGTTCAAGTTACATTTAATTTGTTATTTATGTTCAGTGTTTTCCTTCCTTCCCCATCCCAAAGTGTGGGCAAAAGATTAATTTGTTTTACAATGAATTTTCACTAGGTTAGAATAATCTAGAGGAAAATTGTGGTTTCAAAGTGCAAAATCTCACCATTTTTGCAAAATCATGCATAAAAGGATATTAAACAAAACTTCCCACATTATCCTAGAATAGGATATTATGCTTGGAGAGGTTCCCAAATAACAAGATGATTTTCGATTGAGGTTGTTACATTCAACACATATGTATTATTACCCTTTTAACATCAATAACAAGTTTTTAATCATTTGTACTTAATCCTCACACATTAGATTGAACAATGTTTGTTAGTTCTTGGTCTTTTAAAAACTATTTGGTATAGGTTTTTTATTAATATACAAAATGGGAAACCCTTCAATTTCAGTTTTTAAAAGTATTTTCAAAAACTAAAATTTATTGGTGTCAAGGTTGGGGATCCCAATTTTTAAACCATTAGTTCCTAAATCAATGGTTTTGGGATTTATGCGACCCATCAATTCCAAATTCAAAGCCAATTTGATATTTTTTAAGAACCCCTTGAAGTTGCATTTAAACTCATTTTTCTTAGAATTGTGGACGATGACCATGTTAGGAAGGGGTGTCATAGGTCCTTGTTTGCCTTGCCTTTGGGATCCCAAATATGCATGAGCTCCTACCTATGTAACATTATGAAGTGAACCTTATGAAAAACTATTATGCCTCCTTGTGTATAGTGCTACAATAAGTTTAAATCCATGTATACCCATTGGGTTCAATTTGAAGGTCAAGTTTGGGTCAAGTTCCATGTAGACCCATTAGGTCCAATTCTTAGACAGAAATTTAGATTTGGACCTTGATTTGACCTTGATTGAAAACCTAAAATTGGCCAACACTAACATGCACATTAAAAAATCACATTTCAAAAAAATAATTGTAAGTTTTTAATATATTTTCACCAAATGTACTATTAAAATTGAGCTGTTTTATTTTGTTACTTGTAATCATTTTTGTAAGGGAATATTTTGATTGGAAACCAAATTTCTTATCCACTAATGGTCAAATTTTAACAAATACATGAGCCTTTGGACAAGGCATAATACACTTACATTGACAAGTGGATATGGAGGGGGCTCTCCTCAATTCAAAACTATTTTCGTAAACACAATGTTATGCACACCTAAAAATGACATGTGAAGCTCAAAAAACCATGAATTTATAGGCCTTTTATGTTTCATATGCAAAAAGAAAATTAAAAACACTCATTGAAACCTTTGTGAAACGTTTTGTTAAAATTTTCACAATTTAGATATAAAAACCATACATAACTGATATTTGATACTAACCTTGGCCCATTAAATTTTTTAAAGTGGCATGTATAACCTTATCATAGTGTAGTTGCAAGTTAAAGTGACTCACTTTTTTGGACAACATTGGACATTTTGGTGTACTCTATTCAAATGTCACAAACCTATAGTAAAATCATCAATGTAACAATTTTTTGGAAGGATCAAGATTGTCAATTTGGATAAAAATATGTGCATAATGATGAAATTTAATAAATATACACCAAACATATACTAATGAACTTTTGAAGTGAAATCATGTGGATTATGTTTTTGGATTTGCATGAAAAATATCATTTTAGTTCAAAATGTTTTATAGGGCTTAATATGTGATACAAGTTAGAAAATAAAACATGAATTTCTTATATATATATATATATAACAAATAATGATGAACCTTTGAACAACTAGATTTGGACATTTTTTCAATAGTGTTTATTTTAATCATTTTTGTTGGAGTGATGTTTTTAAAAATATTTATGGCAAAGAGTTGTCTAGTTAGGCTCTTATTCATATCAATTTTTTTAGTTCATTAGTCAGCACATAATCCCTGCCTAACATTGATTTTATTTTTATTTTTCCATTTTAATGTTAACATATGGATTTTGTGAAGTGTTGTATCCATTGAAAATGACCCACCATAACTTGTAATGACCCTCAAATTTGTTCCAATGCCAAGTGTCACTTTTGTTCCAAACATCACTTTCCTTTTCTCTTTGTTCCAAACCTTTTTAAATGTCAAGTAATGATACAACATTACAAGCCAAAGTTGAATGCTTAGATCCAAAATGAGGTTGAGGAGATGTTAATTGGTATTTTCATGGATTAGATATGGTTTAATTTTAAAACTAGAGAAAAAAAAAACATGAAAACTTTAGGCCTCAAGAATTAGCCAATGTGTATTAATATAGGGAAGAATGATAGTCATCACATTATTCATGATTATTTTGGTGATGCATCTCTTTACAATAGGAAAATATATAAATGTTATAGGTTGCGAAAGGGTTTATTTCTCAAAACTATATAGATTTTTGTGAATATAATTTGTGTTTCGTTCAAAAGAAAATTTATAGGCATGGAGTTTTGGGTTGTTTTTAATTTAAAAATGAACAACCATCTTGAAAAAACTTGCTTATGATATGTGATTGTAGATGTTATTAATGAATACTATAGGTTGGGAAGTGGTCCAAAGCACTTAAATTCTTATATAATATGAAATATAAAAAGGGGAATTCTTTTATTATTGAACTCACTTAGTGATTCCTACTTTAAAATGAACTTTTTTGGGTTGATTTAACACAAAAATTAAGGTGGAATTGGGGAAGATGCCATTAATGAAACATTGCATGTGCAAACCAATGAAATAAACAAGGATGGTTCTCGATAAGTCATCAACAAGTGGGCAACAAAATATATAATGCCAAGGCAATAGGTAGTAAGTAACTACCACCACCAATAAGATAACCATGATTTGGGGGAAAATCACATTATGAATGTTGTTCATTTGCCTTGAGCTATTTTGTAATGTTTGAAACATGATTACAATGCAAGAGGCATGTACATATCTCCACCTTTAAAAGTAACAAGAATTCATTAGACAATGATGATAACTAATTCCAACACCTTGGTATGTTGCATTTGTGTTGCACATTATAAGTATGGCAAGGCAAAGAGATTATATAACTAGGGAAAGGGATTTTTGTACAAGCGACCAAACCATAGGCTATCAAGGTGCAACCAACTAAAGCACAGGTTTAAGCACAACCAACCAAGGCAAAAACATCTAAACACTACAACATGAATTGCCACATGAGTTGTCACACCCACTAGTGTGGTTGTAGGGACTACTTATTGTGACCACAAATTGCCAATCATAATTAGGTGTCATGGGCAAGATAATTTGGTCATAAACTAATGAAACACTAACATGCATAGATATTTACCCTTTTGAGTTGAAACTAATGGCAAATGCCTAAATAAATTCATTGATAAATTGTGTAGTGTAAATAATCATAACATACTTCCAATTTTAGAAGAAAACATTACAATAGATCTTCTCCTTTTCACTATTTTTTTGAACAAAACATACATTCTATTTCTTTCAATTTAGTCAAAATGAACTAATCATAATTTAAATCAATAGTTTGCTAACAATGTACTCATTGGCATGTGATTGATTGTGACTAAAATTTGTCATGTTTGTTTTGCTAAGTAGAGTTAATTAACGTGGCACTAATTTTTTATTTAAAAATTATATATATATATTGAAGTTTTGAAATCTACAAATTGCAAAAGTTATTTGTTGCTCCAAACTAGGAAGTCAATTTCTTTTTAATTTTTAATTTCTTGATAGGACTACCAATAAGTGGCTACCTTGCAACCCATCATTAGACCAAGATTGCGGTACGCAAATCCTTAACCATTGAACCACAACTTCACACGGTGACAAATCTTCTCAATGCAAAAATATAAACACATGTATGTTTTGAATTTCAAGCATGTTATTAATTTCATAACAAAGTTAATTTCATGCATAGATATGTAGGTAGGTATGTGTTTAATAGGCAAGTATGTAGGTAGATAGGTAGTAGGTGTCTACCTATTTATTTATCTATTTGCCCATATAGGTAGGACATAATAACTATAAACCTATTTACATATATAACTACCTACATTTCTATTTATAACAACTTATTTATTTACCCATTTACACATTTACCTACTTACATTCCTATTTATGACCTACCTTCTTTTCATTACTTAATTAATTAATTTTTACTTTCCTAATGACATTGGAATATATAATGCATTTAATAATGCATGCAATTACATTATAATAATTTTAATATTTATCTAAAAATTCAAACATAATCTTAATTTGAATTTGAATGATTTAGCTTAAATAAAATATAAAATAAATTATATTTACATATTAAAAAATCATCATTTATTTAATTCTACGATTTGTTAATTGATGGTTTGATCAATTAATACTTAAATTTCAGACTGAAAAAAAAAATTGCATGTGAAAATTTGCAATCGATTTCATCCCCCCCCCACCCCCCCACACACACAAAATTTCATAATTTTTTATATAGTAATGGGTTTATTTCAAATTTAAAAATGTGACATTGATTTAAAATATTATTATTTTAAAATTTTCAACATAATGTCTTTAAGTTTATGACAAACAAATATAGAAATAACCCCTTCTCCCAAACTTACGAGGCTATTTTGTCAAATTCCTTAGATCATTTCACATGTGAAGTATATAATTATTATAAGTTGGTTATAAAATTTAATAGGTTTTTAAATTCATGGTTATATTTAATTAAAAAAATTAGGGACATCATATACATTATGTCACATAAGATAGCAAATGTAGTACATTTTAGTCACAATATCATATAAGACTTGATAGAGTAACATGTTTTAATCACAATAGTCATACATCATTGTGACATGTCATTGTTTTTGTTACTTTTTTGTGATTAGATTCAATCATGAAGCTAGCATTACAATCACCATGTGAATTTGTCATGGTTTGCATGTTGGTAGTAATGTTCATTTGATTAAACATTTTTTTGAACTTAGTCAAATTAAACATTGTTAATTTGGGTTAATCAAAACGAACAAAATTAGTTATGTTAGTCAACTTGAAATGATTATATAACTATTTTAGTCACAAGGGGGTGATGAAATAGACATGCTTTTGTTATAGTGCAATAATGGTTTCAATTTGAATGAAATTTTTTGATTTCAATATAAAGTTTTTATTGAAAAATTGATACAACTTATTCCACAACATTATTGACTTTTCTTACAAGTGTGATTCAAGTTCATAAACAATTGCCCTTCAAAAGTCATTTGACCCATTGATGTTCAATCAAGTTTTGTTGCAAAACATGATAAATGTATGCATTTTCAAGACCTTGTGTGCCTTGAATGATAGCACGGAAGGTCACACACCTCTTTGATTGAACCCGATTGCTAGGTTCAAACACATTTTTAAGGCCACAATTCATCTCCTATTTGATCATCATGTTGTGAAAGATATTGCATGCAAACCTAACATTAGAAATTGTATCAAGATACAATTGTCTTGAAAAAATTTGGATGATTGCTTAGATATTATGTGTGTAGAAATTTACTAAAACATCCCTCCACATCTTTCTTTATTACTTCTTGAAGCTTATTGAAACAATGCACAATGCAACCTTTTCATCTTGGGGTTTGTGTATTGATTGGACAAAACACTAAAACTTGGATAAATTTAAATGCAAGACAAAACAATGTGGATAAGTGTTGCCCTTGACAACAAAATAAATTCACATCATGTGCATCACCACCTGAAAAATTTCAAATCAATGGAGACTTATGGAACACGCTTATTTCATCATTAATTCTAAGAGTGCCAAAGAATGCACGTCAAATCCACAAGCTTTAATTAGCAACAATTTCAAGAATGATGTTTTGATTGCCATCCTTGTTAGTGAATTGATTGTGCCATATAATTGGGTAGTTCTTTCATTTATAATGCATGAAATTGATGATTGCAAACATATTGGGACATTCTTTGTCCTTATTGATTTTCAATTGATGTGCAATATCAACTATAGTTGGTTTTACAAATATTCATCTTGAAAGCAACAACAAATTGTTTCATGGACTACATAACCACATTTGTTCCCAACCTACAATTTGTTCATCAATTCTATTCACAACCACACCATATTTTGCAAGCCTTAAACTGTTGCAATGTAATTTTTAATGCTTAATCATCCAAAGAAACACACATACTCTACAACCCTAACCATGATTATGAGAAATAATAATTTTTTTCATCGTGGAATGCTTCATAAACATCTTGTCATTGTAGAGAGGAATTGTTAATGTTATCTTTCTAGATCCTCTTATGACTTGTTTGATTTCCTTTCAACACATTTGGAAATTTCCATAGTTTAGAATCACCAAACTTTTTGTTTTTTTTGCACAAGTTAGGAAATCTCCATTGTTTAGAATCACCAAACTTTTTTTTTTTTTTACACAAGTTAGGAAATCTCCATTGTTTTGAATCACCAAACTTTTTGTCATTTTACACAAGTTATTCGCTTTGGAAATACACTTTGAATTTTTTACCATTTATCCTAAAACTATTGCCTCCATCATGTAGCCCTCTTTTGTGTGACTCTAGATTTGGGGGGAGATTGTAAAATGCAAGAAAACTACACATTGGACTACAAGACTTTACTAGTAGGAGATTCTATTGTTTTGTGATGCATTACAACTATGTATAGGAGAAGGGTCGATTAGTTAGAAAAACACCTTTCAAATTGTGTAAGTTATTATTCTTATGATACCATTACAACATAAGTGAACATGAACCGAATGAGCAACCAAAATTTGTTAATAAGAGATTTTATTGTTTTGTGATGCATAACAACTATGTATAGGAGAAGGGTCGATTAGTTAGAAAAACACCTTTCAAATTGTGTGAGTTATTATTCTTATGATATCATTACAACATAAGTGAACATGAACCGAATGAGCAACCAAAATTTGTTAATAGGAGATTCTATTGTTTTGTGTTGCATAACAACTATGTATAGGAGAAGGGTCTATTAGTTAGTTAGAGAACACCTTTCAAATTGTGTAAGTTATTATTCTTATGATATTAGTGCGACAGAAGCAAACATGATTTCTTCAATTGAATAAGCAACCCAAAATATACAAAAGAAAAAAAAAATGTGACAATGCTTTACCAAGGGAGAGAGATATATTGGCATAAACTTCTCTTAATGGCATTCAAAATTACATCCAAAAGTTTAATGTAGGAAAAGGGCAAGGCCAAGCCACTTCTCCTTTATTTCCGTGCAAAGGGAACTTGCCCTTGTTCCAATGCCCCTCAACCAAAGGAATGAAGAGAGACTAGGCCCTCCCCTATCTATAAAAGACTTGGCTAAAATTTATGTCAATTGTTACAAGATAGTAGTACCTTAAGCAATGGGAATGGGTCCAATGGCACAAGAATAGGACCTTTTGAGTAAGGTTCATTATCTCAAGTGGCCCTTACAGAAACCCCTCTATAGATAAAGACCCTGGCTGAAATTCTGTCAGTTGTACAAGATCGTACCTTACACTGTGGAAATGGTGCCAAAGTCATGCAAATAGCACCTTATGCGTAAATCTCAACGTCTCAAAGGGGGCCTTACAAGATCTCTAGGGGCCTTATGCTTTGTAATGTGCTACCCCTTTCCTATTGGGGAAATGAATTCTAGCCACGTCCTTGATGATTGGTTAAGGCCGTTGGAAGGGCTGCTTAAGGCCGTAGGAAGGGCCGGTCCGGGTATTTGGGGGCGAAGGCGCTTTGGTTGCTGTTTTGCGTGCCCGTTTTGGAGCTTTCGCGAGACGATTTCGTTGCTCAGATTCAACGACGAGTCTTCAAACTCATTTCCGGAGAAGGATTTTCGAAGTGGGTTCCGAGGATTTTCGCAAAAGCTGTCTCACCTCAACTCTGGAAGCAGACAGAGTCGATAGAACAGTAAGGAGGGAGGGAGGCAGGGAGAGAGATGGCGGGAGCAGATTTGGCGGTAGGGATTCTTGGTGCATTGGTGCTAGCACATGCAGCTTACATCACCATTCTCTGTATGTTCCTCCTCTCCTTCTCTTGTCGTGCTTGTTGTTGTTGTTGCGCGTCGTTTTTCCCACACCCCACCCAAATGACGAAACCCTAGCTAGGGTAGTCTTGAGACCTGTTCCGTGCAGCAGCGGCACCTAAGGCGTTGCTGCGTCTGTTTCAATATGAAGGAAGCAAGTCTGAAGGCTTGTGTGTACAGTTCCGTCGCAACGTGCTTGCAACTCATGGTGGAGCTTTTCTCCAAGGGCGGATTTGCTTGGGCATGTGTTTTGCTCATTTAGGTCTTTTAGGGTTACGAGAACATGAGACAGAATTCTTGAGCATATTGGAGCTCCATAGTAACTGTAAGGATGACTGGGGAGGAAGGAAGGGAGTTTGCTTTTTTGCTCTACTGCACCACAGTAAAGGGTGTGCTCCCAAATGTTTTTTTCCTGCTGTACTGTGGTTTCTTTTGACTGTGCTTTACAGATTATATGTCCGGTCTCTCTGTTTGGTAGCTTGGTGATGCAGCTGTTGCCCGGCCTTCCCTTCTAGGGTTTCTCTGTTTGGTAGCTTAGACACCAGGGGCAGTAACTTTGGATGTTATGGGTGGTTTTGGCATATCAGATAGAGGGGACTTGAAGATCAAGGAGGAAGAGTTTGTGCATCCACCAATACAGGTGAATATCTACATCTCCTTCTTCCAATTTTGACTTTTCTTTTTGTGATTACAGTTTTTCAGCTTAGAGTAGAGAGTAAGTTGGTGGGAGTCAACAATTTACACAGGAAGCAAACAATCTGCAGACTACTAGTGACAGTAGTCCAGCTTTTTGCTTTGGGTATGCATTCACTGTTGCCTTCACATTTAGCACAGGAAGTAATGGTGGGGAAGGCTGACACTAAGAGTGTTCTTGCTCTTGCTTGGGTTTCATCTGGTCCTCCTAACATCTTTGTGTTGCAGTTAGGGTTATTGTTTAGCAAAGATGTTGAGCAAGTTGTTGATCTGCTGTTTTGTTGAAATGGAAAGAAGGAATGACTAGTGGTTGCAGGCCACTGGCTTCAGTTTTTGGTGGAGGATATGATGGTGATGGTGATGCTGGTTTTTCACTTTGTTTTATGACAGGTGTGGATTGAAGTTTTGATCAGCTTGGTGCTTTGTCTCTGGGCTGCTCTCACAGTGCCTGGAACCTTCCTTCCTATTTTGCCAGATTCAAAAGAAAACAGGTAATGCTTGAACCTCCTTTTGCTGTGGTTAGACTGGCCTTTGTATCCTGGAAGCATGTTTGAGGCATGCTTGAAGTGTTTTTAGTAAGGTTTTGTGTGTACTGCAAAAACTTTTGGTGACTTGGATACTGCTGAATTTACTTATTTTGGTGCGATGAGTATCAAGGCTTAACATCACATAATGCATTGCCCTTCTGTGTTTTGTAGGGTGGTGGCACTTCCTGCCAATTTAGACTTCATGACTTTCAACCATCGGGGCAAGCTTTTTGCCCCTGAACTAGAAGCTAAGTTCACAAAAAGCTGAGGACATTTTTGGGTAATCTCATGGGAATATTGTAAATTCATGAGATGGAAAGAAATTGGAAGTAGGATTGGAAGTCAAATGCATATATAAAGGTGACCAAGTATCTGATTCAAAGGAGTGGAATGTTTCTTGAGACATACATCAAGTTGCTCAAGATGACTTAGAGATGTGAATTGTGATTCTTCTTTTTTCCACGAGAGAAATTGAATTGACTGTGATTGATTTGGGTTTATTGCTTGCCTAGCTGAATAGTTAGCCTCTCCATGTTTGCCATGCATGCATGAAACACATCAAGCACACAATAGTTGGAGCAGACTAAGGTTAATAACAATCCAAGTTATTTTGTGTGGCAATTCTAATTTAGGATTTTGTTTGATGTGAAAGTCAGGGTTCCAATTCAATGGTTTTCTGTTGACATACAACCTCTTTGAGGGAATAAACTCTGATTGTACTGGAGCCTTGTGCATGGAATTGTGCCACATGGCCTTTGGACATGCTATGTTCTCAGCAACAAATTAAGATGACATTCTATGAGTCAGTGCTGTGCTGACATCTCTTTTTCAGTTTCCCCCTGGTAATCTAGTCCTTGCACTTAAAAATTTCAAACAGCTTACCAAATTTAGCTTTTCCTCATTCTGCTGTTTGTTGATGTGTTTCCTCAATGTGGAATACTGTCATGCCTCCATGTTTAAAACAGTGGGCACCATGTCAGTCTGTATGACATGCAGATGTGACTAGATCGCACAAGGAAATTGTGAAGAAAAGTCTATGTAGTTGCAATCCAACATAGCTCTGAAAGGCTCCAGCTATCAGCACATGGTTGGATCTTCTGTAGATATGGCCCAATTGTTTGATGGAAACTGGAGCCAAAATGTGCAGTCTGCTGCATCACTTTCACCCGGCAGTTGAGTTTTGAGTTTTGAGTTCTGAGAGCAGTTGGGTGGATTATAGCTATGTTGGCTGGCTGAGAACTCGAAGTCTGGAACCTATGTTCTGAACTGGAAGTCTGGAACTTATGTTGTGCATCTGGTGAACAATGGTCTGAAAACTATGTTTTGCCGGGTGTAACAACATTTCATATGGTATCCCTCTGGATTTCAAAAGCTTGCAATAACTTGACAGATGGATGGAGTCTATACTGAATGCTATAGAAAAAAACCCAATTTAGAACAATGGGTGAGTAGCCTTTCCATACCCTTGACTGTCAAACTTTGGAAGAATTCCCCTGTGGGTCTCAGCTTGTGCTTGTTGCTGTAGCGTAAGAGCCATGGGCATTGCAGTAAGACACATCCAGCAAAGCTCAGGGTGTTTGATTCACAAGTACCCAATTATCACCATGATCCTTTTTTCTGATATGCAAGTTGTTGACATTAATGGCTTGAAATTTGGAAGTGATTTGAAGGAGAACTTTTACCTTCAAAAATCCTCATGCTTCACACCAAGGCTCTCAAGGAATACAAGTACTGGGTGGTGCACCAATATCTCTGGACAGGCTTTCAGAGAGCTGGACTGGAGCGACTGTGAGATGAGACTTTCTCCCAAGGGTTCTGGTGAATTTGGAATGCAATTAAATTGACTCTCCTACGACCCAATCATTCCTAAAACCCTTCAAAAGACTAATACCCTTAACCCCAAACCTGGGTTTTAGAAAGCACCTGCAGAACAAAGGCCAGTTGAGTTCTTTCACCAATTCTCTTTCTGCCTTGTTGCACCAAGGCTGAATGCAATCTTGTGAATCTAATATCAGGTCTCCAGTCTTGAAAGGACTCAAACATGGGTGTTTCAGAAAAGTAGAGATGCCCTTTCAAGACTGGAGACCTGATATTAGATTCACATAACTAATAACATCCTCCCTCCAATGCATTACCATATGCTGCATGTAGGTCTCACGCACGTTCAATCTGTGTTCTGTTGATTTGTGAGAAGAAGACTTTATGGGTCTCCTTTTCTTTTTTTTCCCTGTTCATCAAGCACGTGAGGAGCTGCTGTTCTCCAAGTACCTGAAACTTGTTGCAATAAGACAATACTTTTCCTCTTTTATTTTCCTAGTTTTCATCTTGAAACTCCTTTAGCATAATTCTTCTCCTTATAAGGATCTCCTTTTAAAAATTTCCTTTGTATGGGTTGTTGGACTTATGCCCATGATCATCCCATCAACCTGTGCTAGTGTGTGGCATTGTGTGATGTCATTATGCACATCAAGCTGGTGGCAATGTTATGAGGTTCATAATGTTATTGTTGCTATGAAAGAGCTGGAATTTCTGACTTCCAACTTCTACTTTCTTTGTTCTTCCTTTGCATATAAGGTGTGTTGTCATGGAACTTTGGTGTTTTTAGGCTAGAGAATATCCATGGAAAGGTGGGACAAGACTTGGACTTGGATGCATTGCTAAATGTTGTAGTTTCTCCTCGTGTCTTGGATTGCAAGGGGAGTTATGCATCCATGGTGATAGATGTCATTCTTTGAGAGTGAATATTCGCATGATGAACAAACTAGTCTATGTTGTGATCAATTGTAAATTTTAGTTAATTTGTCGAAAGTAAGGGTTATCTATTTGGTTTAGATTTCTTTGAGCTACATTTGTGAACTACACAACTCTTGATCCATGGGGACAATGATTTGAAACACATTGTTGTATGCTTTTGGTAATAGCATGTTGGGAATTAATTTATAATGCAAGGTATACAACATGATTATTTGAAAACCTATAAACTTCAACCCCTTCACTTTGTACCTTCACCTCTAATTCATACCAATCATGCAACAATAAAGGACAATTGGAAATGGATATCGAAGGTAGTCTATATGGCATCCCCATGTATGGCCTAATGAATGTTAGTACTTTTTGAACTCTCATACCAACCTATTTCAACTATTGACCCCAATATTTCATAGTCAAATGTCAGATTGATCTAATATCTAATCTTTTAATACCGTTACTTGTACCATGTTATACATGAAGCAATAAATTATATATTTGCCCAACATTGGTTTGAATTTTGATATGAGAAAAAACTTCCATTCATTGTGAAAATAAAATGTTAAAATGTCTTAAAGTCAACAAAACCCAATTTGAGTCGCATCAATTTTGTATATTGTGGATAAGTTTGTCTCCTTTCTTACAAGTTGATTGCATGTGAAAATGCTTTAAAGGGCCAAAATCCATGAAGTTATCTCACAACTATTTAAGATCCATTGCTAGTTACCATTTCATTCCCAACATAATGTAATACTTGCCCATTTATTCAATTTTAGTATGAAATTGAAGATTATAATCAAATTTATGGTGGATTAGGACATGAAAAACAATAGTACTACGTGATTGTGTGCACTTTGCATGCCTCTTACTTACTTACTTACAAGTGAATTTGTAATTAACATATTATAACAATTTTGAAAGCACTCACATATCTTTCAATTCAATGCTTACACAATTTTGTTAATGTTTAACTTGTTTTCAATCTTCAATTGAATTATTTTTTTGCATGTGAATTTTGATTATAAATTCTTTTTTTTCATTCACTTAATCTTGCATATTCAAAAATCCCACCAATGTGTGTAATTATTCTAACTTATCTAAGCCTACACAAACATTTAGGTAATCAACGAATGTGAGATACTGGCTTCAACTTCTAAACTTGAAGCAACCTTCACTTGAGACAATCACACCCCAATTTTGTTGGCTTTCAACTAGTTCAAAGCCTTCGAGATTTACACCCTAACTAGGAAAGTCATATGCTTTATTGACTTTGTCCCAAACTTGGTATAGAAGCATTCCGGAAACTCATTTTGGATAGGTTTAAGGGACCGAGAATTTTAAGTAGGCTCAATAAGGTTATACAAATGTAAGTTTTTCATTTTGCAATGTTAGCTTGGGTTGAGTTGGTGGCTTGGGATGGGATGGAAAGGGGGTGACTTGGGATTTTCCCTTCCTTGAGGGTTTTTTAAAGATTTGGGGAACTTTTTGGCCAAATGGGGCAATGATGTTTTCACATTGCAAAGGGGTTGTTTTTAGGGTGAGGTGAAGAGGGTTTAACTATTTGTAGGGGTTGGGGATTGAATTTTCTATTTCAAAAGTTATATTTGCATTTTAATTTTTTTTTGGAAAACATTAAATGAAAAACATAACCTTAAGGTTTTTTGAAAATACATATACGACAAGTGCCTAATGTTTCGAAAGCCAATGTAACACGAAATTAAGTCGCCACACCAATGTGAACACTTCCTGATCTTGGAAGTTAAGTTTGCTTTATTAGCCATTTCTTTTTGTGGCGGCTGTCTCTCCATTACTACTGCATGGAAGTGCATGGGAAATCTCTCTCTAGGTGTGTGTGAGATGTTGTACAGGAAGGAATGAATGGCGG
>Ga0116231_10007053_pt1 | contig 20914 bp, 13 predicted proteins | sample S1TSphgellanicum_2_FD_89695 | JGI IMG/M metagenome (GOLD analysis project Ga0116231, IMG submission 89695) | Host-associated microbial communities from peat moss isolated from Minnesota, USA - S1T2_Fd - Sphagnum magellanicum MG | ecosystem: Host-associated > Plants > Peat moss > Unclassified...
GATGGATGGATGCCTCCTTCCTCCATATTTTAGCCGGGCTTTTATTTTAGCTCCGACTTAGTGGGTGTTCCAAGTTTGAAGTAACCTTACGACCACTTGAAATGTGCCACACTTGAAAACTGTTTGTGCCTTGCAGGCAAGGGTTACCACTAGTTATAATAAAGGTGCTACTATAATTGTTTATAATATTTTTCTTTGGTGCCTAGTACAACTTACAAGAGGAGAACTTTGGGCAAAGGATATGGGATAAAGTGTGTGGTCTATTGGGAATAACTTGGGGGAACAGATTGAAAATATAATGAGAACACATTGGGAACATGTTGGGAATTACATGTGCTCATACCACACATCATTCATTGTGTAGAATTTTTTGTCCCAACTCCCTTCTTTTTTTTTGACAATTTTTGACCTAGACTAATACCAAGGCACATGGAAATACAAGTACTATGATGTATCATCCTTCTTGTTCAACATGAGCAAGTTTGGTCACAACATACCAAATTCATGAGCTAATTTTGACAAGAACATACACCGTCTTACTAGCTTGTACACATTCATATATTTCAATATGAAAAGGGTGTATGAACTATGATGATGTCAAGTCTATTACACCAAGAGGTTCAATATTGCATATAGAGAGCAATGAGATCAAACGTTCAATAAATAGGTTATTTAGGTTATCTAGGACATTTAGGTTTGTTGGCCTTGCCTTGGTAGGCAAGGATATTGTGTTTAGATTCATTATAGAGTATAGGAGCTTTATGGATTTCGGCCCCTCAGGTAGTAAGTAAGGTACTACATGTGAGCATGTCATGTGGCTTGTGGCCTCATATTCGTTGTAATGTGGATTAATTTGTTGATACCAAATGGACCCCAAACATGAACATTATTACCCATATGCAAAGTTGTTAAAACAATAGGAATTGGTAAACCCTCCAAATGCCAAAATTAGAAATGGGGGGGGGGGGGGCTTATAGGGGGGGCTCATACACAATAAGCCTTGTGATGAGAAGGCCTCAAACAACCAACTGTAATTTTCAATGTAAGACACACATGTCACAACTTAGGACTTGTGTTGGGTTCAAGGTAATAAGGGCCCTCGAAATACTGAAGGGACCCCAAATAAAAAAATTTAAAAAACAAAAAAAATTGCCTCCACTCATGAACCCTTGTAGTGATAAGGTAGAAAGAACCCTAGTTTCAAAAGAAAACAAACAAGTTAGGATATGGGTTGGGGTCAGCATTTCTTTTATTGGCGAATTTTCGAATTTTTGCCAAATTTCAACTTGAAAAATAAAATTTTGACTTATACAAAGGATTTTTCATGGAAAAAAGATGGCCCAAATTTGCCAGATTTTGAAGAAAAATAAATCAAACTTCGCCAGATTTTGATGATAAGTTCCAGTTGGTAGTCAAGAACTTAAAAGGATTCTGTTTTTTCTTCTAAGTTCATATCTAGTATGTAGCCAAATCCGGCTAACTTATTTTCTGGATGATCCCCACTTTGACTAAGTCACAAAATCCCTAAAAGAAACCCTGGATGGGGGTGATTGAAGGAAAAACATCCAGGTTCTAGGTATGTATTTGACCCTAAAACCTACAATTGGAAAACCTCGAACCCTACCCAGTCAACAAAAGTATAATGGTACCTTTTTCTTGATATCAAGAAAAATCAAATTAGGTGTCATTGGAATTTGCAAACTCTCATCTTACACACACACACAAAACCCATCTGACATGTGTGATTCAGATGAAATTTGAGAATGTACCAAAAGAGAAGAAAAAGAACCATACGTTTTCATTGAAAGCCTCATAGAAAAAACCTTGTGTGACTCAAGTACCTACGTACTTAATAACGCGTCTCCAGCTGTGCTGCTCAGTATGTGACCCTGCAAAATTATTTTTCACATCCAAGTTTAGTTTCTTATTTATTTGGCAGCCTCACCATAAAACTGAAACTGGGACAGCAAAACTAGTAAAATACCAAACCACCTGGACCTATCATTATGATGGGCCCATCAGAAACACTCATCATCAGCCAAATCTATTTATTACACTCTTTTCTGCAGATCCAGGGAACTTCTGCGCTATTGACCAGCCACCGCGCACACTGTGCAATTACGTTGAGCCAAAACTATTTTCCTGATCCAAACCGTCCATATTTTGAGAGTTTTCATCATCCGATTTTTATTGTGCAGGATCACGTACTGAACACCGTTGGAGAAGCTCTTACACAACGTAATGGAAGAACATACCCACATGTGACCGACCTGATACAAGTAGGTAGGTAGGTAGGTGTGTAAGTATGTAATGAGAGTCAGACATGCATCTTTTATGAGGCTGGAGAGGGGAGGGGATGGGTAGGTGGAAAGGGTAGTGAGGTTCCAGGTTCAAGTACTGGGCTAGAATTTTGTTTCATATGGGGAGGCCGCCTTAAATCGAGGAATATATAGTCTCCTTGAAAAAAGAGGAGTTAGCTTACACCTAGTTCATAGGCGTAAGCTGCCTAATTCTCCCCCTTGTACTTTACGCAACCGTAATGCCTTAAGAGCAGGGCCTTACCCTACACAAAATGTCGGACCACCCAAAAAAATAATTTATTAAAAAATTCCAGAATTGAGGTCTGCGGCAAAAAGAAGTAGGAATTCTTTCAAACCCGAGTATATAGTAGCGATGTACATGAACCTGCAGTTCCAAATAATGGCAAGTTCAACTTTTTCCTCAAAATATGGCAATTTTGGACCCCCCAAAAGAAATTATTTGGACAGTTCAAACCCCCAAATATTCAAGGATAATACTGAAAGGGCATAAAACACTTTGGGGATAATTGTTTCAAATTTGGCATGTTGAATATTTACCATACCATCCTTATGGACGTCATTTAAAGGGCAGAGCCATTGCACAACCAGCTCCTTGTTTCCTTAGTTACTTGACAACCATTGTCAAGTAACTAAGATTCATTTTGACTCTAATTTGTAGACCATCTTCCTTGCCTTTATCTGTAATTCCAGTTGCTACTGGTTGATGCTAATTAAACTATTGAGTTGCAAATGAAATCAAACATATTCCATGCTAGTGAATGACTGTAAATATCCTTTTTTATATGGTAAAGTTTTGTAAAATAGAAAAATTGAATATAGAAACCGTGAAAATGAAGTGATTTAATGCACTTTTCAAATGCCAGAAATCAAAATAAAAAATGAAAATCACCCAAAAAAAAAATTGATTTTAGCTAATAGCCCAAAACAAAGAAGAATGTTTTTCCATTTTGACTGCTTTCATGTATGGTTTGTAGGCGAAGGTTGGCTAAATATTCCTATGGATGATCACCATTTACCCCAAGCTGCAGAACTTTAACAGTATGTGCTGTACCAATTTCCCAGGTTTCATGCTCTCAAACTTACTGACAAGTGAAGGGATCGTGTGACGTACCGTATAGACACTGGACAGACTAAAAACAAATTGGAAAGTAAAAGGTGAAGGGAAAAAAGGGCCCATTCTTGACAAACAAGAATGTTTCTGGAAGAACAAACAACATGACAGTGGATACTGAGAGAATGTAAAGATTGGACCCAAGCAGTTACCATACAACCAGAGCATAAGGAATCACAAATATCATCATCATTGTCATCATCATCACTGATGATGGTTCCATCAAAAACAAAAAAAAGTTAAAACTAAAACCAAACGCTACTTTTGAAATCAGGAACTCAATAACATTGGTACACATTTACATACAATTATATAAGAAGTTTAGATTTTAAAAATAGATTTAAAAAGTTATAAATACATCATTTTCAAAAAACAATACATGTTCCAAATCAATGATTTTCTTCCTAATTGCAGCCAGCTAGCTACGATGCAGAACCCATCAAGCTTTCTGTTGCTCATTCCTGTGAGCATTGCAATGCATGTAAGTTAATTATAGAAACAAATAGGCGTGGAAGGTTGTAGAGTAAATTCTGTGCGGAAAATAATGCAGCTGCTCTCGTAGCAGCAATGTGCAGACGTTCTGTGTATGTCCAGCAGCTTCTTGGACGACGTTCTTCGTTTCTGGTGGCGTGCGGCCCAAGTCGTGTGTTTTCAAAGTTCTTCCGCGCGCGTTTTGCGTCACCGCCCTGCCGCGGGTCACGTCTCTTCGTTTCCGGTGGCGTGCGGCCCAAGTCGTGTGTTTTCTCGTTTTGAAAAAAAATTTGAAAAAAGAATAACATGTCAAAAAATTCCATGTTTGTTTGAAAAAAATCATTTAAGCTTTTTAACTTGAAATCACGAAAAAAATTTCACAATCACATTTGCCTACAATACGAAAAGGTGTTTAAGGTCATTTGCTTCATATTTTAATTTCACCAAATTTGGCTAAATATACATATGGATAATCATCACTCCAAAAATATCACAAAATTGAAGGGGAAAAACAAACCATTAAACCATATTGTTTCAAATGGATAAATCCATCTTTGGAACATTTGGAATTGGGACATATTTAACATGTTATGGACTTGACTGTAGGTTTTAGAGTCACAAATTACACAAACATTTAATTGTGAAACCATGCACACACATTGGGAATTAGACCTAAAAACATCTCATTTGAACCAACTATACCCTAGTTCAAACTACTAAAATCCCTTATGACCATTATTCTCAAGGATTTGATAAATGATGTTATACATATGGAATTCATTACTTCACTTATGGAATCCATTGTTATTCATGAACTTGGTAATATACCCTCAAATTACACCAAACAAGTTAGAGTAGGTATTTACATGTAGGGTAATGCGCAAGGCCATGGGTATAACCAGAATAAGACCCCATGCACAGTGGGTCCAATTTTAATAATTCCCCTAGTTATGTGCCTGTACATAACACAAAAATCAACACATTATTATTATTATTATTATTATGATACCCAAGGGTACCATCCAAGTGCCTAACAATTATCATGATATATATTTTTTAAAAATAAAGTGAACATTTTGAAAAATGAAACCTCACATAAGCTTTTCAAAATTCTTGTTTGTTGAACATTGATACCTGATCATACATCATATAAGGCGTCCTCCATTTGGGCTTGCTTTACATTAGGAGCAATATTTTTCATGGTCATTTATTATCATTTTTCTACATTATTAAAACCTTGGCTACCCATACAAAAGGAAAAAACAATGGATTTTTCTTTTAGTACAAAGTGGACATGGGCATATGGGGATGGGCCAAAATGCGTTCCTCAACGGTCTAGATTCGTTGACCTAAACCCTAAAGCTTTTGTCATTGTCACCAAGATGTGATGATGATAATCATCAATCTTGCTTAAATGCCACCATAAACCCTTCGAACGACCCATTTGTGAAGACATCAATGCCTATCTCACTAGACTTTCATTGTTTGTGTTTCTAAAGTAGTTCACTAAATCTCCTCTCCTCCTTGTTTCTATTCATTGCTAGTGAACTAGTCCTTGTGTTTTGTCTCGCCCACTTGCAAATGGTCTTCCATTTGTAGTAGATTGTAATCACCAACTACAATATGTTTTCAACATTTGTAGCTTACGTCTTCAATGCTTATTTTCATGCAAGTTTCCAACGACTCTTAAATTAGGTTGTTGATGACATGAGCTTTGTGAAATCACAGATCCTCCATCGTGATGAACATGCATTGAAGCTATGGACACGCTTTCTCAAGCTTCATGACTAGCAAGGAATACATTTTTCAAAAACTCTTTTAGGTTTGTTTTGTATTATGTGTTTTACAACTTGTCATTTCCAAGGATATTGTGAATCATTTTTGTATGCAAGATGGAGGCTAGTTGAATACAATCATCTTGTTTTTTGTTTTTATCCTACCATTTAGTTCTGAAATTTGCTAAGGAGTTTGCGCATCTTACATAATTGCAAGAACATCCATGACAACATTCATGAATCATGAACTATTGATAGAATTCAAAAGAAGTAAATCACTTACTTTCTCTAAATTTCCATGCTTGTGGTACCTACCTACAAGGATTTCCATGTCTTTAGTGCTATTGTATTCTTTAACAAATTGTGATGGTGTTTCTTTAGTGCTATTGTTTGTTCTAGGGTTGGTGTTTTCTTCAATGATGTTCTCTTTTTCATTGTTGCTCTTCTCTTCAGTGTTGTTGTTTGTCTCAATGGGAATAATCCATTTTAGTGTTAATGTCTTCTTTAATGTTATTATCTTTTTTAATGTCGTTATTTTTTTCAATGTCGGTGTTTTTAGTGTTGTTCTTTTCTTTAATGTTGTTGTTTTCAACGATCTTGTCTTCTTTAATGGTGTTGTCTTTTTCAAAATTATTATCTTCAATGTTGCTATATTTAGTGGCATTATTTTGAATGGTGTTGTATTCTTCAATGGATTGTTGTATTTAGTGCTATTATTTTCTCTTGTCACAATGCCACCATTGTTGGCACATGCTTACAAGTTCAAGTTTTTTTTTTCTCTATGAATTTTAAGGTAAGTGGGCCTTTTATCATTCCTATTAATGATAAAGCTTTTTCATCTCATGGTCTTGATCTTGCATCTTCTTCTCTATAATTTATAGTTATAATTCTAATTCGTTCAATGCAAATCACACTTAAGATATGTTTGTGTCATTGAATGGGTCTTTCTCCCCACCTTGAAGATAATTTGCCCATACCATCTAAGGTAAGAATTAAGAAATGGAACTATGATGCCATAAGAAAGTTCAAGAACAAATGAATTGCAAAACTCCCATGTCTTGAATTGTTTACATGGAAAGATGGACGCTTGCACAAATTATCAAGTGCAAGATTTATACTCAAATAAAAAGGAACAACAAACTATTTGATGTGAAGTGGGATTTTCTTTGTAAACATGCATATTGCAAGAAAGCTTTGAAAAATATTAAATCTAATGTGAAAGAAAACCTAGTTTTCTTCCAAAGTTTGTAAATTGCCAAGAATTAGATAACATTTGTTTTTTGCATTTCAGAGACTATTGATGCCCAATTAGCACATGGGGTGGCAAGAAAGAAAGTTCAAAAAGTTATTCAACTTTCTATTATCCTTCATTTATTGAAATAGGGGCATCCAATGCTAAAATATGAATCACTAAAGCCCTTGTTTGAATTTTTGGCAATGCCAAAAACAACAAAAAATATTGGAATGATAGTTTGGGTTGAACCATAGCAAAATTCATACATTAAACAAGGATGAAGGCAACTAGGGTTGTAATTCAATGTGCACATTATGTTGTTTTTAGCTATGATGAGGTCTCCATAGTTGACAACCAATCATGGTTGTCTATCCACTTTTACATGGTGGAAAATTGGGTAAAAATTCCCAATCTAGAATATCTTTTGATAGGGTGGTTATGGGTTTAGGTAGTGATAACCTAATTAAAGTTATTATGGAAGCATTAATGATAGGTGGAGGTTTGCCATGAAACCAAATTGCCCAAAAGTTCATTTGTTTTGGGGCAAATGTTGTTAATTTATTTCAAGGCACAAGGGTTGGTGTTACAAAACGAATCTATAACATATATGGTTTTAATTATTTAGGGATCCATTGTATGGCCCATTGGACAAACTTGGGAGTGCAAACATTATAAACTTTACTTTTGGTGATCTACCTTGAACATTTGTTACAAACCCTACATAGTTATTTTGCACATTCACCCAAGAGGCATTTTGAGTTTACAAAGTTGGTTGAGAATTTGGAAATGAAGGGGAATAAGATTTTTGAAATGTGAAAACAAGGTTGAACCCTACCAAAAGGGTGATGGCAAAATACATAACACGCATTATTACAAATCATGGTTTTTTAAGATGTCCAAGTTGACTAATTTGTCATTTTTTATTAATGGATATGTACATTTTGACTAAAGGTTAAAGGCTTAAATGACATATATTTTTTGACCAATCGACTTGATTATAATTATTTATTTGACTAAATACATATAATTAAGTTGTACAACCTTAGTCAAAATGACTAATGATCTTTAATCAAGTTGAACATTTAATCAAGATGTCTAATGATATTAAGTCAAAATGACCAATGGTCTTTAAGCAAATTGAACATTTAGTCAAGATGGCCAATGATCTTTAATCAAAATGACCAATGGTCTTTAGTCAAATCGAACATTTAGTCAAGATGGCCAATGATCCTTAATTAAATGTAACATGGTCTACTACTTTATGTATTTACCTCCTACTTACTCACCAACTTATTTAATTAATTAAATATTTACCTACCCACCCACTCACATACCTATTACTTACATACCTACTTATTTACCTACCCACCTACCTACATATCATCTACTACCTACTCACCCATTTACCTACCTAAGTTTAACTATTAGATGTAACTATTAAGTGTAACCACTAAATGTAGTCATTAGGTTTAACCATTAAGTTTACCCAAATTTTAATTAAATTTGAACCACTAGGTTTAGCCATTATGTTTAGCCACTATATTTGACACTAGGTTTAACTTAAATTAAATCATTAAATTTAGCAATTAAACTTAACCTGTATTTAGCCATTATGTTTAGCTAAAGTTTAGTCATTATGTTTAATCATTAGGATTAACTACTTATAAGAGTAAGCCATAGAGTGACTATCAAGATTTTAATTTTTTATTTATTTTTGAAATACATAAAAAGACAAGTTTCACTACCAAAAAAGAAGAGGATTGGGTACCAAAATTTTATGGCAACAAAATTATAAACCCTTTAGAGAGTTGTAACCCCAAAGTTTTCCTTTCTTCTAGAAGTGCAAAATTGACCTTTGAATTTCCCCCACCTTCCTTCCTTCCAGTCATATTTTTTAAATGGAAAAGTGATGTAATGGTGTCTTCTTGACAAGCCCCTCCTTAAATCCAAAGGGATGTGCTTAGGCAGCCAACAATTGCAAATACATTAGATGTCCCCACCAACCAAATTTCTTAAAAATTAAAATAAAGTCTGATATCTAGATCCATTTTTATTTTTTTTTAAATTCCATTTTGGGCTTATCGACCGCTTAGGGGTTAATATGCTTCACATGATGCTATACCCATAATAAAGTGGTGGTTTCAGCACATGTATGTCAAATAAATAAATAAATAAATAAATTTGAAGATTCCAATTCCAAAAAAGAATATTCCAAAAATTCTTCATAAATAAATAAATAAATAAATTTGAAGATTCCAATTCCAAAAAAAGAATATTCCAAAAATTCCTCATTTTCCTTCTCCAAAATGTTATTTTCCATTGAGGGCAAATAATTTTTGAAATTTTTATCATTTCAAAAACAAATTAAAATTTGGGCTGATGCCACCAAAGTACATACTAGGGTATTATTACATTCACAATCCATTACTAGTAACTCTCGATGCCAAGAAAGTAGATTGCCCCCACCTCACCCCACCATAGAAGTGAGTGATGAATCAAGAATGCCAAAGGGAAGGTGAAAAAAGAAAAATTTGTCACATTCTAGAAGTTTCCAGAACTGACAGTGTCGGAAACAACCCATGAGCTTTGAATTCTATGTTAGTGCAAAATGTTAATAGGGTCTGGCTTGAAGTCAGAGCTCTCAATGTTCATTCGGTATGTGATGAGCTGCTCATTCCCTTCTCCCCTTTTCCCTTTCTACCTGGGTCAATGAACACAAATGCTTATGTTAGGGTTTAACACGGATCAACTTCTGGGCTTTACAGAACAACTGAACCAGGTGCACCAAGTTGGTTTGCAACTACTCAAGAAGGGTTCAGAATTCTATGAAAAGACAATGGATCTATGAATGTTTGTTGTAATCTCTGTTTCAATCACATTTTGCCCAGTCCCAAGGATACCCACAAAGAGCTTTCTGGCTCCTATTCAGGTGTTATGAACTACCCACTGAACAATCCAAACAAGATCTCCACCCCCCAAACTTCTACAGATGCAGTTTTTATATGCATTTAATTTCACAGCTCAGACCACCTTTAAGCATCATCAGCCTTTAACATCAACCTTTGATTAGTCTTAATTCTAACCAGAACATAGAACCAGCCATCTTATAGTTATTAGCGCAGCGGAAGAAAAAAAAACCCAGCAACTAATTATCCTGCAAGCTCCTCTCTTACCACCAAAAACTACTTCCATTCTGCCTGTCAACCTGCCTCTTTCTCCTTCAAATCTCATCTCTTATCCTCGTCCAACCTCCTACTCTTCCTGCCTTTCTTGCATCCATAGATCACGCTTGGCCATCCATCTCCGGCCGCCACCCTGTTTCACATAACACACAAGCAACAAACCTTCCAACTCATAGTCACTAATGAACAAAAGAAAAGATAAACCCCGCCGTTTGCATGAAGAAAGTTGACAGTGGGTTCATCTCCTAAACCCTAAAACGAATATAGCTTTCACACTACAGAAACCACCAAAAAAAAACTCCCTGTCCAGTCACAATATCATTTCATCATCATCAAATTCCATCAAAATTTGTAACATGGTAAAGCCCACTTCTAGTTGTTTGGTGCAGTTTTGCTTTATCAGTTATGAGAGCAAGTGTGTTGTGCCGCATATGCGGCTACGCAATTGTATTCACAGAATCCAAAGTCCAGTTTTTTTTGCTGTTGCTAGCTTTATTGCCCATAAGCAGCAACAACAATTGATTGATTTATGTTCTCCCCTTGTGTGTGCTGGATCCTAGTAGAAGATTTTCTCTCACCTTCTTCTTAGTTGTATTTAGATATGGGCTTCTACACTAAAGAGCAGGTTTGTCCATATTCCACATGTCCTCTTCGGGTTTCACATAGTGTTTATTGTTGTTGTTGCCATACGCCCATCCATAAACATGAAAATTTTCACATTATAAAATGAGAGACTACATAAATGCCACCACCCCCTTTCAATCATTACTAGGTTGAACCCTGTGCCTAATGCATAGGTGTGTGTGTATTTGATGGTACATATTACAAAATTACAATTATAAACTACATTTCCAAAACTCTTTGTCTTCCTCTCCACAAGGTGTTTTACCAAGGCCATTTCACTTTCTGCTACCATGAAAATGAACACTGCATCCTGGCCAAGCAATTTGCGCACTGTTGCTACCCCTTGTACATCTAGTCACATAAGCACATCTTGTCCATTGAACATGTAATCCTGAACCTATTTGGAAAAAAATTAAATAAATTTCAAATCTCTTGGTATATCTAAGAATAATAGCCCATCTAACCTCCCTTTGCATAAAAGCTGTAAAGGTGTATAAAATGACGACGACGGAAATGCGCTCAGAAGGATTCCAAGAATGCCCCCACACAGAAAAGCAAAGGAAGGCAATAAGCAATTGGAGCGAAGGCTGTTCACACGGGAAGTCCCAAACCCTAACGCCGTCTTGCCTCACTTTCCTCATCATCATCATCATCGCCCATCGCCACCACCCACTGGCCACACAGAGTCACGCGTTCCTATTGGCCAACATCATGGGCCATGGGTTAGTACTGTTCAGACACACAACGGGTGGATCTTCTTCTTCCAGTGGCCTGTGTGGTTTTCAAAGTTGTAGCTAATAATAGGGCCACATGTATTATTACGTGTACATATGTATATGTATTTTTTTAATTAAAAAAAAATTCTGTTGGTTTTTCTTTTTAACCCTGTATGTATGCGGACATAGTATTAGTGTATTAAGTAAATAAGTAACCCCAGTTTATAATGGGGGTATTAGCCCAGGCCAAAAATGGTGACGAACAGTTTTGGAAATAAAATTTAATGTAGCCAATGGGAAGGCTCAGCATGCACTCAAAGTGCCTTGATTTTTTTTCTTTTAAATTTTGGGTGGGGGCGGCAGGGGGGGTGGGGGAAGGATTTTTTTCTTTTTTTCCTTTGTTCCCAACATGTTCCCTTTAAGTTCCCAACTTGTTTCCATCAGGTTCCCAATTTGTTCCCCAAGGGTGTTCCCAATAGCACCTCACTTTAATCGCATATTGAGGCTAGTAAAAGATGGATCAAAGTTATCCCTAGGCAGATTTTGACTTAATTGATGACATGTTTGTATGACACCATCAAAACAATAGCTAGCAGATATACATGTAACAACACACACACTATTTTAGAGAAAAGGAGAAATTTGGCAACAAAGTTTTGAAAAACAAAGAATTTTTCACCAAAAAAAAGGTCACCTCTTCTGGCAAGGGTGAAAGGGATTAAGAAACAATAATGCAATTTCACCTAGTCCCACATTTTGAGCAATGGTCACCAAATGTTACTGGGAATTCTAAATTCATTATTTGACAGTGGGTAGGGTGAACCATCCTCTACACTGATATTGTCACCTTCTTAACTAAAACGTCCTTAGTACACATTATAGGCAGGCAAGGGCAAGGGCAAGCTAAGATCTGCAACCGGCCAAAACTGTTGTGTAACAACTATTGCATAATTGGCAAGGTCTGCTGATTAGGTTTACAGAATTGGCACCGTTGCTGAACAACTGATTCCGGATGAGAGGGTTAGTCCATCAAAGGGAGAATAAGACCTAACAGCTATTGTTGACGCTTCCTTCCAAAATGGGTACATGAGGAAAAAAAACAACTTTTGACATTATTGCTTGAGACTATTCTGGAAAAAAAACTTGTGTAGTTTGGAGAGTAGCAGTTACACACCAAACCCAAAGCCTAATCTTGTTCCTTTATACCAAAACAGACCATGACCAAATGGATGGATGACCGGATGGATGGACGGATGGATGATGGGACAAATGGATGAAGTGATGCTTCACGAGGTCCTTTACTATATGTAATGGTCGACCAATCAGGTCAAATTGTGCACACAAGTTGAGAGGTTTTTTTTCATTTTTTTTGAAAAAAAAAAGTTTGCAAAAGACACATTTGATTGCCTTACCACGATCTTCTTCAAAATTGGGTACTCAAAAAAAGTTCAAGCATATGAAGCACGATGCAATGCAAAAACATATGAAGTCTATTCTACTTGTTATAGCCCAATAACTAAATGGGAGGAAGAGTTGTTTTTTGTGAGATGAAAAATGTTGTTCCTACATAATTAAGGTGTATTCACACCTAATGTTAAGTCAGTGTTAAGTGAAAATCTAGGTAGCATCTTAGGTGGCACCCAATGTTAAATGGGTGATAATTTAATATTAAGTGAATGTTAACTTAACATAAAATCTTTGTGGTAAATAGGTTTAGGTTCTAAATGACTACCTTGGTGTTAGGGGACTTAATACTAAAGTCCTTAACACCAAGTGTGAATGTACCTTTACACTAATATTATTCCACCTAAAATTATAATCTCTCATGTTTTCCTGACACTTGTTGCCCTTGAATGAATGTCTTTAATTGTTTTTAAATTTTGTGATGCACCTACATTGGCGAGCGTCCCAAAACAGATTTTTCTTTAATTAGTGACACGTTTCTACAGGACCATTAAAATAGTAGACAGAACTATGGCGACACACTCCCCAAGAAAAAAATTCACATTTTGAGTGAATTATATATATATATATAATTTAAAAATATAATTTGTTATAGAATATATTTCGAAAAATTTAATGTCAATTTTTGGTGATTTTTTGTCAAAGGAAAAAAAATTCTTGTGAAACGTGAACCGATACTTTAATTTTAGTGATGAGTAATTGAAACCGGTATATGGGGGATTTATTTTTTGAAATATTTTGTATGGTTGTCCATGAACCATTCTAAAGACAATTTCAAAAATAACTATCTCACTCTTTTCCCTTCTCCATCACCATGGATATAAAAAAACAAATTAACATGTGTTTTTTCATGTCCATGAAATGTATATTAATTTAAATTAAATTTTACATTGACATAAATAATGATGAATTATTGAAAACTATATGAAAACATCCAAAAAAAAGAAAAAGAAAAAGAAGTTGATCGTCATTGGTAGTGGAGTTCAAATTGGTACAAAGGTAAAAACTGCAAAATTTAAATAAATGGGTTGCTTTGGAACTATACCAATATTAGTGTGGCATTGGGATTGAACACAAATTGTTAAGTATGAAAGGAATTTTGAAGGGGAAATCTCTTTTTCATTCAAAATTGGATTTTTGAATAACTAATGAATTTTTTCCCCATGACAAAAACTACTAAAGATTTAATATTTCTCACATCTTAGTCTAAAATTTGCAAAATCACCTTTATAAAGTTGTACTTGTTGCAGGCATTTTTTAAATATCAAGAATGTGCCCCAATTTCCCTAATATTTTTTGTTTAGATTTTATCAAATTTTCAATGACATATTAATTTAATATTTAATAAATCCTACACCATATGTCCAAAAATTAGAAAATCACCTCAATGCACCCTTCTAGAGGGCTTTCCAATGGTGCAAAGAGTGTGATTGGAAGTGATATGGTTTTAGAGATCTCAAGGTGACCAAAAGATAACAAATAACTTGATCTCTAAGTTGAAATTTAACATTGCAAGGGTTGAACATAGCCCCTAAGAGGGCCTCCCACAAGAAAGTGAAGGAGTTTTGTAAAGCTCCAACATTGGGGACATTGCTATGGGTGCCTTATTTGAGAATGTCCACACCACTCTTGGGCTTTACATATTGTAAAGCATGATCATAAACTTAAACATACATAGATCACAAGGCATAGGAGGGCTAAGGCTTTCACACATATTCATCAAGGTTGGCCTAAGAGACCTTACACTTATAATATTAAGTAGGCATAAGGATCCCTAGGACATATACCTACTCATCAATAGAAGGTGCGCCCAAAATACCTAAGGAAATTTCTTCTTCAAAATCTCCCTTACAGTGTTCTACGTACTAGTATTCACCCTAGTTAAGTCAGCTGAAGGTGAACAAGGCAGTGAGGGGTTATGATTACCCAGAGCTCATAATGCATCATCCATTGCAAGCAGAAGGATTTACAAGATAGGTTATTGAGGTTGAACCAATGGATGTCGCAAATAGAACAACTCCTATGTTGTATGGAATCAATGTGTTTTGTTGACACTTGAACCTTGACCTTCTTACATTTATCACTCACAAAAGAAGGCCATGTAAATTCATTTTTCAAGAAAAAATGTGAATGAGGCCACTTTAGATTGCCTCAGCTTCAAGTAAGTCTTGGAAGTTGGAGTCACAAAGTGATCAAGATTTATGATATGAATTTGGAAAATAAACCTTGTGGTGGGCTTACTAACTAGAAGCATGGGTCAAAAAAACATTGTTCCCATGAAATTCAATGTCAACAATTATCCATTTTTAACACACAATTCTCTTTGAAATGGGAAAGGATGCAAATAATTGAGAATTTTAGCTCAATCTATCATGAAAGGTAGTTTAAATTACAAAAAGTGTTTCAATGTTTAATACAATGTACTTATACCTTTCCTTTGAGGAAATATGTCAAGTTTGGATGTAAAGCATAGGCATCACAAAAATCACAAAAATTGTGTTTTGTATCATTAATATATTCTACAATAATGTAATCTTGTATGCATCGTATATATCTAGTAATCACTATGGTAATAAGATGTTAAATACTACATCTTGACCATAATTTTAAGAGTTCATTGTTGGAATGGTTTCATCCCATCCATCACCTACACATCAGCAATTGTCATTTAATAATAAGAACCTTGCTTTTGTTTGATGCAAGTTGACCTATCATTCTAAGTTGTTCACTTCATCACACACATTTGGTTACTTTCAAATAAAATAGGTAAACATATGTCAATAACATCTTTAACTTGCAAACTACAATGTGAGTGATTGGAGATTGGAGATGTGTAATGAAAATATAATTGTGTCACACACAATAGAACTTTAGGTATTTTCAACCACCTATCCACATATATGTTAATTATCCTTATTACCTTCCAATCTGTGATTAGGCTAAATGCCATAATACAATGAACAACAAGGCCCAAAAAACTTTATTTCGTAAATATTACAAATGCTTGCATCCAAGACGTCATTAGTATCAAACTTACTTCCCTTAAATTGCATGCATAACAAGATGAGATTTAGAAGCAATGATGTCCTTATTATTATGTGAGATTTAGGGTATTTGATCATGTAATATTTATTCATATATTTAATCATTCAATGTTTTTTCATGTAATTGGGTAAAATGGTCACCCATTGACTTAAAAAATTTGACTTCATCCATCCCCCTAAAGTAACAAGGTCACCAAATTTGAGTCCCAAAGTAGAGAAAAAGAAAAGTTAATTCCTACCAACTTTCCAAATTTAAAAAATGGTGATTCCATAGCTATGGGAGTTTGTTTGAAGGACTAGCACTGAAATGGGAGCTTAAGTTTAACCACTTTATTTAGCCAAAACTTAGTCATTAGATTTAACCACTTGGCACTAGGTTTAGCCAAGTTGGTCATTATGTTTACCATTATGTTTAGCCATTAAATTTAGCCAAAGTTTAACCATTAGGTAATCAACAAGCTTTAGTCATTATGTTTAACCAAGTTTTAATCATTATGTTTAGTGATTAAATTTAACCATTAAAGGTTTAGCTAAAATTTAACCATGAAATTTGACCATTAAGTTTATCAACTAGATTTAACCACTATGATTAGCCACTTTATTAAATCACTACATTTAACCACTAGATTTAGCTAAAGTTTAACCATGAAATCTAGCCATTAAGTTTATCAACTAGATTTAACCATTATGTTTAACCACTACATTAAGTCACTAAGTTTAGTTATTAGGTTTAATCACTTGATTTAGCCATTATGTTTAGCCTAATTTCAACCATTAGTTATAACTTAGGTTTAACCATTATATTTAGTGATGTGAAATAAACATGTGAAATTTAAAATTTTGATAAAAATTGAACATAATGGGCCATTATGGGAACATAATAGGCCATGGCTTGACCATTTCATAGTACATAGCCTACCAAGACTCATTGTTCCATAACTTGTAGGCTTCCCTCTGGCTTGCATTCTACCAAGTGAGGATTTGTGAGGTTGGTGGCATACTTATTTCAAATACATGGAGTGATACTTTGGACAGAGTATGAAAGGTATGTGCCAATCCAAACACTACATGTTCACCACCAAGAAGCATGTGGCCATTAGGAATTGGAACAATATGAAGTAGCCAATGACACTTTACAATGTCTATACCATTTAATGTTTTTTTTATTTTTATGTTCTCTCTCAACCTTTTGCATCTAGGAACATTCTTGTTACTTGTACAATCACATTGGATTTTTCCCCTCTACTACTAATTTGCACAATTTATACCTCAATTTGCATTTATTCCACCCTTATTGCTTACTTGCATCCTTTCTACCTCTACCACGTGTTTGCAATCGTTAAACCTTTATTGGATAATGGGAAGAAGAAAATTGACACCAAATGCCACACGAAACACCTTGGAATTTATGATTGAATATACATTAATCTCAAGCATACTAGATAGAATATGTGAGATGACAATAAAAGCCTTGGAATATCCAAGAGATGACACCTGGTTAATCCCCTTTTAGCATTTACTAGAAATCAAAACATGGGGAACATAATGGAAAAGGGTAATAAATGAATGGGTGGCATGGCGATGGGTGAATGTAAAAATAGACAAAGAAAATCTTGCGTTACTTAAACATATTGTAAACATTTCAAAGGAAGATATGAAAGATTACAATTGGGCAATGTTTACACATGCCAAGAATTTTTTCAAAGAACGTGCAAGTTTGAAGAAATCGATTATAAAACATTTTTTCACAAGCTTACTCAACGAATTGTTGATAGAAGATTTGGTAACCCTTGACAACTTGCTATGAACAAAATTCATTAAAACCAAAAGATGTTTGCATGCAACTCTAGGCCCATGGGTTCATTTTCCCTCAAAACAAAATCTCTGATTTTAAAAAAATCTATATTTAATAATTAATAGCCAAATTGTATTTGTAGTTGAAAATTTGAAAATTTAACTAGATTTTCATGGGAACTGAAATCATCCTATTGTTTGGAATTGTAGTGCCTAGAATGTTTTGCTAGCCTTTGGTAAGTGAAGTTGGTTTTTAAAATTTTAAAATTTGCTATGTTTATTTGGTTCAATTAGCTTGTGGGCTTCCTACTTGAAATTTGCATATAATGTCAAGTATCTTGATTATAATAGTTAACATACCTGGGGTTGGAGCAAAGACACGTATTAGTAAAAGTCCATAGTTTGTGCAATTTTTGCTAGCTAAAGAGGTGCACAATGGCTTTGACAAATGCAAAATACAATGGCAATATGGATGTTGAATTTCATTAAGGAATTAAGATATGGAAGAATGACCTTGGTAAGTTTTGATAAGGTGTTTCAACAATTCAAGAAAGAATATATTTCTTTGATATTATAACTTATATTAACTTTTATTATTCACAAATGGAATTAAAATGAGTGCAATATTTTGACTATCTAAGATCCAATAATAAAAAAATTATGAAACTTGTGAAATTTACTTTCTTCCTCATATTTCAAATTATTTGCAAGACATTAAGAAATACACAAATGACATGTTTTTTTCAATGTTGAATCAGAGTAGGTACTTCTCATAGAAGCACACTTGAGCATTTTTGAACTAGGTAATGGCCAATAGCCCATCGGTTACTGTGACTAGTTGAGCCACAAAACAGCTCCTAAACCCTTAATCCCATTAAAAGAGGGTGAGTTATGAGGTTCAGCCAACCATGTGCCAGGAACTTGCAAACATGGAGGTGGAATAATGTCAGGAGGTAGCAAAATATGTACTATAATTGGGGAGCTCTTGTACAATGGTATGCTCCAAGATAGATAGTGAGAGGATCCCTACAGTTGGGTAGTGTCCTTGTTTTGGTGCATTCATTTGACAAGTAACATGCAATCCGCATGCACTTTCTCCTTTTTCTCTTTCTTCCCCCATGAGAAGATGCACAATACAAATTAACTTAGGAGAAAGCTGCCTTGCTGAAAAGAAGCCTGAAGAGAAAGAAGGTGACTAAAACGTAGTAAAAGCCTGCTATTAAACAAAAAGGAAAGACCCACTTTCAAAATGTAAGAAGCCCACAGATTCATTATGAGTTATCCCACTACACTACAAAATATCTGCCTGGTCTTTATGCCTATAAACAGACCTCCCACTCTTAAGGAGTTTTCTGAGTATTTCATAGGCATGATATCATCTCCCTCCTATGCCAACTGATCTATGTATGCTAAGGTTCCCATAACCATTGGCTCAAGTTAGGTGAAGCCATTAGGTGGGGAGACATTCCCAAAATGTGGGGCTACTGGTGCCCTATTTTGGAAATGCCCCACCCAGGGGCTTTACCCTACATATAAACCTCTCTAATATTTTTTCCTATGTATTTGACAGCACCTCCCCCTCTGGTAGATTGCTTTGCCAGTTGAAGGGCCTTTCCAATGATCACATGCGAACCTTTTGCCACTGAATAGAAAATCTTTCATGCTTTATCAGAACTCCTCTTTTCTGCCCTAACTACACGTCCAGCTGGAGTACACTCACTCTCTATTCACATTGCCCAAGGTAGTAGGAAAAAACACAGGTAAAAATGTTGTTCAAACAATTAAAAGTTGCCACCTCACTAAAAAAAAGTACACATGTTTGCACAAGCCTTTGAGGAGGAAAAATGTAGTACATGAATGCAAAAAAAAAAAAAATTAAATTTTGGGGACAAAAAATTTAATACATACTGTTTATAATTTTACGTTCGTTTCGAACTAGAGAATCCATTAGATGAAAGGTAGATCATGAAGGACAAATTGTTCTCTGGTACTGGTAGCATGTCACAAATTTGCCCAGGGCAACCATGTCCATAGTTTGCATGAATTCAGCAAGAGTGTTCGTGTGGGTGAAGGGCAAGGTCGAACAAAAGCGTTCCCTAACTTTTTGTGTATTTGGACAAACAAAGAACAAATGCTTTTCATTTTTTACCTTTCCCAAGTTGTAGCTTTGACAAAGCCTCTCTATGTATAACAAGTCTTTTCACACATCTAACATTGTTTCAAATTGTGTGTCGAGTCACACTGAAATTGGGCTACAGCTTTCCACAGCTAAACACAATTAATGTCACACAAATAGTTTTCACTCTTATACTCTTGAAACATAAATATCTTGTTTGCATGCGAATCTTAATCTCGTGATTGGTAAAGACCTTTTCAATTAAAGCCAACCACATAATATCTTTCACCCTTCTTACACTCAACATAACGAAAACCCATCGCATAATACCTTTCACCTTTCTTACTTTCAACATAACGAAAACCCACCCCATAATACCCTTTCACCCTTCTTACTCTCAACATAACGAAAACCCAGAGGAAGTGGGGCCTATTCTTACACTCAACATAACGAAAACCCACCACATAATACCTTTCACCCTTCTTACTCTCAACATAACGAAAACCCAGAAGGGGTGGGGCCTATTCTTACACTCAACATAACGAAAACCCACCACATAATACCTTTCACCCTTCTTGTTCTCAACATGACGAAAACCCACAGAGGGTGGGGCCTATTCTTACACTCAACATAACGAAAACCCACCACATAATACCTTTCACCCTTCTTGCTCTCAACATGACGAAAACCCAGAAGGGATGCGGCTTATTCTTACACTCAACATAAGGAAAACCCACCACATAATACCTTTCACCCTTCTTGCTCTCAACATGACAAAAACCCTGAGGGGGTGGGGCCTATTCTTACACTCAACATAAGGAAAACCCACCACAGAATACCTTTCACCCTTCTTGCTCTCAACATGACGAAAACCCACAGAGGGTGGGGCCTATTCTTACACTCAACATAACGAAAACCCACCACACAATACCTTTCACCCTTCTTGTTCTCAACATGACGAAAACCCAGAGGGGGTGGGGCCTATTCTTACACTCAACATAACGAAAACCCACCACATAATACCTTTCACCCTTCTTGCTCTCAACATGACGAAAACCCGGA
>Ga0116231_10007055_pt1 | contig 20910 bp, 14 predicted proteins | sample S1TSphgellanicum_2_FD_89695 | JGI IMG/M metagenome (GOLD analysis project Ga0116231, IMG submission 89695) | Host-associated microbial communities from peat moss isolated from Minnesota, USA - S1T2_Fd - Sphagnum magellanicum MG | ecosystem: Host-associated > Plants > Peat moss > Unclassified...
AAAAAATGTGGTTGATTATTAATATTAATATTATATATTTTTATTATTAAAAGTTCATTAAAAAAGAAAAAAAAAAAAAAAAAAAACAACAACAACAACAACTCTTAAAGCATTAATATGTCTATCATATACTTGATTTTTGTCTTGAATTGATTTCTATGTTTTTTTCATGTTTTGTATTTTCCTAAAATTAGTTTTAGTTTTGGTAAGCTTGTTCCTATCTTGTTTTGTAGCAGATTTTCAAAACCCATGGTCCACAACAAATAAATTTCATCATTTGTAAGTGATACCTTTACAATATTGGAACGCAACAACATGGTGGTTGAAGAACACTATTAATATTCAATATATATATTATCGACCATTCATTAGAATAAAACATGAAAAAAAAAAGCTACTCATGATGTGATGTCCAAAAAGCAACATTGAATCAACCATATACTTGATTATTATCTTGGGTTAATTTGTATGTTTCTTTCATGTTTTGTAGGTTCTTAGAATTAGGTTTAATTTTGGTAAACATGTTTTTATCATGTTTCCGAAGGTATTTTCTAAACAAATGATCTACAACATAGTTAATGAACCATCAATGGTAAAAAATGCCTCTACAATATTGGAACCAAACAATGACTTATTCCAAAATGAGGTGGTTGAATAACATTATTAATATTCATTGTCTTTATTATCGACTGTTCATTAGAATAAAATAGGAAAAAAAAGAAGCTACTCATGATGCAATGTGTCTCAGAACAACATTAAATCTACCATATATTTGATCATTATTTCTATGTTTCTATCATGTTTTGTAGGTTCCTAGGACTAGTTTTAATTTCGATACACATGTTTTTATCATGTTTCAAACAATATTTTCCAAACACGTAGTCCATAACACATTTAATTCCATTAATTATAAGATATACCTCTAGAATGACAATGAGCAACAATTTGTTCAAAAACGTGGTGGTTGAAGAACATTTTGAATATTCATTGCATGAATTAACTACCGCTCATTAGAATGAAACATCCATCACATAATAAAAAAAACAAGCTACTCATGAAGTTCCCTTAGAGTAACATTACATCTCTCATATATTTGATCATTGTATTGGGTCGATTTTTATGTTTCTTTCAAATCAACATTACATTTGTCATATATAATTATTGACCGGTGATTAGAACAAAACATTTATCACATAATAAGAAAGAAGTTTCTTTGTTTCTATAATGTGTCGTTTGTTTTTAGGATCAACTTAAGTTTCAAAATTTATGTTTCAGAAGATGCTTTCCAAACTTAGGGTACATAGCGTAATATATCCCAATATGTAAGAAATGTCTCTGCAATATGGGTAATAAGCACTTGCTTGTTCCAAAGGGTTGTGGTTTAAAATTACTTTGAAGAACATTGTATAGAAACATGATCTTAACATAGTTTTGGAAAGCAAGGTTTCTATTTCTTTCATGTTTTGTGTCATGTTTATCAAGTTGATAAGTTTTAATTTTCCTGCAATTTTGAAAAATATGTTTGTTACATGTTTGTTATTGGTTTCTATCATGTTTTTTACATGTGTTTATCATGTTTTTTACAGGGTCTATTTTTAGCTTTGTATAGCAAGGTTCTATAATTTTTAGTTTTATGTTTCCAATCTATTACTTCTATTGCTTTTAAACTTTTGTTACTTGTTGAGTTTTGTGTGAGATGGTTTATGTGGTTTTGATTAAAAGTTTACCATGTTGTTGGCATGTTTTAGAGGTTTCAAAACATGTTTATTTGAAAAAAAATTTCATATTCTAGGGGCATGTTCTATATTTTTTTCGAATCAATACAACAAAATCGTTGATGTAACCAAGTTGCAATACATCACACAATAGATCTATGTACAAAAAACTAATTAAAAACATTGGTTAAGACCTGAAGGAAATGGTATTTGAAAATTACCATTCAACTGGATAGTTGAAACTAGTGTATAGAAATAAGAAACCTTTAAAGATGTTGAAACATGGGTTAAACCCTCAACCAAATGGTATTTAAAAATTACCATTCACTAAATAGTTGAAACATGTGTCCAAAAATTTAGAACTTTCAAAGATGTTGAAACATGTACCTAGAACTTGTTTATAATGTAATTGGTCATGTTTCGAATGTTACATTTTGTTGAATCACCTCACTTAACTTCCTTCACTCCTCAAACCCATACTTCCCTTGCTTAAGAATGTTGTCATTTATGTTTTTACGAGATTGCTCCCAATGCCCTTGGATGTTCGAAGGTAACATACAAAAAACATTGAAACATTATCTAGGAACACCCAAAAGTTGTGGGAGAAGAACTACAAGATTATAACCTAGTATCCATACTCAGGAAACAAGTGGATTATTGCAAAAAAAATGTTTAAAGACAAAAAGATTGAAAACCTAAATAACAACAAGGGAAATGAACAAGTAGAGAATAATAAAACAACAACAAACAACAAGGCAATGCAAACCCAATGACGTGGGAAATGAACATGATACAAATGAATTGTTGTAAAGAAATGTTTACGGAAAAAAAAATTGGAAACCCAAACAACAAGCGGGAAATGAATAAGTAGAGAACAAGAAGACAACGACAAAGAATAAAACAACGGAAGCCCAAACAAACAACGTGGGAAATGAACATGATAAAAGCAATAAACCCGTCCCCTTTGCAAGCAAATATTTGGTGTGTAACTTTTCAACCTTTGACACAACATGTGTTAATCGCCAAAAATAGTATAAAAACCAATATCCACATGCAAACATCAAGAGGCCTCAATAGGGTGAAACAAGACATGCTACTGGTTCCTAAGATTGTTCATGCACAACATTATTGTGTTTCAAAAGGAAAATTGAAAGTGAAATGGGTTATAAATAAGAGCATGATGAACTATTTAGTGTGGGTGAAAAGATAGAGCTTCCCAAATGTTGCCATGAACTATTTTAGTTGTCAAAACCTTAAGTAAATATGTAGCATGGGAATGGCGATGAAGATGTTAGAGTTTGGCAAAAAAATATAGGATTATAATGCAAAGTTGAAAAAGGTCTAAAGTTTCATGGATGGGTCATGGGGCATGGATGGGGATCGCATGGGGGAACATGGAAGATGGGTGCATGGGGCCAAAACATAGCTCTTGAAACGTTACATGTTTTGGCGAAGATATGTTTTGAGGGCTTAGGTTGCTTAGGCATTGAAATGTGTGTTAGGCCGCCTGCCGAAACGTGACATGTTTTGATGGGTGGTAGGTTTCAAGGTTCAAATTTTGAGGCTCATGTTTAGTGCCATGTAGTTTTTCACTAGTGGAAACAAATGTCTAGTCATCACTGAAACATGACATGTTTATATGTTAATTTACTTTAGGGCCTACACTGCTTGTGCGTGGAAACCCACATTGGGCCACCTTGAAGCAAACGATGCATTTAAGACTTGTCATTAAAATAACATCAGGGAATGTAAAGCATCAACATAAATTGAGGAAAAAAAAGGTGAAACATTTGTGAAATTTCATTTTTTGAAATGACCTTTCATTTGTTGTGAAGGATTTTGATGAATAAGGTACCCTCCCAATACACTAAAAATTGTATGCCAATGTCATATGATAATCCCTAAGGGCACAATGTTTTTGAAATAAGTGCCCACTTGAAGTAGAGCTAAACGACATTTTTTTTTGGGGAACACCTTGTCCTAGGACGAAGGTGTTCTTGAAATAAATGCCCACTTGTGGTAAAGCTAAATAACATTTATTTATGGGGAAAAAATGGTAAAATATGTTTTCAATGTTTCATTTTTTGAAATGCCCTTTCATTTGTTGAGGAGGATTTTGTTGAATTAGGTGCCCTCCAAATATGCTAGAAATTTTCTTTTAATGCTTTATGTTTAGTAAGGTTCTTGCACCTATACTTAAAAATGGGATGGATCTTATGTCTATGAGCAAATGTGAGACCCCTCTCATTCTTAAAGTGTAGGTTTTATATCTAGTGTTGTTTGGTTATACAAGGTTAGTTTAGTTGATTATGTATATGCAAAATTCTTGGTTATGCAAAAATGCATATCCAAGAAATTGCATTAGTTTCAAAAAAAATAATTACACATATCCTTTGAATATAGATTAATCATTGATTTTGAATTATTCATATCCATGGATGGAAGACACTTCTATTAATCGGATGCATATTTGCATCTAGAAATTATCTAGGCATATGTCTAGTTATGTATAATGTTTTTTTATCAAATTCTTTAAGCAAGTGTAGGGGCTAGGATCCCCAACATTAATTAGCAATAAATGACAATGGTCCTAAAAAGACATTAAATGTTTTGGGAATCCCACTTAGTTCTAATGACCTGCAAGAACACATTGTTTAAATTTGGGAACTTCTAGATTTTTTTTCTCAAGATATAATGAATTTTGTGTATTTTTAAAAATAAAATTTGTTGCATTCATCAACCCTTTTTTTTTCACTAGGTTGTGAAATTTTGAAAAGAAAAAACATTATCATAACTATACATAACAGAAAATTTTATACATATTCAAGATGAAGTTTTAGGGTTCATGATTTTTAAGGATTTGGAGGATATGCATTCAAATTCAAAACCTTAAACCTTAGTCGGCATTTTGAGTGAGAAATGACAAATTGGCAATGCATATCCTCTATGCATATCCATGATTTTTTAGTATTCAATAATCAATTATTCATAACCGACAAAGGGAATTTATTTATTTGAATACATAACCATCTATATATGAAAAAATGTGAGATTATATATATATATATATATATATATATATTTGAGAAGTGAGAATATTTTTTATTTATATTCAAAGTTTTGTTTGGAAATTGGATAACTAGACAACATTGGTTATATCCCTCCTCTTTTCTAAGATAGATATTCATCATATTAGGTTCCAAAAAAAAAAATCATGTATATAAAAGGCAAGGATGGGGACGCATGCACAAAAAGGACAAGACAAATAAAAGCAAGGGAACACATGGCACGAAAGGACATAACAATGGGGACACCATTAGGATAGAAAGGCTGATCATAGTACACTTAAGGTAGGGTTTCTCACCATTTTTGCAGGGTCCCATTGTTTGTGGTGTTAAAGAGTAAATGACTTCCTCTTTGTGCATCTATCACACTAAAAATCAGCAAATTTGAACTAGAGGAGAGAAAGTTACGACCCCCAAATTAGGGGGCCTCATTTTTACAGAAAATTCTCGATCAACAGCTCATAACCTATTTTTGAACCTTTCAAAAAAAGTCTTAATATTATTTTGTTGCCTTTAGAGTTACAAGATGATTTGTAGAGCTTAAAATGGCGATTTCAGAGCAGTTTAAATCACTTAATGTGAAAAAAATAAATGAGAAAGTTATGTAAGGATGAAGTAACAGGGGTCAAAATGAAAAAAAAAACACACATTTTACAATTCGAAAAAACAAATTTTCCTTACTGCTCTTATTTGGCTTTGCATTTTCAAAATGATTTGTAAAGCTTGAAAAGGTGCTTCTATAACATTTTAAATCACTCAAAATAGAGAAGAATTGAAAGAGATCTGCCAAAGTGAGTGTTTGATGATATAGGCTAGCATTTGATGATGAGCCAGTTTACACTATTACACTAATAAAATAGAAGATTGTAAACTAAAAAGGCTTCATCTCTCACAAATCAATTGAGGATGGAGATGCACTGGCAGCGATGTACAGAAGAGATGAGGAATTCTAAGGAAAAAATCATGCATTGGTAGAAAACTTCTAGTGTATTTGTAGGGTGACATTTGATTCCGCCTCATGTTCTTTCACTTCCATGAAGATACTTTTGAAAAAGGCAAAGATGTTATGGAAAATTGAAATGCCGTACCTTGAATGCAACACTATGAACCAACAACTTAAATTGCGTACCACTTAATACATTGCAATGCAACTTGAATTGCATTCAAAATTCTTGAATTATATTAAAATCGAATACATTGAATACTAAAATTTGACTTCCAATTCAACTGAATTTAATTTGACAATTGAATTCAGATTCAAATTCAAGTAAAAAGAAATGAAATGCAAATTGTTGAAAAAAGGTATTAAAAAACTACTTGTAAATATGGTGTTAGAAAAAAAAAAAAAAAGTCTTTGAAACAACTGTGTTATAACACAGCAGTGAAGAGAACATGGCCGATAACCTGTGGTCACAGTGATAGATACCCACCGGCAAAACAGTGGTGAGAACCCCCGGGGGGCAGAGAAAGAAAAAGAAGAAGATGGAAGAGAGAGAGAGAGAGAGAGAGAGAGAGAGGCACGGCCTATGGAATGATCTAGAAAGATGGTCGGTTTTGTGCAAAGGAACAGAGAATCAGCAAATACAAGACAGAGAGAAGACCTAACCAAGCACGCAGCAATCCGCATCCCCTTCTTGTGTCGCAGTGTTTTGCTTCGCTTTCCTTCTTTCTGCACAGGTTTGCAATGGCGACAGCTACGTCGGGAACGCTTCTCTACATGCCGCTGCCAGTACGGGCTCCAGCAGGAGCTTTGTCTCCTGCCTCTGCCTCCTCCTCCTGCTCCTTCATCCCATCGTTAACTGCCGCTGTCCCTTCGGGTACTTTACTTCTTTTCTTTGCCCTATTATTCTTATTGCTTCTATGTCTCTCTTCAAAGCTTTTAAGGTAAACCGTTGGTGGAAATAGGTTGCTCGTTGTTTTGTTTTTCCTTTTTTTTGTTTTTTTTGTTCCCCCTCTTCCTGCTAACTACCGATGTTGAAGCTGCATCCGGAATTTGGCGAAGTTTTGGAAATTGCTTTGGCCATAATAATAGAGGCATGCTAGTATGTGTGTTGTGCATTTCATTTTTTATTTTCCTTTCTTGGAGAATTTTGAGCGGACTTTATCCGAAGATAAGCTTTCCCTTGCCTGGAGTCTGGGGTTTTTAAGCAAGGTTTTGATATGTGAGGGACTTACGGCTTGTCAACAGCCTTTTTTAGTAATGCAGGGTTAAGGTCAAGACATAGTAGTGCAAGAAGGTTTGGCCAGCCACGCAATGCGCCAATCCGGGCACTTGTGCAAGCAGTGGACTTGACTAAGGCAAAACCTTCCCTTCAATGTCTTTGTTGTTATGTGATTGCACAGTTTGATTAGTTTGTATTCTTTGTATGTACTTTCATGTATTTGTCCTAGATGGATAGGGAGATTTACTATGGTTGGATTCACTTTTGGCAAAACAGGCCCAAGGCAGATGCTGTTCTGTTGCAGAATTTTCTATCTTAATGTTGCAACAGTCTTGAGATTGAATATGAACTTGTTTCCCTATGATTTATTGTTTCTAACTTTTCAAGATATTTGATGGGCTGTCAGCAGGTTGTTCCCCAGGCAGACAGAGTTTTGGTACGCCTTGGAGAATTGCCTGATGTAAGTAGAATTGGGGGGGTTTGTGTCAATTGTCTCACATAAGCTCTTCTTAGTCATGCTGCATAGTCTTCATACAATTACTTCTTTGGTTTCAGCCTGTGTTGATCAATGTTCATGATCACAAGAAAACAGTTGTAAGAAAAATTGAGGGTCTCTTATCATCCTGGAAATCTATTTGCAGAAAAGTGCTGGTGGAGTGTTGCTACCAAAATCAGTTGCAAAATTTGAGAATTATCTTGTAGGAGAGGTATGAGAACCTTATACTTGATGCATAGCATTGTCATCCACTTTTATCACAAGATGTTGTGAATTTACAGCTCTGTGTGGCTTGTTTGCTAGAGACCCTGAACCCAAATAGGAAATCTCTTTACGAGAAGTGACTTGGATGTTGTACATCTTCCCATTCTCCTCCAGGCAAGAGGATGTTGTAATTAAGTGTTTTACTTTGATGACTCTTAATTAGGACATCTCTGCCTGTCCACCCGGGTTGCCTTTGTGTATAAGCAGGGTGATTGAAATCAAGGCCATCTTTAGTTTGTAAAACCAACATCCAGATGAGGTATATGCCTGAGTGTCTGTTCTGTGACCTAAATGTCTGGGACTTTCAATATCAATGCAGGTCATATCAGTTGGAAAGGAGGCTGCACCCATAGAAAAGGGGCAGAAGGTAAAACTTGGGCACTGCTACATGTGGAATTTTGGCAGCAGAGGATTTTAGTTTTGTTAGTGCTCTAGGAGGTCTTTGATGCAAAAGCAGCAGTGCAGCTCTTGAGCACTATCTACATATGGGTGTTTTGGACTCCTTTGATCTATTCTAATTGATTTGGCTTTCTACAAATATGCATCTTAGTAACATTCTGTTGTGTGTGTTGCTTCAACTATTATGCAGGTCCTCTTCTCTGATATCAATGCTTATGAGGTATGGCAGCAGTACATAACTTCTCTTCTCTAGTTGAGTTACTTATCCATAGCAGCAAAGCTGCAGCTTGTGTATTCTGGACTGTGTTGACACCTTAGGAACTGCTAATTCCTGCAGATTTACTAACCATTCTTGGTTTTATCCATGTAGGTAAACTTGGGAACAGCTGAAAAGCTGTGTTTTTGCCGCATTGGTGACTTGCTCGCCATTGTTGAGTAACTTCACCAGCAGTTTTGCTATTAAACAGGAAAGAAGAAATCAGAAATGTACTCCAAGTGGGATATTTCATCATGATTGTGAATTTCATTAAGAGAGATGAATCATCAGGCTGTATTTTCCAAAATAGCTGAACACATTCTTCTATGTTTAAATCTCTCTTGATTGCACTTAAAGTTGTTCAAAGACTTCATCACTGGTGTCACTTTTACCCTAAACCTCTTCTAATTACACACTTCTCTCTCTGGAACCTAAAGTATGTTGCACTACATAGTCAGCTTTTAGTGGCAACATCCATTGTTTGCAAGCATGATGAGTTCCAACTTGTGGTAGGGCCCTACCCACCATTCCTAGGTGGAATTGGCCCAGTGCATTCACCCCTATATACAATTGTTTGGAGGGCACTGTTCCTATATACTATATAGATGTTCTTTTGATCCAGTGTCAGCAACTGATGTAGAGGCAATGGCTTTCATGTGGCACAATGGAGGGAGGGTCGTCAAGGGGGTGTACCTGACCTTACTTGGGCCACATGACTATTATGTAAACCTGAATGACTATTGTGTAAATCTGCATGGTCTTTACTGCACCAACGACTGATGTTCAGCACAAAGTTATTTGCAAAAGGTGAAGCAAAAAAACAAGAGAAATTTTTTATTGATATTTGCTGAAATTGTTGAAAATTGAATCCCAACCAGTGTTTTTATTGGTTTTTAGGACCCCGGTTTGGCTTGCTTTATTTGGGTTTAAAAAGTGAGAGTTGGTAGGTCATAGGTAAAATTTAATCTGGTTTGCTTTCTTGTGTTGTTGTTGGTCTTTTGGTGAGGGAAGATTGTTAGGTGAGGGTTTTGAGGAGATGTTTTGTAACCTTTGATGTGCGTGATGGAGGAGGAGAGTTACAGATCTTGTTGAAGAAGCATTATTGTCCTCAGCAACAAAAGAATGGGGAGGAGGAGCATCACATGGGGTTTTCTACAACGGTCTTATTACCAATAGATTGGGCTTGTTTTGTTTGTTTGTTTTGTCCAGTGTTGTTCTTGTGATGAAGGTGCAAAGGAAATGGAATTTGTTCATAGGAGGTTGGCTCTTGTCCAGTTTGGAATGAGGTCATAGAGAAGGTTTTTTTGGTGTTAGTAGGTTAGAAAAGCTCCATGTGATATTATTGTTGATTTTTGAGAAGCTCACATTTAGGGGTGGTTGAATATGCAAGATGACAATAGTCTACAGTTTTCTACACTACATATCCATGCCTAGTGTGTGGAGACCGACATTCAAATTTTTGTTTCAATGGTAATTGAGTTCAATTACCTTGGCTCCTTGGGTGCTATTGTATCGCCAAAGCTTTAATTGGAAACTTGGATGGCAGCTAATGATCTTGAAAGAGGTCAACCATGGTGAATTTGGCCAGTAGTAGTGAGAGGAGGAAAAGGAGAAACATGACATGCGAGTGAACACAACGAGAATGTTTCTTCAAATGCAACAATGGTAGCTACAAATGAAGTTCTTCTTTTCAAGGAAAGGCAAAAAGGGCCTTTAGTTGCAGAGACAAAACCTCCAAGCTTTGATTCTACCTTTCTAGGACAGACAAAATCTCCAAGCTTTGATTCTATCTTTTCTAGGACAATGTTCATTGACTCGGCACTCACACATTTGCCAATCAATGTTGCTTATTGTTAGGAAAAAAACACATTCTAGAGATTGCAAGGAATGGTGATCAAACATATCATGCATGTCAAGGTTAGGTTATGGGGCAAGTGTAAATATGTCTTCTTTTTAAAAAAATTGTGGAGAAGTTCATGAAATGCTGCACTGTTGTTGTTCTTGGAACATTATGAAAACTTTCATGGAATTCAGGCTGACATGGCTTTGGACTAGTTTGTTAGTCCTTGGAACATGTAAGGTTTTGTTGCCGATAGGTTGCATTCATGTTTGGCATATCCATTATGGCTTACTATGTGAGTAGCATGCCACCAATTTGGACAAAGTTTGTGACATTTTTTTGGGCTTTTTGGAGGGGTCAAGCTCAACTCTTTCAAAAACACAAAAAAATTGTGTTTCGTTATTGTGGAGGAACAAAACTACTCTTAACACTGAAAGAAGTTTGGCTCCTCCACAAAACCACAAAAGAAAATTGAAGCAAACAAGCATGTAAGAAAGCAAAACAACAAACCTGATACAAAAGAATAAACAAAAATAATGGAAAGTCAAGGGAAACTCACCTCAACCTCTTGTCCTCCAACACAGTTGTCCCCTTGTTGTAGCTCTGAATTTCCATTTCATTACTCTCTAGAAAAATATGAAATGGCAAAAAAAAAATTAGAATGAAAAGAAGATGGAGAATGAGAAATGACCTTGGAGAAGCAAAAACAATAAAATGATAATGATAAAGAAAATGAGAAGGAAAATGAGATGTTCTAGGTGTTGAAGGCCCAAAAAGTTAGTTTCAAACCTTAAACACCCAAACTTTCCTTGTATACACACTTACCAAAGGTTCATTGGTTGTTTTTCCTAAAGCAAAATCTTTGGCTTTATAATCCCTTGCCTCATCATTAGTTGAAAATTCCTACACTCAAAAATCACAAGAGAATTTGATTTTAAGGATTAATTAAAAAATGGTATAAAATATTTAAAATGTGGCAAGATTTTAAACTCCAATTTTGGTTTTAGGGTTTTTCAAATTGTCTAGTTTTCCTTTATGGACTATAATCAATGATCATGTTTGCACTCTTGTCCTCACACATGCTCCTCTACATATTTTAGAACATTAAAAATGTTTTTCAAAATCTTAATATCAAGCCAATTTGTTTTTAAATTTATGTGAAAATTCAATAAAAAATAAAATGTTTTAAAAATTACATTTTTTTATTTCATTTGATGTGATGTTAGAATATTGTGCAAAAAAATGTACATCACAATGTATTAAAAAATGCATATATATTTAAAAATTGATTGAGATGATTTTTAATCTTTATGAAATTTGTAATATCTATTAAACATTGTGATTCCATATGATTAAAATATATTTTTGAACCATGTGAAAAGTTTGATAATTATCATATTACAAATGAGTTTTCTTCAAGGTGATGACCATAAATATGTGGTTAATTAAAATTTTGATGAACAATCATTTTCAAATGGGAGGTGGGCCATTTTTTAAATTTTCATTTCAAACTTTTTTGGTTGACTAATTCAAACCAAAAACTAGTGTAGTCTAAAACAAAAAACAAGTTTTTTTATATTCCATTTATGATAAACATATTCATTATTCCTTGAATTTAATCTTTATTTTTTTCAAATAATATTAAATAACATTAACTTTGTGAAAATTAAAATATGGAGCCCAAACATCAAAAGTGAAACCCAAATTAAATGCAACAAATTTTGAAGGTGTGTACTTTAAACATATGGCATGAATGTGCCCAAGGTGCCCCCCCGCCATAGTGTGTTTTCACCCCATGGCTAATAATGTTCAAATGAATTGGAATGATGTTTGGCCCATTCATGGGATCCTTCACAACCATTGCATAACAAAAATAGAACTTGTCTTTCTCATTGGGTTCAATTTATGGAGATCCACACCAATAAACTTATTCATGTGCATTCACTAATAGAAATATTGTCATAATATGCAACCAATCATTTTGTAACTTATGTGCAACTAGTTGTTCATAACTAGATTGGTCATGCTTGCAATTACAAAATTGGATTCATATAATTTTTTTGCTATATGATTGTGTGTGCAATTAACATACAACTAATGGTGCATAAAATGGACTATGTTATAAAAAATTGGCCTACACTAGTACATAGATGAGTTAGTATACCCAATAAATTTATTTAGGTTAGTATATTATCTATGTTACCTATAGATAAGCCTATGTTAATATACCTAACTTAAGTTAGTATAAAAAAGCACTACAAGTATAATGCTACTATATATATATATATATACCTTAGTTAAAATATGTAATTAATAACTTATTTAAGCTAATACACTTAATTTTAGTAGGCTACACGAGCTAGCTAGTAACCCTAGCCTAGCCTAACCTATGGTATCATTAACTATTAACTATAATGATGATGATGATGATGATGATATAGTTAATTACCCTTTCTTGCAACTAGCTACAATTACAATAATTATTTTATATTATTATGATTATGATTATTGTGATTTTCCTAGGTTAGGATACCCTTATATATATATTTATAAACTAGCTTAAGGTAATTAATATAAACTATGAAAAATTATAGTAATATAGCTAATTACATGACCCTACAACGAGTTATAACTACATTGATTATAATTATATTAGTATACATTAGTGACAATATTAGTAATTAATATTATTTTCATAATTATTATTACTTATAAAATTATTGTTACCTATATTATTTAATATAACTAGTAGGTATATTATGTTAGTATAACATTTAATTATCATGTAATGGTTGTAATTAAATTACAACTATGATGTTACTTAAATTTTTATCCCATATTGTTTGTCTTACCTTTCAAGTTTCTAAAATATATAATTAGATGCACTAGAAGTATGAAAAAACAAGTAGCATTTGGGATGAACCAATCAATAGGTTTGGCCTTAAAGGCTAAACTCAAAATAAAATCATCCCAAATTATCTACCTACTTAACTACCTAGGCCTACCTACATCTTTACTTAGGCATAATTACCTACCTACTTACTTAACCAAAACATTCCTACATACCTACCCACTTAGTTGAAACCTACCTACCTAGGCTTATCTACCTACTTACTTAAGTGCCATGTGTTGACATCTTATATAAATGTCACATATCAACATCCTACCTATGTGCCATGTGTCAACATTGTATTTAAGTGGCAGATGTCAACATCTTATATAAATGTACTTAAGTGCCACTTGTCAACATTTTACCTAAGTGCTACGTGTCAACATCTTATGCTATGATCTAGATTAAATTAATGAAATATCAAAATAAGCTTAAAATTGCAATTTGCCATGTGTCATGAAATAATTGTTCGAAACCCATAGACTTGTGTCACAATACAAAAAGGGTTAATTTAAATTGCACATAGTTGCATCCCATATATGCAACTAGCCCTCCTTGAATACAATGGATGAAAATGTGTATCACAATGCCATATATACATGTCAAGTACAAAATGTTGCATGTAACTAAAAATTGTGTGTGACTTGTTTTAAGTAATCATGACAATTTTTTGTTGCATGTGTCATTTGCATGGAAAATTGGTTGAAAAATGCCAATTTTCTACTAGTGTTTTATGGGCAAATCACATGGAAAATTTTAACAACTATGAAAATTCCAAAACACTTGAAGCAAATGCAAACTTTGAAGTCATGAGGTCTTAATGCCATTCATTTGGATAAACATTAGGGAATGACCTTGAAGAGCTCGTCCATTGGTTGTCCTTTTGGCATTTTCAAGTTCAACAATGGGCAAATTTTGCTAGAGAGGTACTTTGACTTCATCATCTTGTTTCCTAATCTATTCCCAAACCACATTGAATCACACATGTTTAATGTTGGGAATGTTATATACCCTTGCAAAATTGTGCTTCAATTTTGAAATTGTTCATGTGAAAGGCTTGACAATTGAGGAAGATGCCAACATGTTTACTTGCAATTTGTCTAAGAGAATTCATAGCACATGGTTCTAACAATATAATAAAAAAGGTAAGGACTTATATGATGCCACACTTAATGACCTTAGTAGGGCTTTGGAATAACAAACTCGGGGTAAAATGCATTTCATGGTTAGATTAAAAAAACAAAACTAGATTAGACTAAGTTATGATTAAGAGATATGAATAGATCAAGTGACCCCAAAAAGATAGCACAAGCTATTGCAAGTTTTGTGTCTAGCAATCTTATGGATAGTAAATCACTTAGCTTGGAAGGTAAAGAGAAATTTGGTTCCTGCAAGAGAAAATTCGATACCATGATTGGCTCCCCTCAAGATTTTCATCGCCTTGACAAAATGAATTTTTCAATGCCATGAGAATTGGATTCTACAAGGGTGTAAGATAATTTTGCATGAAAATTGTTAGAATCCCACATATAGTGTGGAATTCAATCTAGGTTAGGCACCCATGGTTGCGAGGCCTTGGATATTCTTGAAAGCACATGCAATCAAAAGATTTTCCACATTTCAAAGATAGTTGCAAATTCACAAGTACATTGTTCAACCATCCAATCTGAAGGGCACAAGTGTGAATACAAAATTTCAAAATGTTCATCTCACCCCCCAACCCCTATGTATTATGGGTGTTTCAAACTTGTAGCAAATAAAGAGGCTAGGTATAAGGCAATGTGGTTTTACCCCAATGACAAGAATCAATGTGTATTGGGAGACGTTTGAAATTCAATTCAAAGTGCACTTCAAGTACCTAATGTGTGACCAATTTTCATTGGCACAAGATTCACATGCATCAAGGTGGCATCCTTGGAGGACATTAGATTTAATGTTTTTAGGTAGGCACATGTAAAGGTCAAGGGTGACAACCCAAAAGCATATGACATTTCAATTTCAAAACATGATGACAAGATTGTGCATGTGCAACCTTTGGAAAGAATATTTATAGTAGGTGGTTATCTAAGAAAAACCTAACCATTATTATTTTGCAAGTGAGGGATGTTTCAAGCTAATCTTGAATATGGGCAAATACATTCAATTGAATCTCATGGTGGAGTGATGACCATGGCATATGAAGTGATAATTGGGGTCATGTCTTGACTTTGTGTTTATGTTAACAAGATTGAAAAATAGAGGAAAATTCATCCCTTGTAAGCATCTAAATTTCATTTACAGAATTAAGATGTTTTGTGATCCCAAGACAAATGATTTTGTCATGAACCAACTTACAACGAGTGTCAACAAAGTCAAAAAACTATTACAACAAAAGATTACATTGGGATAACATTGTTGATAGTAGGTAGTCACCAAATGTTTAGTTTTATCATCTTTTGTACCATTGTCCATCTCATGTGATAAAATTAACTTGGCATTTGATGTCAAATTGCCATTTGGAATAAAAATTTATGTTGTGCATTAAAGATAATTTTGAATTGAATTTGGTTTTCATAAACACCATAGATTGTAATGTTTATGAAGTATGTGAGTCCTTAATCACATGATATTTGGTAGAATGGATGACTATAGTTGCATCTTTTAATGACTATTAAATCAAGATTTTTCTTGTTTATAGTTTGAACAATGCCCATGTATTGATAAGATGTACAAAACATTAAAATTTTCATCCATAAACAAGATGAATGTATCAAATCACTCATCCATACATATTCATGTGCGTTTCAACTTTTGGCATACTTGCAATATTAATAGGGGCCAATACAAATGTGACTTTGCATTCAAATTGAATGACTAGAATGTTAAAGGCATGTGGTAAGGTTTAAGGTCATTATTATCATATTGATGTGGAGTTTAAATGAAATGTGCATTGATTACCTAGAGTACTCAATTTGGAACTTTGAACCAATCTCATTTTTAATTTTTTCAAATTGCTAAATTATCCATTATATTTATGTGTATTCTTTGATGAATCCATAATTAAAGATTTGTTATGAGTTTTGAAGATCATGATTTAATGCATGCAAAAATTTGGGTTAATTTGGTGCAACTATCAAGACACAATTTATTTGAAAATATTAGCCCATTATGCTTCCAAATTGAAAATATTAATTTGAAGTAATGGATTTGAAGGTTTTAAAAATCCAACAACACAATGTTTTCAAGGACAGTTTTAGGAACAATCCATCTTCAAACATTTAATTGAAATTATAGATTTTTTATGTATTCCTTTCAATGGAGAAAAAATTATAATTATAATTTTCAATGAATCATCCCAAATGAATATGAGATTGTGCAAACAAAAAATTTAGGCACTAGAATAGATATGGTTGTTTCATATGGTGAAAAATTTTCATTTCTTGAAAACATCAAAGTTTGATCATACTAACATCACGTGTTGCATTCAATTGTTGATTGGGACATTTGTTATTACAATCAAAGTACAACATGATCATATCTAATTTTAAAATCCTTTTAGAAATTGAAGGTTAGTTTCATGTATGTTGTGATTCTATCATTCAAATTCCTTTGGACATATGGAAAATTGTCATTTGGAATAGTACTTTGCCTCCCCCCAACCATGTTTTCACCCTAATCCATCATTCATCCATTTGGGGACAAGGTACAAATTTAAATTTGCATGTTTTAGGAGCTTATGTAACTTTGCCTAGTCCACACTTGTTAAAATGACTTAAATTGAAGTGTTTTAGTGTCATGTGGCATAACTTAATGTTATGTTAAAGCGATCTAATGTAGGTGCCATGTAATCTCGCTTATGGATGTGGACATGCCATGTGTCATTAAACTATAAGTTGAACACATTGTTTGGCTTAATTACAACATAATTGAACTTACAACTAAAAAATTGATGACATCATGCAATGTTGACAATGAAGTTCATCTACTTAAAGTTATTATTGAAAACTACCTTTGATTATAATGGTAACTGTCATTTGAAACTAAAATGGCCTAAAGTAAATATTGCCACGGTGTTGACACATGGTTAATGTTTGTAATTGAAATGTCATTTTTTGTTTGTACTTGTCAACTCTAGTGGTTTTTAGTTACAAATAATATAATTTAGTTGTAAAAACCATTTTATGATTGGGTTTGTCATTTCCAGCTACAAATTGTAGTTGAATATATAGTTGCAAATGTGAAGTTTTTCTCCTAATGATTAAATTGTTGTTATAAATACCCAACCATTAAAAAATAAATTGTTACCCTAGCGGGTTCTTTAAGTTTTGTCAACCAACATTTTGGGAGGCTTTTGACAAGCCTATATATTAGATGCAATGTTTAGCCTCCTCCATTTGAAGTTTTTTTCTTATAATTTCCTAACATCAAAAACATTTGAGCTCTAAGTCCCATATGTCACTTATTTTCTTTTGTTTTATTGTATGAAGTTCCTATTTTTTTTAATGGAAATCCCTACCTCCACCCTTTTGAATGAGGTACCCCACCAAAGGTTACTTGTTTGATAAATTAATTTGCTTAGTTTGGTGGGTTGAATTGCAATATGACACCTTATGCATTTTTAGGTTTTCATTGCCTTCCCCCAAACTTTAGAACTAGGTAAGGGGATGTGGTTTTTTTACCAAAGCCCAATTCAATTTAGGACCCACTTTGTATGCTTAGAAGGCTTTGATCTTGCCAACTTATAATGTCATAGTAGAAGCTTGAGGTTCAAAGCACTTGGTTTAGGAACCACTATCACCCATTTACATAGAAGAGTTGAGAGCATGTCTTATAGGTTTGTGCTAGGCCCCCACCCCTTTTTGTAAACAACAAGTTATCTATTTTACTTTGGTTCTTGAGTGATCTTCATTTCCTACCCATAAAAACTCCTCATTAAAGTTTCACATTTTCTTACCACCTTTTCAAAACCACCCTTTAAATGTTCAAGAAAAATCACAAAGAAGATGTTAACATTTAGTTGGCCACCATCACTCTCCCTTACTAGTGGTAGGTGCATCAAGCTCTAGAACCTTAACTTGCTTTGAATCTTTTCTACCAAAAACTGATCCATCTCCTTCACTTCAATGTTTAGACCAAAAGGCACACCTAATAGTTTGAACTATTCACCATCTTTTGCTCATTTCTAGTTGATTTGGAATTAGTTTGGGTTGGTATCCTTATACTTTTCAAGTAACTGCAATAAGTAATAAATTATTCATAATTGATTTCCAATGCACTAAGGGCGAGGAATACTTACAACACCTTAAGCACAGTCCAAATGTTCTCTTCACCTCTTACAAAAAAATTTATTGTCGACATATTGTAACAAAGATTGTTATTTTCCCCTCCAGGTTCAATGTAATGACCTTAATGTTCCCCATAATTTTAGAAATTTTCAACCTACCATGTTAAGTACCTCCCCAACATGAATGAACATGTAGGGAGCTAGTGGACATTCATGCTTGACCCCTTTTTCAACTTTAGATGTCTTCATGATGTTGGCATTGATGTAGACTATGGGTTTACATCTTTGAATAGTAATTAACCAAAGCAATGAATTCATTTGCCATTCCCATTGCCTCCAAAGTCAAGAATAAAAACTCCCAATTTATTTTATCATATGTTTTGGAAAAATCGAGCTTAACGAGAACCAAAGGTTGACATGTGTGCTTGGCCCAGTAATGGTCTTTTACATCAAAAACAAATTATCCAAAATGTACTTGAATGGGAATAACATTTCCTATTTTAATTGTTGTTGGATTGAAGCTTGAACTTGCCATAAGGGGTAAACAATTACATAGGTTCATTATGTCAAAAATTTGTAGCCCCAAACCCAAATTTTAAACTTGTTTTATTTAACATAAAACATTGTGATAAGTGCATTTACCCCCACATAAGCATGACCGACCCTTTTGCATTAGTTTTTTTTTTGCCAAAAAATGTCAAGAGGCGTGTTATGCATGGCTATCACATGATAGATATAACCTAGGATATGTACACTTTAGTGGGATAAGGGCTACAAAATATCTAGATTTTGTGGTAATGATTAGCCCTACAATTTTGGACTTTAACCTCGAAGGTTTTCTTTTGTAAATTTGGACAATAAATTAGGGGCCAATTTTGAAATAACAAGTTTTTATTGTTATGTAATTTTGTAGCGTACATGGGTAAGAGTATTGCTTGTTAGAATTTTGATAGGTGGTGCATTCAAATAATAACATTGGTTTTTTGAAGTTGTTAAACTTTAACCCTTTCTAGTAATTGGTTCTAGAAGTGGATTTTTTTTGTTTTCTTTTTTTGTGCTTTTGTAAATTGAAGAAGACATGATGAAAAAATTGTAGAAATTGTGAGAGAGTGAGAGAATCAAAACTTAGGAGGCCACATATTGTTGTATGGAAAGTAAAAATGGAAGCAATTTGGCGGCTATGGAGGAAGTACAAGAAAGACACATAAGGGGAAAAAAAGGAGAGGTGAAAGGAGGAACAAGAGGATACATGAAGTGAAAGAAGATTTTGTAAGGGGGGAAACAAGAGAGATCTAAAACAAGGAGTTAGGGGTAAGGAAAAGATGGACAAAAATAGTTGGGTTCTTTAGGAGGGCATGAGAGCTATTTTATTGCAAGTCTTGAGAAAATAGGAAAGAAAGAGAACATTGGGAAATTTGGGAAAACTTGTCCAATTTGGATTTTGGAAAAATGAAAGAAGGATAAAGATAAGGAGGTTGTGGGAGTGTGGTGCAATGTAAGAATAGGTTGCTTGCTTGCTTATTGATGGTCATGAGTTGTAAAATGATTAGTGTTTATTGTCCTGTTTAATTTTAGTTAAACCTTGATGCAAATGTTGTTGTTGTTGTTTAATTAGGGTATGTAAAGGGGGAGAGGTGATGAAGGAAATTTTTTAAGTTAGGAATGATTTTTTTGCTAGACAAGAAGTTCATAAATCTCTTAGTTAATACTAAAGATAAAAACTTCAATTTGCAACACAGTGTAATTTTGATGAATTGCCCACAAAACAAACTTGTTGGAAATATTAATGAAGTTGGAGAGGATGAACCACATTATTTTTAGAAAATAATGAAATTATATAGATTGGGTGTGTGTGTGTGTGTGTGTGTGTGTGTGTGTGTGTGTGTGTTTTGTTTTTTTTTAGCTTAACAAAAAGATATAGTTATTTGAAAACATAATATTTTTGTTACAAAATCTTTTTATTGGTTTTCTTTTGGCCCAAAAGTGATACACAATTTCTTTTGGGGTGGGTGTTGTTACATTTATGTATATTTGCTACAATTTTAAGAGGTCCTTGAAATATTTTTGCTAGTTGAAATTTACCTAGGGTGCTTGCCACCCTAGATCCATTTAGAAATTGAAACAAAAACATTGCCCTCGATTGGTCTTCTCTTGCATGGCATGACCTATACAAAATGGTGAGCCTTTCACAAAATAGAATGTTCACCCATGAGTGCTTCGAATGTTTTATGGTGGGGTTTAATGGCTCATAATGTCACATTACAATTTAGAAAGAGAATGAAATTATAGAGCATTGGAATTTGGTAGCCCGCCACCAATGAACATGTTTAGATTTTCTTCAAATAACACACAAGCATTCTATGTGACATTATTTCCTTTTCCAAATAATAAATTTAAATGAATTGTTTTATGTTTTTGGTTGTGAAATAGAAGGGGGGGGGGGGGGGTTTGAGGGGGGGGTTTCAAATGGTTTTTTTTGTTTTTTTTTGGCAAAGGGCCCCCATGGTTGGCCCCAAACACCCAAAAATTTTCCTTGATAAACCCCCCCAAAAAAAAACCC
>Ga0116231_10007056_pt1 | contig 20904 bp, 21 predicted proteins | sample S1TSphgellanicum_2_FD_89695 | JGI IMG/M metagenome (GOLD analysis project Ga0116231, IMG submission 89695) | Host-associated microbial communities from peat moss isolated from Minnesota, USA - S1T2_Fd - Sphagnum magellanicum MG | ecosystem: Host-associated > Plants > Peat moss > Unclassified...
AAATTAAATTAAAAATTTAATTTTTTTTTTGATCAATCGCAATTAAAAAAATAATAAAATATAAAAAAAATTAATTACAAAAAAAATTAAAAAATATTAAAAAAAAACAATTTAAATAAAAAAAAAACCAAAAAAAAAAAAAAAACCTTTAAAAAAACACTTGAATAACATTTAGTCATCATAATAACAAGAAAATTAAATACCTAGACCATGTTGCAAAATTTTTAAAAATAAAATAAAATAATAATATATAGTTTTTTGAATAATTTCATGGCCTCATATTTCCACACAAAAATGCATTGGGGCTAAAATCATCAATATGAACCCAAATTTAGAACCGAAATTTTTCTATTTTGGTTTTTTTATAATTCGAGGTCCTTGAACGAGAACCCAATTAAAAATTCAGGCCACGTGGCTGCCCTTCAAGGCTCATTCACCAAAAACTGAGGTGCCGTGGACGTCTACGTGGACCAATGGGAAACGGATATTCCAATCAGAAAGCGGTTACCACAAGTAGGAGGCACAGAACAAACACACTAGTCACTAATCCGGTTCCCAACAACACACTAATCGTGATCAGCGGCGATAATCAGAATTACGCAAGTCCTAAACTGGTGTGTTTCCGTTTCTCTAATCCCGATATTTGCCGTTGGTTTTGTGCGTGGATCCGAAAGCGAAGAAAACTTACAAGTGCGAATTACGACATGTACATTGTGTTGTAGAAGAAGACAGACTCGTGGTACTAATAATCAATTGAGCACGAGTTTTCTTCCTCAGGAATTGCGGAGCGAGGAGTGACCGGATCGTGCTGAGGAAGATCGAAGAATCCAGGTGAGACACTTGAGAAACAGAAGTATATATAATCAATCCCTTGCATGTGCTTCGGTTATGAGTAAACAAGAATGTCATTGTGCAAGATTTGAGTGATCAGTTGTTTGCGTGCTTGCGTTTGTCATTTTGGTTGTTGTTGTGGTAGCACATGATGATATTGTTGTAAAACAAGAAGGAAGGGATGACTAGCTTCCGGGCAAAATTGATTGCAGAAAAGAACGGAGCAAAAGACGTTTTCCTGCTTCTGGCGCCCATATTGAAGCTGTATTTTTTTTTTTTTGGCTGCTTATTATTGAAACTTTCGAAGACTCGTATTGTTGTTGTTGGAGGGAACTGTTTTTTTGTCTGTGTTTTCATTGTTTAATTCATAGTATTTCGGAGTTTGAGACTGTTTGGGACGGGAAGAGGCCTCAGGCATTGAAGCTTGTAAAGATCCTGAGGCTGTTGCAGGAGGACTTGAGGCTTTTGTGTTCGCTGCATTGTTCAAGGTTGTGAAGCTTGTGAACTTTCGAGGATTTTTGGGTACAACCGCCGTCAACGCTAAGAGTAAGGTGAAACTGTGTAATTCCAGAAGCTTTTCGACACTGCTGCAGAAGGGAAAAAGAAAGAGGACTCCGGAACCGATGAGGGAGTTGCGCACAGCATTTCTGAAACAGTGAGCTGTTGGCTATGCAGTGGTAGAAGATCGATAAGATAGGGAACACAGCAATGCCAAAGAAACGCAATGTAAACCAGATTTGCTTCTCTGGCATTGTTTTGCTTGTAAGCTTTTGAGGTCCATCAAGCACTGAAAGGATAGCGAGGAAGAAGACGCTTGAAAGCGTTTAGTGCACGGTAGACTTCGAGCACAGAAAGCGCCGGAAGAATTTTCGGTTCATTCTGAGACTCAGACAGGGGACACAGAATTGTATGTACTCGGCATCGGTTTGTTTGGATCTGGAAATAGGAGTAGAATGAACGAAGCTGGAGCCGTCAAGAAGTTTGTCGGCCACCGATGCAGTGTTGTTGATGTGAGAGGAATGCTTCTTGCTACGGCTTCCAAGAGAGTACAGACGACAGAGCGCACACAAACAGCGACAAAGGAGGAGGAGCTTGAGTTAGAGGACAGATCATGCGTTTCATGAGGAAAGTTTGGCATTCAAGCTTAAAGAGAAATGCAGCATTTTCCACTTTCCTAGTGAGCAGCTCTGAGCTGCACTTTGCCTGCTCATGTTTACTTCCAATGGCAAGGTGTATTGCAAGAGAGACGTCGGTGCTGGTGGCTATGATACGCGCACAGCCGGCATGCGAAGACCTGCTGCCTCGAGAGTTTACGTCGACGACCTCATAGGTCAGTGCGCGGGCTCCAGAAAGAGCATCAGAGAATTTGATGAGGATTATCTGTATGCTCCAGGCAGAAAGATCAACAGAGCTTTTTATCAGGATCCTTTCGGTGGCAAGAAGAGCAGTGGCAGACATGATTTTGAGGAGGAGGAGGAGGATTTCTTGCACCGCAGGGCTGGAAGAAGAATCTTCCAAGAGAATGGTGTTTCCGCTCATCGCAGGAGTCACGGCACCACCCGGAATGGTGCTTGGAGACCAAATTGTGACGTGGAGAGCTTAGCAAGCGAGGATCGTCATATTTTTGGAAACCTGAACCAGGCAACATTTGCAGGAAAGAAGCAGCAGCAGCAGCAGCAGCAGGAGCCCCATGGAGGAGGTCACGCGCACCAGTCTTTTGGTAACCAGTTGCTGAGCTTGCGAGCAGCCCTGAATGACAAGGAATTGCAATTAGTAGAGCTTCGGGAGCAGCACATTAGTGTGGTGAATCGAGCAGCAGAAGCTAGAAAGAATTGGGAAGAGTCTCTCAGGTCCAAGGATCAAGTGATTCTACAGCTTCAAAAGGCATTACATCATCAAAAGCATGCACTTGAAAGGTTTGGCAAGTTCTCCCTTTTCCTCCTCCAATGTAGCTCTATCTCTTGCTGCAGTGTTCATGAATACCCATCTCCAAATAATTCCCTGGAGTGTCAACATCTTGTGTATGTTCTGTGTTCAGGCAAGAAAAAGAATCCCAGGACAATCTACAGACATCAGTTGAGCAAATGCAAAGGGAGCATGTAAGTAACGGTTCCTCCTTGAATGAAATTTCCAAGCAGTCTTTCCATGAGTATGGAAAACTTAGTTGCAGAGAGAACTCCTATGACTTAATTCAGAGAGACATGGTTCTGCATTATGGACTTCTGGAGATCCTTCAGGCTCCTGTATATTACTGAATGGAATGTTCTACTAAAGAGGTTTGAATCCTGTGCAGAGTGAGGAGCTGGAGAAGAAAGAGCTGCAAATCACTCTCTGTGAAGCCAAAAATGCACAATTTGTACAGGAGTTGGTGGAGCAGCAGAAGCTTATTATCAAGTTGAAAAGGCAGGTTGAAGACACAGAGAAATACTGTGCTAGCAACATCCATAAGGTCAGTTGAGAAGAGTTGGATGCAATTCTTAGCAGCAGACACAAAGTTGCTATGCTTGTAGTTGTATCCTCTTGATTGGTGACATCATCTCACCTGGGTGGAACCTTGTTTTCAAAGAGCAACCAATTCCAAAGTCTGAACTCCACATACTGATCTTGCGCAGCTGGAGGTGATGAAAGGAAATGTTAAAGACTTGAAAATGGCTCTTGAGGACAAGGAGGAGGTGAGCAACATCAACACTCACCATACAATAATTTTCCATGTGCATAGTGTCAGTTATCACAGAGCTAAATATCTGGAGATTCAAAATAGACTCTTGTGCCAGGGCCAGAAATGCATAGAGGCTCCCAGCTGTGAGTTCTCGCTGTCTATAAAGAAGCATATCAGTATGCAAGCTGCTGGATGGACATTTGGGTCCTGGTTTAGTGTTGTGGTGGTTGATCTCTTGTTCATATCTGCAGGTTGCAGAAACAAAATCTGAGTATTGTAATGAGTTGAAAACACTGTTGTGGAAACGAGACTCTATGATTGCCCAGTTGCAACTTGCAGAGCAGCAACTCCAGTCCACTCTGGCCAAGTATCCCACTCTTCCTCTCCAACCATATTAGAATTATATTGATCTGTCTTATTGAAACAAAGGGCATATGAATTGTTTCATGGAAACTGTTGCCCCTGTGATGATGGAATGAGATGTTACTTCTCATGCAGACAAGAAGCAGCTTTTGAGGCACTTATGGTGTCTTGTGACAAGCTACAAGATGAAAAGGCTCACCTGGAGAAGGTACATTTCTTTCAATAAGGGGCATCCAGATGCTATTGAAGTATTAAGCTTGGGCTTCACTCTAGTTTTCATGATAGTTTGACCAAAGAGTACTCCTAAGTCTTCTTTGATCATGATAGGATTAGGGGACCTTCTGCACTGTAAGAGAGCTTGAGATGAATGTGAGTGGATGGGCTGAACTTTGCACGGTGGGTACCAGAAACTGTTCCAAATGAGGAGTCAATTTGCAGCCCTAGAGGGTGGGACTCCTCAACCCAGCAATTTTGCAGGAGCTCATCATAACAGGGTATTTCTGACCCTTATTCTCAAGTCCATATTGAAACTGGCAATACCATCAATGTTCATGCTCTACCATTCTCAGCCAGTGTTGAGGGCTGTTGTATAACAAGCTCGGTGGTATTAAGTAATCACTCTTATGTCAAGATGCTTCATGTAACAATGGTACTGGTGGAACATTGCCCTGAATTTGGGATGCAACAACTATTTTGGGTGGACACAGAAACTCACAGTGATGAGGGCTGACTTTGGTGCTCTAGAGAACAGTGCTTCCCAAGGCACAAGATTGAAAGTAAGGCTTGACTTTTCCTTCTTTTCTGGCAATGGTTAGTGGTGTGGTTAAAACAAGTTCAGGTTGCAGGAAGCCCAAATGTCTACCCTCTATGTAGGCCACTTTATGCCTTTGATTTAGATGCTTGATTTAGAGGCACAAGCTAAAATGAAACAAAGCTTACTTGCACAAGCTTGTTGCACCTTGATGGAGGAGACTATTGTCGTTTTATACTTGAGATGCCCCTGGCATGCGACATAACATTGTGACTGAGTCTTGTTTGCATCTGGAAATGTGACAGAAACTCAGGATTGTTAAATTTTTTTCCTTACATTTGGAGCGGATTATTATATGCTTGTCAACACCTAATGTCAGGAGCTGATGAAGTCAGTGGGGAGTAATGTGCAAGTAGTCACTGCCATTCATGATGAAGGTGATGGTCTGATATGTAGTGAGTGACACTCACAAGCTTATGACCACACATCCTTTTTGTGTTTGTATTGGTTGGGCTGGAACTATGATAGAACTTTTGTTTCATTACCTAACATGTTTTTTGTGTGTAGTTTCTCCTGCAATCACATTGATATTCTTAAAAAATGGATGCTTCATCTGGATGGTGGTTCACAGTAAAGGTGTATCTCCCCAAACAGGGATCTGACATGAAGATTGCATCTTCACACCTAGGCTGCCTCACACATCCACATTAAATGTGATGCATGGAATGCATATGTTACTGCAGTACTAGCTATGGAATCACAATGTCCAACAAGGACTGTACTGGGGTGGGTCCTTGATCCTTAGCTTCCTGAACTGGAAATGGTCTGCATGGACTATCCAGAAGTAAAATGCTCATTTTGCTTCTGTTGTGATTTGCTAATGGAAGATTACATTCTTTTGTTCCTTTAACAGGAATTGGGAGACAAGGATGGTGTGTTGTGGAGGCAGAACCGTCAACTGCAGGACTTACAGCAGGCTCTGCACGCCAAAGACATTGCTTTGAGTGCTAAAAACAGTGAACAACAACAAATCATGGAAGACAGGCAGAGGTTTAACACTAAACAATACCCATATTTTGCAAAGTCTGGATTGAAAACCTTTCTCCCCATGCTGAATGCTAAGCTGACCACTTTCACATACTTTGGGTTTGTGGTTACATTAGACTGGTGGAAGTGAATGACTCCTTAAAGCGAGAGTACGAGGTGGTCAGCAGGAGGAACAACATACTAGAGGCCAACCTTGCAAGTCTCCAGGATCAACTGCATGATGGAGAGATGTGAGTTTTCCCCTATCCGCCAGTTTTCTAAACTGTGATTTCTTAGGTTTGCTGTCTGGCTGATGTATATGCATCCTACAGTAGTACAAAAATTGACTGTGTGCAAGAGAAAATCCATCCTAGATCCCAACTGCCAGCAGCTTCCAAGTTGGGATTGTGCAGGACATTCATTTTCATCAACAAAATGCAACCATCATAAAAGAAGCCATGTCACAATCAGGAGACAAATCTTTTCATGTCCTAAAAAGTTCCTTCCCTCCAACATCTTGGGTTTCCTTTCTGTGAATCAAGTACATGGAGATTTTACCCAGTGGCTGTGCCAAAGTGGTGCTGTGGGACTTTCACTATCAATAGAAAGACACCACAAGTTCTTAGTATCTCATGCCAAATGTTTCATTCATATGACCCCTAGACCTAGTACAAAAGCCCTACTACCTTGTGGTCCACCAGCAGCAATACAAGAAAAAATAGAATGTCCAAGACAGGATATGGTAGTCTGCAGGTTGCTAATTATAATCAGTTAATCCCTTACTTTATGTGCTCTTCATCCTGATCTTATTGCAGGGAGGTCTCATTATCTGATGGATCTACACCTCCTGTAGAGGTTTTACCCTACAAGTTTTTCCAGGATGGGTCTAAATTTGTTGAAGGTGAGAGTTGTCCTCTTCACACTTGTGTTTCTTTATCATATCAATAACTGCCATGTAATCCCACCACCAGTTGAATGAGACAGAAGCAGACGCACAGCCTTCACAGTTGGCTCAAAACAAAGAGGTCCAGAAATCTATGCCATATTGTTTTGATGGTCCAGAACTTTGGGTGTAGCAAGGATCCAATCCATATGCAGGTTAAGCAGCTTCATGACATCCAAGCTCATGGTGGTTGAAAATTGGTAAATGTTATAAAGGACAGAGTGATATTCTGCAATGTGGAGGGATCTGAATCCTTTTTATGTTGTGATTGCAGATCTTGGAGTGGATGATGCAGGCTTGGGCAGTGTGGAGTCAGAACGGTCAAATGCCAGTGTTTACCACGCAAACTTTGAAAAGGTGGAGGTGAGATTGTATCTAGATAAATTTTGCCAAGAGCAAACACTTTCAGCAAGTTTTCTGAATTTTGTAGATATGATGGATGGTTGCATACTGGATTCCCATTGTCAACTTGGTCAGATTAAGAATGTGGAGATCACCTAGTTGAAAAGACATCTCATGAGTTGGCAGTTACTGAGGTGACGTGCAGATGGTTGAAATACAAGTTCCAACTATAAAGACTGAACCTCCTCCTCTGCCTCCCCAAAGAAGTCCAAGTCCAGTAGTACAGGAGTCTCCAGAACTGCAACCACAACAGGATCTGCAGCTAAAACCACAACAACAACCACAACCAGAATCAGCCACTGCTCCTGCAGATAACTTCATCCCATCTTCAGAAGCTGATAATAGCTTCAGCTCAATTCAAGGTCTGTTTTCTATACTTACTCATTTTCTTTTTATCAATGTTTGTTATATACAACATTTGCAAACTTGCAGTGATGCCGTCTCCTCCATCATCTGTGAGAGCAAGATATGTAGTACTCCATATTTTTGCTATGATATCCAGCTCAACAAAGTCATTGTCTGGCTCAGGAACAGCTAGACAAGGGTGGAGATGAGGGAGTTGGTTGATATTACCGCACAAAGATATTTAGCAACAAGAATGATAAGCAGGATTCTTACATAAACATCTGATGATGGTGACAGATGAGATACTGAATCAAGAGAAGCGTTGGAGGAAAACAGAGGAGCTCATGCGAGCCACCCTAACTCGACGAATGAAAGTGTTGGAAGAAGCAAAAGAAGTTCATCAGTTGGAGGTAAAGGGTGTATAGCTTGACATCGGGCTTGATAGATATTGCATATTGTCTCTCTATAGTTTGTTGATGGGGGTCAGTTATTGAGATTACTCGAGCAGCTTGTAAGCACATGACACATGACCTCAGTCAAACAGTGGCCTGTCAAATGCAGAAGTTGAGGTCTTGAAAATATAGGCTTCACATCTTTCCGACAACTTATTTTTCAAAATGAATAATCACATTTAATCCATGTCCTGCAGGAGAACAATCAACAAGATTGGTATGGAAGACCTCGCTCTGGAGATATAGACAATCGTCTGGATCACCAAATGCATACCAAAGTGGATAGTAGACTGGATTGTCGAAAGCTTTATGGACAAACAAGTAATGTTCGACACCAAACACATTTTGAGGAAGACAATAGGTTGGATCTTCAACAACATATTGAACAAGAGAGGAACATGGATTGCAGTAAACGCCTGGAACGGAATGGTTACAGAGTAAACTTTGAACAGGAGAGCAATAGAAGAGAGTATGAGCAGGGAATAAAGTTCGAGCTCAGGAAATACTCCAATCCAAAGAGTTACCAGAAAATAAACAGTCGGCTGGATAACTCTGGTCGATATGAACGGAACGGTCATGAGGGACGATATGCACGTGGTCACAGAGTGAGACTTTGAAGATGTCTCGTACATCAGTCCAGTTTTTCCATATGTTGCAAACATCATCACAAGCACCTGATCTTTTGAGTGCCTTCCAGTGCTTTTGGTGAGATAACCTGCCTGCTGCAACATGGTCCTTAAGATGGGTTGTTCTCCATGTATTGAACTCAATGAAATAGACAACAAGCATTTGTAAAATAAAGATGGTGTTGGTGATGTTAGCTTCATGAGCAAGCCTGTTTAATGACAAAACTCACTGCTGTCTTTTCAAACTTCGATTTCTTGTCCAGAGTTACCCATAAGAGCTGATCATGACTGAGTGATATTGCAGTTGTTTGTCTTTTGAAGCCATCTGACAGGTTTTGACCACAAGGTGACATTGTTGACTTCGAAACACAATGCTCTTCCTATTTGGATGTATTGCAAGGGAGAAGCAGAGCATTGTCTTCTTTGCTTCCTGAAGAACTGCTACAGAACCTCAAGCTGACACAGCACCTTCATTGCCAAAGAGCCCACCTCCTCTTGATTCTTGCAAAAAGGCAAGCCACTCCTACTTATTCCTGTAATTTGTGTGACATGGTTGCCAACATTAGTACCTCCTTCTATGACCCATAGACATGTGGCACCTGAATCTCATTCATATGTATAGAGCTGACCCAAATGGATATTTCTATTCACATGTTAGTTGAATTCCCTGCTCTTTCAAACATCCGTGAACTTCTCTAAATAATGGCCAAAAGGTGGATCTTCTATGTAGCTTTCATTCATTAAGAAAACAGGCATCCCCCTACTTCAACTTGCAAAGCACAATCTGAAGAATGAGTGCCTCTAGTCATGGCCTTGGAAAGCTTGAATGTGTGATTTTTCTTGCAATGACTGTTGGCTATGACATCGTGGCTCTTGGATGGAGCTTTACAGATTGGAGGACATATCAGCACAGAGAGCCACATTTTTGCAGACAAATGCTAAGCCGTGTTATCTGGTAGCCAGTGCACAAAGTCCCTGCAGTACCATGTAAGTTTGATGTCAGTAACCCAAGATGATTTGGAAATTTTTAGACCTAAGGTGCAGGAGATGTTGAATTTTGAGTAGTTTCTGTCATTGGAAATTCAATTGAATTACAAAAAATGGTTTTGGAAGGAAAAATTAGTTAGGTAACCAGTTCACAATGGCACAGGCTACACTAGTCTACACTAAAACACTGTGCTATTGCAAAATCACTTGAAAGTAGCTGATCAACATCTATCAGAAATTCAGTTTCCACCCTCAGAAATATCATTTAAAATTAAGAATGTCATCTGCTGGGGCAGTGGGTTCCTAAGTAGCTAAATTCTTCTGAAGGGCAGATTTGTAACTCCAGAGGCCAGATTTGCGTTCCATATCAGGCAAGAAGCTTGATCATGTGGTTCAGTCTGTGGGCTTAAGATTCAGAATGTAAGACCACTGATGGAACACAATTCCAGTCAGATTCCTCATTGCTGCTTTGGTTTTGTAATGTTGATCTGACCAACCCCCAGATGAATAACCCCGGACAGCAATATCTCACTGGGTTAAACTCTAACTGCAAACTGGTCACTGTGGGGCACAATTTTTGGTTCAGACCATAATACTTGAACCAAATTGGAGAACACCATACCTTGATGCATACAACTGCTCATCCAGCGTCCCAGTATGAGGGCGAATACTCACATGCTCATATCTCTGGGGATTTCAACTACAAGTTTATGACTTGAAGGACTCTCCACTCAGCTGTCTCTCTTGATCATGTGAGTTTTCCAATCAAGCTGCCTCATGTAGTGTTCTATATAATTCCATCTTACCCCAGGATTGTGCATCTGAAAGGAGAAGCACAATTACAAAGCTCTATATAACATGTCCAACCAGTGTTATGCGGGTATTTGATGTTGTTAGTAACCCTCAGTTCCTGTCTTTTGAAGTTTTAAAATCAAAGAACTGGATTAGTTCCAGTCTTTTGAAAAGAAACATAGAAATTAAAGAACCTCAGGTGAATGGTATTGGTTATTTCAAGAACTAAAAAGAACTTACACTTGTCATGAAAGAACCAGAAAAGAACTGTGGGTTTCTGGGCACATCATTTTTTAATTTTTGGAGCATGATTTTGTTATATCAAAATCAGTTCTCTAATTTCTGGAGAAGAGCAGCTATGAGATCAAAGAACCGCCCTGATAACCAATGTGGGTTTGGTGCCATTTTCTGATACCCACACATTTAACAATTCAAGCTGCTGAAAACTATATGCAAACCATTTACATATTACCTTAGGGTAACCTGGCCTGTCTCCAAACATCAGCTGGTAACTGAACATGTTCACTGTTGTTGATCTGGTGCAGTCAAGGAGAATGCGCAACCATTTAACTATTCATGTGCATGCCTACGACCAAACGCTCGGTTTAAAAAGGTGTGTTTGGAATTTTTTTGAGGAGAACAATCGTTTTGTAGCTTTTGTGATTGTTTGTGGGTGCATATGTTTTGTGATGGGTTGTCAATTGTCACATTCTAATGCAAACAATTGAGCTCAAATCTCTTATGGTGCTTTTAGTGTTTTGGACCAATATGAAAAAAAAATTGAACAAGAAAAGAAAAGTAACATTTGGACATGAGACCCATTTGGACCATATTTGAGAGGGGTTTGAGAACACACAAGGTTATGAATATCACTTGGGAGACTTTTTGAAGGCATTTCAACAACACAAACAGACAAAGTGTTTGGTTGTGAATGTTGGAGTTTCACATTAAGAGACATGCAATTGACCATTAATGAGCACAAACTTTTTCAGACTTGCAATGCACAAAGATGGCCAACAAAAACTAAACAACCCTAACACAATATTGTCTTTCATCCTATAAAGGAAAGAAATAAATGAGCATTCCTAAACTAACTAACCTTGGACTTTCCTTGTAGCTTGAGCACTTTGGGTTCCCACCAAAATGTGAGCAAATGATTCTTTTTAAGGACAATTCATGTTAGCACTACCTCACTCATTTCCAACTTTCTCATTTTCAATTCTCTCATTTTTCAAATATGTTTCCACATTAACTAATTTAGAAGATGACCTACAATCTTTTTTGAAGTTTCTATGTTCTAGTGTAATTGTCTTGAAGAATGGAGTACAACCAAGAAATCCAAATCTAGAAGTAGACCACAAGGAAGGTTTTTTTAACCTAAATTGAAAAACAACATTTAGATTAACAAAAAACAAATCTAAAGAGAAAGCATATAAAAGGATAGTTTTCAAATGTGAAGGTAGAGCAATTAAAACTCAAAAACTCAAATCTAAAATCAAAGCATGCGGGAGGTTAATGTTCAAAAGTGAAATTAAAGCATGTAAAGGATAAAGAATTAGATTTAAAGACAAATGCACACTTCAAAAAATCAAATGGCACAGTTGAAATAAGTATTGATTTCAAAGAAAAAATTTACAATGATAAATTCATACGATTTCTTTATTCCTGTTGGATCCAATGATTAGGAGTCCCACATTCTACAATAGAAAGGCTAATAAATTTCATATTATGCATATCAACCACAAATTGAAATTCATTCCAATATTTTGCACAACGGTAACATATGTCAATTTAAAGTGGGAGGACTTTGAGAACTTATGTGCTCTCTTCTCTATAGATGACATGCATTTTCATTGTAAATTTCGTCTATTCAAAACTTACAATTGTGTTTCACATGCAAAGAAATATTATGTTAAATCGGCCAACATTCGATAATGAAAACCTTTCACCACTACTTGCATCAAATGGAACACCAATGACACCAAAGGTTAATAGGCTCCCACCAAAAAACAACAAAGTAAAAACAACAAGATATGTCCATTAAGGGAAATGGACATATCAAGCATTAGAAGCTATGGAAGCAATTGAAAAGGGAACATGTTCAATGAAGAAGGTTGGATTCATTCACAGTTGGGGTTCCAAAAGGAGTGTCTAATTTTTTTTAAATTGTAAAGGACAATTTTAGATTTTCATAGTGTTTAGTACATTACAACTATGGTGTATTGATGTTGTGTTCCTACGATTAAAGTATTTCAAAAACAAGCTTTTTTTTTTAAATCAATTATTATTGGATGTTGTGTAAAAATCCTTTTGAGTCCTTGATTGATTTATGGTTAATTGTCCATGTTATAATTTTTATTTCAAAATGCATTAAAAATGTAGTTGATTCCAAATTTCTTTTACAAGAAAAAAATGTTTTCCTATATGCAACTACATGTTCATTAGGTCAACTTGATGAAAAAATAAATCATATGAAAATTTCAAAGTTTAGAAAGTTTGAAATAAAAGGCTACAAAGAAAATGATTCATTTTAAAAATCATTTGGCTAGTTCTTTGTATTCATTAAGTTCAAATTTTTTATCTGTAAATGCAAGGCACATGTGCAAGAAATAACCATGCAAAAACACATGTTAATTGATTTTTAAAACTCATTTTGACATTTTTTAGATTTTTGTCTTCTAAATCAAAATATTGATGCACAATTATATATGCATGTGAAAAATCACCACCATCATATGACTTATCTTAATTTGAACTATTCAATTTTTTTCATTTAATAACTTTGTTCCATGTAAATGTCATTTTTAAAAAGTAGCCCTTACCAAAATTTGGAGTCCTTTTTCCTTTTATAGAACCCTAACCATGAATAGACCCAACTACCAAATCATGGATTATTCCTCTTACTTTTCTTTTTAACCATTCAAATGGTAAAAAAAAATCCAAGAAAATGAAGCCATCCAAAATGTTAATAAATGAAGATGTCACAATGATTGCATGGATTTTAGGTATCAAAGAATGTAAATGATCAATAAACCTAGTACAATTGAAGATGAATGTCATAGAGCTAACACAAACCAAGCTAATACCATTCCAAGAGTACCAAATAATAGCTAGTAAAGGCATGTTGTAGCTAGGTTGCACCTTGTTTAGTAACCCATAAAAAAATAGTACGTATGGGGGGATCATGAATGGGTCCTCAACATCAACATGAACACTTGAGTGAAGATTAAAGCAAGAAGGAAATCACATGAGGAAGAGGAAGAATCAAACAAAGAAAAAGAAAAATAGGATCCCAACACCCAAAAAAAGGATCACACAAACACAAGCCACAACATATGCTCCAAGAGGAGGACAAAGCTCACATTTCTTAACAACCATGAAAAGCTTTGTGATCACCTCAAAAATAAAAGGAAAAAAATGAATTTTTTTTCACACAACAAAAGTCCTAAAAGCAAGGTGCTTGGGCGAGACTCATAAAATGGGGGCTTTGCAAAAAAACCCAACCAACACACCCACAAACTTGCATGTCACATATGTGTGTTCAAAATTTAAAGGTTCATGAAACACTCCAACACCCATGTATATCAATCTTCTAGTTTTCTTTTTAAATCAAGACCACGCACACAAATATGAACATTTACTTAATAAAATATGTCGATTTTGGACATCATCCATTTTGGTGATGAGGTAGGTGTGATTCATTTCCAGTTGTTGCTTGTTTGATTATGTGAGAAAAAAGGCTTGTTCATAAGGTGCGATATGTTTTGAAATTTTTCATTTTCAATTATTTTGAGGGGTTATATTTTGTTCATTTCTCCATGGATTTCAACAATTCAACTTGGGTTGGATGTGTAAAGAGGTAAGCCATAAATTATTTTTGGACATCATCATGATTCCTTGACTCCCTTAAAATTTGGAGAACATTAAGATGTTATTCAAATGCACATTAGCCAAGTTACCCTACATAAAGGTCTATTTGGTCATTAAATAATATTTTAAATATTGAACTTTGTGAAATTTTGAAATTGAGGATTTGAAAATTGTCATAATTATCATAGGCTACAACATAAATAATTTCACTACTCATATGACAATATCATACTAGATTATTGTAGATCATGAAATAATAATAATTTCAAAAAAAATTAATTGAACCGATTTTCTAAAAACATGATTATTTGTTTTGCCAATTTGGAAGGTAATCCTGGCTATGGTAGAGTTATCCACAAAGTAATCATGCTTGTGCACCCTTGTTTCACCCCCCAAACCTCTATTTCACTCCTAGAAGTTGTGTATCTGCAAAGTCAACAAATTTTCCCAAAACAAGGTTCCAAACATTGAAATATTGTATTTATTGCACTCAATTTGCACAGGATTTGAAAAGATTTTATTAATAGTTTATTAGAAGCCATGAAAATGCATCATTGAAATCTAAAGCTTAGGATAAAACTATTGAAAGGGTTTTTTTGGGGGGGGCAAAATATCACCAAAAGATTATACTAATCCAAATTTCTAGCGAAAAATCCTTTTTTTTTCAAAAATGAGTTGCCAAATTTTGCCCATTTTAAAGTTTTTTGGTGGGGAGAATGTCTCCACAGGCCTGTCTATTGGCACATTTTAATGGTCCTGTAATACATCCTAAACCAAATATGAAAATTAATTATGGTAACTTAGTGTCATTTTCATCATCATAAATTTTATGAATGATTATTTATTTTCAAAAAAATCTTCTTTTTTTTTTCTGCATAATGGAATTTTTTTTATTTGTATTCATTTGAACTTTGAATTTTCTTGAAGTTCATCATATGTTGGATGTTCATATACTTGAATCTTGAATGTATGCGACAAATGGTGGTATTGAATGCATGATCAAATGTTACATGGCCCAAGTTTATCATCAATTCACACTTTTCTAAGTGCAAGGAGTCCCCCCATTTGTTCCTCACTAAACACACCAAATCCAAGTTATCCATCACATAAAAAGAGTAAATCACATGTTGATGTATTCCAAAGGAGTGTAGGAATAACATCAAAAAAATCACTAAGGCAATCAATTTCACCCATGAGAAAGACCACAAAAAAAAGGGTGTCAGGTGGATTGTTTGCAAAGGGTGGTTGCCTATTACAAGTGCCTATACTCTTCTTGCATTCACAAATTTTGACATTGAAGACCCCATTGTAAAAGCAATATCAAGTACACAGAATGAGAAGAAAGAGTTTTGCTCAAATCTCATTTTTTGGAATGTAGCTTTAGACTCAGATTCCAAAATCTGAGTGAATTGTGAGGTGCTACTAATTCTTGGACACCATGGACTCCTTGAAACAATGGTGAAGTTGCCCCCATGCATAAAATGCAAATTTATCACCATGGAAGTTGAATGTGTGACCTTATGAACTTGAACAACATCAGAAACGAAGCAATTGCCACTATCATTTTGACATCAAGCAATCAAGCATTGTATTGCGTCAATTCAAGAAACTGCCCTACTTATGTTAAATACTCTTCTTGCACCAATCTGGCTAAAATAAAAAGCAATGCCTCGAGATCTTATAATATCCATACAAGTTTGAAAATATTGAACCCTGATTATTGAGTATGTTTGAGTGATGTCATGGAACCTTGCTACATTAGTTCACCTGAAGTGATTTTTCTTGGAGCATTCTAAAAACATAATCTTAGAAATCCTTATCAAGGGACATAATCCATCATCTATTATAGGAAGACTCTTGGAGACTTATCCTTCAGTTTTTCCAAGACTTATTATTGCACACATTCTCATTACTTTCTTTTTCTCTTTCTTGTTTAGACCACCCCACCATTTGCAGAAATTTGCATCTGCCTTTTTAGTTAATACACAACGTTCATGCACTTTTTACATGCGGCTTCTCTCAACAATTGTCATTTTAAACTTTTCTTCTTGTTTAGAAACATATACCCAAAAGACCAGAAAAGTAGTTTAGTTGATTGATACTTGCACAAAACGAAAGAATGTTTCATTGAATTTGTTTGTTTCATTTGATGGGTTATATATATATAGGTATGTCAGTTTTTGCCAGTGCCATGCGTCATGTGCCACATGCCACGGAACATCAGGGCAAAAGTAGTCGCCACAAAAGCCAAGGGGACAACAACAGACGTTAGCTTGTCACTTGGGAGCTTCAAATGTATGTGCTTCCCATGAATAGCCTGGAATAAAGCTTGCCTCTGCAGCAACCTTTCTTCACCCATTCTTCTTTCAATAAACTTTGTGGAATTGTTATGTTGTACTAGGGCTTTGATCTGCAACCCGACAGTAGTAGCATTACATTGAGTTTGTTATACCTACAAGTACAAGATGTCAAAGAATCTCTCAAGTTCACACAAATCACACATTTATATGTATCCTCCAGGCCCTCCTTCTTTCCTTTAAACATCATCATATTATCACTATTAATGTATCTATCTGATGTCTGTGTAATAATACTGTCATTCTTCAACAAAGCAGTTATAGTACCAAAGCAGATGCACACACTTGAATGTGGTGAACAAAAGCACCCACAAATCTGAAAAGTGGGTTTTGACAAAAAAGAATTCCCCCACATTTGTACTCTAGCAATAGGTTTTTTTTTTTATACTTCACTGCTCATTTGTGTGCCACTGACCCACATTTCCAAGAGTAAATCTTTCAACCAAACAAGAAGAAAAGCATGGGTCCAATATCAAAATGTTTGAAGTAAAACTTTCCACATTCAAATTTCCCAAATAAGGGTTGCCCCAGATCCTAAACATGCAAAAGCTCAGGGGAGAACTCTGAAAGTGAAACTAAGATACCCAATTGTATCACAATGAACAATCCCAACACAAAGGGAAAAAAAAAGTTTGAAATCACATTGAATTTTAGCAAGAGGTTTATGATTTTATCACTTTCACTAATACCTTCACATAATTGTTGATTGTGATTTGTCAATTAAGTTTTTTGCAACCATCCAAATGAGGAAAATCAATCAATGCCTTTGTACCCAAAAAAACTAGAACACAAAGATCCATGGGCCAAATTTGTAGAAAGGAGAGAGCTTCAATGTAATATGATGCAAGCAACATAACCGTTTGCACTTTACTAGAAAGGTCACTAATAGACTACTTACATAATGCCATTATTTGTACAAATTCTACTATATTGAATAGCTATTGGAATATGTGATTGGGTTTTTGAAACTTCACCTTTTGCAATTATATGTTTCAATTTATTTAATAAAGTGTCACAATTTGAGGAGATAATGCCAAATTTTTTGTCTGCTTTATGGTTTTTGGAATATTTACATGTTAACTTAATCAAAACTAATTTTTTAAAATTTGTTGATATTTAAATTATAATTTTCATAGTGTGTAAGGTAACACATTAATATGATACTAGGTCAAAGGTTTAGGAGTAATGTTTAGCTACAAGTCTGAGCCTTGGTGCAAGTATTGTGCAACCAAGGCTTAGACTTGTAGCTAAACACTTTGGATTGCATGGCCAAACAATACATACATGATGATGTCTTAATCTAGTTAAAGCTTGATCAAAGAAAATTAGAACACTAAGCTATGCAAATGATGTTTGTCTCCTAAAAGACTTAAGCTTGAACAAATGTTAAGTAAATCACCATTCACCTAACGATATTGCTACTATTGCTTAAATCCACAACCTAGTAGCTCCAAAATTACCGGCCGTGATTAAGTTATCTCAAGTGATAATTAGTTTGAGGCTTGACTTTTGATGCTCCCACTCAAGGGTCAAGCTTGAAATGTCATACTCTAAGCCACTTCGTGCATTACTAATGTTTTGAGTTTCAACCCAAGCAAGGCTTTCATAGGAATATATGCATTCATGTCTACGAAAGGACAATATTTGACATTTGTGTGAAGCCACTGTGATTTCACGCACATAGTGATGTTGGGTACCTATATCACAAAATGTTTTGTTCTTATATAATGCACTAAGTTATCAATGAAATTGAGGCTTCCTTGGTTATTTGGATTTAGTGGAAATAAAAGTTGTCTTTCTTTTGGTCAAAACTAGTTCAGTTAGTTATGGTATTTTAAATCAATCCAAAAAACATGAATAGGTTTTTTTATTAATAAATATTAACAAAAGGTATGCATCTAGATATTTCAAAAATATTATTGTAAGGGCAATTATGCATCCATTGAAAGTTTTCATTCATTGTCAATAGTGCATTTGTCAATTTTCAAATTCAAGTTAACCTTTAGATATGCATATAGGCTACATATACCAAACTTCACGTGTTAATTATGCAAAAACAATGACATTCAAATTCAAATTTGAAAATCAAATAACTTGTGAAGGAATTGAACCTTGGTTGAATAAAAAAACTCTACCACTACAACATAAGTTACCTACAAAACAACTTGACCCCACCCACCGAAAAACTTGTTGCAACTTTATTAACAATTGAAACACAATGCTCAAAAGCGCAAGGATATATAAAAAATTTGTTACAACTTGATCAACAACAAAAACACACCCAAAAAGCGCAAGAACTTTGTAGTGTCAACATGGACAAGAGAAAAAAAATTTAAATCACTTCAAAGGAGGTTTAGTTGAAAAGGAAAAATCAAAAAGTTTGGTGAAGGTGACTTCCATGATCATTGTTAACCTTTAACTTTTCAAAATATTCAATTTTTTCAATCAACTTGTAATTTTCCTTGATTAAATCAATCAACTTTAGCTTTAATATAATCTTTGAAATTTGCATTTTCTATACAACTTCAGTGTGAATCATTTGACCAATTTTTTATCAGAACAATATTCTAACCAAGATTTTCCATGTAAGTAACAACATTTCAAACTATCAAAACATTAAAAAGGTTAAACATTTTTTGTCTCAATTTGAAACTCGAAATTTTCAAAAAATTGTTTAGCCTAAACCAATATATGAAAACTAACCTTCATGGGTTTGCCTTTAAGCAAAAGGATTTACACACATAAATTGGGGATAAATAACTTCTGAAATAAAGTGAGTTCTACAATAACAAATGTTCATGAAAACTCTTCCATGCATAGTTCCAACATCAAACATGTTATCACCCTCTCCTTCAACTTGAACAATAAGCCCATCACATGGTGCTACAAAATGCTTTAATAATAGAATTTTCTCAATCAAAAATTGTCATTAGAAAGGGGATGACCTCTTTCACATTATATTCAATAACAAGGCAAATTGCATTTTCACATCCCACAAAGCTTTTCACAACCCTTAAAGATTTGAAACATGGATTCAACATCAAAGACCAACACATTGTGAACTTGATGAAAATCAAATGTCTTCAAATTTTTCAAAAAGGGTTTAATTACCTTCACAACCTCATGCCACATCTTTTGACTTAACAAGTCGAACTCAATATCAAAAACGTCAAATGTCTAAATTGGTTCATCACACATGTTGTCACCAAGGATTCAAACAATGAGTAACAACTTATGCAATGACCCACATTTGGTCCTTAGGGACTTTTAGTTACAGATTCTAAATGTAGTAACACATGTAATTTCATGGTCTTTGTGACCATTGAGAGAAGCACATGTTTCATAAGAGAAGAACAAGAAAAAAACAAAACAGAAGGGAATTGGTGCAATATTAACTTGCATTAACCACATATTTTCACATGTTAACAAAGGCTTGTAACCTTTATAGATCTAAAAAATAGGGTTTTCAAGAAATCTTTGTCATGTTTCATCACCATTCTTGTATAGGTTTATTGACCCAAACAAAACAATGATTGCAAAACTAGTCAACGCAGCCTTTTTTTCATGTGTTGTCAACTATGATTTAATTCAAAAAGTTTAAAACATTGTTTTCTCACTGAGTACAAACTTTCTTTTAGTAAGTAAATGGCAATAAACATTAATGATCAACATGTGTTTTTATAGGAGTAATCCCATTGGTTTTGTTATATTTGATGAGGCGCTTTCTAACAATGGAACACATCCCAAAATAGTGTCTTGTACATAAGCTTGCATGTGAGAGTGATCATATTCTACACAACTAAACATTGCATGAACATAAGATCCTAGTCAATCTTTTGAGCAAGGAGAAGGTTAGAGAGCGAAGTTAAAAAGCAATGTACAATGTGAAAACAAATCTTTTGGAATTTGTCTAGTTCTTGAAATGACTACTAGCTTGTTCTTGAGTTTTGTTTTGTTTTCAAAATGTAACTTGTTTTTCCTAAGTTGATTCCAAAATCATGATCAACCCATTGATTTGTGGGGGAGGCAAAACCATTTCCTCTATTGCATTATTGTTTGTAGTTTTTTGGCCCAACTTTTAGTAGACAACCCATATTTCCAACATCATTTACAATGTCATTTGGGAGTTGTTAAATGTGACCCTAGATTGGGACTTTCCAAATTCGATACTCAACTTTTTCATCATGATCCATTTGTAAATAAAATCAACAAAGATTTAAGACTTTTTCAATAAGTAAATGTTTTGTCCTCATGTAGTCAACTTGCTAGAGAAGTCTTGACCAATGAACTATTGTAAATGTGTCAATCTTATATATTAAAGCTACAGTGGTGTTTGTCTGTCTGTCTGTCCGGGCAGTTTCCAGGCACTGCTCGGACAAACAGACAGACACCACTGTGGTGTGCTTCGTAGAAGGGGGGGGGGGGGCCCGGGTAAAATGAAGGAGTCTTTTATTAGGGGACTTAAATCCCCGTAGCCGTTATTCCACCCCCAAACACCTT
>Ga0116231_10007057_pt1 | contig 20900 bp, 13 predicted proteins | sample S1TSphgellanicum_2_FD_89695 | JGI IMG/M metagenome (GOLD analysis project Ga0116231, IMG submission 89695) | Host-associated microbial communities from peat moss isolated from Minnesota, USA - S1T2_Fd - Sphagnum magellanicum MG | ecosystem: Host-associated > Plants > Peat moss > Unclassified...
GATTACTCTTTTGGGGAGTGTTTACAAAATCTTAGCTAAAGCCCTCGCTGGGAGGCTGCAAGCCTTCCTCCCAGGCATTATTAGATCGAATCAAACTGGATTTGTAGAAGGCAGGAGCATATTCGACAATGCCTTTATCGCTCAAGACTCCCTGGACTGGGCCGTGGAGAGCAACCAGGATCTGGTACTGCTCCTGTTGGACTTTGAAAAGGCCTTCAACAGAATAGAATGGGATTTTCTATTCACCGCCTTGACCAAACTCGGTTTCAGCAGCACCTAGGTGCGATGGGTCCGCACCCTGTACCACGAAGCCTCCTCAGCAATCAGAATTAATGGAAAGGCGGGGCCAGTCTTTCAGCTTGCCCGATCAGTCCGCCAGGGGTGCCCCCTAGCACCCTACCTCTTCATCATAGCTATTGACGTTCTGGGGCACATGTTAGAAGACCCCAAGTACGTCATCAAAGGTCTAACTTTGCCAAGAGGGGGCAGAATCAGGGACCAAACGTTTGTCGACGATATAGTTCTGTATCTCAAATGTGAACACGCAAACTTGGACAAGACCCATGGAGTGCTGGAAACTTTTTACAAGGCATCGGGCGCCAAGATCAACTGGAATAAATCTGCCGCCATCATGGCGAGTAGGAGAGAGAGAGCATGGAGTTGGGGATAGGAAGTCGGTCTCAAATGGATCCCCGAGGGCGAGGGCGTTAAATACCTAGGGGTTCAAGTAGGCTTCTGCCTCCCAACAGAAGCCAATTTTGACAAAATGATGGCTGCGCTAAAAGGAAAATTGATCAGTTGGAGCCACAGCAATCTCTCGCTCACGGGGAGGATTTTAGTGGCCAACCAGGTACTTCTAACTTTAATGTGGTACCTGGCTGCATGCTAGAACCCAAATCCTAGAATGTGTAGCTAAGTACATGGGGTGGTCAAAAATTTTATACAGGGTGGTAAAGCCACGCCCGCCCAGGCTAAGGTGAAATGGGACACCTTCACCTTGCCCATTGCCAAAGGCGGACTAGGCATAATCAACCCCAAAACTCAATCGGAGGCACTCCTCGCTAAGTTGCTGGTCAGGGGCCTGGTGCTCGACGGGGAACCTTGGAAGGAACTAATCAGACATCATGCCGATCAAACTAAACTCCCAGTCCACGGAAAAGGACCCGACACACCAGACATCAATCGGATTTTCGCCGCGCCCAAGCTAAAAAGGACGCCCTGCTCCATGTGGAAGAACATCCTGGGGGCATGGATCAACGTACGACCAAGCCTGACCAAGGAAGATCCAACAAGCAAGGTGGAAATGCTTAGACAACCTCTCTTTGGAAATCCATCTTTCACCAACACAAGAGGGCTGCCGCTTGGAGTGAGCGGCCAAAGCGAAGGATGTGCCTTTGTGCGTTCTAGACACACCAAAGTCAGAGACCTCTGGAACCAAAAGGCTCAAGACTGGAAGAACCTCTCCGACCTGAGAATGCATTTCCATGCCTCCAACAGAGCCTCCAGAGACATCATCCTTGAGAGCATCCCCAAGCGGCCCGACTCCTTCAGCTCCCACGCTCAACCAGGTGATTAGATCAGCAGCATTGCCCCTCGTTCGGGTGCCCTGCTGGAATGGGTCTACTACGTGTTGGAATCCCTCCCAGACAAAGTCTTGGTATTAGAATTCAAAAGAGTTTTTGCTAACGGACAGTTCCAGGCCACGAGCCACCAAAAACACTCCCTCCTCGACAACCACACCTCGGTCAGAGTTCTTTCTCAAGAAAGACACAGAACTACCTTCAAAATTGCCAGAGATCCTCCTTCCGCCAGCCAGAAAAACACAACCTACTGGATTTTTGAATCCGGCTTCATCGAAAATCTCCCCTGGGATCCAAGGGAGTGGCACTGGAAAGAAACGCACCCCCTAGGTGACGCGCCTTTCTTTGGGTACACCACTAAAAGAGGGTACAAGAATGCAAAGGGGCCATTACACTCCCTTGGAATCATCACGTTCATCAACAATCTCAGTCTTAGGAACTCCACTACTCCTCAGGTGGTTGCTAGGATCTGGCACAACGCCCACCCAAGGAAGGTGGGCACCCTGATTTGGTTAACCCTCAATCAAGGTCTCCCGATTGGAACCTGGCTGCAAGTGATGGGGATTTCTCCCACCTGCAACACCTGCGATGCTGGGACTCCTGAGTCCCCTTAGCACTGCCTCCTGGACTGCCCTCCCGCGCAACGCACCTGGGGCGCGTTCAGAAGAGTTTGGGAGGAATGGAAAGCTCTCGAGGGCATCACCATCAACTGGCCCTTCGCTTTGCTTCGCTTGGCGAGGCCTCCACCGAACGCGAAGACGACCTTCCTGGACCCCATGCCTACCACATTGGCGGCTTCACCTACCTCAGGCAGCCTCTCAACATCCTTCGAACCTTCATTCTGTACTACCTTTGGTCCAAGAGGTATAGTAAGCACTTCGACAACAGCTACTCCCTCAACAAAGTGCTCCAACAAGCCTGGGTGGCCATTGTCGAAGTCGGCATGGCCACCTGGAAGGCCATCAGAGCCCCCAGGCCCGACAAAGACCTAGACATCCAAGATAGGATTGAGTTAGCTTTTAAATCTGAACGGTTGCATTTGAATATCTTTGGGAATGACAACACCACCATCAGGTGGCGTTTCCTCCCGCCATTGTACTTCTCGAATTTCGGTAATGATTGATGGGGTTGTTGCCTCCCTCCCTGCAAGGGGTTCACCCTGATGATGGACAATAGTTTTCACGTTTAGAGTTTAGAATTTTGGTCAGAAGAGGATTAGGTCAAAAAACCGTCAATGGCAGCTACACTTCCAGCTGCTTATGTCTCTGCACTAGATCTCTGCTCAGAAATAATTACATTTTCAGAGGAGAACAAGAGTTCTTTACAAATCAACAAGCAACACTGTATGCTTGTAATTCAGAAAATATGAGAGATTAAGGAAATACTGAATAGAGTCCAGCTAGAGGAAACTAAGTCTGGAGATTTGCATCCAGCAGAGCAGGAAACTGTCTGGGTGCTAATGTCGGCTCACGAGAGAATTGTGAAAGAATGCTGCTGCAATGACAAATGGCTGGAATCAGCTATTAGGCAAGTTGGAGACCTGAGGGAAACTTTTATAGTTGTCTATGACCTACAATGGTGCAGATCAATACTGTGTAGGATCCTCCTCGAGCAACTGGGAGAGGATAACAGGGTGTTTAAACCTGCAAATTGTGATGGGAAGCTGAGTGTAAGTGACCACCATGCTCTGTTTACAGCTTTCCAGGATGATCAGGAAAATCTCAAGGGACTTCTGAACGAACTGAAGGAACTGAAAGCAGACAGTCTTGCCACACAACTGCTGAATAAGCTTGACTTCCAAACCCAGCCTGAAAGAATCAGGTACTACAGAGGGTTGTATAATGGTGGTAGAAGGAAGTTGAGTGAACAGCCTCTTGTTTTGTTGGTAAATAAGTGTGATCTACATCAAGGAAATCAGCTGGGTAGAGGTACCTATGGACCGTATATAAAACAGTTTGGCGTGGAGAGACATATGCAATGAAGATCGCCAATTGTGTTACAGCAGAGGTTTGAGAGCATGAGATTGCAAATCTTGCAGGTCTGCATCACCCTAATGTCATGCACCTTATTTGTTGTGCTGAAGAACAACACAATGGGGAATATCACTGCCAATATGTTACAGAGTGTATGGATAAGCCCCTTTCCTTAATGTTGCAAGAGGACTGGCGCCATCCTCAGCTTATTGGAGCTGTGGATGTCATGCTTCAAGTTGCAGAAGGTATTAAATACCTTCACAGCTTGGGCCTTGCAGATCGTGATCTCAAGCCTGACAACATTCTCATGAAGAGCCTTGTTGCAGAAACTTATGCAGCTGAGTCCTCCAAAAGCAGTAATTTGACCTTGGGTGCTGATCCACCACCTGCAACAAACAATCAGGCCTTTTGGATTGGCAAAATCTGTGATTTTGGGACATCAAAAGTCAAGATGCAGAGTACTGCATATGCAAACCAGACACAAAACATTAGTACCTTAATGTATAGGGCACCTGAAGTGCATGAGCTGCAACTGAATGAAGAGCCACCTGAGAGATCCCAACCGATGAAAACAGATGTATACAGCTTTGGAATTATCTGCTCCCAGCTGCTGACTGGCCGAAGCTGTCCCTTTGATCATTCATTGTTGTATGATGATACCAAAGAGTTCAAGAACACTGTGAGACACCACAACAGAAGACCTGAGCTGCCACAAGTTTGCCCTATTCGCTTGTCTGCTCTTATCCAACGATGTTGGCATGGGAATCCTCTTCTGTGACCAGACTTACCTGAAATTTGCAAACAGCTGAGGTATATCAAAGGCTCGTTGTTTCTTCAAGGTATGGTAACTTCACTTGCAACTTTCAGTAGATTCTTTGGATGGACCTTAGCTTTTCTATTTTGTATCAATGCAGGTTTTTGCAGAATGGATGTAGCCCATAAGGTGTGGTCTGCGCCCTACTAAGCCCTTACGGCAAGGCCAGTAGGCTGAGCCATGAAGGTGCCCTAGGGGGCACCTTCCCTGGTGTAAGACCTTTTTAGGGCAGATTCTGTTATAAATAGCATGTTAGTTCTTTCAGAAAATGGCACATCCCTTGCAATTCATTTTGTTTGAGGGCCCAATTCTGGAATTTAAGATGCCTGAAAGGTGGCAGAATCTTCCCTCAAAATCCTTTATGTGTATGGCCCCAGAATGAGGCAGTGGTTGAGTACTGGGAACCTGAATTTCAGGGTAAATGTGTTTGTCTCATGGACTTAGATGGTATAGAAATTTGGATCAAGTTTTGACAAGCATATAAGAGATGGGAAGCACCTTACAAATCTTAGAGCCCCAGAGATGCAAAGCCTTGCACAATTGGTGCCATTCTTGTAATGTTGGCCCTATTGTGACTTAAGGTGCTAGCCTTGTGATGTTGGCCCTATTGCACCACATAGTGCGCCATGCTCTATAGCTTAAAAAAATTCGCTATGTCTTTATACAAGTCTTTTGTTGAGCTATGCATCAAGTTTTGTAATTTGCATGGTGCAAATCTCAAGAGCCTTATTTGGTGTAAAAGGATGGGAAATAAGAGGAAGTGCCTTCCAACCATATGGCATAGGGGGCCCCTCCAGGAGTTAGCAAGTCAGAGTAGGAGGATGAGGAGGAGGATGGCAGCCACAGCCGGTTCTTGAGTGGAAATTCTCTCAAGTCTTTGGGGAGTGCGCTGTAGGAGAAGAGGTTCAAGAAGGTATGTATATATGTATGTTGTCTTTGTTGTTGTTGCTTCTTCTGTGAATATTTTTTCCTCTCTGTTTTGTTTGAAGTATCTTCTTGAGCATCGAGCCACATAGAGCTGGACTGAGAGATGGAGATGGAGCCTGGTGGATGGACTTACTATCTTGCAACTTTGGTCTCTGAGTTTATTCTACATGTTGCTCTTAAGAGGGTAACCTAGCTACAATGAGGGTTTACTGGATTCTGCAGTCTTCCAATGTATGTGTGAAAACCCCAGAGACTTGACTTGCAAGAGAGATTTAGATGGTCACAGTAGGAAGGCTCAAGTGACCATGTGTGTAGTTTTACTCTGCTCCCTTTTGTGGTTAAAAAAATTATCTTGTGAACATTCATTCCCTTCCCCTGTGTTGTTGGTTTTCTGTTGAGTTTCAAGCTAAGTGGTGGCTGGTGGGCATGTCCACCTTGGAAGTGGGAAGTGTGAGTAGATGTCACCAATATAGTCAGTCCATCTACAATAGGTTTTCCTCCTCAAAAAGTTGCCCTACATGTCTCAAATGTAAAGTGCCTTTTGAGTTCTTGGTGACTCGCAGCAAGGATCTGAGGTTTTCGTGCTGCGGTGATGCATTTGAGTTCTTTGTATCTGGTAGTAGTTTTGATTTTTTTTCAGTAGTCTTTGGGATTTTAGCAGGTTTTCAGATTTCTAGCTGTAAGCTGTGGTTGTCTGTGAGTTGAATCTGGGTGCGATCTTCTAGGTTTGAGACCCAGAGATCCTCTACTTCACCAACGACATGTTTTTCTGATTTTCCTATGTTTTAGACTGGAGTGCGGCTTTAGGACAAGCTCAGAGTATGAATGTTGTCTATGTACCAGCACCTTTGGTTTGCTTGCTACAGCTGTCCTCGGATGGCTATTGTAGAGATGCCATTTCTAGGTGCTAAAATCAATTTCACCCATTTCAGTGAGGCGCAAATTTTCGGTTGCGTGCTCTGCTTCTGTTTGCAAAGCACCATTGAATGTTCATTGGACATTTTTTATGGTATATAATTTTGTGCCATTTTGAGATTGCTTTTCTGGACACAAATCTTGGGTGTTGTTCATCTAGTTTTTCAGAGAACTGTTGGCCATTGATGTTTGAAACACCTGACAATGGCTGACTCGTTTGTGATGTTGCCAAACCTGGTTTCTTCTGAGGCCTTTGTCTGCTTTGTGAAATGCACATTGCATGTGTCCTGAGATAATTGAGAGAGTAAGTGCCAATGACGAGATCATTAGTTCATTAGATGGTGAGAGCCATGTGTTGATCATCCAGTTTTGTCACTACCACTGAGGCATTTTTCATAATCTCTTTGAACCACACTCGGTGATCCTAGAGTTTCTATTGTTTCTGGTTTTCTGGTTTTTCTTCCAATCAATTTGCTGTAGTCTTGAGGTTCATGGTTCACAGGAGACAATTTTAAGTAGTTGGGGTGGCATGTGATGGTGTTACATATACCTTGAGACTCTTCAATGAGAACAATCATACTGTTGAGGCCCCTTCATTATTCAGATCTTGTTTGGAATTTTCTAGCAAGCTTTAGTGTCAAACCATTAGTTAGATCACAATTGTGGAAGTCATTGACACTGTCTTCTACAACCTCTACATTTCATGCCTCCCTCTTCTATGCATCATTCTTTAGTGATGTCACCATTCTTTGCCTTTATACATGGTGATGATGACGAGTTAAGCTTTTTGAACCAGATTTTGGAAAATGTGATGATCTATGTTCCTTACACAAAAGCTGAGAGTTAGGTTTTTCAGATGTGGTGGGACTTTAAGGTTTACATCTGCATTGATTCATTAGAATAAGAGAGTTCAAGCCACAGTTGAACTGTGATGTAGCTCCTATTCAGGGCATTACTTCACATTCACACTCTAACAGAACAACAGCCACATAGACAACTGTTGTTCTATTTTTGTGGCTGTTGTTCCTAGATTTGTTGATTTCCTAACACAATGTGCTTAGCATAGACCTAAGCAACATTGTGTGTATTGGAATGAGTTGAAATTTGGTGCTTGCTGTTTTCTAACACAAGAGGAACATAATAATGATTCCCCAACAAAAGTGTAACTTCTTCTCATAGACCTTAAATGTGTTTTTTTCTTTCATGCTCTTAATGTTGAAAATTCTTGCAGGTGATTCAGATCTATAAAGATGCAGAGTATGTCTCTGAATATTCTAACTTCCTAGTGTATTGTTTAGAACATAATCTAGATCAGTATATGCTACCGAGAGAGAGAGCATATGGATGCTCTCATGGGTTCTCATGTGCTCAATTGTGCTCGAATGTGCTCACATGCTTGGGATGCTTGGAGTGGGTCACACCGAAACCCTAAATCCTAAATTGAACATATTTCTTTTCTCTTTTTGCAAAGAAGTGGTAACCAGATTGACAACAAATCTAACAAGCAATAAGGAGTTCTATACAAATTCAAATGGTTGTGATTTCCGCAAGTGGGTAAATATTCGCTTTTTTTTGTTTCTTGCTTATAAAATCTTCTATTGTTGAATAAACTTTGATTGGGTGTTTCAGTGTGTAGGTTTTGGATCATTTTGTTTGACATTGCGACTCCATATTGGAGAAATGTGGGAATGACATACATCTTGTATGTTAACACCTATGCAACCATGGTGAGGAACTGCCTCAAGGAGCCTCATAAGACCAAGGCTCTAAGCCAGGAGCAAGTTTATTACAAGCTTCAGACCTATCAAGAGGGGGACCCCCTCCTCAAAAACTTGGTACCAGATCTTGCTCTCTTTCTTGCCCTAGATCAGTAAGGTTTTTCATTCTTGCTGTGTTGGTAGTCTAGAAGGTGGATTAGGTCATTGGTCATGTTGGTTACACTTTTCTTGTTTTGAGATTTGGCTTACTCCCTATTCCTTTTGTGCATTATGAAAGATTGATTGTCACTAGTAATGTTTTCTATCCATGGTTGGTGTAATGGATTGTGGGATCTATCTATGTGGAACATATTTTGTGAATGCTCTAAAGCATGGCTTATGGTGTTGGTGATGCTTGCAACTTTATGTCCATGGTTGGGTCCAAATTTTTTAAGGTGTACCAAAATCTTATCACAATGTCACCTTTCATCATGTAAAGACATATTTATGAATGATTATAATGAAATCTAGAATTGTAATGGTTTAAAATATAGTCTTTTTGAAATTTTTGACAACTTTTGATTCATTATTTTTTATGAGGATCAAAATATAAAATAAAAAAAGATTACAATAAGGACTATCCTCTTTTCATTATGTGTGGTATATCTTAAAGGATTTTCACCTGGCTAGATGTTGTTTTCTTGGCATTTTCAATACATATATTTTTAGGTGTATGTCTTTCCTACATGTTGGGGGCCACAACAAAGAATAGAGGTTACTCCCAAGAGTGATCATTAAACCTTTCTGTGCAGACATGTTTAGATTCGAGGTTACTACATTTGTGTGTGGGGTTTGTGTTTTTGGGCTTCAGGCAAGATGCTTCTCTTGTAGTTTTAGTCCTTAACGTAATCAAGTCTTTAAATAAGTGATGAGTCCATTACAATGTTTAATTTTCATTGTAAAAAGTAGTAGACAATCCTAAAGCAAATCACTAAAATCAAATGCACATTATTGTGCAAACACATATTGGCACATCTTTACTCTACATAGGTTTGTGCATCCAAAGCAATGCCTTGGATTCCTCCTTGTACTTTTAGGGTGATCTCAAGGGCACAACTTGTTGCATGCCACCTTTATTACCCTAGTGACTGCTCAGCAAGTACATTTCTCATTTTTTGTTGTACATTGGTTTTCTAGCTAATGTGTTTGTAATGTATTGTGATTGTAGTGGTACAGGAGACTCCCCCTACCCCAACAACAAAGGAACAATTACTATTGTTTTTAAAGTACCTTGTTCCATCTCAAACTCAAAGAATTTTTTATTGATTCTATCTTGGTCATTACCATTTCATTAATGAGAGTGATAGCAAGAGAGCAATTCCTCGATAAATGTTGGTGACAAAAGCAGGCAAAGTTTTATAGCAGTGCGATGCCATGTTTCTAAATGTCATGTTTGCTTGAATATGGCATAGTCTTCCTATTCATTACGTCTAGTTTTCAATATAGTTCAATCTATTGAGGTTGGTAGTCTTGTGTCATCTTTATAGGATTGAATTAGGGAGGCATAATAGCAATGACTTTTCATCATGGGCTTTTAATGTATCAACTTGAATTGAATGTGTAATTGGTCTAACTTTCAAATGGGTCAAGTTTGTGTCTTCATTGAGAGCTTGGAGGAATGGATCAATAGAATCATTGGAAGCACATGAAAACACATATTTGTCAAAGATTAGAACCATCCACCATAGGAATATGATGAATGAATTACAATGTATTTTCTCAGCTTTGGTGAAAGGATTGTGTACAAAATTGTAGTTCTATGAACCAAAGGCTACAAATTGTGGGTTCTACCAATGGAATGGCCTCAAACCTGTGATCATCCCCAAGTTTAAAATCCTACTTCCAAGGCAAAAAAGTCTATTGAACCCAGCCCAATAATAATCACTACTAGGCCATTCAATGGCTTGATGCTCTTACATTTGATTCATTGTTTAGTGTGCACAATATTCCTTGCATGTGATATTCCTACCAAGTTCAACATATGTTGTTGGGTGGACTAAAAATTATAGTTGACCCCAAACCACATGTAAATGCCAATTTTGCTTATGAAGCTTGAAGAGTAGGGTACTTAAACATTTTAACAATAAGGGTTAAACTATTGGATCATGATTAGAGAAAGTTATCATGTAGTTATTATTAAAATGTTTCAATCCTTCAAAATCTGATAATAATATTCTTTGTTCCAAATATTTAAATTTATACTTTTAAAAAAATGTCATTCAATAATGAAATTTTAATAAAATTTGTTCCATTAAATTGGATAAAAATTATGTATTAATTTTTCAATGTATAAATCTACAAAAAAATTTGTCAATACATGATTCATTTTGATAAAAATATTTAAATTCTCTTATGCAACCTTGAATTAAATTAAAACTCATTTTCAATATATAACATTATTATTCAATGTTCATACTTACAAGTCATCCTCTTGGGGCTTCAGTATTTAAATACAATTTGTATATGCAAATATATATTAAAATTTGAGAATTTTTCCTTGATGTGTATAGTTGAATTTGTGGGTGGCAATTGATGCAATGCACTGTCCTCTCCCTCAAACAATTTGGGTTGTAATTCCAAAAGTATTTGCAATTATTGTCTTTTTTCCATGCATTAAAAATCGTGTTATGGAACCAAGACAAGAGTGAAAGAAACGAATAGGGCAATTCAAACATGGTTCTTAATGATAGTGAATCTGAAATGACCACACCATCGTGATTACATGGAATTATGAAAGAACAGATGTCATATATTTGTTGGGCGAGGAAGGATAATATCATGTGGATATTGTTCAATTATCAAATGACTTGTTATAAAAGGACATCCCTATGACCTATGTCAACAATGAGCATGTTGTGGATGGTGAACAAAGGTTCATAGCATGGGATCACAATGGTATAAATGTCAAAGATTTACCATGCGTGTTTGATGGTGTATATGTTTTGGATTTCATGAATATACCTGAAGATTTGTTGTATAAAAACATTCGCGAAGAACTTCATGTTTTCTACACACATGATTTACTTTAACACGATATCAACACATTTCTACAAATAAAGGATATTAATATTCCCAAATGTTTAACAAGTGAACCATAATGTATTTTTCAGGTTTTTTTAATTTGAAAAATTGTGAAATTTTTTTGAATGATTTTTCAAAACTTAGGCCACATTTTATAAGTTGAAAAAATATCACATCCCCTATCAAAAAGGAGTAAAGAAACCCCAAATAGGTATTTTAAATCTTGATTAGTTGGAATACCATTCACTTCTCATTTTATTTCAAAAAGTTTTGTAGCTCAAATTCCAAGTAAAATAATTTGAAATCAAAATATATAAATTGCATGATTTGATTATGAAATATTTTTTAGTTATTTTTAAACAAATAAATAATCAAATTATTTAACTTTAATCTACATTTTTTGAAATTTTATTATCTCTTACAAAAATGGATTTTGATTTGAATTCCATAACCCACCAAGGCACCATCCACTAGAAGCTTATAATTACTCAGTTGTGAGTGAACTTCAACTAAGTTAATATTTGGTTTCACCTTGGTAAACAATTCTTTAAAAAATATGTCTCATATATAAGTATATAAGTAGGAAAATAAATAACTATTAACGAATTAGATTGTTTATACATAGATAAGGGCTATTTTTGCTAGCTATCTACTAATAATATATTTATTAATTGAGCTAATCACCATTGGAACTAACTATGTTTGTCACATGCCTTTTACGGAGGAGAAATTGTGCTAAAGAAGGCGCCCTACAAATACATTACCAAATTTTCACGAATGTTGTGCACTAATTTTATGTGTGAGCACTCATTTTTTTATTATTTTTCAAAGAAAATGCGTGTGGGTAAGTCAGTGGCATCACTGGTCATTATAACCCATAAAATCTACAACTTCACTTCTATGCCCATCACCTGCATATCACTGTTTCCATTGATTCAAGTCAGAATCCAAGATTTCCACCACATAACTAGAATGGAAGCATTGCATAGATATGAGATTCAGACACATACAAGGCAGTAAGCTATTGGACAAGAAGCAGTCGTTCAGCTTGAAGCTCAAAAAGTGACCTTGGCCTTGATGGGATGTCTAGCTCCAAAATGCCTTTGACAACTAAGGCATTTGGACCAAGACAAGTTCCTTGACCCCTTGCCAAATACTAATACTGCCACATGCCCTATAGCTATAAGACACAATCTTTCTAGCCACCATTGTGCAATATTTCCTTTTGAGTGTTCTCCTTCAAAATCAACAATAAGTATCCAATGTTCAAAGCCTTCCCAATTTGCATGAGGGAATGGAAGAGGTGGAAAAAGATCACTTGTTGATCTATTCAAAATCATTTCAAATCACAACCATGACCAAAAATCACTACAGTAAATATTTAGAAAATCATACAACTAAAGTCAAATAGCATTCTTGATGATAAGATGTTTAAAGAAAATTGCACCAAAGCAAACTTGAATTTGAAATAGAAACTAAATAACTACAAAGATAACTTATAGAATTCACATGACTTTGCAAGAGGAATAAAAGGGAGAAGGATAAAAAATTCGAACTGTGCACTGACTATAAAAACTTGTTTGAACTTTGAGCCTTGAAAGAAAGACACCTAAAGAAGAAGCTAGTACTAAAGGGAGACTTGTAACTAGTATATAGCCAAAATGCACATAGAATCAATCTTATTGGACCATCATTAGAACTTGCCAGATGCTATCACAATAATCTAGAATGTGTAGAGATGGCTTTGAATTCCAAAGACTAGGGTTGGGCCATCCATCACCTAAAAGATGTGTCTTAATTACCTTGAAATTACCATGGTTCAATTTGAAATAGAGTACACAATTGGAAGGTTATGGTTGAGGCTTGTTACTTGCATTGTAAATAACAATGCTTTTACTTGCATTGTTTCCTACAAAATTTAAAAACATTCATTTGAAATTGAATGATTGATTGCGATTTCATTTGCATTGTCATGAACCAAGGTTGTGATCACATGGAATTTAGCACTAATACATGGAAAACACATGGTTGGGTATGAGCACCTATTGACTACAATGTCCAATAGTTAGATTGCATTACTAGTCTATGTGCGCTTTGATGCATTTATGACCACTCAATTGTTTGTACGTGGCATTGATTGAACTTTAAATTGCAAGAGGTTTTGATGTGACAACTTGAAATGCAATTTTATGAAAATAAAACAAACTCAAGCATATTCAAAGAGACATCCAAAATACAAAGCAAAGAACTATACCAAGTTTGAAGGAACAAGGTTATTGATAAAAAAAATAAGTAGCAAACTAGTAGGAGCCATAAAGGAATTAAAAAACCAAAGGATAACAACTCAATCTAAAAAATCTCACATATAGGAACTAACCAAGTGAAGAGTCACTTGTTTCGACCCATAGAAGAAGATGATTAACATGGAAAATCTAAATAACTAAATCTAAATCTAGGTGAAAATATTAGACTTAAAAGTGTGATTATATTAACACCCCCTTTCGCACTCTAGATTATTCTACACAATTTTTTTGTTGAAACAATGACCAACATAAGTTTTGCTAAGAGAAAAAACTAATGAGCTACCTTTATAGATGGCAAACAAGGTTTGGATTAGCTTCAAGTCTTGTATGCCCATCTATTTTCTAAATTTCTAAAACTTAATCTTACCTAGTGGTTTGGTAAAAATATTAGCTAGTTGATGTATGGAAGGAATATATGAGCAAGTTCAATTTGTGTAGAAATAACTTGATCGTGAACAAAGTGATAATGTATTTCAATATGTTTGGTGGCAACATGGAAGATAGGATTTTTAGCAATGATCATACAACTCTGAATTTCTTGACATAAAAAGTTATACCACTTTCCATATTAATACTCTAATTTCCTACAAGAGAGCTTATACACTCAACAAGAACACAACATTCAACTTTGGGTAATGGGTGTTGATCCCAACTTAAATAGGTAGCTTGAAGTTGATTTACACTTCTCATAGTCCCTTACCCAATCTGCATTAGTGAAACCGTGTATTATGTTCTGAGTCCCCCTTGTAGATTGCACCTAGGGGCAACTCAACATACATATTATAATTATGTTAATAGCATACATGATATTAGGTTAGGTGTGAGTCTGGTAAACGAGCTTCACTACTATTTATTTAAAGATGGTAAGTCTAATTGATTCTAAATGGTTTTTCCTTCCCAATTCAAAAGTCATCTGGAAGTGGGGTTGTTAACTAATTGCAATCCTTCATCTAGAACCCTGCAAACATTCTACTTGCATAATCCCTTTGTATCATGTAGCAAATATCCTCAAAGCACCACCCTCAAGTTTTTCTATAACCCAACATTGAGAGTTTCATGAATGTTTTAGAGATTAGATTTTGATGCTTTGAATTATGTTCTTCTTCTATTCCCTTTCTAGATTGATGAATTTTACACCAAGGTTGAATTTCAACTTTCCCAAGTTAGTCACTTCAATCATAATTTCCATGGGTGTAGCTTTAACCAAGCTATATTCTCCTTATCACTTTTAGTGAGGAGCAAATCACCTAATGTATCAGGTTCTTCTCTTCAATCACTGGTAGAAAATAGATTATTAATAACATGATTTTAAAAGATAAAATTAGTCTTTGTTCCCATTTTGAGAGTGTATGTGATGGTCTACAGCTTTGGAGAGTTGGTCATTTTAGTGACATGCCTTTGCACATGAAAGAGCAAAATCTATTCACACAATTGAAAAGTTCAAATATTTACTTTTCTAGTTTGGTGAATAAGAAGACTAATCTTTCAAGACCATGTCCACAAATTGGAAGATCAGTGTTGGTCTGGTATGACCTTTGAACATAGTACCAGCTTAACCCTGGTATTAGGTCCAGGATTGACTTCTGGCTGGTATATTTCTATCAATTATAAAAATCCCTGGCATTTTTATACTTGATATTAAAACTGGTATGGGTCTCGTTCTAGTCTGGCCTTACCTGCCCCCTCAAGGCTGGTACTGGTACAAAGTTAGTATCACCTGAGATCATACCAGCCTTGCAAGGTTCTTTTCTACTACCAATATTAATACCGCATGTTAATACCAACACCGGTTGCTAAGAATTACAAGTTAATCCTGAACTGATTCTGATCTGTATGGTATGCAACAATTCCATTCATAAGTCCAATTACGCAAGGTCAGATGATTGCTCAACTTGTGGTGCATACATTTTAATTCATACAATGATCCTTTCCATCCAGAGTCAACAGGAAGCAGCAGGAGATACCCATAAAGACCAATCCTGGAAAAGGTTGTGCTAGACATCTTACAGAGCTGGGAGAACAAAGTGTTTTTTTCTGACAAGGGCTGCCACCAGAAGACAAAATCTATGGTGACAGGCTAAGTCGATTTGCACTAACAACATCCAGTTTGGTGTTGTACAGTTGTGAGGCAAGAACTGCTCTTCACTCCAACAACTTGCACTCTCTTAACTTTCCCTGCAAACAAATAGATGTCATGGTTAGCAATGTGCCAGACTGTAGAATGGCAACAAAGACGAAGCACCCCAATCACAATCACAGAGAACTCTAGAATACCAATCTGAAATCATTCACATCACAAACTCACACAATTGCATAAAGACACACAGTCAGATGTCAATGTCCTACTTTCTTCCAAAGCAAATACAGAAAACAAATGTGTACTGAATACAACTCACAAAAATACTGACCAGTATCCATCTTTGCGGCCCTTGAAGCCAATCTGGCCAAGAGTTAACACGATGAACAGCCCAAGGTGCCAGGTAATCAACCACAACCTACAAATTCCCTCATACACACCACCCATGGTTAATAGCAGTTCTATGAGAATAGTATTAAAAAACCCTGAAAACTCTATAATTTTCCTGTAGAATGTCTGTCAAAAAGACCATGTTCACAAAATTTGAAAACCAGTAGCATATCCATGATGTCAAAGAGAACAATTGAATTTGCGCAAAGACGATATAACCACAATGTAAAATGTGTATTCCAGAGCTAACACTGAATTCTTGAGTAATAAGTAGACCTCCCAACTGAATTATAAATGTCAAAATTTGCCTACTCTATTTAAGACCTTAGATATGGGGGAAAAAGATGGGCAAGTCTAGAAATATTGGAATCCAGGAAATGGCTGTTGGCAGCAACATTTTGCAAAGGATCAATGCAGTCTGAGCACAATCAAAATATGTTACACTGGCAGTGGGCTAGAGTAAGATTGCTACAAGGAGGACACTGACTGACTGTCGGCCAGGCATTCAAAACACATTGTGACGTAGTAAAAGCAGATATGATGTTCAATCAGGGAGAGAACTTGTGAGACTATATTACCAGAATGGCGAGGTGAGAGAAGGACCGGTGGGAAAGTGAGCAAGCTCGGGTCCAATGCTTGCCAGAAACAGACCAGTCAAGCTGTTGCCATTGATGACAGGAATGCTGGAGGGTGCAAGCCAGCCAATGAGGCCAAATCCAACAACAGAGAGATCCTTGCGCAACCAATCTCTATTGAAGCTGTTCACCCAAACCTCAGGGGAAAAAACACATACACCCAATTGCCATCAACACAAACCGTAGGTCCAAAAACAGATTTCTCATCTTCAGATTGCTACATCTTTTCTAAAGATGCGAAAGTTTTTATTCTCCATTTATTCAGTGCCAAAATTCATATGTGGTGTAATCACGGTGAAGAAGAGAAGGATGTACATACCAAGTGACGCGTGACATGCAGAGGGGGCGCCCCAGCTGCAGACTCGGGGTCATCAAAGAGCAGCTTCTATCTCCGCTCACGAACGCTGTAGACGTAGATCACACAAGACAGTTCAGTCAGACGGGCACTGCAGAGGATGATGGATACGAAACCCTTGCAAATGGTAATGCACGATAACAGAGACAGACATGGTGAGAACTTTAAACCTGAGGTGAGCTGAACTTTGGAAGGAGAAGCTGCTCTTCTCCTCAAGGAAGATCCGCCGAGTCCTGCAACGACGGGAGTTGTAACTGCCATTGTTGCCATTGTTGCTGCCATAACTTCAGATACAATGCCTGCAAAACACACACAAACAAAGATTGACACACCAAAAAAAAGTCTGAGGTAACAACTCTGCACACGGCGCCACTGCAGCTCTACACACAACAACGAAGACTCGACTTTCTTCAAATCCGCCTACCCAAAAGAGCAAAATCATACAGAAAACAAAACAAAAAAATCCGAGAAGAGCAAAATCATACAGAAACAAAATCAAACAAAAACCAGAGAAGGGCAAAGCAGTACAGAATTTTATTTTTTTTTAAAATCCGAGAAAATGTGCAGATGATACAAGAGCGGAGAGAAGGGATTTGCTGCTTCGCTTACACGGGATTGTTTGTTGCGACAGATCGTTTGCTGGAAATGGGAATATCAGCGAGCGATCTGCTGGTACATTGTGTTTTGGTGCAAGCGCTTAAAGGCACAGGCTACAGCCACATCCTTGTGGCAGGGAGCACCAATCAGGGACGCTCTCGGGAGGATTCGGCGCCTCTCTCATTGGCTGTAACCCTCAAATCCGGATAAGGCCACAAAAAAAGTGTGCCCGACCCTTTGTTAAGGCCGGCTTCCCCCGGAGGACCGACCCCTTTCATATAAAGGGACTTCCAAGTTCGGAGTTCAGACCCAGCTAAGCGGCCCTTGATGGATTAATGATTAAAATATGTAAAAAACCAAAACATAATTTGTTATATAAACCTAACTAGTGACTACCAATGTTGGGCGGGTGTCACAAATACCCTTGGGCATCATTCAGGCATTTCAATCTGATCCTTTCAGGGTATCAGCATGAGTGATACCCTGACTGCAAACCGAACTATTGATTCTCACTTGTGTGAGAACCGGATGTGAGAACTGGTTTTTAAAACAAGAACCAACAAAAATCTGAAAATCAAGTAAGGTCTGACCCATTACCTGGGTCAAGGTTCAAGGTTTAGCCCCCATCAAAAATTAGTCCAAGCAAACAATGAGAAAGAAGTTATGAACATCAAACTTAATTATGTTTATATGTAGAATGGAACAACACTTTATTTACTGATCTTGTTGATCATTCATGGATCATGGGTTTGAACTTTGGAGGTACAATGTTAAGTTAGCCTAATTTGATTAGGGCTAAAGAAAGGACGCTTCCATCACAAGACCCATATCAAAATCTGCTTGTCATGTCTGATATGCATTGGGAGATGGGAGATCCCAAGGAAGGTTAATATTTGGTGGTAGGTATTTATTAATGGTAGGCCAAGTTAGATGGTAATGATGTTTTGAGAGTTTATTTTTAAATAATGATTTATTTTAGAAATCTTTCAAAAACCTTGAACTAAAAGTCCTTTGATTTTGAATTTTTTCAAAAAGCCAAAGTTGTCATTTAAAAATAAATCCAAATCAATAATTATTTAATCTTAATTTTTTTTAATTAATTAAAAATATAAATAATACCTAGTTTGTGAGAACCAACAAACCATAATTGGTTGTTTTCAATTTTTTGAGAATTAGCATTGTGAAAATCAATTGAATTTCTTTTAATGTTAATACCCTTGTCTAACATAAAAAATTTAGAAAAGTTTTTTTGGGGAGAACTAAACCCTTTTGTAAATTACTTTGTGAAAACCATACCCGATGGGTATCATAAAATTGTGATACCCACCCAACCCTGGTAACTACCTAGTTTTTGTTTTTAATTTATTTTAAAGTATAGGTATTGGGACCAATGATTTTTTTCGTTTTTTTTCAATTTTTTGATGTTGTGTCATTGACTAGCATCTTGGGCAATATGGATTTAACATTAAATGACGACAAGTTATTAAAAGCTCTCTCTAAATAATAAAAACTAGTTTTAAAAAATGGTGTGAAAAAATTTCATTTGTTTCTTGCGCAAGCTTGATGAAAATTATAAACCTTACTTCCCATCTTGTCATTATCACATTGTTGAGGAGTTGTGGTATTTTTATGCAAGGTAAAGCGCTTAGCTCTGGGCTTTTGCAAGAATATGGGTTCAAGCCCACCTTTGCCTTATGCCTTTCCTTTGGTAAAGGCCATAGCCTTGGGCTTTACCTACCATTTAATGTTTTGATTTTATTGGTAGTTGAAATCAATCCTACCTATTTGTTTGTCCTTCACATTGGCCCAAGTATGAACTTGTCACCCAACTAATTGAATTTGAATTTTGAGCTTTTATTGAATTTCAATGACAAAGTTGTTCAATGTTCAAAAACTTTTGCATCATAGGTCTTAACCAATGTCGGGTAGGTATTAAAAAAAAAGTGAAAATTAGATAAGGTTTCAAATTAGTTCTCAATTTGAAAGCCTCTAGGTATCACATTAAATGGTGCCCTTTATGAAACTTAGCTATTAAGGGGGTAGGATGATTACATGATTTGAATGAACAAGGCATTTAAGATAGGGATTGCTCATGGAACATTTTTAGTTTTGAATTCTTGTTGGTTTTGAATCATAATGATGTGACTCGGGATTGCTCAAAGAGGGAAGATTTAGATTTATTTTTTATTCTTAAACACATGTTTCGGAAAGTGAGAAGAGTTGTAGGGACTTTGTAGTAGAAAACCATAAATTTTTATTTTGATATACTAGAGATTTTAATTGTTGTTTTGATTTTTCTCAACAAAACATGGGATTTTGCTATAATTTTGATTCATGTTTTCAATAATACAAAGAAGCACAGACTTATGTAGTGAATTCTATGTTTATATTGTTGTGTGAATTTTGTATAATATCACAATATGATGAAATGAATTGTAATCTTGTTTATGGTGTTTTTTACAATGTATTATGAAGTGTAGATTATGGTTATATGAAATAACCATGAATATGATGTTTTAATGAATGGCAGTGTTAAATGTGTTGAGAAATCAAAGTAGAAATAGTGAATGTATGCATGTGAAGTGTAAATATATTGTTACAATAATGTGGAATAATTTTGTAAGAATTAAATTTCACTTCTACCACTAGTTGCAAGGTTTTATATAATGTGAGAATTGAGCCTTTGAAACCCTAATCAAATGTGTATTTAAATTTTATTGAAACCCTAACAAGGTATTTTTAAAAATCAAGGTTAAGGTTTCAAGGTTTAAAATTAATTAGGGTGTTAATAGTCAATAGGGTTTAGTTGTTTAATTAATGTTTAGTTAGTAGTTAGTAATTAGTTTAAGGCTTAGTTAGGTATAGGGTTTAATAAGCAAGCCTTGTCGCTTGCTACTTGCTATAAAGCAAGTGTTTCAAAATGAATTGCCCACTATGTGTGAATTATTTGTGGTTTCTTATCTTCTTTGTTTCTTGCTTTAACTTAATTCGCTTAATTAATTGGTTTGCTTAATAATGTTTTGTTTTAATTATGTTTGAACTTTTGCTACTCCTCTTGCTTGAGGTTGTTGTTATATTGTTCCTCTTGCTCGATGTCATTGTTGCTCTACACCCCTTTTGCTCGAAGCTATTGCTCTACTCCTTTGCTTGACATGTCATTCTGCAACTCTTGTTTGACCTGTTGTTATGTTCCTATTGTTCAATGTGTTACTTTGTTCCTATTTTTCGACCTACTATTTTGCTTCTCTTGTTCAAGTTATTGTTCTACTCCTCTTGCTCAACATTGTTGTTCTACTCCTCTTGTTCAACACTGTTACCCCTCTTGCTTGACGCTACTATTTTTTTCCTTTTGTTTAATGTTGCTACTTGTCTTACTCAATGTTGTTGCTCTTTGCTTGCTTAGGTTCCTCTTTGTTACGCCCGTGATTTTGCTACTCCTTGCTTCTTTTGCTTGACACTATTACTTTTGCTCCTCTTGTTTCAGATTAGTAACACCCCCCCCCCCCTTTTTTTTCTCTTGTTACGTAAACTGCGCCCCATTCTCATTTTACAAACA
>Ga0116231_10007058_pt1 | contig 20898 bp, 19 predicted proteins | sample S1TSphgellanicum_2_FD_89695 | JGI IMG/M metagenome (GOLD analysis project Ga0116231, IMG submission 89695) | Host-associated microbial communities from peat moss isolated from Minnesota, USA - S1T2_Fd - Sphagnum magellanicum MG | ecosystem: Host-associated > Plants > Peat moss > Unclassified...
AAGATTCTTTTGAACACTTTTTTTTTTTTTTTTTTTTTTTGGTGATTTTTTCTTTTCTTTGTTTTTTTTCACATTTTCAATTTTAAAAAATATTAAAAAAAAATTTTTTTGAAAAGTTTCCAAATATTTAATTTTTATTTTATTTAAATAGTAATTTTGTTTTTTTGTTTATTCAATTTTTTTTTGAATATTTTTTTTTTTTTTTTTCTTTTTTGGTGAATTTTGCCTTTCCTTGGTTTCTTTCACAATTTCAACTTTAAAAAATAATAATAAACAAGTTTCTAGAAAAGCTGCCAAATATTCAAGTTCCATAGTCTATTATCTCAACATTAGGTCTTTACAATTGTCCAGTAGGTAGTCCAAGGATACATCCAACAACTCATCATCCATGGCGAGAAAGATGGAACCCTTTCTCCACTACTAAATTTATTGTTGGGTTTTCCTTCAGGTTTTAGTTTCATTCCAATGATACTGGCAAACAAATTACCACCATAACACAACAGAAATTGCCATAACTTCAAAAATCAACACTAAACAAAAATGACCACAACAACATAAGTATGTGTGAAAGTAAATGTAAGATATGGGGTTAGAACTTAGAACATAATATCAACATAGAGCTTCTTCCATTGTGCTGCAGATAGGTACTAAGATACCTTCTTCAAGAGGTTAAAGTGTCAATCAAGACCTGCAGAACAAATTTTACTAGTGTATTTGGACACCATGTTCTACAGTAGAATTTGGCCTCTGAGAAATGCCAGGGCTCTTCCATTTTCAAAAAAGGCTCTTCGTTCTGCTGCAGCAAAATATTGGCCTTTCTTGGGAAGTATCTCACAGGGATCTTCTGTTTTCTTAGCCTTGTAGATGATCCTCGTGATTTGTTGGATAATCTCATTGGGGTCAAAAAACTTTCAGCAAGTCTTTACATACAAAAGGTCTCTCCTTGCATGGGCCCTTCTTCCAGTAATGCACTTGACCTCAAAAGGTACCTACCTACCTACATGTAAAGCCCTTTGCAAAAGTTTGTAGTCTAAATGGCGGGCACCTAAAACCAACCATGCAATGTGCATGCACACAACACAACACTATACTTTCGTACGATGAATTCCTAAGTTTGTTCAATGGGTTGTTACACAAGGAGGGCAAGTTCTTAATCCAAACACAATTATATTTGGTAAAATTATGGCAAATGAGTTTCTATGTTCACCTCACTATTTCTCAACCCTGCTTTGAAAGAATCCACACCTGGCAGTTGTAGTTGCACTTCTACGATGGGTTTTTCAGGTAAGATGACTGACACTTGTTGGTTTTGCGGGTATTTCCAGATCCCGAAGGAGGTGCCACCCACCAGAATAGTGCGGAATCTGCTGGAATAGTAAGGCCAGTGTCTCAACATTTTACATACTATTTGACTAGGAGGTAGTACAAATAATGGGTGAGTGGGAGATCCGAGATACGTACCCTTAGCTGGAAATGTACTAGAGAGCAGGCAGGGATTGGCCGACTCCTGGGAAATGTATTGCAGAGCAGGTAGGGTTTGGCTGATTCCAGCTCCTTGCAAGCCCACGGTCAAGCCCAGCATCAGCAAGCATCAGCAAGGCCTGGTGGAGAATAGGTCTACAGAATCAGCACCCCCAATATTGCATGCACCAATTCTGCATGAGAATAAGAGCTAACAATGGTGTGTTAAGGGGAAGTGTAAGACCTTTTGTTGACAGAGGAACTCCCCAAAGATAAAGATCTGGGGACAGTGGGTTGGAGACAAACTTGGGTAGATTAGTAAACAACAAAGAGTCTCCATGATGCAAATGCAGACCTTGCAGACACAATGGTCAGAACAACCACTGCCCAAAGAACCCGTAAAAGCTCAAGACCGCATAAAAGCTCAAACTCTTCTGTCTTGAGCTTTGAAGTGTTCTGAGTTGGAATGGTTTCAAGGTCCATCCTGCAAAAGATTTCCTGTTTGAGTTTCTGTCAAGAAGGGACAGCAAAGTGGGCTCAATATCACCAAACTTGGCAAACCCTGTAACATTGAAATACAATGACAAAGTGATTTTGTTTCAATACCTTCATGCTTCATTCCATAGGGTGGTAGAAGATAGAGCAGGAGAGATCAGACAACCTGATCTGCAAAATACAAAATGCAAGCCAAAGTATGATTTTGTTTCAATACCTTCATGCTTCATTCCATAGGGTGGTAGAAGATAGAGCAGGAGAGATCAGACAACCTGATCTGCAAAATACAAAATGCAAGCCAAAGTATAATGAAATTACAGTGGGCCATTTTCTCCTAACACAATCTCATGATCAGCCAAGAGCACTTTGCAGATTACCTTGCTTTCATTTACATCTTGTAACCTATTCTAAAATTCACCAGACCGTATTCAGTATTACAAGCTCACCACTTCGCTGCTGAGCTCGCTGTGCTAATGAAGCAATCCAGCATCTTTGGATTGTGCCTTTCAACAACCCTAACAAGACATCATCAAAACTGTCACAGGTCTTTAGGATCAGCAACTTACACCATGTGAGAAAACCAGGAGTCTGCACAAACCAGATGGCCAAACCCAGACCTGGACCATACCCTAGAACACTCTGTCTGAAGCAAAATCTTCTAGCGACAAGGAGTCTCTCTGAACCAAACAAAAAACCGTATTACTCTCACACTCAACTCCAGAAGTAGTACAGACACACAAGAAACAGAAAAGCAAGAACAAACTCAGAGAAAAGACATTGCACTGAATTGACCCCCCAAAAAAAGTCAATGCTTATTGAAGTTATGAAAAATGTGTCACTTAACAGACCAGTTCATGTTTCATTTTCCTGCCAACCAGATATTGAGACTCCAATAACAAACTGAAAAAGCTTTGGAGGGAAAAAAAAGAGGGGTAGTGAGGAGCCCCTGTAGCAAGGAGAAAACCTGCCATCTACAAGTATTTTTCATGGTACAGAGTTTGGCAAAAGCCTCCAGGGTTTATATCCACACTATCCTACAACATTGTTGATGAAATCATCTTGAACCCAGCCATCATGAAGGAGAGAGAAGGGACCACCCACACGGATTGTATTGCCGACTCTTGGTCTCTGTGAGAGGCAAGTGGAGTGTACCACTGCTGGATGTACTTTGGACTAGACTGTTCAGAATCTATGCATTTGAGTCTAAGCTGCAGCTTCCACATGCCGCTTGCCCGGCCGACCTATTGGCCCTGCTGGAGATGGGCCTCTGAACCCCATAAGGATAGTGTCATCAACACACCAATGGAATGGTGGCTCTTCAAAGTTCCTCTCCCGACAGAAGCAGCATAGTTTACAGGTTTTAGTGCTCTCTGCTCTACTGTCCCTTCCCACCAGCCCTTGCAGCACCCCACTGAGCTTCGAAAGCTCAAGAGGGGTCATGGAGACTGGTGGCTGCTGATGCTGCTGCTGCAAGTGTGATATCTGTACCTGTGCCTCAGTCTGTGCTTGGTGCAGCATCCTTGCCCTGTTCTCCCCTACTATAACTGAAGCTCTTGGAAAAAAGTTTCCATTGGCAGAACCTACAGAAGACAGGTTAGCTGATGGCCTTGCAATGGGAGCTAGGTTGTTAGGAAGTGATGCTGTGCATGAGGTCACATTGAGACCAGAGGCAGGAACAATCATGCCATTCCTTGTCACACCTGTCAACGGTTTCAGACCCAGACTCTGTGGGGTGGTGGAATCATTGAATTTGTTCTGGCGAAATAGTTCAACGAGAGGTGCTTGAAGATGATGGTGCTCTGATTCTGGCTGCTGTGTAGCAGCTTGACCATTGGCTTTCTCTGACTGTCTCACAAATTCAGTACCTTCTTCATGCATCCATGGCTTGTTCTCCAGTTTCCGGCAGTCTTCTGCATTTCGAACCTGGGACCGCTCTACCTTCCCTGTGGAAGGAAGGCTGAAACCTTCAATCCGCTGACCTAGCCCTGCTCCTCCATATTGCCACCCAGGCCTTGGACTTGCAAATCCATTTGGCCCCATACCCTCCCGTCTGAGTAGGGTTCTCTCAACTTTCCCTTCAGGTGCTGCCATTGAAACCTTGCCATTAGGAGAGACATTCCTAACCGTGCGGCCATTGGAGGTAGCCAGAGGAGTTACAGGTGATGGGGGCCTTTGTAGGAAAACAGGGGGAGATGCAGCCTCCAGAGAGCATGGATCGTCAGTTCCACTCCCAGGCTTAGGCCGTTCATCTGAGGGTGACAGATCACCCCTAGAGGAATTGGAATCCTCATCATCTGCATTGCCAGCTTCTGCACTCCTCTTCCTTGTCACCTTGCGCTCCTTCTTCGACTTCTTAATGGAAACAAGGAAGTGACAGTCTTTCTCCCTACTGGGATTGTGCTGGTTGAGGATGATATTGAAATTGGTGTTTTCATTGATGGGGAGTTTCTGCCGCTTGTCATCCTTCAATGTTCTGCGGCAAACAAAAACTGCTGAAAGCTGGTTGGCAGGGATTCCAATCTTTTGGCTCATCAATACCTGGAAGCGCTTGAAGGTCAGCACTGAATGAACACCAACAACTCCTTTGTCATGCTCTTGCTCTCCATCAAAGAACACCACTTGATACGGTGTTGCAAAGCTCTCCATTATTGTACTGGCCTATATTTTTTTTTCTGCTTGCTCCTGACGGCGGCCAGAGCCACGATTGTTCACATCTTCAACACTGATTGACCAGGCACCACATTTGTCATCCCTGCATCAACCAAGGACAACAAACTAGCACAAGGACAATCTCAGATACACAATCAAAAGTCCTCTGCCAAACTCAGTCCAACAGAAGAAAGGATTGCTGGCACCAGCTCAACACGACAGAACAATGAAATGGGCAGCAGCAGCTGAGTCATGCCAACAAGAAGCAGGGGAGGCGAAAACTGGAAATTCAATCTGAAGAACATAGTGACTGACACATGGACATGAATGTGGAAGAGGCAGCACTTCAGATCACAGTGTGCAAGCAGAAACAGTTATGAAACCACCACTACCCTGGACACTTTTTCTAACTGCCTCCCTCTCTCCTCAGTGGATTACTACTCTACCCTGAATAGCCTGAGAAATAAAAGTTCTTTCCCCCACCTACCCACCCTAGGAAACAGATCCACCCTTCTTCTGCGCAAAGATACCTCCGATGGAACGCCGTTGGCCGATCTGGACCTCTTTTGCAGAGACAGCAAACTTGGACTTCACGCTCCGAAAACGTAGCGACTTCTGGACGTGTGCAACGAAGAGCCAGGAGCACTCGATATCAACGCCTGCAAACCAAAGCAGTTGTGAACCAGCAAGTTAGATAAGCGCGGAGACTTTTCTAACTGCCTCTTCCCTCCCCAGTGGACCTACTAGCCTGCAAAAGCTATAGAAATCCCATCAAGCTTCGCAAAGAAACCCCGTAGCACCCTGGAATGCAACCAAGGTCCAGTACTCCTCTCCAGTTCTGCGACGCCCCCCTACAATCGCTACACTCGGACTGCTCAAACTGGACAAGCTTCAACGTACTCGGGGGAAAGAAACAAAACACATCAACATCCAAAGACCAGATCTGCCAACAGAATATAACCAGAGAGCAAGTGCACAGGCAGCAGAGCAGAACACAGCAGTGACCGCACACAACTAGACTTCAGATCCAAATCCGTCCTTGGTTTGCAATGTGTGCCTGCCTCGCCGAGCGGAGCTGCAACACCTCAGCCTTACTACTGCGATGGGGGACCACGGCTCCCGGAGCTCTTCGGAAACGTTCCTTCATTACTTCATGCATGAGAAAGCTTCTAGGCTTCTCCCGGGAAAGCTTTTCCGTACATTTAGGAGACTGAACATAGCCCGGACGAAGGGATCCATGCGACTTACCGACTACTGGAAGCAACCTCTCGTCAAAGAATTCTCTCTCGTGTCAATGCAGACGTCAAACAGAGCGGGGAGACAAACACAGAAGGAGAACGGAACAGCAGAGAACCAATTCCGTCTCTGGCAAGCGAAAACCTGGTCACTGACTGCACTCAATTGCTGCCTTCATCCGTATTACCAGAATGCTAGCGGGGGCCAGACCAATTACCGGTTCTGTCTAACCACATCGTCTCCCCCCAACGATGCATCCACAGACGCAAAACAAAGAGGAGCGCAGAAAGCGCAGAAAAAAAGAAAAGAAAAGAAAACCACCGACAGACACAGACAGACAGAGAAGAAGCCTAAAACACAAAGCAAAACAGTGGGACTCCTCATCAATTCACACTCCTAGAACACGGTTCCAGTCCCGATCTTCCGCCGCTTACCTGTCTAAGCCATGCCCGGACCTCCAAGGGAACGCTGGACGCCGTCTGTAAAGGTGCGGAGATACAAAACTTGACTTGCAACCATCGCACAAAAGCTTTATAATAAGGTCATTGGAAAGGGCTTTTCGAGCGCCGTTTGTTGGAGGATGTTCCTTAGGAAGGCATGTACACGACTAACGCTTCAAAGCTCGCGCAAATGCTCGCTCGACCTGCGCTTCTCTCCGCGTCTCTCTCGTCTCTCTCTCTCTCTCTCGTCTCTTCCGCTCGCGCACACTGCGTTTCTTTCCTTCCCTTCCCTCCGTCCCCTCTCCGGTCTTTCTGTCCAGGACCCGATCGGAAGTTTCGAGATCTCATTCACACAGTGACCGCGAATCAGCATCCGCCAGCTCCGATACGGATCTCCGAACAACATCTCGATGACCCAGACCCAAGTCCCGAGCGGAAGTCCCGAAGTGGAAAAACACCCCATTTATTTCCTCGCTCTGCTACTTCAGCCTGTTTTCTTTTAGCCAAAAACCGAAATTAAAAATTAAAAGTGCTAAAATCGAGTGCTTTTAAAGAATTTCAATAGCCATAATTACACCCCCCAAAAACATAAAATTCCAGATTTCTATACATGGTTGAAGTAGGGTAGCCAAAATATAGAAGGATTTTCAACCTTTTTATTTTCATATTTCGCTTGTGGAAAAATTTGGCTAAATCTTCCTAAGGATGATCGCCACTTTGGCTACATCACAAAATTGACAAAAAAAAGACGTTGCTCTTCTTCCTTTAACTGACATCCCAATTTCGAAGAGCCAGATCCAAGTCCCGAAAGAAAGAAAGAAAGAAAAAGAAAAGGGATCTCAATAACGTATCCAATCACTGGTCACCACAGGTGATAGACACTCGTTTACCCAATCGCCAACCGCCATGTTGGAATAGCACCTGGAATCGAGGGGATACACACTTATTCAGCGAATTAAGAATCGCCATATTGGAAGGGGATCTGGAATCGAGGGGATACACACTTGTTCAGCCAATTGTGAACCGCCATGTTCGGACGGCATCTGGAATCGAGGGGCCCACTGGGGATTTGTTTTTTTTCTTTCAGGGGGCTGTTCTAACTTTTGCTGTCTCAATAAAAGAGAGCTACCCTACAGGAACGTAGGCAGGTAGGCAGTAGGTATCCTACACTAGGTAGGTAGGTAGGTAGGTCAGTACCATGTGTTTGTCACCAAATACGGAAAAAGCTAAATAAATAAATAGCTATGACGTAAGTACGTGACCCCCTTTTACGCACTCCCATTGGCCCAGAGCTCTAAAATTAGCCATCCAAAAGGCGCGTGTCCGTTCCCAATTTTCGTGGAAAGTAAAGAACGAATTTTGTGGGATGGCTGACTTTGGGGGTTTTTTAGGGCCTTTTTTTTTTTACTTCCTCAAAATAAAGAAATAAATATAATCAATGTAAAAATACATTTATATTGAAAATATTGAATTACTATAATAGTAATATAAAAAGAAATTCAGAAAAAGGAAAAAAACATTGGAATATATAAATTGTTTGGAGACCGTATTATGCAATCATTTAATTAAAGAGGAGAATTGAGACATGAACAATTGCCGGAAATGAAAAACAAATTTGAAGGCTCAAAATTAAATTAAAATTTTAATATGGAAGCATACTATGAGTTCCCCAAGTTTTTTATGAGTCCCCCCCCCCAAAGAGTTCCCAATAGCACCTCACTTTTATCCCATATGCTTTGGCAAATGTTGTCCTCCTTTCACCTATATAGCTGTGCCAAATGGGAGAAACTCCATTTAGAACCTTGGTGAGCCTCCATAATTTTTTTATCTATTTTGAGTGATGGGCCAATCAAATTGGCTCATTGCCAAAAAGAAATTGAACTTGGGAGGCTCCTCATTTAGTATTCGCCATTAGTGAATTTGCCATACCCAATTCTTCATGCAATTTATTTGAATAAATTTAATGTGGGTTGAAAAACTAGTGTGGATCACACCAATTATGAGCATTGCTATAGTTGTGGACAAAAGGTGGAAGGACATAGAAGGACATCAGTATGACGATATCATCAAGCAAAAGCCTCAACTGCATGAACCCTCCAAGTTCATTTCCCAAGGGAAAATTATTGAATTGAGAAGGTGACATGATCGAAGGTTTCATGAAGACACACACGTCTCTTGTCACATTTCCTTGAGTCTTTTACTCCAAACCAGGTTTTTTTATTTTTTTTATTAATAATTTTATAATAATTTTTAAAAATAATTTGTAAATTTATAAATTTTTTTATGTACAAATTATGTCATTTTTTCTATACAAGAATCAGGAAATTTTTGGTAAATTCGATGATGAATATTGCTACTTTTTGAGAGAAATTTTCAAATTTGTATCACAAAATTGAGAGGGGAAAAAAAAAACCTCTACTCCGACCTTTTACTTTTTCGTGATTTGTGTTAATTTTGTAATTAGCCAAGACTCAATGATGTCTAGTGGTTTATGGGTTATGGTTTTTTTAGGGAATGTGTTCGGGCCATTTGGTGGCAATGACGTCTAGGGCATTCTTAAGGTGACTCTTACCCAAGTTTCGTCCTTCTCATTATCTTGACTCTCGACTTTACGAGGGTTAAGTAAGAGGTGGAAAGAGTTAGACCCATTTGTTGTTTTATTTGTTTGCTTTTTTGTACCAAATCAAAATGATAAAATGAAAAGAACACATACGATGAACCCCACTAACATCATCTAAGGTACTCGAAAAGCTTAAAAGTCTAAAGTCCTTGTGTCACACAATACATTGGGGCAACCAAACTTCAACCCATCTTGCTTCACCTTTCCCAAGGCTTGGATTCTCAAATCATCCATCAACAACCCACTCCAAACTATCATACCAACATTTTTTTTAATTTTTTTATTATTAAAGAAAAACTTTTGGATCAAAAGTGTGTTCACCCATCTTGAAATTAATTAAAAAATAAATTTTCAAAAATTTAAAATTAAAAAAAAAACCCAAGGTATCAAGTGTTCAAGAAAACGAGAAAATTATTTGTTTGAAAAATGGAAAGTTCGTCTCTTGAATTGGATTGGATGTTCCACTAGCAAAAAAAAAGCCATAATATTTCAAATCATTTGAAAATCGGTTCCATTTTCGGGTTTGGTTCTTGCTAACCCGTTACCAAAATCGACGGTTAATTGCTGATTAACCTTTGGTTAAACCCTAGTTCTAGTCGTTTTATTTTTCAGGAAAAAATATTGTGATCTTGGTGTTGGTTACGGTTCCACACATAAATAGAACCAGGAACTTTGGTCCGGTTCGGACCCAATTTGTCCCAAATTTTTTTTTAAAAAATTAAAAAAATCAAAATCCTTCAAGATATTATTATAACTCTATTATAACTAGTCTCAAGTTTCAACACAAGCTAAAATATCATCTTTCAAAAATCCTCATATAGAAATAGACCAATTAACTAGGGCCCAAAATCCCTTAAGGTACTACTATACACTCTATAATGAATCTAAACACAATATCCTTGCCTATCAAGGGCAAGGCCAACAAAGTGCCACATTATCAATTTTTTAAATAATAATGCAAATTATCATCAACCTCTTTAAAACATCATTTTAGCATGTTCACACATGATGTTAAGTGATAATTAATATTGAGTTATATTCTTGCAATTCCAATTCACACTTACAAGATAGCATCTTCTCCTTTTTTAATTTTTTTTCTATTGATTTTTTTTTTCCCTTTGTTTTTTTCCGTCCTTGTTTTTTTCCTCTCTTTTGTTATATTGCTTCTGATTTTATTTTATTTTATTTTCTTGTTTCAAGTTCCCATGCAATCTTTGTGTTTTCACTTCATTAAAAGTTTAGATTTTGTTCTCTTTTTGGTGTAGATATGTAGTTGGTTTTTTTTGTTTTTTTTGTTTTCTTCTCTTTTGTTTTGTTGCTTTTGGGTTTTCTTGGTCTTTCTTTGCTTTCAAATTTCAATGCAATCTTTGTGGAGAAAGGAAAGGCAAAGAGAGAAGGGGGTGGAAGAGGGAGAGGTGAGAAGAGAGGGGAAAAAAAAACTAAAAAATGAAGAAAGAAAATAAAATGAGATAATTTTTTTTGAATGCATTGCTAACATTCAGCTATTTTTTCATTTTTAAAAATAATTTAGCTAACATTTGTGTTTGGCTTTAAATTTTTTATTTTAAAAAATAATAATGTTAGTTAACAATGGGTGTTAACACCTTTTTCTTTAACCATTGACACTCAAGTTAACATTAGGTGTTGTCACTCCTTAAGTAAGGTAATTCATACCACTTACTTGTTTACTCATAAAGAAGGGTATATGATTGTTGAGACCAACAACCCACTTTTTTTTTTATGCACTCTATACCCAAATATGGTCACAATGGAAATTTTCTGAGGGTCGAGATGAATGTTTTTCTTTTCTAATGTGATGTAGCTAAGGTGGTGATCATCCATAAGCCGATTTAGCCAAATTAGGCTATTTTCAAAATATGAAAGGAAATATATCTAAAATCCTTATTTTTTTGGTTAGCTATTTGAAAATAGCTAAAAAAATTGGCAATTTTTCTAGATTTGCTTTTATTGAAACCTTAGGTGAAAAATTGAGTCCATCTTACTTATGCATCCGTGCATGGGGTTTCAAAAACCAACCATTGGATTGAAGGGCTACACACTCAAAACTCTTGGTAGAAATATCGGCCAAAATCAAGCAAGGGATGAAGAGATATTCCTCCCCTTTTTTTTTCCAAAAAACTTTGCCAATTTTATTTTTTAAATCAAAAAAGTTTCCATGTTTCTACCCATTGTTCAAACAAGTATCCAGGATATAAAATGATTTTTAATAAACCTAATGTGTTCATTTTACGAAACCATAACAACCGTGTACAAGCTAATTAGAGCAAAATTAATTATAATTGGTCACAACAATTTAAATTGACAAATTCATTGCAATTAAATGCATCAAAATTGCATGAACCTTCAAACTTCAAATGTATACTAGTAACAAAGAAGAGTTGAAAAAACTTGAAATTAAATATGAAATATTTATGCAACATAAATAGTGTAATTAACAAGGCACAAAAATAAATGTTTATGAAATGGATAGGGTTTAAGTTACCTTATACTTAGTACTTACCCATAATAATATCCAAAAAAATTTAACTTGTTGAGCCCAACAATCTTGGGTACCTAATTTCCCTCTAATTACACATAAATTCCCTAATATTTAAAATTGCACTATTTAACCTAACCCTTTATATAGACTACAAAAATCCCAACATGTCTTTTGAGATCATGTAAAAAGCTTTCACCTACCCAAATAGGAAAAATAAAATAAAATTTTAAACACCAAAAAAATTGGCCATAAATTCATTGATGACTAGCCATTCAAAATAAAGGATTTTCGCGTTCGAGAGATGTTGAACTAGAGGATTTCTCACTTTCAAAGCCCTTGACTAATTGACTCATCTCTCACATGTCAATTATTTATTTATTTATTTATTTATTTATTATTATTATTATTATTATTATTATTTCTCTTTAACAAGAGTATGCCATTATTGTGTCAGCCCAGAATCCAAATCTTCTTCACTATTATTATCATTTGGCTATCTAGTATGACTTATTCTTCAAGCTCATGTCATTCATCCCTATTATAGCATTTGCAAATGGGTTCTAGTTCGGTATAGGATGAAAAAAATGCCCCCTCCCCAAAAAAAAAAAAACCTTGAGAATTAATTCTTAACCAAGAATGAATGAATGAATTTGTAGCCAATAAAAGAGAGAAAGTGTTTGTGAGAATTATAGCCAAATAATGGTGGTAATGCATTCTATATACACCATTGGAATACCTCAAATGTAGATAGGTAGTCTTGATGAAGCAAAACTTGAAGAATTAGTTAGGTACTTATTTCTTCACCATGAATTCATGCTCATTCCATTTTATATTGCTTCATCTCCATTACATGTGCTAAACCCCTAAAGGTCATATTTTGGTATGAAGTATCGACCTTGAACATATCAAAATTGTTCTTGAAGGTGGGGAAATAGTTTTCCAATATCAAGTTTTGGGATGTTATTGAAGTCTAGGCCTATCAATGTTGAGATGAAGCTTAGGTGACGAACATCCATAAAAATGTTTAGCCAAATTTGGCTATAATTTAGTTATGAAACTGTAAAAACAATCTAAGCATCATTTTATGTTGTTGGCTACCTATTGCAAAATGATATGTAAATTTGATAATTTTTTTGAAATGTTTTTTGAAACCTCACAACAAAATGCCCTTAAAATCACTTTTTTAATTTTAAAACAAAACATTCACCAATTGCTGAAATTTCAAAAAATGGCCAGTTTAGCCTTGGCAATCCATTTCATGCCATTGTGAAACTTTCCCCAAGCATGTAAGAAGGAATTTCAATTTTTTAGACAATTTATCCATACTTAAGGTATGTGAAATATGATAAATGCTTTAGACAAAAAAAAATTTGTACAAATTGTAGTTTGTTCCTCTAGAAATCCCACTCAATTTTGTTAAAGTTTTTGGGGGGTTTCCAAAGTCAAACATTCCAACATTTTCAACAATTTGAATGTTTGCTTCTTCTAGGTTGGCAAACCATCCATATGTTGCCTCAACACATATGGCATGTTGAAAACAATTAAAGGACATCCACCTACCCTAGCATATCGAACCTAATCCAAAATCAAACTCGATCAAATTCAATGTTGAAAGATGTTGGTGAATTTAAGTAACCAATTCAATTAGCCCACTAATAAGATGGAGGGACATTTGCCCACAATCCCACAAGTTGCATGATAGTTGAATAACACAAGATTTGCAATTTTAACACAAATTAATGATATTAATGCAAATCTATATAAAATATCTAAACATCTTCATCACACAACATATGTAATAACCAATGTTGGATTGGGGTATATGTTGAACTTGGGTATCAACCTAATTAGCAATATGAATATGAAAATACTTTAAAAATTATGTCCAATCTATTGCAAAAATTGCAATTGAAATTGTGTTTTTGTGGTTTGCAAAAAATCTTTTCTTCAAATCATACCATATTCAACTAGTAGTATGATTACATCTACATTTATTCGTATTCATATGCATTTTTCTCATAACATTGTTGCCCTTGTATTATTATTTGGTGTTTAAGATGTAAGTTTTATCTATTCTATAACATGGTGGGAACTAACTACATTCCAATCGAAGGCAACATTATTGGTGCTATGTTACAATTTTTGAGCTTGAAATTTGAACATTAAAATATTTAGTTAAGTGTTATGTGCATTTTGTGTTTTTTTGTTTAAGCTTAGTAAGAGCTAAAAGTTAAATCACAAAGTTTGGAAGATCCAAGATAAAAAAAACCTTTGAAGACCTCTACAAAATTAAGCTTCATAATCCACAAGTTCATGTAAGAAGCTTGGTTTTCTAATAGAATGTTGATTTGTGTTTATCATTTTGGTTATGTCGTGGTTGGTGTCACTATGTTTTGGTGTTAACTAGTTGCCCTAGTCATGTTGACAAATATGATGTTTTAGTTGTGAATCATCAATCTTGAGTCAAACTATGGGATGTTTTTAGTTTTCAATTTGGGTTTCTAGGAATAATGTTTATAGGTTGAGTTTAGGTTCATGGTGAAATGAATGAACTTGTGGAGGAGTTTGCCACCAATAATGAGTTGTGGAATCTTGAATGGATAGACACATCCTACTTAAATAAAAGACTTGATGTTTTAGACTTAGAAATGTGAATGAAGGTGTTTTTTGCTGAAGAAAAAACAATTTGGAAATGCAATTCTAACATTTGAAGGTGAACTTGAAAGCTTTGATTCACACATCATTACATCATTGTAATGGGAGCCTTATTTGTCATCAATAGTCATCTTGAATGCATCATGGTGAGGGCATCACAAATCACAAGGTGCATTGTTTACCAACCCACTAAACAAGTCTAGAGTTTGAAAGACATTATTCAATCTCACACAAGTCCCTAAACACCTACAACCCCCAACATGACATGACCACCTCAATGAAAATCATATTGACAATGAACACAAAGCCATTGATGCCAAATATACTCTATATGACAAGATTGAAAATGAAGCTTTTGGTCTTGGATATGAGAAGAGCAAGAAGCACAAAAGAACTACACCTTTTGGCATAAAATTCTAAATTTTTTTTTAACCTTACAAAACTTCTAATCTCCTTCAAATGTGCTTCATTGAAAATTTGGTTCAATTTGTTATGAAAATATATCAACCATTATTTATAGTTGTCCTTAGCTATATATGACATTTAGTTATGTGGCAAAATGGTAAAGTTTATTTCTTTACCTAGAAATAATTTGTCAAAAAACACATTCCTTTTGTACTCGTTATACACATGGATCATTATGTCCTGCTTGCCTTAACCCAATGTGATACAACTTTTGTCACATTCAACTTATGGATGAATCAAATTGGGTTTGACACCTTTGTGTTCATTGTCAACTACTTGAATCAAGATTCCAAGGTGCTTTGACATGTTACTATTAAACTTTTAAAGTTATAAATACTAGTGAAACTACTTTGGTAGAACTTGTGAAACTTCTTTTGGCTAAGTTCGAACTAGCCAACAAAATCTTTGCTTGTGTGAAAGACAAAGGCAAGAATTTGGCCACCTTAAACTTTGTTCTATCTAATGTTGTGTTTTGCGATGTTTTTTAGTTGGAAACACCTTTTTCTAGCACATGTTTTCAACACATGTTGTTAAAGGTTTACCAATATGCTACAAATGAAAAAAAGATTTGTTAATGCATGAAGGAGGTCTATTTGAATGATGCCCAATCTATCTTTCAAAAACTCATCATTTGGACAAAGAAATCAAGCAAAGGGAGGCAAGAATGGGAAGTCCCATGTGTTGAAATTAATTAACCTCCATGAAAATTGAAGACCTTTGTGAAAACTTGGTTTGATTCAAAAATTGTGTTTTTTCAAAAGGCATTGGAATATATTTGCACAATCACTTGCTATAGTTGTTAGTCCTTACATTTGCAAGTCCAAATTCCCTTTGGTCCAACTTGGGCTATCACAAGAGGGATGAACGAAATCCTAGAACCCAAAGTGCCATTTTGTGATTGTATTCAATGTTCCTCACACTTCAATGAACCCCTCGTGCCTCATGTCTCCCTAACTCTTAATTACATGTGAATCCCATGTCATGTCTTGGTTAATCTTATGCCCCAGCTTGTTGAAGTAAACTCGATTAAATAAAATTCATTAACAAAATTACAATTGAGTATAATTCGGAATTGTCATTGGGAATGCCTTTGCATTCCCAAGACTCTTCGTAGGGGCCAACATTTTGGTCAGACTACCAAGAAGAGTTGAAGGTGGGACAACACCCTTGTGTTGCCTTAGGGCCATTCACATAATTGCCATTAAAGGCTTTAAATCCACAAGTCATCCCATGGTGTTGCGAAATAGCCTCCAATTGTCCCAAAGGATTTAATAGGACAACATTTAATCGTTTGTTGATGGTTTTAGTGGGGTGGTACCCCAAATGTTTCACTCTTGGAGATAACCCCAAATCATCCCCTTGGCCCGTATGAATTATCACTCACTTGCATTAGCCATCCGAGCCTTTATTGTTCAAATGTTGTCTAATGACTTGGGGAGTTGAACCCCACAACCACATGTTAGCTTTAACCTCCCACTCCAACTTGGTGCCCCACCAAATTGGTCTTGACGTGAAGCCTGCCCTACTTGGTTTCAATTACATGGAAGGGCATATCATTCAACCCCACCTTTGAAAAATCTACACCCTCGTAGATATTGTGACATGTTACGTTGTCATGATGAACCCTTCTTTCATCACCTTTCAACCAAGCCTTCCTTTGGAATAGTTACTTCTAACTTTAGGTATATTCGTGTTAAATATGGTTTCTTTAATCATGAAGGGTACCTTAGACATTTTTTGTGTTCATTTGCATCAACTATTGTCATGATTTCACCCCCATTTCGTGCCACATTATGAAAAATCTTGTCCATCGAAACCACATTGCCTTGCAACTAGAACTTTAAAACAAATAATACACAATTACATTACAATTAAAGCATAAAAATATGATAGATTAATAAATAAAATGCCACATCATAAAATCAAGGAATTGTATAATACTTACAAGTTAGTTTCAAATGGGACCTATATATATTGTAATGTACACATCATACATCCAAATGTAATCAATCATGTTTGAATTTTTTGCAAATTACATTTTAGTTGCATGTGGCAACTTCATTACAACTAGTGTGAATGTAACACCCAATCAACAATTACATTATGACTAATTGTTGACACATATGATCATGCCACGTGCACACATTTCCACCACCCATTAGATATGACATTTATAATTAATTGTCAATAATGATTCCCAATCAATAATTCCCATTGTGTCACTATGTTGCCACTATAGAAATATTACCTTTTCATTATTTTGTGATTTCATTTTAAATTTATAATTAAATTTATTAATATCTAAATATTTAGTACTGATTTTGTAAATAACTTATTAACTATTGCATATTAATTAATATGCAATAGTTAATCTGAATCAATCAATTTAATATAGATAATTAGTTTTTTAAATTAAATTGATTATTTCATTTATAAATATTAAAACCCTAACTAATTTTCAAATTAGACCTACTAACAAAAATATTTAGTTCAAATAATTAATTATCTGAATTAAATATCTGAAAATTAATTATTAAATTCACTAACTAGCTAATTATTTAAATTTTAAGAATAATTCAAATAAATACCTCTTATAATTATTTTTAAAATCTAGATGATTAATTATTCGAATTTTATTTGAATTTAAATCATTGATTATCTAATTATTAATTAACTAGTTATTTGAATATTTTAGATAATTTATTATTGACAATTAATTCATCTATATAATTATTATATAATTATCTAATTAGTTGTAAAATTTTTAAAAACTAAAAAAACATAAAAAATGTGGGAATTTTTTTTTTTCTAGTTGCAACCCAATTTGAGAATCGTGTGCAACTAAAAACTTAAATCCATATGTTTTGTCCTTGTATCCCATATCACAAACTATATAAATTAAATGTATTTTCTTGTGTGTTCACATTAAAATACATGCTCCAATTTTGAATGAGCTAAAAAGAGTTTAACCTTAAAGGCAAAACATAAAATTAAAAATAAAATTACATGGTTATTTTGCAACTCACCTACCTTTCAACATTCCTACCTACTTGCTTATGTAAGTAAGTAAGTAGATAGGTATATAGCTTGGGTATGTAGGTAGGACCTACCAACTTATCCACATATGTTGATGTATCAACTTACCTAATTATTTAAATAGAATTTTATTTTTATTTTTCCATTTTCAATTGATATCCACATGGCAATTTTTGAATGTGTCACATGTCACAATCTAAAACCATATAAAATGAATAATCAAAATGGATGGTGGAGATCAATATTTCAAAAAGAAAATAACTTTCACTTTAAAATCCCCATAGTGCCACGTTTCAAATTTTGATGGATCGATGAAAAGTAAGGTCAACATGTTGTTACCATTGTAATTACAAACTAGTTACATTAAAGTTGTATAGTAGTTGTTCCTACATAGTTGTAACTAAGTTACATATTTGTACAATTTCACATATAGTGAGTTACATCCATTGTAATTCATGCAACTTGTCTAATAACATTCACCCTCATAGAAACACATTGAGTTACAATGAGTTACAAATGGTCACTGTAACTCAAAAACCTAGTTGCAAGGCTAGTTACAAATCACCCCATTTTCTCATAGTCCCATTCCTTTCCATGATTACAGTTATCGATTACTTTTGCAACCCTTTAAATCATGCCCCTTTTTGGCAAGGACCTTGACATGTTATTTGGTCATTAATAATGTTTTTCAAACCTTGAAATTGTTTTGGAAGAATGTGAAGAAACCAAGGTTGTCAAGACCAATCCATGATACCAAATTTATATTAGTAATTCTCACATCAACATTGCATTTAATGTGTCATTTTGTCATGTCAACAATTGATGTTGGCCATATGTTCTCATAATTGGGTGCATTCATACTTGGGGTACCATAATAAGAACCATGACACCCATTTGTCATGTGTTTTGAATCCTAAAACAAAGACTTAGCAAAATGAATGTTTTGAGATGCTAAAAAATGAAAGGGGGATATGTATGTTTAAGTTTTCAACCAATAAATGTTATAATGAATTATTCAAATTAATTGAACAAATTTTGAATGTCATGTTTAAGTATAAACCGAAAAGGAATGTAGGATTATTTTGACGATCTAGAATGACATACTTTCATTTGGAGTGCCAAAACCCTATTAAAAAATCAAATGATGTCCTATTTTTTTGCACCCACATCTTCTATATTTCTTTCCAAACCTTTGGAATGTAAATTTGTAATGAACAAACCTAATTTGATTGTCTTTATCAATGCATCCGTTTTATGAAAAAATCCAAGATTCTAACATCAATTCCACAAAACTTAGTGATTTATCATACTAAAAATTTGTGCCATCATATAGAACATATTTTATTATAGTTGTGGTCAAAATATGAAACAATTTGAACAAATATTGTTAGTCTTGCTAAGTGTTTTTTGATTAAACTACATAGTGGGACACAGTTCCTAAACCATCTTTTAGGACACTTAAGGACATGTTTGAATCATCCAAATCACAAAAAAACATTTCCATTTTAATTAAAAAGTATGTGAGTACTAATGAAAAAAAAATCTACCAAAAAAATTATTTCATAAATTTAATGGTTATTCAAAATAGTGTTTTGAAAGTGATTTTGGGACAAGGCATTCCTTTTGTGTACCCCAATTGTGAATGTACCCAATTATTATTATTTATTTTGTAAATAAATTATTATTATACTCTATATTTTATTTTATTTTTGAATTTTGGTTGCCATAAGGGATCAAGACACAATTCTTTTTCATTCAATAAACAAATCCATACCATCAAGATGGTGAATGAAATTTAGTTGTCACATCTACATGATGTTTTCCTTTTCTTTTGAAATTGAATTTCAATTACCATAAGGATTGGGACATAGGTCCACTCAATCATCATAGGGATTGGAACACAATCCACGTTATTTGAAAAAATAGATTTAACTTGTCCAAATGTGACAACTAAATTTCAATTGCCATCTCAGTGACCTAAATTTTTTTCAAGATTGAAATTTGGTTGCCATAGGGATTTGGTCAATATTATACAACAATTGGCATAAAATTTAGGACCAAAATTAGTACCTTATTTGGGAAAAAAATTCAAGAAGATGGTAACCATAATTGAGAGTTTTTTTTTTTTTTTCAAAGACTGAATGAACTAATTGCTATAGGGTTTGGGACTTAGGTCCACCTTGTCCCACCCAATTGCCATAAGAAAAAAAATTGATCCACTTGATTTGGGAAAAAAACAATTTAAACCATTAAAATGTGTTCATTGAATCCTAATCAAGCAATCTTGATGTTTTGATTTTTTTCCAAGATTGAATTTTAGTTGTTATAAAAATTGGAACTTAGGTTTACAAGATCCACCCCATTTAACTTTTAACTCTAATGACGAGAATTTCAAGGAACTAGTATATGGGTGGTTTTCTATAATCTTTCATAGGCTCCTTATTGATTTTGCATAATCTTTTGTATTGTCATCCTTGGACAATTCCAAAGTCATTTCCAAGTATAACTACTTCTTATCCTTATAACTACCTCACACTTTTCCTAATAACTATCACTTATCCTTATAACTGTTTCACCACTATCCTTACCCACCAACATGAATATGAAAAGGCAAATTAACATTTGCCTTTTCATGTCCATGATATTTATATTAATTAAAATTAAATTTGACATTGACATAAATAATGATGAACGATTGACAATTATATCAAAACATAATAAAAAGAAAATTGTCACTGGTAGTGCATAGCAACATGGAACCCAAGTAATAATAAATTAAAATCATATGGACTAAAAGCTAGGTCCACCTAGTCTACCCCCCCAAGAATTTAGATCATCCAAATGGCTATTGATTTTACATTTAGATGGTTTCAAATTTTTGGAAATTGAATTTTGAACACCATTGAGGCTGCAAATAACAACTGGTTTAACCTTTTTTTTAATAAAAGTTACATGGGTAAACCTTTAACCTTAAGTTGACCCAAAATTAATATGACACCAAGTTACATTAACATCAAAACTAACATGTCATATGACACAATTAATGTTGCTAATCCTAGACAAAATTATCTGCCTACAATCCAATTTTCTTCCTTTTATTTCCTCCTTGCTTCTAAGTTCCTACTATTTCTTATTTAACTTCTTTTCATTTTAAAAATTTTAATATCTCTTGACTATGAGAATAAAAACCCCACATCGAGAGGTTGAACACCCCCCCCCCCCCCCCCCCCCCCCCCCCCACCCCCCCCCACCCCCCCCCCCCCCCCCCCCCCCCACAAAAACAACACAACCACACCCCCCCCCCCCCCCCCTTTCTACAAACAAACAAACACAACACGACG